>Ga0209386_1000040_pt1 | contig 71002 bp, 63 predicted proteins | sample NGEPertwo_FD_184510 | JGI IMG/M metagenome (GOLD analysis project Ga0209386, IMG submission 184510) | Arctic peat soil microbial communities from the Barrow Environmental Observatory site, Barrow, Alaska, USA - NGEE Permafrost154B-two... | ecosystem: Environmental > Terrestrial > Soil > Wetlands...
TCATAATCTTGCACTTTTAAGGCGCAAAACTATAAGTCAATTCAAATCAAAAAATCAAAGAACGCTTGTAATATTATAATATATAGTTATTTACACAGTTTTATTGAAAATTAACGCATCACTAGTATAACACAATAATGAAAACACTGGTTTTGAACGGCATTCGAAAAATAGAAATGATTGACCGACCTCAACCCAAACTTAAAAATCCTGACGATGTATTGATTAGGATAAAATCAGTAGGTGTTTGCGGATCAGACGTCCATTATTTTTCGGAAGGTAAAATTGGTTCACAAGTGGTCGAATTTCCTTTTACTGTAGGCCATGAATGTTCGGGCCTTGTGGTTGAAACAGGAATTTCAGTTACCCGCGTAAAACCTGGAGATCTGGTTGCCATCGATCCATCCATTCATTGCGGAATCTGCGATCAATGCCTCGCTGGCCGGCCACACACCTGCCGCAACAACCTGTTCCTGGGCTGTCCCGGTCAAATAGAAGGTTGTCTGGCTGAATTTATCGTGATGCCTGAGTTTACATGCTTCGTCCTGAATGATTCGTTTAACCAGACAACCGGCGCACTGATCGAACCGTTAACCATTGGGGTATATAGCGTAGAATTGGCAAATACCAATTTTCAGGATAAAACCATTGGCATTTTTGGTGCCGGACCAATTGGACTATCCGTTTTGATGGTTCTGAAAACCATGCAGACAGGTTCTGCATTTTGCTTTGAACCACTGGAGTACCGACGAGAAAAAGCGCTAAAATTAGGGTCTGACTTTGCTTTCAATCCTTTTGAAACTGATGCTTATGAATCGACCCGGAAAATTGAGCCACTTCTACTGGATGTAGTTTTTGAATGCAGTGGCACCCAAAAAGCAGTTGATGATGCGATAAAGATCCTGAAACCGGGAGGGAAACTGGTTTTAGTTGGAATACCTCCCGAAGCCAAATATGTATTTAACATGGATTTGATGCGCAGGAAAGAGATATCCATTCAAAATGTACGGCGTCAGAATCATTGTGTCGAAAAAGCCATTAAAATGATCGAACAGGGATTACCTGCCGGACAAATGGTTACGCACCACTTCCTGCCTGAAGAAACACAGCAGGCATTTGAAATGGTCTCAAACTATCAGGATGGAGTGATTAAGGCAATGATCGATTTTGCCTGAGAATAATCTTTTGCAAAAATGCAGAATAAAAATCCAAAAAGCTGCGCTGAAAATAGATTTTCATTTATATTCGCCGCTCAATATTTATATTTTTTTTTCATATCATCGCACTAAAACATTTATCAATGAATTCGAACAAACCCAGAATCATCAAGGATTATGACAAGCTAGATCCTGAAATTCAGGAAAAAATCAAACTTGAATATACAAGCGGATATAGCGATAGCCTGATTTATTTCAACAACAAGGAAGGCAAGCGGGTAAGTGCATTGCCTTACGAAACCGAAGACAAATACTATCTGGTTCGGATGACCATTTATGAAGCCGAAAAAATCATTGAAGACGATGATGATTATGACAGCACAGGGTCACTCAAGGATAGTGCAAAAGAAGAATATGAAAACAAGTATTCTGATGATGAAATGCTTGCCGACGAAGCTGAGACCAATGAAATTGAAGATGTTGCCGATGAACCTTTCGACGATGCCGATAAGGATTTTGATGACGACGACAACGAGGCTTAATGGGCTGCAGGCAAAAATCAGTACTTGTTTTTGATTCTTAGAAATGAATAGCCGCATCCTTACCCAATGAGATTTTCGTTCTGAAGAATATGGTCATTGGATAGTCATTATCGTCACTTGTAGTCATTTGAAATACAATCAATGACAATTAATGACCATTTAATGACTCCATTTGAAAATTAGGTAGATACTCGACTCTCATGTTTTTAAATAAGATTTTAACCGATGGGCTTTTGTATGATGTATCAGGATGTTGAAAAGGCAAGATGCTTTTCACTCCTGAACACAATACATTCAGTTCAAAATGGAAGGGAAAAGATTACAAGTCAAGACAGTCATATAAAACTGTCATCACTGCTTTTCTGCGATTGATTGACCTTCAGCAGCAACACACCAATCATTTCATTTTCAAATATGTTTACAAATTTAGCCTAAGTTCATCGCCCTGATTGGCAAACGTCTTTCGGTGATAAGGCGTAATTCCGATTTCCCGGACAACTTCCCGGTGGTGCAAAGTTGGATATCCCTTATTTTTCAACCAGTCGTATTGCGGAAATTCCTGATGGATTGCAACCATATAGTCGTCCCTGTATGTTTTTGCCAAAATCGAAGCTGCTGCGATGGATGAGAATTTACCATCACCTTTTATAATGCAGGTATGCGGAATGTCAGGATAAGCTTTGAACCGGTTGCCATCAATCAGCAAATATTCCGGTTTCAGGGCCAGTTGGTTAATTGCCCGGTGCATTGCTAAAAACGAAGCATTTAGAATATTAATCCGGTCAATTTCATGATTATCAACAATACCGACCGCAAAAGCCAATGCCTGTTCTTCAATGATTGGACGAAGTGAATACCTTTGTTTTTCAGTCAGCTTTTTCGAATCGTTAAGCAATTCATTCTCGAAATTTGCAGGTAGAATTACTGCCGCGGCAAATACAGGGCCCGCCAAACATCCACGGCCTGCCTCATCACAACCAGCTTCAATTCTGCCTTTTTGCAGAAAGAGTTGTAGTACGCTTTTCTTCATCCAATGATTTTAGTGTTATTTTTTTTCGGGACATTTCACCGGGTATCATGTATTCGCGCAAATCTGGATACTTCCCCAAAGCAAGTCGGCTGTTTTGTCCCAGCTAAATTTATCTTTTTGCACAAACCCTTTTTCAATCAGCGAATCACGAAGTTCTTTTTCCTGAAAAATACGGATCATGCCATCTTTGATCTGATTCAGCGAAAACGGATCAACGTAAAAAACAGCACTACCCCCAACTTCAGGCAATGAAGTCGTATTCGAGCAAATCACAGGCACGCCGGTACTCATCGCCTCTATAATCGGGATACCGAATCCTTCAAAAAATGGAATAAAAGTCAAAGCCAATGCAGCACCCAGCACCTGATGCAACTCATCATTATTCAGTCGTCCGGTAAAGACAACATCATCTCTGAAGCGCATACCTTCGTAGGTCAGTTCAATGTCATTCGTTTTAAACATACTTTCGCCAACGATAAGCAGCTTCACATCCGATTCGACTAAGGTTCGAAATGCATCGTATGCACGCAATAATCCGCAAATATTTTTACGTGGATGCAACGATCCAATGAACAGAAAATAATCTTTATGAGCCGAATAGGTCATCTTTGCTTCAATTCTTTCTTCTTCCGAAGTAGGCGTATAAATGGTATTTACACCGTTATAAACCACATCAATTTTATCATTGCTGATTTTATAGGTACGGGTAATGTCTTCTTTCGAAAAAAAAGAAACCGTAACAATTCGTTTGGCTTTGCGGGCAAACCGTGGGAAAAAGTGATTGTAATAAGCTGCTTTCAGCCAGGGCAAATCTTTGGGCCGGTGCGCAAAGTTGATGTCATGAATAGCCGCTAACTGATTAACCCGTGAATTGAGCGACAAATATCCATCCGGAGAAAAAAACAAATCGGCCTTATACTTCTTTAATATTCGTGGAATCTGAAACTCGAACCAGATATACCAAAGTATGGGATGCCTTGTTGGCGGTGATAAAACAATGGGAGTCACATTTTCGGAGAATATAAATTCGTTTGCATAGGGGCGATCGAAGATAAACAGAAACTGATGTTCAGGATGATCCCGAGTTATCCGGGATAAAGTTTCCCGTGTAAACCACCCGATTCCTTCGAGCTTTCCCTGAATCAACAAACGGGTATTAACAGCAATTATCATAGATATTGGTTATGGTTTCGAAATCTATTCAAATGTACAAAGTCTGTTCAAAAAAATGCTAATTTTGAAGTACTTTAATCAAACCAGAAAAAGTTACCCGATTGAAACGGAAGTTTTTTACAAATCTTTTACTGCTCCTCTTTCTGAATGTTTTAATCAAACCTTTCTGGATATTCGGAATCGACCTTACCGTTCAAAATCTGGTTGGTGACGAAAGCTATGGACTGTACTTTTCGCTTCTGAATTTCTCAATGATCCTGAATATCTTCCTTGATCTCGGGATAACCAGTTACAACAATAAAAACATTGCACAGCACAGCCAACTGCTCAAAAAATACATCAGTAATATTGTTGGTCTGAAGTTTATGCTGGCCGGTGTTTATGCGGTTATTTGCATAGTAGTTGCACTGATTATCGGATACAGGGCAATTCAGCTGCATCTGTTAATCTTCCTGATATTAAACCAGTTTATCATCTCATTCACGTTTTATTTACGTTCAAACATCAGCGGATTGCATCTTTTCCGAACCGACAGTCTGCTTTCGGTACTGGATCGGAGCCTGATGATCATGATCTGCTCTGTTCTTTTGTTTACCAACATCACACACCACACCTTCAGGATTGAATGGTTTGTTTATGCTCAGACGGCAGCCTATATAATAACCAGTTTTATCACATTTGGAGTTGTACTGGCGCACACTGGGAAGCTTAAATTCCATTTCGACAGCCGTTTTTTTATAGTCTTCCTGAGAAAAAGTTATCCGTATGCCTTGCTGATCTTGCTGATGTCATTCTACAACCGGATCGACTCGGTCATGCTCGAACGGTTATTGCCAAACGGGAGAGAGCAAGCCGGTATTTATGCCCATGCATTCCGTCTGCTCGATGCAGTCTCGATGTTTGGCGTTTTATTTGCCGGCCTACTGTTGCCTATTTTTGCCCGCATGATCAAACAAAAAGACGACATTGGCCCAATGGTGCAGTTTTCATTTCTGCTGTTGTTTGTTCCGGCAATCATCATCAGCCTGTCTTCGGGCTTTTACGGTCACGAAATCATGATTTTACTGAATTACAGCAACAGCGAATTGTCGGCATCCATTTTCCGGCTGCTGATGATTAGTTTTCTGGGAATAACTACAACTTATATTTTTGGCACCCTACTTACAGCAAATGGAAGTATCCGTCAGCTTAACTGGATGGCTGTTGTAGGAATGATTCTGAATATTGGCCTGAATTTAATTCTGATACCGCATATTCAGGCTCTCGGATCAGCCTGGGCAAGCCTGACAACACAGATATTTACAGCAATCGCTCAAACGATACTTGCTGTTATCATTATGAAACTGAAAATTAATTACCGTTTAATCGGGAAATTGATTTTGTTTATTGGTTTTGTATTCCTGACAGGTTACTTTAGCCTTCAAATTACCGACTGGCATCTTGGTTTTTTTACGATGATTGGGGCGAGCATAATTTTTGCCTTTGCATCCCGTTTAATAAACCTGAAGGCATTGGCTCAGATCATCAGAAACAAATAAAAATGAGAAAAAAGCTGGTTCCTGAAGACTTACAAAACAATGGAGAATTTGAACTCTTAACTGAAGTTTCTCATCAAAAGCTTCGCGAATTTGTGATGAAGCAAATCAGCGAAGAAAAATACATTATCTGGATTTATTCTATCTATCAGATAATAATGATGCTGGTATTCGGCTACTTTTTTGCGAATGGCATAATTGAATTGATAAAGGGAGAATCGCAACTGTTTCTCGGAACTATTTACGGACTTTTATTCTCGTTTACCCTTTTAATTATTATTCATGAACTCTTACACGCGCTGGCCTATTTACTAACCGGAGCGCGCAAAATTTCGTTCGGCCTCATCCTGAAAAAGTTTATCTTTTATGCCATGGCCGACATGCAGGTAATTAACTCAAAAGCATTTCATGTTGTAGCTCTGGCACCATTCCTTATAGTGAAATTTGTTTGTTTACTGGTTATTTTAACAACAAACGATCAACCGATCATGTATTTTTTTCTTACAGTAATGTGCCTGCATTCGTTGTTCTGTGCGGGTGATATCGCCATGCTGGCCTTTTATAATTTGCATCGCGGAAAGGAAATTTTCAATTTTGATAACCGAAGTGAAGGAAAAACCTACTTTTACACCCTGAAACAATAATCTTAGAAAGTATACCAATTATTACAGGACCAGTCATGACATTATTCGAAGCCATTGTTATTGCCATAGTGGAGGGAATCACCGAATTTCTGCCCATTTCCTCAACCGGACACATGATTATTACCGAAGCATTGCTCGGTATGAACATCGACGAATTTACCAAAGCGTTTACCGTGAACATTCAGTTTGGAGCAATTCTCTCTGTGGTTGTGCTCTATTGGCAAAAATTTCTGCCGGACATCACTCCCGCCGATAAAGAAAAAATAAAATCATCGAACCGGATGATTCGGTCTCTGCACCGGTTTTTAATGCGTATTGTTCAAAGCTGGACATTTTATAAAAAATTACTGGTGGCTTTCATTCCGGCAGCGGTCATTGGATTTCTGGCTATTGATTTAATCGACAGTCTGCTTGAAAATGTATTGGTCGTAGCTATTATGCTGCTTGTTGGGGGTATACTTCTTTTGTTTGTTGACAAATGGTTTAACAAGGAAAACAAAAATCAGGAAGTCACTTATCCGAAAGCTCTAAAAATCGGCTTTTGGCAATGCATAGCTATGATTCCGGGAGTTTCGCGCTCTGCTGCAACCATTATTGGAGGGATGCAACAAAAACTAAGCAGAACGAATGCTGCTGAATTTTCCTTTTTTCTGGCCGTACCGACCATGGCTGCAGCTTCGGCTTACAAACTACTGAAAGACTACAAACATTTTAATGTGGACAATATTGGCATCCTGATTATTGGCAACATTGTCGCGTTTATTGTCGCGCTGATTGCCATTAAAACCTTCATCACCTTCCTGCAAAAACATGGATTTAAAGTGTTTGGCTGGTACCGGATTGTGGTTGGGCTAATCCTGATTATTCTAATTCTGTCAGGAGTCGACCTGAAAATGATTTAAACATCACCAGAGCTAAAGCCCGACATTAAAGTTATTCATATCCGTCAGCTAAGTATAACGGCCAAGAAAAAATTTCTGATCATTAATTGAGCGTTGCTGTATTTGCTGGCATCTGTTCAAATTTGAAATCTGTTTATATAAATACGACTAAACAACAAACCCGCCAAGCTCATTTTCAAATGAGGATTAGCGGGTTTGCTTATTTCACCAAAATTACAAATTATATTATGCTTCAGGTTTTTCTTTTACGGCTTTTGGAGCAGTGCGCTTTGACACCATATCGTTGTAATATTTGCGGGCAGTGTTGATCAAGTTAAGCGCAGTATCAAACATGGGCTTGTTAGTTGCTTTGGCCATGGAAAGCATATAGTTAGCAAAGTCGCTGTATTTATTCAGTAAGCCGGTGCGAAGGATTTTCATGTCATAGGTCTCTATCATAGCAGTAGCCACCATGCGGCTGCCAAAAAGAGATTTAAAATTCTCGTTGGCATTTTGTAGCCTGGTTACATACCGAAGCATCTGCAAGATGCTAACTTTACCACTGTAGGCAGGGCTTAAAAGTTCGCTAACCAACTTGTCGATGCCAAGCGTTTCAGCTTCATAGTTTAAAGTAGCCAGATTTTTATATTTATCAAATAAAATACTCAGACTGCGGCTGGCATTCGCTTCAATCGGATTTTCTGAATAAGCATATAATTTAAGTGCAATTCCAAATGCAATAATCGCATTATCACGATAAGCATCAGCCAATACAATGTTTTCAGTCGCTTCATTCTTTTTCACCAGAAACAGACCTTTCTGGTATTCGCTCAGTTGCAAGCCCAGATCATTGGTGTAAGCTTTAAAAGGCTCATCAGTCTGTAAAGCGGGATCGATAGTTGCCAGATCACTCAAATGCCGGTGAATCAATTGTCCCACTTCCATGTTGGTCAGATTTGCCGTAGCTAAAGGTTCCAGTTTTAGTTTCATAATCGTTTTGTTTTTAGTTTGATACGGTACAGGCTAATTTATCACAATAAAATCACAAAACCATCCGTATTCAGTGGTAAATAAGACTAATCTCAGGCATTTTTGAGATAAATTCAGAATGCGGTAAAACAGATGACGGTTGACCACAACGGTGTTTTTATTCCTTTCAGGAAAAGGGAGTCAAGCACAACTGTGGTTTGCTTCAAAATGAGAAAAGGAGCTTAACCACAGCTGTGGTTTTGTTCAAATCAGAAAAAAGAGGTCAGCCACAACTGTGGTTTTGTTCAAAAGGAGAAAAGGAGGTCGGCCACAGTTGTGTTCACGAAACATTTCTGCGTGAGAATAAAATGATTCATCGGGATGATTTTATTCTCTCACACCAAAGTCTCCAACCCGTTGGGTTCATCCGTAGAGACGCACAGCCGTGCGTCTTTACCCAGAATGCTGATTCTCTAACCGAACGATCCAGCATAACTTCCCCATAAGACGATGAAGTGATTCCACCGTCGGGATTGACATGAAAACGAAAGGCTCCGACCTTTTGGAAAGATCGGAGCCTTTAAAATTTGACAGGAGCATCTCTAATTTATCGTTTTTGCCAAGTCGTCGGATTCCGGCTGGTATGAAGAACCGCAGAAATGATCACCAATTTTTCTGACTCATCAATGAAGTAATGAATCAGATAAGGGAAAGTTGTTAAAACAGCAGTCCTCAGATTGCCATATTTCACATTAAAAGATTCAGGATTTTGTTGAATAAAATGAACTTTATCGCGGACTTGTGAAGCAAATTTTCGCCCAAGTCCTTGCTGTTGCTTTTCATACCAAAGTACCGAATCCCTGATATCTTTCCTGGCAAACGGTAAAATAAGAATCCTGTACATTACAATTCTTTTTCAATTTCATCCATTGATTGGTCAAAATCCAATGCCTGTTCCGGATTTTTCTCATAATCAGCCATGCGCTCCGTTACAATATCCAAATGCCACGATGGAATATCCATTTCATCCTGATCAAGGCCCTTGTATTTGCTTTTAAGTGCATTCCAATCATTAATAGGGATGAAAACCCCGGTTGTTTGCCCCTTGCTGTCGGAAATAAATTGTAAGTTCATAAAGTCAATTTTTCAGAAAAGTTAATGATATTGAACCTTACATACAAATCTCAATCAATTAATTTTACTGATTGCCATTTTTATCCTCCTGATTGTTTCCTCTTTGCCAATCAGTTCGAATATTTCGAATAAATCGGGTCCGGTACTCGTACCTACCAAAGCTAACCGAACCGGAACCATTACCATTCCAAACCCCCATTCTTTCTCTGTCATGAAAGCTGAGAACAAGTCTTTTATTCCAGCGGCATTCCAATCCGTAATCGTTTCAAAAAAAGCGGATATGGTTTCCAGTTTTTCGTTGGTATCGGGTTTCCATTTCTTCTGAACAATCTTTTCATCGTAACTTTCAGGAGCCTGAAAAAAGAAATGTCCCTGTTCCCATAAATCTTTCACAAATTCGCAACGTTCCTGAATGATTCCCACAATTCGTTCGAGCTGCTGTAAATCAGGAGTAATTCCTTTTTCTTTCAGAATTGGAAGAAACAAGTCAGTCACTTCAGCTGGCGTCTTCTGTTGTAAATAATGGCGGTTAAACCATTTGGCTTTCTCCGGATCGAACCTGGCACCTGATTTCACCACACGGGTCAGATCAAAGCTTTCGATCAGTTCATCCATCGAAAAGAATTCCTGTTCGGTTCCCGGGCTCCAACCCAGCAGAGCAAGCATATTGATAAAAGCTTCCGGGAAATAACCATCTTCGCGGTAACCTCTCGAAATATCTCCGGTTTTAGCGTCTTTCCAGAGTAGTGGAAAAACCGGGAATCCCATTTTATCTCCGTCACGTTTGCTCAGTTTCCCTTTTCCTTCAGGTTTCAAAATAAGCGGAAGGTGCGAAAAGCGCGGGCGGGTTTCGGAAATACCCAGTGCTTCGTACAATAAGATATGTAGGGGCATCGACGGAAGCCATTCTTCTCCACGGATCACATGCGTAATGTTCATGAGGTGATCGTCGACCACATTGGCCAGATGATAGGTTGGCATGCCGTCAGACTTGTACAAAACTTTATCGTCGAGCTGATTGGTATTGAACGACACATGTCCTCGAATCAAATCTTCATCAACAACTTCACGGTTTTCAGGCATTTTGAAACGGATCACATAGGATTCTTCACTTTGAAGCCGTGCCGAAACGTCGTCAGCAGCAAGGGTGAGCGAATTTTTCAATCCGTTACGGGTATGTAAATCGTACGAAAAAACCTGTTTTTTAGCTTCGGCTTCCTTCCGAATTGCATCCAATTCTTCCGGGGTATCGAAAGCATAATACGCAAATCCGTTTTCGATCAGAGAATCAGCGTATGTTTTATACATTGGTTTACGTTCGCTCTGGCGATAAGGCCCCAGATCACCGCCAAAGCCGGCACCTTCGTCGGGCACCAGACCGCACCATTTTAACGATTCGATAATATATTCCTCGGCTCCCGGTACAAACCGGTTTTGATCGGTATCTTCGATGCGTAAAAGGAAATCGCCTCCGTGTTTTTTGGCAAACAAATAATTAAATAAAGCAGTTCTCACTCCACCCATGTGAAGCGGGCCTGTTGGACTGGGCGCAAACCGAACCCTCACTTTTCTTTCCATGTTTTCTGCTGATTAAATTTTCGCCACAAAGATAACATTTCTGAAGGGTGTGAATCATTTTTAGCCTTACCGCAATGAATAATCGATGTTACCGGATGATTTTTAGTGTCCGTTAATGTATATTAACATGATTTATTACAGGCTTCTCTGAAATTGATTTGGATATAAGCATATATCCATATCTTTGCGTTTTAATTTTCCATTTATAATACATTCAATTTATCTAATGAAACTATTTTTAGCAATTGTCGCCTCCATCCTGGTTTTTACACCTGGAATAGTGAAGGCCGACGAGGGGATGTGGTTGCCTGCTTTGGTTGAAAAACTGAATATCAACCAAATGAAGAAAGAGGGATGTTCGCTGAATGCCGAAGAAATTTACAGCATAAACCATTCGAGCCTGAAAGATGCGGTTGTTGCACTCGATCACGGATCATGTACTGCCGAACTTATTTCTGACGAAGGTTTGCTTCTGACCAACCACCATTGTGGGTTCGATGAAATTCAGGAGCACAGTACGGTTGACCATGATTACCTGAGAGATGGATTCTGGGCTAAAACAAAAGAAGAAGAATTGCCCAATCCAGGAAAATCTGCCTCATTTCTGATCAGTTTCAAAGACGTAACAGAACAGATTTTGCCTCAGTTAACCGATCAGATGAGCGAAGATGAACGTGGTAAAAAGGTTCGTGAACTGTCTTCAAAAATTGAAAAAGAAGCTATTGGCGATACGCATTACGAAGCCCGTGTTCAGTCACTTTACAACGATAACAAATACTACCTTTTTGTTTCTGAAACGTTCCGGGATATCCGGTTGGTTGGGGCACCGCCACAATCGATGGGGAAATTCGGTGGCGACACCGATAATTGGATGTGGCCCCGTCATACCGCAGACTTTAGCATGTTTCGTATTTACTGCGGGAAAGATGGGAAACCAGCTGCTTACTCACCGGATAATGTTCCTTACAAACCCAAATATCATCTTCCTATCTCGCTGAAAGGTTATCAGAAGAACGATTTCGCAATGGTTTTGGGCTATCCCGGAAATACCAACCGCTACAAAACCTCTTTTGGAATTGATTATACCATGAAGGTTACCAATCCGATACGAATTAAAACCCGCGGTGAGAAACAACGCATCATGAAAGAATTCATGAGTACATCGCGGCAAGCCAGAATTATGTATTCGTCCAAATATGCCCGCAGCGCAAACTATTACAAATACAGCATCGGACAAAACGAGGGTCTTGAGCACCTGAATGTTTTGGAAAAGAAAAGACAACTGGAAGCTCAGTTCACCCAATGGCTAAATGCAGATCCACAGCGAAAAGCAAAGTATGGCGAGGCCCTCAGCCTGATTTCAAACTCATACAAAGACCTTCAGGATGAAACAGCCTTTGAATACATGATGGAGTCAATGGTTCGCGGACCGGAAATCTTCTATTTTGCCTACCGCACACGGCCGCTTTACGATGCACTAAAATCGGATAAAAATTCGGAACATGTTAGCCTGGCCAGCGAACGTGTAAAAGACGGACTGGATGAATTCTTTAAAGATTACGACTCCGAAACCGATCAAAAAATAGCTGCTGCACTTTTCCGCATTTACCAGGAGAATGTTGCCCCACAATACTATCCTCCATTTTTCCGGATCGTAAGAACCAAATACGACAACGATTTCGAGAAATACACCAAAGAATTATACGAAAAGTCAATCTTCGAAAGCAAGGAGCGATTGGTCAAATTCTTTGAAGCGCCAAAAGCTAAGACACTTAAGAAGGATCCGATATTCCAGGCATCACTCGACATTTTTAGGATGATGAGTCTGATTGGCAATGAAACCAGTAAGACTACTGATGCATTGGAGAAAGGAAATCGTTTGTTTGTTGGAGGTCTGATGGAAATGGAAACCGATAAGACATTCTATCCGGATGCTAATTCTAGCATGCGTTTAACTTATGGTACAGTGGGCGACTATGTTCCCCGCGATGGAGTTAAATACAACTATTTCACCACTTTGAACGGATACATCGAAAAAGAAATTCCCGGCGACGATGAATTTGAGGTACCTGCCAAATTGAAAGAACTCTTTGAAGCCAAAGATTATGGCCGTTATGCCGATGCTGACGGAAGCCTTCATACCTGTTTCACTACCAATAACGACATCACCGGTGGAAATTCCGGAAGCCCCGTTATTAATGACAAAGGAGAACTGATTGGAATCGCCTTTGATGGCAATTGGGAAGCCATGAGTGGTGACCTTGCATTCGAAAACGAACTGCAAAAATGCATCAATGTCGATATCCGTTTTGTACTTTGGACCATCGATAAAATGGCCGGTGCGCAAAACCTCATCGATGAAATGACTATTGTAAAGTAATAATTAATTTTTATTATACCAGAAAGACCCGTATTTTGCGGGTCTTTCTTTTTAACTGAAAAACGTTAACCCTTGAAAATTACAATCTACACCGATGGTGCCGCCCGTGGAAATCCTGGCCCAGGAGGATACGGAACAGTTTTACTTGCCGGACAATTCAGGAAAGAATTGTCGGACGGATTTGAACTGACAACCAACAACCGGATGGAATTAATGGCTGCTATTGCCGGACTGGAAGCCCTTAAGATTGAAAACTCGCAGGTGACCATTTATTCTGATTCAAAATATGTGGTTGATGCCGTTGAAAAAGGATGGATATGGAATTGGGTGAAAATTCGGTTTAAAGCAAAAAAGAATGAAGATCTGTGGCTTCGTTTTCTGAAAGTTTACCAAAAGCATCAGGTAAAATTTGTATGGGTGAAAGGACATGCCAACATTCCGGAGAATGAACGGTGCGACCAGCTGGCAGTTGAGGCTTCGATGCAGCCCCGTTTAAAAAAAGATAGCGGTTATCTTTCAAGCCTGTAATCCGATTCAACAAATTACAGCACAAAAAACGCTATTTTTACAGACCCAAAAGAAAAACTGAATGAACACCCTATATAGCCTTTCCATTTTTTTCTATTCCATACTGATTAAACTGGCTGCTCCTTTCAACATCAAAGCCAGCCAGATCAACAAAGGGCGCCAACAGGTTTTTGACGGGATAAAAGCCAAAATCAAACATGACCGACCTATTATCTGGGTCCATTGTGCTTCGCTGGGCGAATTCGAACAAGGCCGTCCGATTATTGAAGCCATCCGGAAACAACATCCGGGATACCAGATATTCCTGACTTTCTTTTCACCTTCAGGATATGAAATCAGAAAAAACTTTGACCTGGCCGATTACATTTTTTATTTACCTGCCGACACCAAACGTAATGCTCAAAAACTGATCGAATTGGTTCGTCCCGAAATTGTATTCTTTGTAAAGTACGAATTCTGGTTCCATTACATCAGCGAGCTGAAGAAAAAAAATATTTCACTCTATATTGTTTCATCTATTTTCCGCGAGAATCAGCTGTTTTTTAAAAACTCGCTTATGGGAAGATGGTACCGCCAAATGCTTTTTAGTTTTGAGCATTTCTTTGTTCAGGACGAACAGTCGGTTGAATTGCTTGGCCGTTTAGGTTTGAAGAATGTAACTAAAGCAGGTGATACACGCTTCGACCGTGTTGCTGAAATTGCACGGAAAGGTAAAAATATTTCAATCGTTGAAAAATTTAAAGGCGACAGTCAGCTGGTGGTTGCCGGAAGCACATGGAAACCCGATGAAGAACTGTTGGCTCAATACATCCATAGTCATCCGGAAACAAAATTCATTATTGCACCACACGAAACGAAGAAGGGAAACATTGAACGGTTAATCAGTCTGCTGGAAAGTCCGAAAATTTGTTACTCAGAATCAACCGAAGAGTCTGTTATCGACAAACAGGTACTAATTATCGATACCATCGGATTATTATCTTCGATCTACAAATATGCTGATCTGGCTTATATCGGAGGTGGTTTTGGAGTTGGAATACACAACACACTCGAAGCTGCCATTTTTGGAATGCCCCTCATTTTTGGCCCGAATTACCTGAAATTCCATGAAGCGACCAGTATGGTTGAACTTGGTATCGCTTTCCCTGTTTCTGATTTTTCATCATTTCAATCCATCCTGAATCAATTACTAAACGATACCGAAAAAAAGGATTTGATTTCCGGCAAATGCATTACATTTACCAGGCAAAATATCGGAGCAACACAAATTGTTTTAGACAAAGTTTTCAACAAACACTGAAAGTGAAACCCGCCCGATCCGACCAGTCTACAATCTTCCTCAAACAGCTTTATAACAGATGATTTCCTGAAAATTAGAATCCAATTTTCGAAATTTAATTTTCATTTCTGTAAACTTATTCTAACTGGAATAAGTTCAATCCATTCAATATCAACATACTAACATTAGAAAGTTGATAACTTATCTATTTATATCCAAAATAAGTAACCGTTTTATTAAACGAAGGACTTATCTTGGCTAACAGAAAATTAACTCAGCGTGACGTAATATTTCATCACGTTTTCAATAGATTATCACTTATTAAAGATCAAAATTTTTGAAGCATGGCAATCAACAACGTGGCAACTGAACCAAAGACAGAAACAAAAACCTACACACAGGATGAAGCTTTCGAGGCTTCGCTAAATTATTTCAAAGGGGATGACCTTGCAGCAAGGGTCTGGGTAAATAAATATGCATTGAAGGATTCGTACGGAAATCTTTACGAACATACTCCTGACGATATGCACCGACGCCTGGCATCGGAAATTGCAAGAATTGAAAAGAATTACGAAAATCCGATGACCGAAGATGAGATTTTCGCACTTCTGAAAGACTTTAAATACATCGTACCACAGGGAGGTCCAATGACAGGTATCGGCAACGATTTCCAGATTGCATCACTGTCGAACTGCTTTGTGATCGGAAATGACGGAAACTCCGACTCGTATGGTGGCATCCTGAAGATTGACCAGGAACAGGTACAACTAATGAAACGCCGCGGTGGTGTTGGTCACGATCTTTCCCACATACGCCCAAAAGGCTCACCAGTTAAAAACTCGGCCCTAACCTCAACAGGTATTGTTCCATTTATGGAACGTTACTCCAATTCGACACGCGAAGTTGCACAGGACGGTCGCAGAGGTGCCCTGATGCTTTCCGTTTCGGTTAAACATCCGGATGCCGAATCATTCATCGATGCCAAATTGGAACAGGGAAAAGTAACCGGAGCAAATGTTTCTGTAAAGATCCATGATGATTTCATGCAGGCGGTTGAAGCAGGAAAACCATACCAGACACAATATCCAATTGATGCCAAAGAACCTAAATATGTAAAGGAAATTGACGCCTCCGCCCTTTGGGGTAAAATCGTCCACAATGCCTGGAAATCGGCTGAACCGGGCATCCTTTTCTGGGATACCATTATCAAAGAATCAGTACCTGATTGTTATGCCGACCTCGGTTATAAAACAGTATCAACGAATCCCTGCGGAGAAATTCCGCTTTGTCCATACGACAGTTGCCGATTGATTGCCGTGAACCTGTATTCGTATGTCGAAAATCCATTTACTCCACAGGCAAAATTCAATTTCGAACTATTCAAAAAAAATGTCGGATTCGCTCAACGCATGATGGACGACATCATTGATCTTGAACTGGAAAAAATTGATGGCATTCTTGGGAAAATTGATGCCGATCCAGAAAACGAAGAAATCAAGGACATCGAACGATCGATGTGGTTAAAAATAAAGAACAAAGCAAAAGAAGGACGCCGTACAGGCGTAGGCATCACAGCTGAAGGCGATATGCTTGCCGCACTGGGTCTACGCTATGGGAGCGATGATGCAACTGATTTTAGTGAAGAAATCCACAAAACAGTTGCGTTGGAAGCATACCGCTCGTCGGTAGTTATGGCCAAAGAACGCGGAGCATTTAATATTTTCAGCACTGAGCGTGAAAAAAACAACCCGATGATCAAACGTCTGCGTGCTGAAGACGAACAGTTGTATCAGGATATGGTGAAATACGGACGCCGCAACATTGCGCTGTTAACCATTGCCCCAACCGGAACTACAAGCTTGATGACCCAGACCACTTCAGGAATTGAACCTGTATTCATGCCTGTTTACAAACGTCGCCGGAAAGTGAACCCGAACGATAAAAATGTAAAAGTTGACTATATCGATGAAATTGGTGATTCATGGGAAGAATATGTTGTTTTTCATCACAAATTCAAAGATTGGATGAAAATCAACGGATTCGAACTTAAAAAGAATTATCCTGAATCTGATCTGGATGCCCTAATTGCCAAATCACCTTACTACAAAGCAACATCAAACGATGTTGACTGGATGAATAAAGTTCGGATGCAGGGGAAAATCCAGAAATGGGTCGACCATTCGATCAGTGTTACCATCAACCTTCCGGCCGATGCAGACGAAGAACTGGTAGGCAGACTCTACTTCGAAGCCTGGAAAAGCGGATGCAAGGGCGTAACCGTCTACCGTGACGGATCACGTTCCGGAGTGCTTATCTCGAATAAAAAAGAGGAAGAAGAAGTAACGAAAGATAGCATCTTCCCTACAAAAAGACCAACCGAATTGGATGCTGACATTGTTCGTTTCCAAAATTCGAAAGACAAATGGGTCGCTTTTATCGGAACAATCGATGGACGTCCTTACGAAATTTTTACCGGTTTGTCAGATGATGAGGATGGTATTCTTTTACCGCGTTCTATAACCAGCGGAAAAATCATTAAACATGTCAACACCGATGGAACCAAACGGTACGATTTTCAATATACCAACAAACAAGGATACAAAACCACCATCGAAGGTTTGTCATTCAAGTTCAACCCGGTATTCTGGAACTACGCCAAATTGATTTCAGGAGTTCTGCGTCATGGAATGCCAATCCACAAAGTGGTTGATACGGTTACCAGCCTGCAATTTGACAACGATACGATCAACAGCTGGAAAGCCGGTGTTGCACGCGCGCTGAAAAAATATATTCCGGACGGAACTGTTGCTGAAGGATCTGTCTGCGGCGAATGCGGATCGAAAAACATAACTTATCAGGAAGGTTGTTTAATCTGTCCCGACTGCGGAAACTCCAAATGCGGATGATACCCGGATCAGTCGATTGATCTTCAATCCAAAAACGATAATCAAAAGAGGCTGCCCGAAAATGCAGCCTCTTTTGATTTAAGAATTTTGACATTCACTACAAATAGTTCTCCTCTAAAATAAAATACAAACTTTTTCCAGTTTCCAATTGATTCCATTATCTTGTTTAGACAGCTGTGATTATCTGGCTGTCAATTTAAACCTGAGAAAATGATTTCGGAAAGCAGCCTTGAAAAATTGAAAATTTTAGCCGGAGCCGCCAAGTATGATGTTTCGTGTGCTTCGAGCGGAACCAAACGAACGAACACCGCCGGAGGAATCGGGAATGCATCGGCGTGGGGCATTTGCCATAGTTTTACCGAAGACGGACGTTGCGTGTCACTGCTCAAAATCATGCTCAGCAATTATTGTATTTTCGATTGCGCCTATTGCATTAACCGCAAAAGCAACGACATTCCTCGTACCTCATTCACTCCTGACGAAATTGCAAACCTGACCATCGAATTTTACCGACGGAATTACATCGAAGGACTTTTTCTCAGTTCAGGAATTTTAAGAAATCCCGATCACACGATGGAACAAATGATTGGCGTAGCTAAAAAATTGCGTGTCGAACACAAGTACAACGGGTATATTCATCTGAAAGCCATTCCGGGAGCTAATCAGCGACTCATTACCGATGCCGGACGCTGGGCCGACCGGTTGAGTGTGAACATCGAGATCCCGACCGAAAACAACCTGAAAATACTGGCTCCGGACAAAGATTTCAGAAGCGTGTGGAACCCATGAAGATTATCTCAGCCAATATTGCGGAATCGAAAGAAGAACGCAAAAAATACCGGACAGCGCCTCTTTTCAGTCCTTCGGGACAAAGTACACAGCTCATTATCGGAGCAACAGACGACTCGGATCATACCATCCTGAAACTATCATCAGCCTTGTACTCCAAACGTGATTTAAAACGGGTCTATTATTCGGGCTATATTCCGGTAAACACCTACGACAACCGGCTTCCGGCCTTGCCTTCGCCCCCACTCCGCCGCGAACACCGCTTGTATCAGGCCGACTGGCTTCTGAGGTTTTACGGCTTCCGGAGCGACGAAATTGTAAACGCAGAAAATCCAAATCTCGATCTGGAACTTGATCCGAAAGTAAGCTGGGCTTTGCGTAATCCTCACCTGTTTCCGGTTGATATCAACAAAGCTGATCCACTGATGCTGCTTCGGATTCCGGGAATCGGAACGCGTTCGGTACAACTGATTCTGGCTGCCCGTATGCACAACCGGCTCAATTCGGCACATCTGCAAAAAATGGGAGTCGTGATGAAACGGGCAAGGTATTTTATCACCTGCAACGAACTCCGCTCGAAAAATATTCAGGAATTAAAACCCGAGTTTGTCCGGCAGCTTTTGCTCGAAAAAAAGCCTGTTGGAAACGACGGTGCCATTCAGTTGAAACTATTCCAGCCAATGATGCCGGCGCTGAAGTCGTAAACAGTTATCAGTCGCAGTGCGCAATGGAAAATGTTTCGAGTTACAGGTTTCGACTAACTTGCAACACATAACACGATATCCATGAACATCTTCTCGTTTGACAACACTTTTGAAGGATTGCTTACTTTGGTTTTTGACAGTTACCAGAGAAAGCAGTTCCCTGATGAAATCCTTTCAGGAGAAGGAAGTCAGAATGTTTTATTTGGTTCAATCCTCACAATTATTACTGACGAACGAAAGGCTGAGCGTGTCTGGAAAGGAATTATAGCACATTCATCGGAGGAAAACGGACACCGCATTTACCGGGCATTTCTGGCCGGGATGCCGGATACACCGATGTTTCTTGTCAGATACATTCGATTGATAATCGATTCGGAGAAAAACGAAGAAACCAATTTTTCGAACCCGCTTGTCCTTGATCTAACCAAACTGCACCAGAAAATCTGCAAGGAAGCTCACCGCATCAATATGTTTGTGCGGTTTCAGAAAACCATAGAAGGCAGCTATTATGCGTCGTTTGCCCCAATGTATGATGTGCTTCCGCTGTGTATTCCGCATTTCAAAGACCGGTACGCCGATCAGTCGTGGATTATTTACGACCTGAAACGCAATTATGGTTTTTTGTACGACCTGAAAAATGTTTCACGGGTAGAGTTTGACGATCTCAAAGTTAATACGCAGAACGGGCAATTGCATGCTTCGCTTTTAGCTGAAGATGAAAAGCTTTTTCAGCAATTGTGGAAACAATATTACCGAAGTATTTGTATTCAGGAGCGAAAAAACGACAAAGTACACCGGCAACTTCTTCCGAAACGGTTCTGGAAATATCTTCCGGAGAAAGGAGTGTTATGAAAATTTCAGGTTTAAGTTTTGAAACTCCAGATTGGGCTGTTTTTCCCCATGCTTCACCAGTATTCCTTCCAATATATCTCGGGTCAGATCCGGGAAATTGACTTCGAGAGCCTTGGAGCTTCGAACCCATTCAGCCAGTACCGGAGCCGAATCGGAAAAATGATCAAGGACTTTGATTCCCATCGATTTTAGGTAGGCCGCATTACAATATTGCTCATATTGCTTTTTCATCGGAATTACACACAACTTTTTGCCCATATAAATGGCTTCGGCCGGACCTTCGAACCCGGCAGTAGAGACTAATCCGGTACAACTGAGAAAACTCTTCGTGAAACCTTCGAGCGAAACGTGTTGAAAATGAACATTGCCGTTTGTATATGTAGTTTTTGAGTGTTTGGAAAAAACCTGCCATTCGGCATCCGGAATCCGTGATAAAACATCCTGAATCTGCTGATCGCTGTAGGCGGGCAAATAAACCGTATAGTGCGGTTGATTGGTTGATTCAGCATTTCGGATGTCGTGACGAATGACAGGAGGGAAAACATCAGGAGAGAAAGGGTTAAAGTTAAAACCATATTTATAGCTAGCGGGAGCATAATGTTTCAGAATATATTTTCCAACCACATCGGTGAACTCAGGCTGAGGTGCCGATGGATGTAAAACGGCATTCTGATGGCTAAGCCCAACACATTCCTTATCCCGAAGGCGACAAGCCCAGGCTGATACAGGTTCAAAATCGTTGATGATCAAATCATATTTCTCGACCGGAAGACTACGGATATCTTTAATAAATTGCCGTACAGGCATTTTCCAAACCGTTTTCCAAAGATCGACTCCTCCCTTTTTGCCAATTATAAAACTTAATCCTGAAAACTGATAATCGATTTTGAACGGAACTTTAAGATCGGCCTGAGTACCACTGACCAGCACATCTGTGTCGGCCATCGACTTCAGGATGGGTACAATTTCAGTTGCGCGGGCGAGGTGCCCGTTTCCTGTTCCCTGTATGGCGTATAGAATTTTCATTGATGATTATTAAAAGAACGCTGCCACGGCAAGCTCTTCGATAATTGACTTGTACATTTGCTTTTTATCCGGAATAAAAAGTTCATCGTTGGGCGATTCGATCTCTTCTTCCATATCCGGCACAAAATAGTTCAGAGTCCACTTTCCATCTACACACTCGGCAGCCGAAAAATGTTCCACCCAATCGCCACAATTGATATACCTTACAGAACCTTTATCGGTCGCAATGGATTTATCAGTCGGAATATGCGTGTGTCCGCAAATCACAATATCAATATTTTTGCTGATAGCGGCATTGGCGATGGCTTTCTCGAAATTAGTAAGCACCGCTTTTCTTTTCGAGATACGATCTTTCATCGATTTGTAAAGAATCATTTCCTTTCCACTGATGGCTTTCAGAAACACATTGATGAATTTATTAAACAGCGTAAGAAAACCATAGGCAGCCGCACCCAATTTAGCCAGCCATGGCGAATGATGGATGATGTGATCGAAAACATCACCATGAAAAATCCAGGTTTTTTGATTGTTAATTGTCAATTCGAGTTGGTTGACAATGCTGAAATTCCCCAGCCTGGTGTTGTTGAATTTGCGAAAAACATCGTCGTGATTACCGGTAATGTAGACCACACGAACACCTTTTTCGATCATCTTCAACAACTGACGAATGACTTTCAAATGCGCTTTCGGAAAATAATTCCGGCTGAAACGCCAGGAGTCAATGATATCGCCATTCAAAACAAGAGTCTGGGGTTGTATCGACTTTAAATATTTGAGGAGAGGTTTGGCTTTACTGGCGAGAGTTGCCAGATGAAAGTCTGAAATTACCGAAACATCTATTTTTCTAATTGTTGCCTGCATAAAGCAATATGCTTAATAAGTATGCGCAAATAGCAGCTATTTCATTACAGGAAGATTAATATTTAGCCAAAATTATATTAAAATACTGAAAACTACCGGCTTTACCGACAAACAGCATGCAAATTCCCCACCAAAATCATTAAAGAAATTGATGCAGCTTCAGAATTATACATGATTCTATTATTCGAAGAATTGCTGTCAGGTTAAAAACATATTTTTTACATTGACTGTTTAAAATGATGAGCTTTAAAAAACCTCCGATGCTTAATTCAACTATCTTTCGGCACGTTTGACAAGTTATAAAACCATAAACTGATCGAGGATGGCAACCAGTTTTTTCAATCAAATAGCCCACGAATTTGAAAGGCCGTTTCAAAATCCAGTGTTGGTTTTTGCTGTCATTCTATTCATCATCCTCCTTTCTCCGATCTTGCTTCGCAAGCTGAAGATCCCGGGAATTATCGGATTAATTATTTCGGGCGTAATTATTGGTCCGCATGGAATTAATGTACTCGAACAAAATTCGGCCGTTAAACTTTTCTCCACGATAGGCTTATTGTACATCATGTTTATTGCCGGATTGGAGCTCGATTTAAAAGAATTTCAACGAAATAAAAACAAAAGTCTGGTCTTTGGATTTCTGACCTTTACCATTCCACTGGTGATTGGATTTCCGGTTTGCTACTATTTTCTGGATTACAGTTTCACTGCCAGCCTGCTTATTTCAAGCATGTTTTCGACCCATACCATGGTTTCGTACCCCATTGTGAGCAAGTTTGGAATCTCGAAAAATGAAGCCGTAGCCATAACCGTTGGAGGAACAATTCTGACTGACACCGCTGTCCTAATACTTCTGGCAATTATCCTGAGTTCAAACAACGGAGACCTGAGCCTTGCATTTTGGATGCAACTGGCAGGTTCACTCGCTGTTTTTACGGGCATTATGTTCTGGATTATTCCAAGGGTGACAGCATGGTTTTTCCAAAAACTGGAAAGTGAAAAAACCTCGCATTACATTTTTGTACTTTCTGTCGTGTTTTTTGCTGCATTCCTGGCCGAGCTTGCCGGAGTTGAACCGATTATTGGCGCTTTTGTTGCCGGACTTGCACTAAACAAACTCATCCCCTACTCATCGAGCCTAATGAACCGGATTGAATTTATCGGCAACGCTATTTTTATACCATTTTTTCTGATAAGTGTTGGAATGCTTGTCGATATGTCCGTACTCCTGAAAGGCCCAACCGCACTAATTATTGCGGTGACCTTATCTTTGGTAGCTATAACCGCCAAATGGCTTGCGGCATCGGCAACCAGTTCTATTTTCAGGTATTCACCCGATCAGCGAAAACTCATTTTCGGATTAAGCAGCTCGCACGCAGCGGCAACGCTGGCAGTAATAATGGTGGGTTTTCAAACCAAAATTATTGGCGAGTATGTACTTAACGGAACGATTTTATTGATTCTTGTAACTTGTTTGATTGCAACATTGGTCACCGAAAATGCTTCACGCCGGATACTGACTTCAGAAAAAGATGAGCCTGTCCTGAAAAATTCCATTTCAGAAGATGAACACATTATGATGCCGATAGCAAATTTAAGCAATATGGAATTGTTACTTGAGCTGGCCATTTTCATCAAAAATAAGAAATCATTAAATCCGATCACCATACTTTCGGTAGTACCCAACAACGAAGAAGCCGAAAAAAACCTGATAATAGCCCGAAAAAACTTACAGTCGCTGGTTAAAATGGCTTCGGCAACCGAAACAAAAATAAACCTCATTGCTACCATCGATCACAATATTGCCGGAGGAATCATCAGGGCTTCGCGCGAAATAATGGCCGATACCATCATCATTGGCTGGCCGGGAAAAACAGGCTTGATTGAGCGTTTCATTGAAACGAAAACGGCTTCAATCATCTCAAGAACAAGCAAATCGGTTTACGTCTGTCAATTTAAGTATCCGTTGGTAAGCCACAAAAAGCTAGTTGTCGTTTGCCCTCCTTTAGGGGAGTTGGAACACGGATTTGGAATTTGGATTTCACGAGTGACGGCCCTTTCGAAAGAACTGAGTCTGGATATTTTCTGCTATTGCAATTCAAAATCGAAAGAGGCCGTCGCCTCACATCTGAAACAGCACAAATTAAGTTTAAGCATTACGTTTTCAGTGCAATTCGAATTGTCTGATCTTGAACTCCTGCACCAGCATGTATTACCCGAAGATTTGTTCATCTACATTGCAGCCCGGCGTGCATCAGTTTCCTACGACATTTGCATGGAAAATATTCAGGAAAAACTCGAAAGACAATTTTCATCGACCAGTAAAATCATTATTTATCCCAGATCATACCACATCGACAGTAAATACACCGAATATGGTGACATTAATTCTGAACCTTTAAATCAGGGATTTGAGAAGTTCCAGAAAATTGGCAAAGATTTGGGCAACTTGCTGAAACGGGATCACAATAAATCATAACAATATGTGATTATTTACTATTTCTGAACTAAATCAAATGAAAAAAGGCCTCCAGTTACGGAAGCCTTAGTGTTTTTAACTGATCCCTGAATCGGGAAAGATACCGGGCTTAAGCCTTGAAGGAAAAACCATTTCCCTTTGAGTTTTAAGCTACTTTCATCGCAAAAGCATCGTTTAGAATATCGGAATACATTTCCCTGAAATTTTCAAAACACCATTCTTTTAAAGTATTCAGTTCCGATTTTCCTACCCAGCGAATACACTTGGTCAGTTCTTTCCGGAATAGCTCCCGGCTAAAACTAACTTTCGGTAAAATAACTTTAGCGTACTCTAGCATTGTTTCTGTTTTTTGTTTTTCACTAACTGTTCTTTGAAAATAACGAATTTTCAGGTGTTATAATATGTCGAAAAACAGGATTAACAGAGTTTAACACAGCGACTGCAAGTCAGGACAATTAAATTACTGAAATACAAGCGGATATTCAGCCTTCAACTAAACCTGTTCCAAAACATTTTTGATAACAAAATTCATTGAGACAAAAAAACAACTTTCAGATTACGATTTCGTTGCAATCGAATTAATAAAACCGGAAACTTTTTGCTCAAGCGGTTCATTCCCTTCCAATGCTTTCACGAACGCACTTCCTATGATTGCTCCATGCGCATAATTACAGGCATTTCCGAAAGTTTCGGCATTCGAAATCCCAAATCCAATCAATCTTGGATTTTTTAGTGTAAGCGAATTGATTCGTTCGAAATATTTTTTCTGAAAGTCGGACACACTCGTTTTGGCACCTGTTGTTGAGTTGCTCGAAACCATGTAAATAAAACCTGATGACACCTCATCAATTATCCGGAGGCGCCCTTCGGAAGTTTGAGGTGTTATCAGAAAAATATTGTGTAGATTATTGGCTTCAAAAATGGCCTTAAAATCTGTTTCATAAACATCCAACGGTAAATCCGGAATAATCAATCCATCGATTCCAATTTCGTTACATTTTTTGCAAAAAGCATCCACCCCATACTGAAGAACCGGATTGATGTAACCCATCAGAATCAGAGGAATATCAACCGTTTTACGGATGTCTTTTAACTGGTCAAACAGTTTACTGATGCTCATCCCATTTTGCAGGGCAATCAAACTGCTGTGCTGTATTACCGGTCCGTCAGCTACGGGATCCGAAAACGGCATTCCAACTTCAATCAGATCGACCCCGTTTTTTTGCAAAGCCTGAATCGTCGGAACAGTATCTTCCAAATTTGGATATCCTGCAGTAAAATAGACCGAAAGAATTCGTTCTTTTTTCTCCTGAAATAGTTTATTTATTCTGTTGTTCATGATTTTTAAATTGAAGCCCCCTAAATCCCCCTGGGGGGACTTTGACGGCACGTATTAATAATACTTTGTTTAGAAAAAGCTGGTTTTATCTCTCTTTAAGCCCTCCCTTAGGGGAGGGTTTGGGTGGGGCTTTAATACCCAAAATGTTTCAGATAGATTTCCATGTCTTTATCTCCTCTTCCGGAGATATTAACCACAGTTACTTCTTCAGGTGTAAGCTTGATTTTCTTAAGAGCAGCCAGAGCATGCGCCGATTCGAGAGCCGGAATTATTCCTTCCAGTTGAGTGAGTTCCAAAGCTGACTCAAGAACTTCATCGTCGGTTGCCCATAAGTATTTTGCCCGTTTGGTGGCAAACAGATTAGCATGCATCGGTCCAATTCCCGGATAATCCAGTCCTGCCGAAATGGAATATGGTTCGGTAATCTGACCATCTTCTGTTTGCATCAGGATGGAACGTGAGCTGTGCAAAACGCCGGGAGTTCCCAATGTCAATGTTGCAGCAGTTTCAGTAGTATCAACACCTTTCCCGGCAGCTTCAACACCTATTAACTCAACTTTTTCCTGATCGAGAAAATAATAAAAAGCACCGGCAGCATTACTTCCTCCACCCACGCAGGCAATCACACGATCCGGATTTTCCTTACCAGTTTGCTCTTCAAGCTGAAATCGAATCTCTTCAGAAATAACCGACTGAAACCGGGCAACCATATCAGGATAAGGATGCGGACCAACCACAGACCCAATGATGTAGTGCGTGTCAACCGGATTATTGATCCAATCACGCATAGCCTCATTGGTAGCGTCCTTCAGGGTTTGATTGCCACTGATAGCCGGTATCACTTCGGCACCAAGCATACGCATTTTTTTTACGTTTGGCGCCTGACGCTCCACATCAACGGCACCCATGTACACAATACATTTCAGCCCCATCAGCGCACAAACTGTTGCTGTTGCCAAACCATGCTGACCGGCACCTGTTTCAGCAATAATTCGGTGCTTGCCCAGTTTTTTGGCAACCAGAATTTGTCCGATCGTATTGTTAATCTTGTGCGAACCGGTGTGGTTCAAGTCTTCGCGCTTCAGATAAATATTACTTTGATATTTTTCTGAAAGACGTTTAGCAAAATACAAAGGCGATGGCCGGCCTACATAATTTTTGAGCAAACCTATAAATTCCTGTTTGAAATCGTACGAATTGATTATCTCAAGGTATCTCGTGCTCAATTCCTCAATATTCGGCACCATCATTTCGGGGATGTATGCCCCCCCGAACTCACCGTAATAGCCTTTTTCGTTAACCTGATAATTCATCTTATATCTGTTTTATAATTTATTTTTTCTGATTTCTGAAATAAAGCTCTGCACCTTTTCAACATCTTTGAAGCCCGGACTAATTTCAAATCCGCTGTTGATGTCAAACCCGAACAAATACGGATGGCTAAATTTTCGAAGAGATCCCAAATCATCCGGACCAATTCCGCCACTTAGAAAGAAAGGAACATCTCCTTTATATTTTTCCAGGAGTTGCCAGTTAAATTTTTCACCAGTTCCGCCAGGGAGCAGTCCTTTGGTATCGAACAGAAAATAATCGCAGACTCCTGAATAAGCGTTGAGCTTTCCGAAATCAAACTGATCATCAATCGAGAATGCTTTAAAAACAGTCATTCCGGTCTCTTTGATCAGTTGGCAATATTCAGGAGTTTCAAACCCGTGCAACTGCACCATGTCCAGTTTCCAGTTTCGGCAAACTTCGGTGACTTTTTCAGGAGTTTCATCGACAAAAACACCAACCTTTTTCACGGTGTCCGGAACAACTTTTAAAATTTCCGGAGAAGGTTCGAAACCGACAAAGCGTTTGCTTTTCGGATAAAAAATGAACCCAAGATAATCAGGCAGACAGGCTGCCACTCCGGAAATATTTTCAGGATCGCGCATTCCGCAGACTTTAATTTTTAGCTTGTTCATTGTTTTGCTTGTCGTATGTTATCCCGGTCATCCTGAACTTGTTTCAGGATCTCTCATTTCAAACATCAGATACCGAAATAAATTCGGTATGACGTAAAGTATTTGATTATTTTAATTTTTCAATAAATTCAGCACAGGCTTTTCCTGGATTGTCAGTTTTCATGAATGTTTCGCCAATCAGGAAGCCTTTAAACCCCGCAGCACGCAGCTCAGCAATGCTTTCCGGATCAGAAAGTCCGCTTTCCGAAATTTTCACAAATGAAGCCGGAATCAATTCACTCAGGCGAACCGAAGTTTGAATATCAACTTCAAAAGTTTTCAGGTTGCGGTTGTTCACACCAACCAAATCGACCAACGGATTTAGTTTTTCAAGTTCTTCTGCGCTGTGAATTTCGACCAAAACTTCCAGCCCGATTTCTTTGGCGGTTTCTGCCAATTCGAACAATAAACTTTTGCTCAGACTTTCAGCAATGAGCAAAATCACATCAGCTCCGTGAGCCCGTGCTTCGTATATCTGATACGGATCGAGCATGAAATCTTTACGCAGAATGGGTGTCTTTGGGTTTGCCCAGCGAGCTTTGGCCAGATCATCAAACGAACCTCCGAAGAAACGATCGTCAGTCAAAACCGACAGGCCACTGGCTCCTGCAGCAACATAACCGGCAGTAACTTCCGAAGCTTCAGCCTCATCGTTAATCACTCCTTTTGAGGGCGATTGTGTTTTGAATTCAGCAATTACACCACTTGCTCCTTCGGCCAGTAACGCGGCTTTCAGCGAATTCGTTTTTCGTGTAAAATAGGGTGAAGCCTTTAATTCTTCGATTGAAACCCTGCTTTTTGCTTCCGAAATTTCGGTTCGTTTATGGTTGTTTATTTCGTCAAGTATATTCATAATTTAATTTCAAGTTTCGTGACTGAAATCCCAAAAGGGATTAATATTATTCACCCCCAATGAAATTGGAGGACAATCTATTTTCTGTTTAACTCCATCAGCTTTTTAAACGCCTCCAATGCTTTTCCCGATTTCAGCGATTCGGATGCTTCTGCCACACAATCGTTCAGCAATTTCTCCGGAAACATACAACGGATTCCAAGAGCAGCATTGGCAATTACTACATTTTGCTGAGCTGATGTGCCAGTCCCTTCCAATACACTTTTGAAAATTTTAGCCGCTTCAGCAACCGTTTCACCACCATAAAGTTCTTCCTGCGAAAGTAGGGGAAACCCAAAATCAGTAGGTGACAAATTATCTTCAGTAAGATTCGAGACATAACGGGCATCTCCGGTAAGCGAAATTTCGTCGTAACCATCCAAACTATTTACGATGATGTAATTCTGTCCGCTTTCACGAAAAACTTCATGGTACAAATCCATCACATCCAGATCATAAACACCAACCAGTTGGTTCTTCGGAAACGAAGGATTGATGATTGGGCCCATCATGTTAAACAATGTTTTTACTTTCAGGGATTTCCGAACAGAGCCAACACTTTTCATGGCCGGGTGAAACAGCGGCGCATGAAGAAAACAGATTCCGGCTTCCTCAAGCTCGCGGCGTAATTTGTTTTGATCGTTACTGAACTGATATCCAAAATACTCAAACATATTCGATGATCCACTAACGGAAGACAATCCGTAATTACCGTGTTTGGTCACTTTTACACCGGCACCGGCCAGCACAAAAGCGCTGAGTGTCGAAATATTAAAGGTGTTTTTCCCGTCGCCTCCGGTTCCAACCACATCAATGGTGTTGTATTCCGAAAAGTCGATCGCTACGCACAAATCGAGCAATGCCTGCCGAAATCCGGCCAGTTCTTCAGCTTTGATCCGTCGCATCCGGAAAACCGTCAGAAAAGCAGCGATTTCCGAGTCTGAGAATTGTCCTTCGGCTATCCGGACAAGCATTTGATGTGCTTCAGCTTTGCTCAGGCTGTTGCCTGTAAATAAATAGTTTAATGTATCTTTCATTTTATGCGTTTCGAGTTCCGAGTTTCGGGTTTCGAGTTAACACACAACTCGCAACCTGTAACTCATAACGATTTTAGTTTTTACTTTTTACCTTTTCAGCCAGTTTCCAATTATCTTTTCACCCAGCGGTGTGAGCACCGATTCCGGATGAAACTGAACACCTTCAACATCATATTCGGTGTGCTTCATCGACATGATCATTCCCTTATCGTCGTAGCTGGTAACCTGTAAGCACTCCGGAAGTCCTGCTGCATTAACAATCCAGGAATGGTAACGGCCAACCTGAAATGTCTCCGGAAGGTCATCGAACAGAACTGTTGCAATTTCAGTTTTGGTAACAGGAGTTGCAATTCCATGCAAAACACGGTTCATGTTGGTGAGAGTTCCGCCAAAAGCTTCGCCAATGGCCTGATGTCCCAAACAAACACCCAACATACTTTTTGTTGGGCCGAACCTTCGGATAATGTTGAGCAATAATCCGGCTTCTTCCGGAATTCCGGGACCAGGCGAAAGTACAATTTTATCGTACTGATCAATCTCTTCCAGTGCTATTTCGTCGTTTCTGAACACATCGACGGGCAGTCCTGAAATCTTTTTAATCGCATGGACCAGATTATAGGTGAACGAATCGTAATTATCTATGACTAATATTTTCATGATTTAATAATTTTCAAGTTCCAAAATTCAAGTTCCAAACTGCGAATGGAAACTGTGACTGTTTACTAATTTATTTCTTTAGCCATTTCAAGCGCCTTTTTCAAAGCAGCCAGTTTGTTGTTCACTTCCTGAAGTTCGTTTTCTTCCTGTGAGTCGGCCACAATACCAGCACCTGCCTGGTAAAAAAGCGTATTACCTTTGCTTAGGAACGATCGTATCATAATCGCATGGTTCAGTGTCTGATCAAAACCCAAATAACCAATGCATCCTCCATAATAGCTGCGCCGTTGGTTTTCGTAGGTATCAATGAGTTGCATCGCACGGTGTTTTGGAGCTCCTGACAAGGTTCCGGCCGGAAACGAATCGCCCAGAACGGTAATCATGTTTGTATTTTCGGGCAATTTACCAGAAACTTCTGACACGAGGTGAATGACATGCGAAAAATACTGAACCTGGCGGTAACTGTCCACAGTAACATCGCTGGCATTACGGCTCAAATCGTTGCGAGCCAGATCAACCAACATTACATGCTCCGCGTTTTCTTTCGGATCGGCGCAAAGTCGTTCAGCCTGAATCCGATCTTCATCATCATTTCCGGAGCGCTTAAATGTTCCGGCAATCGGATTGATGATTGCCCTGTCTTTTTTAATACGCAATTCAGCTTCCGGACTCGAACCGAAAATCCGGTAGGTTCCGTAATCAAAGAAATACAAATAGGGTGATGGATTAACTGAGCGCAATGCTCTGTAAACGTTGAACTCGTCGCCTTTAAATGCCTGCGAAAACTGGCGGGAAAGTACGATTTGAAAAACATCACCACGAAAGCAGTGTTCTTTACCTTTGGATACCATGTACTTATATTGCTCGTTTGTAATGTTCGAGATTTCCTGACCAACTGTGTCAAATTGGGTTGGAGAAAAAGTCAGGTTGCGAAGTAAGGATTCAATCTGCCCGATTTCTTTGGTTTCACCATCCATCAGGTTTTCGATCAGGTAGATCATATCTTTATGATGATCAATTGCCACAATGTACTTGTAAAAACAGTATTTTACTTCCGGAATTTGATAAGCTTCTTTCGCTTCGGCCGTAATCTCAATCTTCTCGAAATATTTAACCGCGTCGTAGCTGATGTATCCGAATAATCCGTTTGCCGGAAGGTTTTCTGTTTCTCCGGATAAGTTGAACGACTTGAAAAATCCATCCAGTTCCTGATCAACCCGACATTCCGCAGAAATAGTTTTGGACACTTTTTCATGACCATTGTATTCGATTGTAATTGCACCGGCATCGGCAGTAAAACATGCCATTGGTTTGATGCAAATGAACGAATAGGCATTTTCGTGACCATGATAATCGGAACTTTCAAGCAAAATTGAATTTGGGAATAAGTCCCTGAATTTGAGGTAAACACTCACCGGAGTTAAGGTGTCGGCAAGTATCTTTTTTACGCTGACTTGTACATTGATTTTTTTCATTTTATATGTTTTTGTTATTTATTTCTGTCATTAGCCACATAGGTCACATAGTTTTTTTCTTACTATTCATTTTCAAAATACTTCTTCTATAAATTCTAAATACAAACACTTTTTTTCTTTTTCTATTCTATGTGTTCTATGTGCCTATGTGGTTTTTCATATCCTTTCAGGCACAAAAAAAGCGGCTTACCGTGTTCCGATAAGCCGCTTTTTTCGTTCATTTTGAACAATGATAGCTACTTCCTTCCACGCTATTGCGAAAAGATTCTGTGCCACCACCAAATATTGTTCATCATGTTCATCATTCTTCTTGAAATTAAAAAACCTGCTATTCCGAAGAGAAGCAGGCTATATTGTATTAAAAAATACCAATATGGCTCTTACTTCCTGTTATTTGCAGAAAGACCCCACCACGGAAGCCATATTGTATTTGTATTTTGAATCATGTTTTAAAATCTGCTGTAAAGAGAATAATTTAATTCCAAAATAACAAACCTTTTAATGATATTGTTTTGAACCTATACGGATTTTCAAACATACCGATCAGGAATACCCCGATACAAATCAGATTCAAGCTCCTGACACAGAGCCAAAACAACACCAGCTAATTATGCATCAAAATTCAAATCTTCGGATAAATTATTTATTCATCATGGCTGAAGATCAATTTACCGTCATTTGACAATCTGGTTTCTCCATGCCAGTTGGTATAGCTATATTGTTCATTACTATACTTAATTCCTGATGCTGTTCGTTCCTGTTTCAATTCTATAAGTTCACCATTTAGTTCCAGAATGCATGTTCCTTCAGAATTATTAAAAGTATACTTTAACAGATTTCCTCCCTGATCAGTCATTCGGCCACTTACAATTTCCATTTCATGAAGAGAAGACGGTTCTGATTTCACCACGGTATCGGTAACTTTTTTTTCAGTTTCGCTCATTGATTTCCTGCTCTGGCAGGAAACTGAAAATAAAAGAATCGCGATAAACAAGAAGCTGATTTTCTTTAACATGACTGACTTTTGACTATTGTGCAAGGGTAAACCGGAAGCTGACTCCGAAGTTCGTATTCGATGTATTAAACGAACCAACGAGCGGATGGTTCAGAATTTTGTCGTAATACAAGCGCAGCTGGAAACGATCGCTGAGCATATAATCAGCTGACGTTTTTAAAGTAATGGCATTTTGTCCCGCAGTTAGCTGGTTATCTTCCTCAACAATCTTGCGAAGAATGGTTTTATTTTTCCGGAACGAAAGATCAGCTCTTACATTCAAATCGTTCGAATAGGCCTTCTGCGATTTTTTTGTTTTTATAATCAGATCCATTCGGGTAAAGCGGTATCCCAATCCAAAAACCATCTCATTACTCAACACTTCCGTAATCTGGTTATTGGAAAAACTGAGGGCCAGATTTCGTGAAGATTTAATTTCCATGCGGGTTTCAAAATCGTTGAGCCAGGTAATATCCACGTTGATCAGCGGACTGAACTGTTCAGAAATACTGACCGAATTGATATCATTGGGCCCTACAAAATCTCCGAGCGTATTCCGCACATAGCTGAACCCATCGTTATACAGGTTTTCGTTGTAATCCAGATTGGATATAAATGAACCAACATTGTAACTCGACCGGTAAGCATGATTGAAACTCATGGTCTTCACATACCGCTTCAGCCAATCGATTTGCGAAACAACTCCTTCGTAAGTTACCCTCCAGTTTGGCCGCATGTATTTAATTGATGGGAAAGGACTTAAAGCAACCTTATCAGGGGTTTGTCCGGTATATGCAGCAATAAATGCCGGAACCATCACCTGTGGTGAAGTCGGCCCGTATCCAACAGGGAAACCAGTAACCGGATCAGTTATAGCCGGATTATAGTCAGCCTGAGTATTTATAACCCGTTGGCTGGCCAGACGTTCTGCAATTTTGATACGATAATCTTTTAGATTCTGGAATGCCTGCGAAGCGGGAACACTTTCCTTTCCCATTTTACTAAAAGCAGTTTTCATCGTATTGACTGACATCGTGAAATTACCCCGTACAGATTTGTTCATTGGATCAAACGCTCCACTTGAACTATTGTAATTGTAAAATTCAGTAGTACGTTCGGAATAGGTGCGATTTACATTCAGGTCAATCCTTAAATCGGGGAACGGTTCAATGTTGGCACGAAGGCTAAATGTCTCACTGTGAGACATCACATACGGCGAATTGAGTGCCGTATCGTGGGTCATCCATCCTTTCGCTGCAGCTTTCATGGCAAAATCCTTGTCTTGCCATCCAAGAAGGAAGGGTATTCCGGGAGCAGTTGTTTGACCGGACAAATTGCCGTACATGTTCTGGTCAGGCGTATACTTTCCACTTCCGAAGAGTGTGGGTTCAGGCATAAAACCAGGCATTACAGTTCCGTCAGTTGAGGAATAACTTATAGAAACACTACGAACCCCCATTAAGGCACGAGCTGTGTACTGAAAAAGTTTCAGTGCAAAGTCGCGCTTAAGCTCAACCTTTCCCTTGACAATAAATTTCACACCTGAAGCACTCGAATCAGGTGTGAAACTGATACGATTTTCGTTGATAATTGCGACTTTTCCGTTAACCTTGGTTCCATCTCTGGTAAAAGCTGTCAATTCAACATCTTTAGTTTTCAGTTTGTGGAAGATCGATTTGGGAGTTTTGGACTTTAACCTGACATTATCTATTGAATACTGAACTTCCTTGATTCGGGCTGTAGTCTTTTTCTTTTCAGTACCCGCTTTTGTTTGCTTTGCGGTCTGTCCCTGCGGAGGTCTTTGCTGACGTTGCTTCTGACGGGAACTGGTTCCGTATTTCTGGTTAATCTCTTTTAAAAACCCTACTTTATTATACAAGGTAACCATATTGAGTTGGCCATTTAACTGAACCTGCCTGGAGTTTTCAATCACATTGCCCAGCACAATCGATTTATCAGTAACTGGTCCGGCCTGCCAATCATACATTCCCTGATAACGGGCTGAAAGAGAAGTCCAGTCGAGTAATGGAACCTTGTTAATGGGTACAGTATAGTTCGCATTAATGATGTGATGGTATAATGTTGGTCGTCCCAGGTTCATTAAATTGGTCAGAATCGAATCCCTTTTCATGGTATAATCGTCGTCATTCCGATTAATCCGACCTTCAGGCTCATCAATGCGTGCAGTCTTTTGAGAAGAAAAGTCGAACTGAAAACTACGTGTTAAGTTGTAACGTATATCGAAATAGCTATTCAGGATGAAATCTTTATTGAAAGTTGGAGAAACAATCAGATTCGGATTCGAAACATTCCGCAACTGTGTTTCATTGTAATACCGGTACAAATCCATCCTGAATGAAATTTGCGAAGGCATTGGTGAAATGTTGAAATCACGGATAAGCTTGAACAAATTATTCGAAAACAGTTTCGATTTTTTAAATGGTTCATAGACAGCAGGCCTGTTCGTAAAGTTGTAAGAGAATAATCCTCGGTATGTTTTTTCGACATTAAACTCCGTATTAACATCCCTGTTAAAAATTTTACTGAAAGAGTATGTCATAGAGAAGTTAGTCGGGTCATAAAGCCGGGGCTTGCCTGACTTATTCGTTTTATCAATTTTCACGTTGGTGAAATTCAGGCTCTTTCGTACCACTAAATCCTGTCCCAGTTGTTTTATCGAATCTTTTGCTGCTTTACTTTCTGCCGTATTGAGGGCATCCTTCATCGTAATGTCAGGATCGATCGGGTTGTATTTAGGATTGCTTAAACTTCTCGAATAACCATAATACATAGGTATTCTAACTTTTGCCTTTTCAGGGAAAAACTTACCGAGTTCAAGGTTGGCCGCGATATCAATTTGGCTCAAATCGGCCATCGACCGTTCGTTCACTTTTTGATCGATACCTCCGAACCCAATACTTCTGTAACTTCCGGCAAAAATTACTGATCCCAAATCGGCCAAACGTGCTGTAACTCTTCCGTTTGCAGCCCAACCTCCACTTTCGTTCAAACCAGTCAAACTAAGCTCATTTAACCAGACTTCGACCGACCTTGGGCCATAGTTGTTTTCATCTTTTTTATTGTACCGAATGCCGAGCATCATGACCTCTACGTTACCCAGATTTGGATTTCCCTTGATTTTGATTGTCCGGATTCCTTTGACAATTGAATAAACCTGTGACAGACTAACCCCCGAATTGGCTGTGCGAAGTTCAATATTTCGCTGCAACTTCAAATCAGTAAGAGTTTTCAGGCTTAGATCGATCCGGTTAGTATCAGGCCAAACCTTATATCTGTCAGACTCAGTGTCGCTAAAGTACCTGCCGGGTTCGGTAAGCGAAAGAGGCACTTCATACTCGTAGTAATTGTTATAATAATCCGAACCGATACGAACAAACAATGACAATTCTTCATCTTTGAGCGTAGATCCTGTAATCGCTTCAGCATGTACATCCATTTTTAGCCGTTTGTAGTTACGGAAATCCATACTGAGGGTTTTATAAGCAGCTCGTGCTTCTCCTTCTTCCAAATCAATGGCACGAAGGACCAGCGACTGTTCGTTCAATTGAAGAAGTTGCGGACTGGATGGATCAATTACGCGCTCAGTACCAGGAGGCAACACGTAATTTACAGGAGTACGACTGGCATTTTCCTCAATGTTTACCGCAGAAAGATCGAATTGAGTAATTAACGAGTTCGTATTTATTTCTCCATCCACATTGCTTGTATATTTACGCCAATCTGCACGGACCAAATCAAGCGTGGCAAAACGCAAGAATGTGGGCTGAGAAAACCCTTTCATAAACAACCTCATAAAACGGATCGACTTGAAATCAGAAATGGATCCAAATGATTCGTCCGGACTTTTAATCGGCACCTTAAACTGGTACCATTTCACGGTATCTATGGTTCCGTTTTTCAAGGCAACCACAGCTTCCCTGATGCTTGAAATCGAGTTTCTCCCAACAACCATATCTTCGTGCCGAATGCTGATATTATATTGATAATACCGCTCGTATTCGTTCAATGTGTTATCGCTGTTAATATCCTCCATGTCAGGTTGGGTAGAGGCCGAAGTTGTATACGATTCTTTGGACATTTCAGCAGTCGGAGAGTTCCCGTCAGGTCCGTTATAATTTTTATACCGTTCCAGAATTCCCAATTTTTCAGCATCATAGTCAGACCCACGGAAATAATGAAAGTTATCGCTCGAAGGATCCTTTTCAACATTTGCAAGTGCACCCGGAGTTACAATATTTTTCATTGTTTCCAGATAATTTTTTCTGAAACTTTGTTCATCCGAATCATTCATCCCATCTAAACCGACATCCTGATACTGTCGACTTTGTACATTATTGTCAAATTCGTGAACAAGCGACTGTTGCGTTGATACCCTACCCCAAACAGTAGTGTCAACATTGGTTAATTCGGCAGTGGTTGGCAAGCCATTTTCGAATGATTTTCGAGAGTCTTTTAAAATATCTTCCGAAATATCACCAAGATTAAAAAACAAATCGCCCCCCTCATTCAGTCCAAGGGTGTCATTAATAAAAGGATCCATCACCCAGAATTCAATGTATTCAATGTTTGCCGCCTCAAAATCAGTGGTCTCAATTTTCCGCATGATACCACCCCAACGAGATTCAGGGTTACTAAGCGTTCCGTCAGAATTCACACCTCTCGAGTAGGCAGAGGGTTGACTGTCAAAATTATATGGCCCCCTTTCTGAAGGATAAAAAGCAAGATCTAAAATTGGAATGTTAGTAGGTAAACCGACCTCCGTTTCCCTGTCTGGAAAAAGTTCTTTTTCGTAAACTTCACGTACCAGGTTATTCGACTGGAGATCTTTATCGGCTCTTATATAATCGGGAGTAATCGCGCTACTTCTTAGAAATAGCGGGTCAATGATATACCAGGCCAGTTTGGCTCGGTTAAACCCATAATCAAGTTCGTCGCTGGAAGCAGCTTCCGGAAACATATTTTGTTTTTCAGGTGTGCTTGCCAATACCCAGGCAGAACGTTCTTTCAGACTGATCGATGTTTTTGTTGCCTCAAAGTCGTCGATATAAACGGTTCCTGATCCACTTATAACCTTAGAATGGCCTGGTACCAATTCAGCCACCTCCCCGTCAAACGAAATAGAAGATGCTTCCTTGGTCGAATAAAATGGCAATTTGTCGAGCAGTTTGGTCAGAAACATCGATTGCTCTGAATAATTTGCATCCATCCCGAGTATCGTATTCGAGATTGGATCGTCACCATAATTAACCTTCTGTGTCAATGGTCTTTCCTGCATGTGCAAAACGGTCGCACCAAGGCTGAAACGGTCGTTGAAAGCATAATTGGCATGTGTTCCTATCAGTGTTTTACGTTGCATACTGAAAAGATCCTGGCTTTCAGTTGAAACCGTGATAGCAGTCCCCGATTCAAGTAATCCGCTATTAATAATCTTCACAATTCCTGATGCATAATCAACGGTATAATCCACGTTTTCAGTCAGGGTAATTCCTCCTGAAGTCACTTTGACAGAACCACGGGCCAGATTTTGAGATCCTACCGAAATTTCGTTGCTTGAGGAGCCTTTATATGATCCCTTCAGTATAAATTTATTATGCTCTGCATCCTGTATGGCAACCGTTTTTGTTGAATCGTACAAAGTAGAATATACATATTTATTGATCAACCCCAGATCACCAATAGAATCGGCTAGGTATTTCCCAAATGGTTCAAGAACCGGGAAAATAATTTTTCCGGAAGAAGAATTAACTGTAATGCCTTCAATGTAATCGAACACACCGTCGCGACCCAAATCCAATTGTGAGTTTAACTTATCGAGATTCAGTACGTTCAGTAAAATATGGCCCTTCAGCTTTCCTTCAGGCAAATAATTAATTTTAGTTCCGGCTTGATCGTTCTGATACAGAATATCAAAAACAAAATCTTCATTGGTAAGCTGATAGGCATTTAAGTCATAAATGTTCTTCATCATTAACTTCCAGTTCGGAATACGCGGCGAAAGATTGGTTCCTTTCAGCAACTTCAGCACCAGGGTTTCCGGAGCATTAATCCCGTCAGTTGAAAACTCTCCCACCTGATAAGTCTTGCCATTCGCGGTGTAATTATAGGCTACGGCCAGTATTTCGTCCGAATTAAGAGAAGACCTTAATGATACATAACCTAGATTCAGGTTAATCGTGTATTCCGATTCGCTCAGCAGACGGGCCTGTTCAATTTTCTCAAAATCCTGTCCTCCCGTAAAATTGGATGACTCTAAGGGGGAAAGGGTTTTATTGATGATCGCTGCTTGCCGAATTCCGGGATAATTGGTAATAACGTCCTTATACAAACCATTTGCCTCATTAAACGGGTAAATAGATTCGGGATATACAAGTCCTGAATTTTCCTGGAAAGCCTCAACTTTATTGTAGATATTCGGGTTGTGCTCGCCTAAATCCATAAATGCCAGGATATTTCGTGACGATGTAAAATTGCTCGATTTATTCGTCACCCATATTTCAATTTTATTGATCGTGATGGATGAACTTATAATCGGAAGATTTTTGAGTGCATCGTTATAATGGTCACGGAAATATTGTGCAAGAAAAAAGTGCCGGTTGGCATCATAATCGGAAGCCGCAATTTCAAAGGTTTTTTTCTGAGCACCGCCTTCTGACTCAATTACTGTTGTTTCGCCTTTGCTCTGCGAAAAAATGGTGGTCAGGTTCAGTTTCCCAAATTGCAATTCTGTTTTAACACCAAAAAGATTAGTTCCACCTGTAATAAGCGATCCGTTTAGCGGAAGCGATACATTTCCGGCTTCGATCTTCTTAACAATCTGGTCTTCATCACCGGAATAACCCAAATTCATTTTATTTTCAAAGTCAAAAGAAGCTTCGGTATTATAATTAACACGCATTTCCATCCGGTCGCCAATCTTTCCGGTCACATTCATCTGGATTTTTTGGTTGAAATCGAAAGTTGGTACTTTACGCAACCGTTCAGGAATCGATGGATTCTCCGTGGCATTCAACTGATAACCAAAACTCACTTCGACATAACCCTGCGGGCGAATATCGATGATATTGCTTCCGAAAATCTTATTAAAAGCTTCACCACCAACAGTCAGGCGGGGAATCAACCCACCTTTATCTTCAATACTTTGAATCCGGGTTTGACTCCGCCAGTAATTCTGAACGGCCTGATCAAAATCATACTTCTGAAACTCCTTTTTAGTCATCGATTTAGGCAATCTATAATTCAGATCACCAATCTTCTCAGTGAAAATATATTCACCGGTAGACGGATCATATTCAATTTCAGTGCGAATATTCGAAGGTTTTTCCAGAAAGAGTTTGGCACTATCCTTTTTATCAGGATAGGCAAACGCAGGCTCGTCCTTGAACTTAAAAGGCAGTATTCCTGTCGTATCCATTCTAACCGAATCTTCAGGCGCCCTCCAAGTAGTCAAAGTCTTGTAGTTTCTGGCAGTAGTTCTTGATTCAGATGGATTTCCGCCAAGAGCATACACAATAGATACAATAAGAAATAGAAGTAAGTTTCTGCCGTACTTTTTCAATTCTGAAAACTTTTTCTGATTAAAGGCTTTTCAGCGCTAGTTTGATCACATTTTCAACTGATAGATTAGGTTGCGCCGTCAATATTTTATCCAATTCTTTTTCAGCTGGCTTTTTCGCAAATCCCAGCATTATTAAAGCAGATAACGCTTCATTTCGCAATGTATTGTTTACCGAAGTCACTATTTGTTCATTGGCTGGCGACTTTCCAACTTTATCCTTTAAATCGATGAGAACACGTTGAGCTGTTTTTATTCCAATGCCCTTAATACTTTTCAGCAGATTGACGTCTTCGGTAAGAATAGCATTTCTGATTTCGTCGGGAGAAAGGGATGAAAACATCATGATGGCTGTATTTGATCCAATGCCGCTCACCGATATAAGCATCCGGAACAATTCGCGTTCACTTTCGGTGTAAAAACCATAAAGAAGATGGGCATCTTCCCGAATGACCTGATGAACAAACAGCTTAACCGTTTCTTTGCCGTTTAACTGAGTATAGGTATTAAGCGAAATGCTTATAAAGTAGCCAACGGAGTTGGCTTCCAATATGATATGAGATGGTTTCAGTACAGAAACAGCTCCCTTGATATATTCAAACATACCCTAAAAAAGATTTAAATTCCGTCATCAATAGCCTCAAAATCAACTGACTCGTCAATCTGACCATGATTGACTTCGTATTTCTTCAACGGATTTTTTGTAATTTCCTTATACAAAGCCCGGTTCTTGTGAATGTCAATGGCCAGGTACAAGGCTTCGCGGAATGAATCAGGCGATGCTTTATCTTCTCCGGCAATATTGAATGCTGTTCCGTGAGCAGGTGAAGTGCGTATAATCGGCAATCCTGCGGTATAATTCACACCACGTTCAAAGGAGGCCATCTTAAACGGAATGAGTCCCTGATCGTGATACATCGCAAGAATAGCATCGAATTTTCCAAAATCTCCGGAACCAAAAAATCCATCAGCTGAATATGGCCCAATCGCGATAATACCTTCATCTTTAGCCCGTTCAATGGCTGGGATGATAATATCAATCTCTTCTCTGCCCAGCAAACCATTATCGCCTGCATGTGGGTTCAAGCCAAGCACTGCGATTCGGGGACGTTTGATGAAAAAGTCTTTTTCGAGCGACTGATTGATAATGCGCAACTTATTCAGGATAGCACCCTTGGTAATTTTTGAAGGTACTTCTGAAATTGGTACATGACCAACAACAACTCCTACTTTCATTGTTTCGCTAACCATAAGCATCACAAAATCGCGGGTTTTAAAATGCTCGGCCAGGTATTCGGTGTGACCCGGGAAATTAAATTTTTCAGACTGAATGTTATCCTTATTGATTGGAGCCGTAATCAAGGCATCAATATCGCCGTTTTTCAAGTCTTCAACAGCCTTTTCCAAAGCCATGTACGATGCTTCGCCAGCCATTTCACTCGACTTCCCCAGTTCAACACGAATATTGTCATCAATACAATTAATGATGTTTGCTTTGCGCGAATCAGCCTCGCTGGCGGTGCGAATATGATTGAAGTTGAAAGTTTCAATATTCAGTGCTTTTTTATGGTAGGCAGCAACCTTGGGAGAACCGTAAACGATTGGAATACACATTTCAAGAATACGTGGTTCCATCAATGTTTTTATAATCACTTCATATCCAATTCCGTTGATGTCGCCCTGCGAAATCCCTATAATAATTTTATCTCGTTTCATGTACAATGTTTTTTCAATTTAATTTCAAAGCCAGATTTTTTTTGTTGCGCAAATTTAATCTATTATTTAAACTATTGCATCTGTTTGTTTTTTCAATTTCGGTTATACTCTTTTCGCATCAACTGCCATTTGTTGTTCATGATTCATATCGACATGGAATTCGTTCAAAAGGATATGGACTCGTTTAAAAATTGCACAAGCACATTAACTTTAATAATTCCTAATTATCTTCTGATGAGATAATTGACTAAACTCGAAGCCTGATTAAAGAATTACGAACAGAAGTAAGATTAAAATCATCAACATAAACAAAATGAACTGGCTGCGAACAAACAAACCAAGTAATAAAAGGATTTCGATTTCCTCAGTACAGGCGGTATATACTTCAATCGTGCCTTTGTCTTTCGATAAGAACTCGTTGCTTTGGTAAGTAATCAGTTCATCTCCGTTGAATTTCCATGACCAGCGTGATTGCCAGAAGTTCTTCACTTCCAGCTCAAACCGTTTTCCATTGATGATTATATCGCTTTTGGGATTGAAAAGATTGATCATGATTGTTCCTAAAAGTGCCTGATTGTTGGCATCGAATATTTCAAGTTTGGAAAGGAAAAATTCACGGTTCAGGATAAAATGGCGTCCATTAATGGTGCCATGGGCTTTCGAGCCAACCAGACTTTCCCATACAACTGAACCTATCTGTTCCGATCCGTGCATAATTTGAAGCTGATTCTTTAAAATCCCTTTTGACCAATCATAGCGTTCCATATATCTTTTCTTTAATACACATGCAAGTTACAAAAAAAACGAGCTCTCCCAAGCTCATCTATGGAGGGAAGAAAGCCAAAACTGACGCATTTCAGACTTCAAATACTTTCTGCAGAATCACCGTTGTTTTTTACTGAACAAGCAAACATACAACAATTTCAATATCTGTACTCCTCTTTCCTTTGCGGATGAGCCTGAAAATTGGCGTACATTTTAGTCACAGTCATCTCCCAAATTCAGCAATTCAACCTTCCGGAAATCAATTGGACTACTTTCGGACTGCAACGAAATTGACCCTTTTTTCAAAAGCTTGTTTCCGTCGGCTGGAAGCAGCTTCGCATAGTTCGGATCGCGATCATCCAATTGTGGTTGGGTATATTCCATAACAATTTCCCCATCAATAATATGGCGGATAATGGAATCGCCCTGCACCTCAACTTCTGCCGTTACCCATTGATCTCCATGGTACGTTTTAGATGTAGAATTGGTACAGTGATCGGTCCACAGTTTCCCATTCAGAACAATGTTGGTACCCGGAGTACAAACATTAAGATTTGTACGCTCGTCAGTGCCATTTCCGCCCAACAATTGCACCTCAATCGAAACCGGAAAATCCTGGTCCAAATCCATGCTCGCGGCGCTTTGTCCGTGAATCATGATCCCGCTGTTGCGGTATGCCCAACCAGCTCCTCCCGGAGTCTGTTCGCCCACAAACCGGTATTCGACCCTGATTTTATAATGAGAATAAGGATGCTTGTAAAAAAGATGGCCGAAATGCCCGTCGAAACGATCATACTGATCATATCTGACTTTCAGCAGACTATCTTCAACTCTAAATGTATTTCCGTAGTTTTCATTCAGCGGAAACCCGGTAATTTTCACATCCCAGCCGTTGAGATCTTTCCCGTTAAACAACTGAATCCAACCCTCGTTTTTGGGTTTAGTTGAAATGCAGGCTGTTGTCAAAGTCAGAAACAAGGCAAAAAAAGTAAGTTTTAAGGAAAATCGGATCATGATTTAAGATTCAGTTAGCTGGTAAATAAAACGAATAAATTTTGACTTTTAAAGATAATTATTTATTCCTGAAAATCTTTGAAAGCAAATATTCCATTCATTTTTATGATTTGTGATTTTCGTAAAAAGCAAAGAGCCGGAATTAAGTCCGACTCTTTGGTGAAAAAATTTTAAAAAATTTGATACGCAAAACAGGCTCTATTTCTTGTCCTTTTTCGCTTTTTTCTCTAATCTTTTTTCCTTCAAGGTTTTGGTGGGTTCCTTTTTTTCATTTTTTTTTGTATCTACTCCTTTTGCCATAGCTGTGAATTTTAAGGTTATTATTCTAATTCTAAACACATAAGATAAACTCTTGTTTGCTGGTTACAATTAAAATTTCCAAGATCAAATTTATCATTTTTTATAATCAACAACATACTTTTTCAGACAATGTTTTCAAGCTCTTCTGAAAAAAATGCGTATGTACTCATTTGTGTGATTTCGGCTGATCGCTTACAGGATAAAGCTCTTCCTTTTCATTCACATAACTAAAAGTTCTCGAATTTGCGGTCAGTTTTTGTATTCCTTTCTGATTCAAGGCATGACCTTTTCTGTCAACTCATTTCTGAAAATGATCTTAATTAGTAATGTAATTCCACCAGGGAAAAACGTCAACATTGAGTTTTAGCTTCATTCTCTATTTCACAATTATCATGTACTGATACAAATCAAATAAAATACTCTATTCCGATACAAAATAAATTTAACCACATGGTTAAATTTATTGGTTAAAAAAGTTGGAAATTAAATTTCAAGGTTATACTTTTGACCACATGATTTAACCACTTAGTTAAATATCAAAATAAAATGGAAATAAAAAAAGACAGTACAGAAGATAAAATTCTGGAAGCAGCCAAGAATGTGTTTGTGACCAAAGGAATGGAAGGTGCCCGTATGCAGGAAATAGCCGACGAAGCCGGGATAAACAAAGCCTTGTTGCATTACTATTTTCGGTCGAAAGAACGTTTGTTCGAAGCTATCTTTTCCGAAATTATCAAGTTTGCCTTTCCAAAAATAACCCGGATTGCACTATCCGAGGATTCAGTCGTGATCAAAATGGAACAGATTATCGATGCTTATATTGATTTGCTGATTAAACATCCGTTTATCCCGGGTTTTATCATGAAAGAACTTAATCGCGATCCGTCCGGATTATTTAAGCTGGTAGTCAAATTCGGTTTAAATCCACAGCCTATTTTTGATCAGATTCAATTGGCTATGGATCGGAATGAAATCGTCAAAATGAACCCAATACATCTGGCAGCCAATATCGTTTCGATGTGTGTATTCCCTTTTGCGGCCCGACCAATACTTGGCTTTGTAATGTTTAAAGATGACGAGAAAGCTCTTGAAGCATTTTATGCCGAAAGAGCTGATGTAATTAAACAGTTCGTAATCAATGCTGTTGTAATCAAAAAATAACAATTAATATACGTATGAAAACAATTCAACTTTTGTTTATCGTTTTACTATTTCCTGTTCATTTGCTAATGGCCCAGGAAACAGTGACGCTGGAACAATGCCAAAACTGGGCGCGCGAAAACCATCCGGTTCTGAAACAACTGGATTTGTATCAACAAATTCTGAATTTTAAAAACGAGAACAATTCAACCAGTATGTTGCCACAGGTAAGCCTAAATGGGCAGGCAACTTACCAATCGGATGTGACAAAAATCGGGATCTCAATACCGAATATGAACATACCTACTGTCGGCAAAGATCAGTACAAATTTTACCTCGATTTTAAGCAAACAATTTGGGATGGTGGCTTAAGCAAGGCAAAAGAACTGATCAACCAAGCCGAAAATGGCAGTAATCAACAACAAGCCGAAGTTGAAATTTACCAGGTAAAAGAAAAGGTCAACCAGTTTTTCTTTACATCTTTTCTTATTCAGGAAAACCTTAAAATATTGGAAAAGAAAACTGAAACACTTGCTGAACGAAGAAAGTTAATGGAATCTGCAGTAAACAATGGTATGGTTTTATCGTCAGAATTAGACCAGTTACTAGCTGAACTTATTAAAACAGAACAATTGGTAATTGAATTAAAAAGTAACCGGGAAACCGTTTTATATGCATTGTCGATTTTAACCGGGAAAACTGCTGATCAAATGCAAAACCTGGTTATCCCTGAAGAACCTTTGGTTTTGGGGATGTCACTTAAACGTCCTGAGCTGGATTTCTTCAGCAAGCAAAACAACCTTTTAAGCGCCAATTCTGAAATACTAAAAAAACAACGTAATCCGAAACTTTTCGGCTTTGGACAGGCTGGTTATGGCAAGCCAGGAATGAATATGCTTAATACCAAATTCGATACTTATTACCTTGTTGGGGTAGGCTTTAGCTGGAATGTGCTTGATTGGAAAACTACCAGCCGTCAGCAACAGGTTTTGAAACTTCAGCAAGACATCATACAAACGAAACAGGAAACATTTATCCAGAACATCGATTTGGCAACGAATCAGCAAACCAAACAGATCAGTCAGATTTCAGATTTGCTAAAAACTGATCAGGAGTTGATTCAAATCAGAGAGCGTATAACTAAAACATCTGCCTCAAAGCTCGAAAATGGAACAATAACAATGGCTGATTACATACAGGATTTAAATGCAGAAACGACTGCCAAACTAACTCTGGAAACACGAAAGATTCAGTTAAAGGAAGCAAAAGTAAAATTGGATAACATCAGAGGAAACCAATAAAATACTGAATGAAGAATTTTTAAATTATGAATTAACAAATACGATATAACAATGAAAAAATTACAACTCATCGTACTGATATTACTGGCGCTTGGAGCCTGTAAAAGCGGGGACCAAAAATCAGACGCCTACGGAAATTTTGAGGCGGTGGAAACAATTGTTTCTTCGGAAATGGCTGGGAAATTGCTTTCAATGGAAGTAAAACAAGGCGATATGCTCGAACCGGGCCAACTCATCGCCCAGATTGATACTACCGAATTAGTTTTGAAAAAGCTGCAAACTAAAGCACAACTGGCCGCCAGCGAAACTAAAAAACAAAATGTGACAGCCCAGATCAATGTGTTCAAAGAACAAAAGAAAAATGTGTTGATCACGCAACAACGCATTGCCAAAATGTTTGCTGAAAAGGCAGCAACCCAGCAACAAGTTGATGATATTAATGGTCAAATGAATGTGCTTGACAAGCAGATTTCGGCAACAAAAACACAGTTTCAGCTAATCGGCAGCGAAATGGATGTGATTAAAAGGCAACTCGACGTTTTTGACGAACAATTGACCAAGTGTCGCATAATCAGCCCGATAAGCGGAACAATTCTGGAAACTTATCTTGAAAATGGTGAATTGGCAACTCCGGGCAAACCAGTACTTAAAATGGCCGATTTAAGTAGTCTGGAATTGAAAGTATATGTTTCGGGAGCACAACTGGCGAATGTAAAACTCGGAAACGAAGCAAAAGTGCTGATTGATTCCGGCAGCCAGGAAATGCAGACTTTAAGCGGAAAAATTACCTGGATTTCATCGGAATCAGAATTCACTCCCAAAATTATTCAAACCAAAGAGGAACGGGTAAAATTAATGTACGGAGTGAAAATACTTGTTCCAAACGATGGCAGCCTGAAAATCGGAATGCCGGGAGAAGTTATGTTTTAGTGTGCAGTTGCAGTGTTCAGAAAGCAGTCTTACAGGTTTCAGGTTTCGAATAACTCGTATCGCGAAACCAGTAACATGGAACTTGAAATTTGGAACTTGAAACTATTTATTCATGATCAGTATTCAAAATATAAGCAAATCGTACGGTGATGTTCAGGCAGTTCGCGACATTTCGCTTGAAGTGAAAAAAGGTGAACTATTCGGACTGATAGGACCCGACGGAGCTGGCAAAACAACCCTGATGCGTATCCTGATGACTCTACTCATACAGGACGAAGGGAAGGCGACGATGAACGGACTGGATGTAATTAAAGATTACAAAAAAATCAGGAAAATAGTTGGATACATGCCCGGACGTTTTTCGTTGTATCAGGATTTGACCGTGGAAGAAAATCTTAACTTTTTTGCTACTGTATTTCAAACTACGGTTGCCGAAAATTACGATCTGATCCGCGATATCTATGTTCAGATTGAACCCTTCAAAAACCGTTTGGCCGGAAAGCTTTCCGGAGGAATGAAGCAAAAACTGGCTTTGTCATGTTCCCTGATTCATAAACCGGAGATTTTAGTCTTAGATGAACCAACAACCGGAGTGGATGCAGTTTCGCGAAAAGAATTCTGGGATATGCTCAAAAAACTTCAGCAGAAAGGAATTACGATCCTGGTGTCAACGCCATACATGGACGAAGCGATGCTTTGCAACCGCGTTGCATTGATGCAGAAAGGGAACGTTTTGACGATTGATACACCTCAGAAACTGGTAGAAAATTACAGCCGAAAATTGTACGCGATCAAAGCAAAAGATATGCACCGGCTAATCCTCGATATACGGGCCTACGAAAAGACTGATTCAGCTTATGCTTTTGGTGAGTTTCTGCATGTAACCGGGAAAGAAGATGAAGTGGAAGCAACAGAATTCGAAAATTACCTGATAAAAAAGAATCACACCGATTTGCTGGTAATGGATCACCATCCAACAATCGAAGATGTATTCATGGAAATGATGTAATCCCATTTAACCACTAAGAGCACGAAGGGAAACACAAAGTGAAAAATTAAACCCGGTGAAACTCTGTGGTAAAAACAACAAAATGAAAGAGAAAGTAATTACTGTAAAAAACCTGGTTAAGAAATTCGGATCATTTGTTTCAAACGACAATCTGAATTTTGACGTTTATCAGGGCGAAATATTTGGATTTTTGGGAGCAAACGGCGCCGGGAAAACCACTGCCATGAAAATTCTTTGTGGACTTTCTGCACCAACTTCAGGAGAGGTAAAAGTGGGAGGTTTTGATATCTACACCGAAACAGAAAAAGTAAAACGAAACATTGGTTACATGAGCCAGAAGTTTTCGTTGTACGAAGACATGACGATCGCCGAAAACATCCGGTTTTTCTCCGGAATCTATGGAATTTCGCCCAAAGACCGCAAAGCCAAGCAAGAAGTATTACTTAAAAATCTGGATATCGAATCAGCAAAAGATTCGCTCATTGGCTCGCTTCCGCTGGGATGGAAGCAGAAGCTTGCATTTTCGGTCGCCATTTTTCATGATCCGAAAATTGTATTTCTGGATGAACCAACCGGCGGTGTTGATCCGATTACCCGACGTAAATTCTGGGATTTAATCTATGAAGCATCTGACAGGGGAATTACTGTTTTTGTGACAACTCATTACATGGATGAAGCCGAATATTGCAACCGCGTTTCGATTATGAATAACGGGAAAATTGAAGCACTCGATACTCCGGAAAATCTTAAAAAACAATTTGGAGCAAAAAATATGGATGAGGTGTTTTTGAAGATTGCACGAAATACAGAATAGAGTTAAGCACAATTGTCATTAAATATAGTTACAAGTTTCGTGTTACGAGTTCCGCGAAACTTACTGATCGAAACACGTAACCCGTAACTTGAAACACGTTTTATGAAACAATTTATAGGATTTCTCCGGAAAGAATTTTTGCACATTTTTCGTGATCCGCGAACGATGATCATCATTTTTGGTTTACCAATTGTACAGCTTTTGCTTTTCGGCGAAGTGATTAGCACCGATATTCAGAATTCAAAAATCGCCATTCTCGATCAGTCTCACGATAATACAACGCGTGAAATTACTTCCAAATTAATGTCTTCAGGATATTTTATTTTGGGTGAAGAATTGCAGCCTGGCGATGATGTGGAAGACGTTTTTCGGAAAGGGAAAGTAAAAATGATTGTCACTTTCGGCACAAACTTCGAACAAAATCTGGAGCGTGACGGAAAAGTTGATGTTCAGCTTTTAGCTGATGCCTCCGACCCAAACACCGCACGGATTTTAACCAGTTATGCTTCAGGAATTATAAACGATTACGTTAAGAAAGAAAAGTTGCAAAACCTGCAACTTCCAAACCAGATCAATACAGAGGTGCGGATGCTTTATAACGAAGGATTAAAAAGTGTGTACATGTTTGTTCCCGGAATTATGGCTATGATTCTGATGCTGATTTCGGCCATGATGACTTCCATTTCCATTAGCAAAGAAAAAGAACTGGGAACGATGGAAGTTTTGCTGGCATCGCCACTTAAGCCAATTCAGATTGTGTTGGGTAAAGTTACTCCATATCTTGTGTTGTCATTCATCAATGCGTTGACAATCATCTTAATTGGTGTTTTCATATTTGGTGTTCCAATAAAAGGTAGTTTCATTTTCCTGATGGCTGAAAGTTTTCTGTTTATCATGATGGCGTTAAGCCTCGGAATTCTAATTTCCACCATAGCGCCAAATCAAATGTCGGCCATGTTTATATCGGTACTTGCATTAATGTTACCAACGATCATATTGTCAGGATTTATTTTTCCAATCGAAAACATGCCACTTCCACTGCGAATTCTCAGTCATGCAATGCCACCACGCTGGTTTATTGTGATCATTAAAAACATCATGCTGAAAGGAACCGGGATTATGTACGTCTGGAAAGAAACCGCGATACTGATATTTATGACCTTTGTATTTATCACGCTCAGCATCCGGAATTTTAAAATCAGACTAGAATAAGTAAGATTGACAATTACACAATTGACGATTTACAATATGAATACTTCGATGAATGTACAAATGGTAAATTGTAACTATTGAACTTGTAAATAATAAAGATGAAAACATTACTTTACGTCATACAGAAGGAATTTATTCAGGTAAAACGGAACAAAACGATGCTCCGGATGATCATCATGATTCCTTTAATGCAAATGCTTATTTTGGTTTTTGCGGCAACTTACGATCTAAAAAATGTGAATATATTTTTGGTCGATAAAGACATGTCGTCAACTTCGCGCGAACTGGCGTCCAAGTTAGATGCATCGCCATTTTTCACCATTAACAATACCTCTTTTAATCCTGAAGAAGGAGAAAAGGAACTTTTGCGTAATGCCGACAATATGGTTTTAGTAATTCCGCAAAATTTCGAACGCAATTTAATACGTGACGATAAGGCCAGTTTGCAATTGTTGGTGAATGCCATCGACGGACAATCTGCCCAGTTGGGATATTCCTATGCCGCTTCGGTGATAAACGATTTTAATAAAAACATCATTGCCGAATGGAAAGGGCTTCCCGAGTTTAATCCGCCCTATCAGATTAATACAGTGTCGAGGTTTTGGTACAATTCGGAACTCGAATACAAATGGTATATGGCACCCGGTATTTTGTCGATTTTGGTTACTCTCATCGGTCTTTTTCTCTCCGGAATGAGTTTGGTGAAAGAAAAAGAACAAGGCACTATCGAGCAGCTCAATGTGACTCCAATCCGCAAAATTCAATTTTTAGCCGGCAAGCTGATTCCATTTATAATTATTGCGCTTTTTGATTTATCGTTTGGATTACTCATCGCACGTGTAGTTTTCGATCTGCCTATTGTTGGCAGTTTGTGGCTGGTTTTTGGATTTGGAGCATTATACCTCATTGGAATACTTGGATTGGGTTTATTGATCTCCACGGTTGCTGACACACAACAACAAGTCATGTTTGTTACCTACTTTTTCATGATGGTTTTCATCCTGATGGGTGGAATCTTCACTCCTGCTGATAGTATGCCACATTGGGCTCAGCTGATGAACGAGGGAAATCCTGTATTCCATTTTATGAAAGTAATGCGGATGGTTGTGCTTAAAGGTTCGAACTTTGGCGATCTGTGGCACGAATTCATTGCCTTGAGTATTCTTGGGTTCACCTTTCTGAGTCTGGCCGTATTGCGCTACCGGAAAACAACGTAGAACGTGTTCAGTAAAATTCAGTTATTGCGAATAACAGCCCGGTTGCTACTGGTGACGCTTCAACAAATCATTGTCGCAGCGTCATGCTGAACTTTCTGTGAAGTACTGCTTTTCAAAATTTCAATTTCCGTTCAAAGAAGTACTGAAACCCGGGATGCGGGTATTTTGCTGTTAGCGGCTGACAATTGTTGTCTTCAAATAATTTCCTGGAGTCATTATTCCTAGAGAGCTGTTCTTAAAATCTTTGACGTTTCTCGTAATAATTAAATCAATTTGTCCATTTAATTCTGCCGAATAGTTCTGCAATGCGTCTTCAAAATCCCTAAAATTCGAGTTCAGCGCTTTCAATATTACATCTTTGTCAGTTGTAAGTACTTCTGTAATTGTTATTAATTGTGTTAGTTTTTTGATAACTTCCTCATGAGCAGCAGTTTGCCTTAAGATATAGTATACATTGCTTATTATCACTGATGTGATGAACCCTTTAATTTCTCTGGATTCACAAAGTGATAAAACTTTAGCAGCATCGTCAGAAAACGGCTCTCTATCAAAGAAGAAGTCTAAAATTACGTCTGTGTCAATAAGAACTCTTTTCATTTGCTATAGATATTTTTCTGTAAGTCTTTTGGAAAGTTCTTTCTTGTAGTCGATATTTTTGGGAGCCTTAAACGTACCTTTTAATGATTTTACAATCGGGCTCAGTTCAACACTTTCAATATTATCTTCTTTTGTTATGGCTTTTAGGTAGTTCTCAACAATGTTGGATAAACTACGACCTTTAACATTGGCATATTTCTTTGCCTTTTCGATAATTTTTTGCTCAATCGTCAATGTCAATTTTGTATTCATGGCACTATTGTTTTGTTATTTAAATTCATACGTACAAATATACAAACAAAAACACGACACGGGCAAATACATTTCATAACACACGGGCAATTTTGCTTGCCGCTAACTATCATGTAACATCAAATATATCATAACTCTCTGAACTCCCACTTCTGTTAAGCAGTTCTATATCTATTCATTAGATTCAGACTTTACAGGGAAAACACTGCAGGTACCTAATTGCAAACAACACCAGCAACGGACTGCGCCGGAGCAGATCCACGCCTTCAACAAACTCAGTCAACAACATCGATAAACTCAGACAACACTTCCGAAAGGCTACGACAGCAGGAATGCCCGCCACCACACACCCCGGGCGTTTTCTAGCCGTCCCGGGATAAGTTTTGGCTTTCCCGGAGAAAGCCGTCCCTGACAAAAATTTCGCCGTCCTGTTCAGTTTCTTGGGCACACGAGGAAGTCGGATGTTCCGAAGTAAGGCCTAAGGCAAAAATCAGGATCAAATAATTTCACCTATTCGTGTCACGTTGTTCGTTAGTAATTGGTGTTGATTCTTTGTTTTTATACTTTTGCCACTCAAATTTAAGCCAACGATGACAAAATTAAATATTCTGTGCGTTTCCATTTTACTGACCATTTTCGGTGGAAATCCACTTCTTGCACAAAACAGTAAAAACACGGATGTTAGTGTTCCCCGGTTAGTTGTAGTTCTTTCAGTTGATCAGATGCGCACGGATTACCTTTCACGCTATTGGAATAAATTTCAGTCAGGCGGATTTAAACGGTTGGTTAACGAAGGTGCTGTTTGTTCAAATGCCCAACTCGATTTACACGTTCAGAAAATAACAACAGGAACAGCGACGCTTTTCACGGGCGTTTATCCGGCCACTCACGGAATTGTGGGTGACAGCTGGTACGACCGGCTCAGAAAAAAAGAGATCAACTGCATTGCCGATGATTATTGCCTCACGGTTGGCAGTGACTCCAAAGAAGGCGAACGTTCGGCAGCCAGGTTGCTCTCGCCAACCATCGGCGACCTCATCAAAATTAATACACGCAATAAGTCGAAAGTATTCAGCGTAGCCATGAACGATGTCAGCGCTGTGTTGTCGGCCGGACATGCTGCCGACGGAGCATACTGGTTCGACAACCAAAATGGCAATATGATCTCAAGCTCCTATTATGTTGATATTTTTCCGGAATGGGTGCGCCAGTTCAATGAAAAAGGATTTGCCAAAACATACACTCAGCGCGACTGGACTACCCTGTTGCCAATCAGCAGCTACGAAGAAAGCATGCGTGACGATTATATTCTCGAAAAAGGTTATTCCGATAAATGGAATACTTTCCCATACAACCTGAAAAAAATAAAAGAAAAAACCGGAAACTATAAATTCCTGAAAACCACTCCATACGGGAATACAATCATCAAAGATTTTGCAATAAATCTCATCCATGCAGAGAAGCTCGGAACCGATGATTACCCCGATTTTTTAGCCGTTACGTTCACATCAATGGATTATGAAAATAATTCTTTTGGGCCAGCTTCCGTTGAAATGGAGGACACTTATCTTCGTCTCGATCAGGAAATTGCATCACTGATGGATTTTCTGGACAAATTGTTTGGAAAAGGAAACTCGTTAGTCGTGCTTACCTCAACCTGTTCGTCAGTTTATCCGGTTGATTACATGAAAGAAGAATTTAATATGCCGGTGGGTAATTTCTCACCCGAAAGCGCCGTGGCTCTGTTAAAATCGTTCCTGAACATTACTTATGGACAAGGCGACTGGATTGAGGTAGCAGGTGATCAGCAACTTTATTTTAACCGCGAATTACTGGAAAAGAAAAATGTTTCGCTGGAAGACATCCAGACAAAAACCGCCAATTTCATCAATCAGTTCGAAGGGGTGAAAATTGCGCTTCCTTCAGCTTCGTTCGCCCAGAGCGATTTCACCAAGGGACAGTTGGCAGTGATTGCGAACTCCTACAATTTCAAACGTTCAGGCGATGTGTTGTACCAACTCGAAGATGGCTGGCAACCTGTTTACAAATACAGGCAAACCAGATACAACGACAACTCAAACATTCCGTTTATCATGCACGGAAGTGCAGTAAAACGCACACAGATACACAGAAAGATTTCAGGAGAAGACATGGTTCCAACTATTCTGGAGATCCTGAACATGCCAATCCCCGATTATTGTTCCGGAAGTATTCTGGAAGATATTTTATGGTAAGTCAAACAAATCATCAAAGCAGCTAATTTCACGAGAGTCGTTTAAACGGTAAATAGATGATTTAAAACCCATTGAGTACACTGACCGCCAACTCTTTTCGGGGAAAAGAATACCGGGCTCCGTATTTTTCTGATAAATTGGTTCAAATTAGAATCAGATAAAAAATAATCGGTATTAAAAACTACTATCTTTGAACGCAAATTTCAGAAAAATGGCCAACGACTGGAAAGACAGATTGGGAATGGTTTATTCTACCAAACCCGATTTTCAATACGAATCGAATACAGAAGGTGAGGCAGACACCTTGCTTCCGCAACAACAGAATTTGTATGTACAGCTCGACCACAAACAACGGAGAGGTAAAAGTGTCACCTTGATAACTGGATTTGTGGGGAAAGAAGACGATTTGAAAGGATTGGCCAAATTACTGAAAACAAAATGTGGTGTTGGAGGATCAGCGAAAGATGGAGAAATCCTGATTCAGGGTGATTTTTGTAATAAGGTGATTGAAATTATCAAAACCGAAAATTTCAAAGTCAAACGTTCAGGAGGATAATAAAAGATGGTGGAAAGAGGAATATAAAAATTGAATACGCAGGGGAAAAGATAAACTGACGATCAAAAAAAAACCGTTTCGCATATGCTCAAACATTTTAAAACCATCGGGATGATTGGGGGAATAGCCCCTGATTCAACAATTGACTATTACCAAAGAATCATTTCCCGTTTTCAGGAACGAACCGGACAACGTGAATACCCGTCCATCATCATCAACAGTATCAACATGACTCACATGGTGAATCTGATAGCGAATGATGAATTGGATGAACTGGTCGATTATCTGTCTGAAGAAATTTACGTTCTGGAAAAAGCAGGAGCCAAAGTAATTTTTATGGCTTCGAATACTCCTCATATTGTTTTTGAACCTCTTGCCCAACGCGTAAAAGCTAAAATGGTTAGCATCGTTGATTCGACCATAGCCTATGCTCAATCAAAAGGTTATAACAGGCTTGGTTTATTTGGAACTATTTCGACGATGGAGGGAGATTTTTTTCAGGATGGATTTGAAGCTGCCGGAATGGAAATCATTACACCCATGCCCGATGAGCGTAAATACATTCATAAAATATACATGGATGAGTTAGCCAGAGGGAGATATCTGCCGGAAACAAAAAACTATTTATTGTCGATAGCCCAACGGATGTATGTAGAGGGCCAGATTGATAGTTTGATTCTGGGAGGAACCGAATTGCCACTCATTCTGAAATCCAGTGATATGGAAGATATTGAATTGCTTAATACCACAAAAATTCACGTTGAACGAATTCTGGATGCCGCAATTGGTTAATCCGGAAAGACAAATGTAATTTTGGCGAATAGTTGTTGCCTCATTTTGCTACTTATTATCATTTGTTATTTCTGAAATTTCCTCATCAGACCGGCACAGGCATCTTCCAAAACATCCAGGACCAGTTCGAAACCTGCATCTCCACCAAAATAGGGATCAGGTACTGATTCCGTTTTGTGGTTCATGCAAAAATCAGTCATCCGGAAAATTTTCTTCCGGTCATTTTTGTTTCGGGCCATTGCCTGCAAATCGCGAATATTTTCACGATCCATCCCGATGATGTAATCGAATCGGTCGAAATCGCGATGTGGATCAACCGGCCTTGAAATGCTGGTCAAATGGTATCCTCTTTTTTGAGCAAACTGATCCATCCGGTAATCAGCGGGTTCTCTGGCGTGAACATTGAGGATTCCGGCAGAGTCGCACTGCAACTCTTTTTCGAGTCCGCTTTTCTCAATCAGTGAATTAAAAATAGCCTCTGCACTGGGACTACGACATATATTTCCAAGGCAAACAAAAAGTACTTGCTTCATTCTTTTCTTGTTTTGTGTAGCTGACAAAAATAGTGGATAATATCCTGTATCAATCAAATCCGGTAAATTTTTCAAGACAAACGAAAATCTAAAAATCCATTCACGAAAAAAGATTGAATAAATTAACTTTTCACGTTTAGGACCCTGCTGAACCATGAAATAAAGGGATATAAATAAAAATACCCATAATAAATAGATAGACCGCACCAAATGCGGTATTTTAACGCGTACAAAATTATCTTTGCACAAAAAAAATAGGTCAAAATCAAAAGTCTTCGATGAACCTGATTTTCACGATATATTCCGTATTGTTCCTTGCAACAGCATTGGTTTCATTTTTTGTGGCCTTTCTTGCCTGGAAGCGACGAACGGTAAATGGAGCCAGAGAGCTTGCCTTTCTGATGATTGCAGCAGGCATTGGAGCATTTTGGCTCATATTCGAGACCGCGGCACCTTCTATCCCCGATAAAATATTCTGGTCGAAACTCGAATACATTGGAGGCATTCCGACTCCCGTTCTTTACCTGATTTTTGTACTCCGTTTCACAGGCAAAAACAAATTTCTTTCCGGCAAATACATCCTGCTTCTTTTCACTGTTCCGTTTATTACACTGGCGCTCACTCTAACCAACGAGCAACACAGCCTGATATGGTCAGGATTTTCTGCAATCTCGGAGAAAACAAATCTGATGGAATATTACCATGGAATCGGATTCTGGATCGGATATATAGCCTATACCTACCTTATGCTGATTTTGGCAACCATCAACCTTCTTTATTTTATAATCCGACAAAATAAAACTTTCCGTTCTCAGGGTCTGATTGTTTTGATTGCAGGATTCTGTCCATGGATAGCAAGCATAATTTATCTCACTGGCAATAATCCTGTAACGGGATTAGACATTACGCCGGTAAGTATTATTCTGAGTGGTGTTCTGTCGGCTTATGCGATTTTAAATATCCGCTTTCTCGATTTGGTGCCAGTGGCCCGCGATACGCTTGTTGAAACTTTAACCGATGGAATCCTTGTCCTGGATGGGCAAAACAGAATACAAGATATTAATGGTGCCGCCTTATCATTTTTAGGAATCCGAAATAAGAAAATCATCGGATTCCTGGCACAATCGGCAGGTGCTTCAGTAGCACAGTTGCTGAATGCTGTAATTGATCATGAAACGGATGATCATACTGTAGAAATCAGAAGCAATAATGAACTAAAAACCTTCAGGATATTTAAACATGAAATAAAAAAACAGACTGGAAGCCGGCTTATTGTACTGCGCGATATTACTGACCAGGTAACATGGCAACGTGAAATCCTGGCAGGAGAGGAACGCTATCGCCACATGTTTTCAATGTTCCGTCTGATGGCAGATAATACAGAAGATTTTCTGTGGGCAAAAGACAGATACAACAAATATACTTTCGTAAATAAAACAATGTGCGACAGACTATTACTGGCAAAAAACGTGAATGAACCGATTGGAAAAACCGACGTACACTTTGCTGACAGGGAAAGAAAAATACATCCGGGAAACCATGACTGGCATACATTTGGTGAAATCTGCAAGGATACTGATACGTTGACTTTAGCAGAAGGCAAACCACAACAGTTTGATGAGTTCGGAAATGTTCAGGGCAAGTTTCTATTTCTTGATGTCCACAAGGCTCCGATCCGGGACGAACAAGGGAATTTGATAGGAATTGTAGGCACTGGTAGAGATGTTACGCTTACCAAACAACTCGAAAACGAGAAATCAAACGCACTGGAATCATTACGGGAAAGTGAAGAACATTTACAAAAAGTAATTGCAGAAAAGGACAAATTCTTTTCCATCATTGCCCACGATCTGCGCGGGCCATTCAGTGGTTTTCTTGGACTAACGGAAATAATGACCGAAGATTTACCGAACCTGACCATGGCCGAAATAAAAGAATATTCCATGATGATGAAGAATTCGGCCACCACTCTTCTGCGATTACTTGAGAATCTTTTGCAATGGGCGCGTATTCAACAAGGACTAATTCCTTTCAACCCGGAGGTATTGCCATTACAGGTCATTGCAAACGAATGTATTTCCATGCTATTTGAATCTGCCAGAAAAAAGGAAATTGAAATCACAATTTCGATCACAGATGGCTTAGAAGTTTTTGCAGATATAAATATTCTTCAGTTGATCATACGCAACTTGGTTTCAAATGCGTTGAAATTTACCCCAAGAGGCGGAAAAGTAAATCTGTTCGCCAAAGCAATTGCTGAAAATAGCGTTGAAATATCAATAGAAGACACGGGTATAGGAATGAGTCAGTCTATAATCGATAATTTATTCAGGCTCGATGTTAAAACCAATAGAACAGGAACTGAAGACGAACCAAGCTCCGGGCTCGGATTGATGCTCTGTAAAGATTTTATTGAAAAACATGGTGGAAAAATCCGGATAGAAAGCGAAGTGAAAAGAGGTTCAGTTTTCCATTTCACCATTCCAGCCCATTCAAAACCGGAATAAATGAAAGACTTCACCACAGAAAAAAAAAAGCATAACTACTTTTGCAATTTCCCATTCTGATGACTCCTGGAATATCTTTCCTAAGCTATGAATGTCATTGACCGATTCATTTTGGGTCATTTCCCTGAACGTAACTTTGGCCATATTTTAAACGGATCCGGAGATTTCAAAACAAGTGATGCAACTATTCACAGCCAGTAATTCTGAATACACAGATGAATCAGCTCGGTGATATTATGTGTCAGGGTCTTCTCCATGCTATTGCGCTTATGGTTTTTAACGGTATGAATGCTCAATTTGAGTTTGTCCGCGATCATCTTACTGCTGAGCCCTTCCCGGCACAGTCTGATAATTTCCAACTCCCGTTGCGTCAGCATGGAATTATGAGTATTCGAATACACTTTGGTGAAAATTTTTTGAAATCCCTCATTAACTGAATTCATGAAAACGGACAGAACTATTGTCTCGTCTGTTTTAATGTCTCCAATTTCAGTAAACACTTTCATGTTCAGGACTGGCAGACGGTTATTATCCGTAAATATTAAGAATCCCTCGTGCAAGAACTGAGAAACACTTCCGTCATTTCGAATATACCGGTGGTTAAATGAGAACATATAATCGAGAAGTTCCACATCTGTTAGCGAATCAGTGTATTTCAGGATATCGGGAAAGGCTCTTTCGCACCAAAGTTTCCTGTCGTCAGGATGGAAACGGAGTGTATTAAAATTAAGGTTTTCAGGCACCATTTCGTTTTTAAAACAGCGGTTGTCATCAGAACAATGTTCATGTATACAAGCAATCTGCCTGAGTGAATGGTCAATGAAACAAGAATCAAAATGGTGTTGCAGATTGTTTTCCGGCAAATCATTTTCCAAAACCTTTTGTTTAGAAAACATCTTTGAATTACGGGAATCATTTTTGTTTAAATTCTGGTTCGCGCCGTTATTAATAATGGCTTCATTTTCATTATTCATAATGGAATTCGTTATTTAATCAGGTGAAAACTATAAATCATCACAACGAAAATATCTGGTATCTATTAATTCCGAAATTACAAATAAGGTAACCCCTCTTCAAAATCCAATTGATTAACCGGAAGGAAATCAATATACATGAAATTTAACAAAACTTACTTTAATAATTTATTCCCATCATCTGGATAATTTGACATCAGTAAAATCATCCTTAAAGTTACATGATTATTTCTGAAAAGTTATTTCAATTCCAAACCTAATATAGGATGAAAATGACACTTTTGTGCTATTGCATAGGAGCTCATTTTTGGCGTAATTTTACAATGGCTTAATAAGTCAGGTTTTGTTTATACAATAATAGCGTATAATTTTAATAGGCGATTACCTAAAACACATTCGGGAAAACAATCAAACGGGCTTGAAACAATTTATAAAGGAGGTAATTATGGAAACATTTTTTCGCAGAAAACTTGCGATGGGTTGGCTACCTGACTATCCTGATTTCAGGGATTTAACGGTTGAAAATGAGAATGTATCAATTCGACTGAAAGGTCTTGGGCAAAATGATTCAATAAAGGAAATGCTTTCAAAAGCCGGTGTCCAAAAGTCGGCCAAGACTATTTTGCCCAAATCAGCATCCCTGATCAATTGGTTTTCGCCAATCGAAGATCAGGAAGATCTTGGTTCATGTACAGCAAATGCCGGGGTTGGTTTAGTGGAATATTTTGAGCGGCGCGCTTTTGGGAAACACATCGATGCGTCACGGTTATTCCTGTATAAAACAACCCGGAACCTGATGAAGGAGAAAGGCGATACAGGGGCATTCCTGAGATCAACAATGGGTGCATTGGTACTTTTTGGGGTTCCGCCTGAAGAATACTGGCCTTATCGGGTTACAAATTTTGACAAAGAACCATCTGCTTTCTGTTATGCTTTTGCCCAGAATTATCAACCGATGAGCTATTACCGGCTCGATCCTCCGGGAACTACACCGAATGAACTGCTCACCCGCATCAAAACGAACCTTGCTGCAGGACTACCTTCGATGTTTGGGTTTACAGTATACAGTTCTATTGTTCAGGCCAATGATACGGATGGCAAAATACCATACCCGACCAAAGGCGATAAAATTGAAGGAGGACATGCCATTGTTGCAGCAGGATACGATGATAAAATGAAAATCAAAAATACCAGTATGGGAGGAACCGAAACTACAGGGGCACTGCTTATCCGCAACTCCTGGGGAACTTCCTGGGGCGAGAATGGTTATGGGTGGCTTCCTTATGAATATGTACTTAAAGGACTTGCCGACGATTGGTGGTCGCTCCTGAAAAACGAGTGGGTGGATACAGGAAATTTTAAAGTATAAAAAGTCAATGCCTCTTCTTAGAGGCAAAATGTGCTGGAACGAATGATTGAAACTTGAAAATTAAAAAGAATGAATTCATTTCTATCTGCATTTATAAGTGCAACCGTTATGGGGACAATCGTGACTGCCCTGCTTAATTTATTGTTTAAATCTAAACTTGAAAAAATAACCAATGACCTGAAAAGTCAATCAGAGCAAATTTCAATCATTTTTAAATCGAAATATACCTGGAGAGAACAATCATTGGCTGAACTTTTAGGTCCGGTGAATATGCTTCTGAACAGGACGGAGAAAGCATTTATCAGGTTAACAGCCAACAACCGATTTGTTGAAGCCAAGATTTTAAAGGAAAGTAACGAGAAAATCAGGGACTTGCTTTTATTAAAAAGTCATTTGATACCGATTGAACTTATTGACGATGCGAATAATCTTGTTGAGCATTTTGACCGATATCTCGAAGAATTTGAAAAAGTCAGAGGCGGCCAAAATCCAGATTTAGAGGCGCCATTTGTATTTGCAGGTCCACATGGATTTCCATTTCCCCGCCGATCTGCCGATAAATTTCAGAAAATATACAATGAAATGTGGCAGGAGGCTTATGGGTCTAATGAATGATCAGATGAAATATCCATGACAATACCAAAATATTGACACACAAGAGGATGACTATACAAGCGTTTCGGGTTGCGAGTTACGCGATATCGAAACCCGAAACCCGTAACAAAAACAAAAGAAACCTTTGAGTGAAAATATAAAAACATGAAAAATAAATGATCATCTGAACTTTTCATGCCATATCCGGAGTGGATAAAAATCCGCTCAGCTTATTTCCGGGCGAAAGCGATAGTCATGGCAAACCTGCAAACATTAACAGGGAAACCTTTTCAGAAGTAATTGTTGACTTGCTTCGAGGCAAAGATGTAGCTCCCAGAGACGACATAAAGTCTTTGATTCAAAAATCGCTGGATGACAAGGAAACAAATTGGAGAAATTCCAGATCAATGAACAAACACTAAGTTATTTAAATAACCTTTAAATATTAAAATATGGCAAGCTATCACATCGGATTAAGTATGGCCGGCGCAGTTTCTGCCGGTTCTTATACAGCTGGAATGCTCACCCAGTTGTTTGAAACTATCGATACATGGTACGAATTCAAAGAAAAAGGATTCAAATTTAGCACTCCTGATGGAGAAGAAATTTCAATTAGCCCTAAAGAGATGCCACAACACGAGATCTGTATTGAAGCACTTGCGGGTGCATCAGCAGGAGGAATGTGTACAGCCCTGCTCGCCGTTTGTCTTGCCGAAGGGAAATTCGACCGGCTTTATGAGACCTGGGTCAATCAGGTAGATCTAAAACCAATGCTTAGCACAAGCGACATCAGAAGCACCAATTCACCCGTTTACTCGCTGTTTAATGTGAATGTAATTGATAAAATCGCTGCAGATATTACCAATTTTGTTCACAATCCTTCCAAAGCATGGCCTACCTACATGGCCGATCAGATTGATATGTATCTAACCCTGACCAATCTCGAAGGTATTCCATACAGTCTTACTTTTAATTCAACAAACACTTCCAATCAGTTTATACGTAATTACGCAGATTACAAGCGTTTTACCTTAATAAAACCTGGTTCGGAACCGACGATTCCGGATGATAGCACTTTATTGAATCCACGCGCAAAAACTTCACGATCCAACGTCAGGGAATGGTCGGCTCTGGTAGGTGCTTGTGTCGCTTCAGGAGCATTTCCAATGGGTTTAAAACCCCGTACAATAGCGCGTTGCAAGGTGGAATACGACAAACGTGAATGGTATTTCACCTACCAGATGCAGCCTGACGTAAAACCTGAACCGCAATATATAAAAGGCAATTGGGCTGACGGCACTCCCGATCCAATCGATTTTCAATATGTTGATGGTGGCGTAATGAATAATGAACCTTTCGAATTAGTACGTCGCCGGCTGGCGTTAAATCAGGGTTACTGGAGAAATCCGACCAAAGGGAGTGAAGCAAAATCAGGGGTAATCATGATTGATCCGTTTCCATCCGATCCACCTGAAATATCAGGATCTGTGATCAATAAATTACCTGAAGTCAGTCAGCTGGTCGGAGATCTGTTTGGATCACTTCGAAACCAGGCCTTATTTAGCCAGGATTTGCTTTATGCGGCTCTCGACCCTTCAGTTTATTCCCGTTTTTTGGTTTCTCCCTCCCGTTATGAAATGATCAACGAGAAGTATGAACCAGCTTCAGTGCCATTGGCATCGTCAATATTGGGCGCTTTTGGAGGATTTATTTCCGGTTCGTTCCGGAATCATGACTATGAACTCGGTAAGAGAAATTGTTACGATTTTTTACAAACCCATTTCGGCCTTCCACTTTCAAATCCAATAGTTGACTATGTCAAAAAGAATGACCTCACCGATAAATATAAAAAAGCCGGTTGGCTAACCGACAGAATCAATGACGATGGAGTGAATGAATTGCATATGCAGATTATACCTGTTATTCCTGAAAACGCAAAAGACAGCGGCAATATGCCAATTATTACAGCACCTGCTTATCCTGAATGGCCAAAGGTTTATGCCGATCAACTTGAAGAACTGCGTGAAATGGCATACGCCCGGTTCGAAAAGATACTGGATGTTTACATCGATAAAATGACCGACAACTGGGTTAGTGAAAGGGCATTTAATATTGCAATCGATAAGGTATTTCTAAATAAAACATGGTTCGCTAAAAGATGGAGAAATCTCATTGAAGATCCACTCCGTGATTTAAAACTTCTAAAATAATTTTAGAAGTCTAATCTGATTAACAGCTTTAAGCCGGAGCTTCTGGATGAGTTTATACCAAAGTCTCAGCCGAAGGCAGAAGCAAACTGAAAGAGACAACCCAGGTTATCAAACGGATATTAATAAAAAAAACAGGCATGAAATATTTTGCAGACAATTTTTATTATCCAACGCTGAAATCTTACAAGCAAACTAATTACGGTAATCTGACACATCCATTTAACCTTATTGATCCGGAAGAAATTGTAACCCGTGTAATGGGTGATAATGCGTTCAATTTTATGCTGAAATACTATGATTGATAATGACATAAATACTCTATTGCATAAAGACAATCTGTTTTGTAACTTTATAAATTATATAAATAACTACTAACGTGTTGTTTAAGTCGAGTTATCAAATCGATGTTTTACTGTAATAGGGATAGCGGATTGTGAGAATACTTTTTCGACTGGTGAATCGAAGTTTTGCCGGAGTTGGTCAGTTAAATAAAAGGATCGATTACTTGAATGATTTCACATTGAATTCGAACTTCAAAATCTTGTTATATGAAACGAATAGCTATTTTCTGCGATGGAACATGGAATACTCCTGATAAATCGGAAGATGGGAAAATCTGCCAAACCAATGTCGTCAAAATGGCAAATGCACTTTCCCAAAATTCTGCTGATGGAACTGCGCAATTGTTGTATTATGACACAGGAATAGGGAGCGAAGGCAATTTTATCAAGCGTAGTTTTGATGGAGCAACCGGAACTGGAATTACGGAAAATATACTTCAGGCTTACCGTTTTATCATTAACAATTACGAACCAGGCGATGAACTTTTCTTTTTTGGATTCAGTCGTGGAGCATATACAGTTCGCAGTTTATCAGGACTCATCAGAAATTCAGGCGTTTTAAAAATTATAAATTCAGATCAGGTTGAAAGGGCTTATGAAATATACCGGTCCCGAAAACGGGATCTTCAGCCACGAGCCATCGAGGCTACCCTCTTCCGGAAAACCTTTGCAGTTGAAGATATTACAAATATACAATTTATTGGAGTTTGGGATACTGTTGGTGCTCTTGGTAATCCATTATTCCTGAATGGGATACTGAGTAAAAATAATCAGTTTCATGATCCAGAGTTGTCATCATGGATAAAATATGCGTTTCATGCTTTAGCCATTGATGAGAAAAGAAGAAACTTCGGTGCAACCTTATGGCATCAACAAACAGAGAATTTCGGACAGGTTTTAGAGCAAGTGTGGTTTCCCGGCGTTCACTCTGATGTTGGGGGTGGATATCGGGAATCTGAAAATGGATTGTCAGATATTTCATTAAAATGGATGCTTGAAAAAGCGCAAAGCTGCCAATTGAGTTTCGAGCCTGTCAAAATTAATCCCAACCCCATGGCTCCTCTGCACGAATCGTACAAAGGATTTTACACCTTGCAAAAAAAACTATACAGAGACATAAGCCTAAAGATACCATCGAAAGGGAATACCAACGAAACATTGCATCCTTCAGTAATTGAACGTTATAAGAGTGATGAGAAGTACCGTCCTAAAAATCTGGTAGACTATTTTAAAAGGCATCCCAATTTGAATTAAAGTTCTGTCAGCAAACCTATAAAAGCCATCGTTATGACAAGCAATTCCGATGCACCGGATACTTCATTCGAAAAGTATAAATACAAAGTAGAACTTTTTAAATGGCTGATTGGCAGTGTAGCCTTAGTCGTTATGACTACAATCATCGATTGGGGCTTTAAAGACCGCGCTGCAGGATTGCAGGAAATTGAGCAGTACGATAAATATGCCACGGAATTGATTGTTTTGAATAACGATCCTGTTAAGAAACGCATGCTGGCACAATTTTTCTCGAAAGTGACACCCTCAGAAAAGCTCAGAGAAGGATGGGAAAAGTACTACCTGGAAGTGGATGATGAATACAAGGAATTTCTCCGGAAAGACTCTATTGCACAGAATAAACTAAAGGCATTCGCAAACCAGGACACCTCATTGCTCAGTCAATCACAAAAAATGGAGAAAGCCCAGCTTGAATTTCAGGTAAGAGAGGCACAACGAATAATTAATCAACCACTTGTATTGCCAAACACAACTGTTACACCTGTTGTCTATATACAGATTGGAAGTGAGGAAAGGCGAAGCTCTGCGAAACAGTTAGTTGAAAAAATAACTGATCTGGGATACAAAGCTCCGGGGATTGAACTGGTGGAAAGCGCCCGAAATATGAGCGCCAATGAAATCCGGTATTTCAGGGAATCTGATGAAACATTTGCTAAAGTGCTTCAAGTCATGTTGAAAAATCAAAACATTGAAACCAACCTTAAACCAATATTTGGATTGAGTAACAAAACAAAAGCTGGAACCATCGAATTGTGGCTGAAATAGAGAATGGTCATCAATCTGTCATTCGGCAACATGGTCAACAAGTTTATAATAACACAAAGATTATTAGTGTTTTGCCTAAATTCATCCAACTGTTTTGCCGTTCATTTGTTTATGCATTCAACGCAAAGGCTTTTTAAACGAAAAAATGATTCACCATGGAAAATTTGAAGAAAGAAGACATAAAACAGGAAGTTTTTGATTTATACGATGACTATGCGCATAGCAGAATCGGAAGAAGGCAATTCCTTGAGAGCTTATCTATGTATGCTGTTGGTGGCCTTACCGTTTCGTCATTACTTGGTTTTATCATGCCTAATTATGTAGATACAATTCAAATCAAACCCGATGATCCCAGATTGAGATCTGAATTCGTCAATTATAACTCGCCTAAAGGAGGTGGAAATATTCGTGGCCTTCTATCCAAACCTCATGAAAAGAAAAGCAAGTTACCCGGAATCGTTGTCGTTCACGAGAATCGGGGACTTAATCCGTACATTGAAGACGTGGCCCGAAGAGCAGCTTTGGAAGGATTTATCACCCTGGCTCCTGATGCGCTGACTCCATTGGGCGGCTATCCCGGGAATGACGATGCCGGAAGAGAATTGCAAAGCAAACTCGACCGTTTTAACATGCTTGAAGACTTTATCGCGGCATACGAATACCTGAAATCGAGCGATGAATGCAACGGCAAAGTTGGTGTCGTCGGATTTTGTTTTGGAGGTTGGATAGCCAACATGATGGCCGTTCGGGTCGCCGGCTTATCAGCTGCAGTTCCATTTTACGGAGGACAACCATCCGACGAAGAAACGGCCCAAATAAAAGCACCGCTGTTGCTTCATTACGCCGGATTAGATCAACGTGTAAATGAAGGTTGGCCCGCCTATGAGAAAGCGCTTAAAGCGAATAAAATAGAGTATCAGGCTTACACTTATCCGGGTGTCAATCATGGTTTTCACAACAACACAACTCCACGGTACGATGAAGCGGCAGCCGATTTGGCATGGAAACGTACCATCGATTTTTTCAGGGAAAAACTTGGGTGATTTAAAGGCCGTTTAATTTTCTGGGTTTTCCAAATTCTAAGCGGCTAATTATTGCAAAGTAACAACAAATCATTCAGCGTGAGATAAGTTATAATGTTGGTCTTCAGGAACAATTGGTGTAAATGACTCTTTTGTGCTATTGCATTTAAACTTCGATTTTAATAGTTTTAATGACAAACCATATTATTAAAACAGAATGAATAAACCCACACTTTCAAACAGAATTACGAAACCTATACTGGTATTTTTTCTGATCACATTTATAGCTTGTGTTTCAATTTCCCGTTTTGATCAATACAGTTATGCCCAGACAACTTCGATAAAGGTTGATGCCCTTGAACTAATGGATTTGGCAGTAAATGACTATAGCTCTTACGAGGCCAACGATCGTGACTTTCAAACGAAATTGAAAAAGATCTACGAATACGAGAAAAACAAACCCAAAAATGACATTACAATCAAATTGTGGGATAAGCTGATTGACCCCAATGGACACTTGCTTGGAGGTTTTTTAAACAGATGGAAGACCGAAAAAAAATTGAATGAAACTTTTGTCACAGAAGAAAAAAAGCTGGTAGACCAGGCTTTTGATCAAATCACCGGGCTTGAAAGCAACAAGATTAAAGCATCTGACCTTACAAATTAACATTAATACATGAAAATATGTCTGCAATAAACTTTCAGGAAACTTTTAAAGGACTTAAAGACGAAGCTCTTAAACTTGCCTTAGCTACTTTTACTCAATATAAAGACCAGGCCAAAACCGATGCGGTAAACCTGGTGGAAAGCTTAAAGGTTAATCTTGAAAAATGGACGATTCAATTGGCCGAAGGGAAACTCTCAAAGGATGATTTCGAATTCTTAGTTCTGGCCCAAAAAGAATTGATTGAAATGAATGCCTTAAAACAAGCAGGAGTTACCTTGATAAAAGCGGATGAATTCAAAAATAGCCTATTGAATCTGGTTGTCAAAACTGTAATCGGCTTAATCTAACATCAAACCAAAAGTCAAAAACTTTAATTCTTTCAAATTACCGGATGAATCCTTGCGACGTACTAAAATTCACCTAAACCTTCAGCTGGAACAGGAACAATCACTAAAATGATGTTCCTTTTTTTTTTAGTGACACGAAGTAAAATGACACTTTCGTGCTATTGACAAATATTATTTTTAGGGATAATTTTAATCATAATCAATATGTATCGGGTATATAATATGTTGGATCGATCGTGATTTATATCTATTGATATTTGATTTATTTCATAGCATAAACTGAACAATTGGATAGAACAGTTCTACCACAAGATATTTAGACGTTGCGAATAATGAATTTAGTCTTAAAGAATAAAACGGAGTTGCCGAAAATCCTTATTAAAGAGTAGGCGAAAAATCTCTTATTATGAACCCAATTGTTATTTACTGGCTGGTGTTGATAGTATTGACTGTCCTGGTTGTCTTTTTAAATGCGAAATATGGATTGCTTCGCGATGAAAGCACACTAGAAACAAAAAAGCCATACAGTTACGCTCGCACCCAACTTACTTGGTGGACTGTCATTGTTCTTTCCGGTTTTATCACAATCATCCTCAGTAGATTTGAGATCCCAACTTTTACTGATGGTATTCTTGTCCTTCTGGGTATAAGTTCAGTTACAACAATTTCTGCCAGGATATCTGATAATTCTGACCAAACCAAGGCAGAAACCGATGGCCTCATTCAAAATTTGCCAAGCCAGAATTTCCTCCTTGACATACTTTCAGATAATAACGGAGTAAGTATACATCGGTTACAAGCGGTGCTTTTCAACATTTCTATTGGCTTTTGGTTTATTCACGAATCAATTATCAATATAAGTAATTCTGCACTTGAAATGAATAATATCCTTCCTGATCTTGAAATGAAAAATCTGATTCTTATGGGACTATCTGCAGGAACATATGTTACCTTGAAAACAACAGAAAATAAAAACCCATCCACAGACTCTTCCAGCGCAACAGTGAATAAAGCTGATACTTCAAATGAAATACCTCCTGTAGGATAAACAATACGACTATGCCATTTAAAGAAAAATACACCATCACTCCAGCATATCTAACTTCTCCATCAAAGCGCAGAAGCGGGTTACTAATGTCTCCGGCTGTTAAATTTATTGTTGCCCATGATACAGGCAATCCAAAATCAACAGCTCGTGGAAACAGAAACTATTATGAGAATTCTCGTGATGAGATGAGTGCATCAGCTCATATTTTTGTGGATGACAAAGAGATTATCGAATGTGTTCCTGCTCTTACCAGCCCTAGGCCCGAAAAAGCATGGCACGTTCTTTATAATGTTCCGACCGACAACCAACTGTTCGGATTTAATGCGAACGATGCAGCAGTTGGTGTGGAATATTGCTACGGAGACAATATTAATGCTGACGAAGCATACCGGAAATACATCTGGGTAATTGCAAAAATTTGTTTTACCTATGGATTAGATCCTGCCAAAAGCATCATTGGTCATTGCTTCCTAGATCCGAAAAGAAAAACCGACCCGGTATCTGGCCTGCTTCAAAGCAGAAGAACATACGACCAGTTGTTAAAAGACATTGTCACGGAATTCAATGAATGCACGGGAGGCGTTGCCGAAGAATATGCATTCACGGCACAACCCGGAACCGGTAACATATTACACCGTCTCAATATTAGAAAAGGAGCGCCGACAACAAAAGCCGATGTTTTAGAGATTGTTAGTCCGGGATCACCCTTCGCCTATACTGGTTTTGTACCAAATGGCGAATCCGTAAACGGAAATTCGAAATGGTTTAAAAATGAGGCAGGAAATTTTGTGTGGAGTGGAGCAATCTCGTGAAGGGAAATGAGAATTTAGATTATCCAAAAATCAGTAATACAATTAAATAAGAAGTAATTTAACAATAGATTCATTAACCTTCCTAATAAATATATGAAATGACATTTAAAGCATTTGTAAAAAACAATAGTTCGTTCAAAAAGTAATAATATTTAAGCGGCCATTGTGCCGAAATTCAATAGTTCATTGACATGTTGACGATTTTTGATTGAGTTCGGGTTAATAGCGAACATGCGAAAAAATCTGGATAA
>Ga0209386_1000041_pt1 | contig 70208 bp, 69 predicted proteins | sample NGEPertwo_FD_184510 | JGI IMG/M metagenome (GOLD analysis project Ga0209386, IMG submission 184510) | Arctic peat soil microbial communities from the Barrow Environmental Observatory site, Barrow, Alaska, USA - NGEE Permafrost154B-two... | ecosystem: Environmental > Terrestrial > Soil > Wetlands...
CTATTATGGAATAACAAACGTAGTATTCGGATTACAATTGTACGAAATAAGACTAGATGCGCTATTAACGCATCTAGTCTTATTTCGTACAATTAATTAATGTAGTATTTTTCTACTCCTTTACTGCTTCGTACTGGGAATTGTCCTCTTAATTCTGGAAATTTTTGTTCCCGGAGGAATTGTCGGGTTAATTGGCATTATTGCCCTGATCACGGGAACCATGCTAACGGTTAATACTTTAGCCCAAGGCGTATTTTTCGCAAGTTTATTACTACTTACGCTAGCAGGGTTATTCGCATTAAGTTATCGTATTCAGACCCGTTTCATGTGGGAAAGACTTGCTTTAAAAACCTGCCAAACCCCGGAGGACGGGTATGTAGCACCGAAACAAGACTTTGCTAACTTTTTGGGCAAAGAAGGGATTGCACTTACTCAGCTGCGCCCGACAGGAACGGCTGATTTTAGTGGCCAACGGCTTGATGTTGTGACAGAAGGAGCATTTGTAACCAGTGGGTCAAGTATTAAGGTGATTGCTGTAGAAGGTACACGTGGTATAGTCCGCCAGCATCAATGCCCCTATTAAAGTCCCAACTAAACAACCAAGTAGCTATGTCATCCAATCAGTTAATTTAGTTCCAAAGGACATTTAAAATGCTACCTCACTGTACACGGTACCCTGTGAGTTTTTCGAGGCTTGATAGACTGCTGACACAACTATGTTGTTCTTCTTCAATAGCGCATCTGAAGCGATATAGTCAGCTACCCGCAGCGCGATGCCACATCCAGCTTTGATTCCGGAAGGCATGGGCATGACCCCTACAGAGTATGCAGCCTGCAACAGAGCTTTTTCGGCAAAAATGGCCGCATGTGTGTTGGGGAAAGTAAGAATATAAGACACAGAGAGCCTCCTAAATATTAATAATCCGTTTCGCACTGGCCATAGCTGTAACGATACCATACATGTTGGTTATCTCACCAACACCGATCTTCTCTGTAATGCCATAATAATTGGTACAGGTGCCGCAAATCAGAACAACCACGCTTGCCGCTTCCAATTCGCGAAGATCTTCTATGCTATTGGACTCACTAGTCGCAAGAGATACCCCCGAATTAAAAAACAAAACATGCGTGGGTAATGGCGTAAGCTCCTTCACTGCATAGATAAAACCTTTAATCAATATTTTACCCAACTCAGGATCACCGGCTCCCATAGTATCCCGGCCAATGGCGACAACCAGACCCGAATCTTCATCGGACTCTATCGCTATCGTTTGCTGCTCGACAGCGCAGCCTTCGCCTGCAACAATAGTCACCTCGATAATACCGTTGTCTCTTTGTTGATATTCACTTTGATAACCCAGACCCGTTGCCATCTTTTGAAGATTTTGCCGGGAAATGTCGTTGTCAACTAATACAGTCACCACGCCACCTGCTTCCCCCATCGCCGCAAGCGATTTCTTGGTACGGATGACAGGTATAGGGCAGACCTGCCCAGTGCAATCAATATTGGTCACAATTAGTCCTCCTTATCGTAATAAAATTGGTAAATTTTGATGCAAGAGCACTTCTCCCACAATTTTAGCTTGCGGTTCCACTTCTTGTATAGCACTTAAAAGCTCTTGGGCACAGGCTTTCGGTGCGCTAAGAAATAGCCCACCGGAGGTCTGTGGATCGAACATCAGTTCTTGCAAGGCAAAAGACGTATCCCCAAGATCTACGAAGCCCTGCATATGATTGCGGTTGCGCTGTCCTGCGGCAGTTATAAGATAATCCCCAGCATATTCATAAGCCTGTTGGATATACGGCAGCTCTGAACGATATAATACCATCGAGGTTGCTTCCCCTGCCATTTCCCTGGCATGTGCCAACAGTCCAAATCCTGTGATATCAGTACAGGCATTGATGGGGAAACTGTGCATTTTTTCAGCTGCGTATTTGTTTAGCCGCTGCATGGAAGAAATCGCCGCCTTCACTGCCTGTTCATCTGCCATTTCTCCACGCAACGCAGCCATGATAATGCCTACGCCAAGCGGTTTAGTGAGAATCAGTTGATCCCCCGGGGCTGGAGTATTGTTACGCCAAATCTGCTTGGGGTCGAGGCGTCCGGTGACCGCCAGCCCGTATTTTGGCTCTTTGTCATAGATAGAATGGCCACCGCTAAGCACTGCGCCAGACTCTTGTATCTTTTCCGCGCCGCCTGCTAATATTTCGCCCAAAGCATCTAATTCCAGGCTCTCGGGATAACAAACAAGATTCAGTGCAAAAAGCGGGGTACCACCCATAGCATATACATCGCTCAAAGCATTGGCAGCTGCGATGCGACCGAATGAACGGGGATCTTCCACCATCGGCGAAAAAAAATCTACTGTGGACACAATGGCAGTGTCTGCATTTATTTGATAAACAGCAGCATCATCCGATGCATCAAAGCCAACCAATAGCTTGGGATCGCAAAAAGCAGGCAGACGCGATAATACCTTGGATAACTCGCCCGGGCCAATCTTGGCACCGCAGCCTCCTGACGTACAGTTTGACAATAGACTTATCATGACAATCCCTTCCTTTACACAGGTATTTGCATTATACTAATATAAGAATAACTATAGCGTACAAATTGGAGTAATTATGATTTATTTGGACAACGCCGCTACCACCTTGAAAAAACCTGATTCTGTTAAGAAAGCTGTTTTGCAGGCTATGGATTCGTTTGGCAACGCGTCACGCGGTGCGCATAAACCGGCGCTAGATGCGCTTCGTGGGATGATGGAAGCCCGAATAGCCTTGGCTTCGCTCTTTGGACTTAGTGACGATCCTATGCGCATTGTATTCACACCCAATGCCACTGTAGCCTTAAACATTGCCATTACCAGTGTCAAGGGACATATCGTCACAACGGCAGTAGAACACAACTCTGTACTGCGACCCATATACAGACGTAAAAATTATACCATTATTCCTTGCGACAGCAAAGGATGTATTTCGATCGATGCAATTTCCTCTGCCATCCGGCCCGATACTGGCGCCGTGGTACTCACACATGCCTCCAATGTCACAGGAAACGTATTGGATCTACAGTCTATCGGTGAATTATGCGCAACGCGGGGAGTGCTCTTCATCGTAGACGCGGCACAAAGCGCCGGGCTTTTATCGATTGATATGAAAAACATATCTGCGCTTTGCTTTACCGGCCATAAATCGCTCTTCGGGCCGCAAGGCACTGGTGGACTCTGTTTGGGAGCGGATTACATGCCCGAGCCCTTGTATGTTGGAGGAAGCGGGCATCATTCCTTTGACCACAAACATCCCTTTCAATTGCCTGATGCTTTGGAAGCCGGTACGCAAAATGCACACGGAATCGCAGGACTGTTGGCCGGAGTACAATATATACAATCCGTTGGACTTTCGTCCATCCACAATAAGGCCGATGGATTGGCTCGCCTGTTTGCACATTTGCTTGCGGATATCCCCAGGGTTACGCTATATGGTGATTTGGCTGCACCCCTTCGCACACCCGTAGTCTCTCTCAATATTGAAGGATATGATTCCGGTCAAGTAGCCTATCTACTTTTCGAGAAATATGGCATTGCAGTTCGCGCGGGAGCACATTGTGCGCCGTTGATGCATGATGCTCTCAATATATCAGGCTCTGTCCGGTTTTCCTTCTCGCATTTCAACACGCTAGAAGAGACGCAATTAGTTGTAGATGCCGTTCGCACTTTGGCTAGTCTATAACTACTCCAAACTATACTTTCCACAAGTTTCTTCGAATTCCTCCCATAATATCTTTTTCACCCAAAACGTCCCCTACGATAGACTATGAATCTATCATGGGGGATATTTTTATGGAAAGGTCATTTGAAATAGACGATTCCCATAGATACCTTGACATGAAGCGCCTTTGTGGGGAAGATCATCTGAAGTCAATTGTTTGCCCTGTGCACGAGAAATTCACTTCCCATAAACACTTTTCCTCAACTTACGGCTCACAACGACAATGGTAATTTATTGACTAATAAAAAAATTTCGCCCGACGGTAGATGGCCAATTTGGTTGATCTTGGTTTTCATGGCAGCTCTTGCTAAGGGGGCTTCTTCATTTAATAAACCACATCCAAAATCACTATCTTCACTTACGATTTGCTTCACTTACGATTTGATATGACTCCGTATCTTCCCAATTATCATTTTCGTTCTTAAAGGATACTGTAATGTTATGTACTACCATTTCACAAACACTATTCATCATACTCTACCTCCATATTTGTATTTGTTCCATATAGTATCTCCTCTCTTGATTGTAAAATATACCCAGTTCAAATAGAAGGAACAATAATATTTATCTTTTTGAGTCTTTGTGGTTAACTTACCACCTTCAAACGTTCCCTCACCACTGGCGCCGCTCCACATAGCTCCTTCACCTTTGAAACGATATGTTACTTTGTAAAACCTATTCCCAGAATTATCAGCCTCAAACACCTTATCACCAGGCGAGATTGGGAGTTATCGATAAACCCATATGGTTGATCCTACGATAAGATAACATAATTATTGCCTTGCTTAGGGAGGATTATGTGAAAAGAAAGCATAAAATAGAGTTAAACTTTAATACCTGTTATCAAAAATGCGGGTGGATTTTTTCTCACTTCTAGGAAGCTCCCCAATCGAAACAGCCTTTGGAACAACGGTAATACCAATCTTCGCTTTGCAATAATGTCTAACATTGTGCTCAACGCTTGTTTTATTTGCTTCATGCTCGATTTCAAAAAACAATGTCATAATGTCTTTGCCATTCAAATGGTCAATAATTACCTGATACTCGCTGCTTGCCCCTTCAACTTCCTGCAGTATTTCATCAATCTGCGCAGGGAAAATATTAGTACCTTTTACCTTTATCATGTCGTCTGTTCGTCCAATAAGCGTATCAATCCTTGGGTATTTCAGACCACAAGCACATTCACCGGGCATAAATCTTGTTAAATCATGAGTACGATATCTTATAAGTGGAGCTCCCTCTTTTCTTAGAGTGGTAATAACGAGCTCACCGATTTCACCATATGGCACCTGTTTGCCGGTGTTTTGGTTTATAATTTCGAAATACAAATAATCATCCCAGTAATGCATACCGCATTCTTCATCGCAGCTCATGGCAATACCAGGCCCATAGATCTCTGTCAAGCCATAGATATCATAGAGTTGGACTCCAAGTTCATTGGCTATGCGACGTCGCATTTTTTCTCCCCAGCGTTCTGAACCAATAATCCCCTTGGTAAGATGAATTTTATCTTTTACCTTCCGCTTGGTGATTTCTTCCGCTAATAGAAGCGCATAAGAAGATGTGGCACATAGCACAGTACTTTTTAGATCTCTCATCATTTGAATTTGTTTATCCGTATTCCCTGGTCCCATAGGAATGACCATGGCCCCTAACAGCTCTGCCCCAGCTTGAAACCCAATTCCTGCAGTCCACAGTCCATACCCAGGCGTAATATGAACACGATCTAATTTAGTCAGTCCAGCTGTTTCGTAACAGCGTTGAAACATTTCGGCCCAGTCTGTGACATCCTGTTTAGTATATGGAATGATAACAGGTGTACCTGTAGTGCCGGAAGAGGAATGAATACGTACAATTTCGCTGTCGGGAACTGCTTGCAGTCCCAAAGGATAGGCTTCTCTCAGATCGCCTTTATTGGTAAAGGGTAGTTTTTCAAAATCCTCTTGACTCTGAATCACCAATAGATCAATTCCCTCAAATTTCTTCTTATAAAATTCATTGACCTTAGAAAGTCTAATGAGCATTTTTACAATGCCCTCAAGTTGCGATTGATTCATCCTACTATAGTCTCCTTTAAGCCGGTTATGGCGCCTGCCCGTAATGCTTTCAAATTCATATCAATAAATTGTTGTGGTAATTTCTCCTTTATCGTGCTCTCTATATCTTCCAAGGAAACTCCAAGGACACCTGCCGCTGCAGCCGCCCCTAAAAGCGCAATATTTAATACTTTTGTGGTACCACATGTGGTGAAAATAGCTTTGGTATCAACAATTATCAAATGCAAGCAATGGCTGCCTAGGTATTTAAGCATCTCATCCCCGTTATAATCAGTGTCGGAGAGAGAGTCGGTGACTGGTTTTATTGCTTTTCGACTTACAATGACAGTTCCGGTTTCTTTCAAATAAGGCAAACTCCTCACTGCCTCTGCCGGCTCAAATCCAATCACTACATCAGCCGATTGAAGTGGAATCAAAGGAGAATGAATTTTCTTACCCATCCGGACATGGCTCACAACACAACCGCCCCGCTGAGCCATACCAATTGTTTCAGCGGTACGCACTGTCATACCATTCGTCATGGCAGCTTGAGCCATTAGTTTGGAGGCTAGAACGATACCCTGCCCACCGACACCGGCTAAAATACAATTAATCATTATTTTACACCCCCAATTGCATCAAACGGACAAACCTGTGCGCAGATCGAACAGCCATAGCACAAGGAAGGATCGATCCGCACTGTGTTATTCTCTCTAACAATAGCTGGACAGCCTAATTCTGTAATACAGCGTTTACAGCCCGTACACTTCTCTTGATCGACAGAGTATATAGAGGCTGGATCGACCAAAGCAATACAAGGAGACTTAAAGATAACAGCGGATAACCCCTTAAACGCTGCTGCTTCTTGGACAACAGCAATGGACTGTTCCAGATTAAAAGGATCTGTGGTTACAAGCTGCTTGACCCCAAGCGCGCTCAAAACCTTGTTGATGCTGATTTTTTCTGAAATAGAACCCATCATTGTTTTACCTGTTCCGGGATGAGGCTGATGGCCGGTCATAGCGGTCGTTGAGTTGTCCAAGACTATAAGGACAATATCTGTGTCATTATATATTGCATTAATAACGCCTGGTATTCCTGAATGGAAGAACGTAGAATCCCCTATAAAAGCAAAATTGACAACCTCTGGTTGTGCTCTGTGTAGTCCCTGAGCAATCGTTATTCCTGCGCCCATACAAAGACAGGTATCCACCATTTCCAGAGGTTTTGCATTCCCCAAAGTATAACATCCAATGTCACCTGAGAAGACAGCTTTCTGACCTTTCATGGCCTGCTTTACTGTATAGAAGGAGGCTCTATGCGGGCAGCCTGCACATAACACAGGCGGTCTAACCGGCAGAGCCGGTAAATCTTCAGGTAGCTTTAATTGTGGAGTAGGTCTTTCCAGAAATTTAGCAACTGCCCTAGTTACTGACTCTACTGTATTTTCACCTGCGTTTTGGATATGCTGTGTCAACTTGCCATATATTTTCACTGGCAACTGATGCTTCCCACACAAATAGACCAATTCCTTCTCAATAACAGGATCTAATTCCTCTACTACAAGAACTTCTTGCAGACCTTCTAAGAATTCCAAGGCCAGTTTTTCAGGGAACGGATGCGGTGTGGCGACCTTGAATACCTTGCATTCAGCATTTAAGTCCTCTAACGCTTCACAAATATAGGCATAATTAATACCTCCTGTGGCAAGGCCTTTTTTACCGTTTCCAAGCACAGAATTAAAGCGGTATGACGAAAAGTCTTCCCCTAATACGGGTTGCCGTACTTCGATTTTTAAATGATTCTGATAAGAAAGGCGAGGAAAAATTGCCCACTTGGGATCCTTAATAAAACCCTCTGTCTTCACTTCATAGCAGTTTTCCGCTAGCTTTACAGTAGCATAGCCATGGCAAACCCTAGTGGTAGGACGAAATATTACCGGAGTACCATATTTTTCAGAATATTCAAAGGCATCTCCGATCATCAGATAGGCTTCCTCTGGCGAGGATGGGTCAAATACCGGTAATTTTGAAAAAACGCCAAATTGTCGAGTATCCTGTTCAGTTTGAGAGGATATGGGCCCAGGGTCATCGGCTACTACTACGACCATCCCACCCTTGATGCCGATATAGGCAAGACTCATCAGAGGATCTGAAGCGACATTCAGTCCCACCTGCTTCATCGTTACCATCGTTCGCAGACCCGCATATGCAGCTCCTGCAGCTACCTCCAACGCGGACTTCTCATTGACTGACCACTCAACATAGATATGACCAGGATTTCTCTTGGCAACCGTTTCCAGAATTTCAGTGGATGGGGTTCCAGGATATCCCGTGACAACTCCTACCCCAGAACGAATTGCGCCCATGGCAATGGCCTGATTTCCCATTAATAACTCTAACGTCATTTTATAACCTCCCTATGAAATATATGGCTTCCTAGTAAACTCGTTCAACTAAAGATCAAAGGTTTATGTATGCAGAAAAGCCATATCACTCCACAACCATGGGGCGATATGGCTTGCGGTGCCACCCAATACTGTATGAAAATAATATTAACATTTATAAATCACTTTGTCGATTGTAACGGAAACGCTCCTGTATATCTGCTTAAATTTACCTTCTTCAAATCTAGATAATTAAACACCTTCTAGGGAATTTTAACTAGGTTGCTATTGTGAAGCGCTCTAGCAATATCAATGGGAGGTGTTCTTCGTGTTCAACCGATTTCTGGCGGTCCTAATAACCTGCTCATGCATTTTTGGATCTTCAGCTCAAGTTATGGCAGCTGACAAGAACACGGATTTTGTTGAAATCCAGCAAATAATCCCGTCTGTGGTCTTGGACATAAAGTATGCGACAACGGATAATTTTACTCACAACAAGCTTTACAATAGCTCAAGTGCGCTTCTTCGCCAAGGAACAGCCGATAAGCTCAAACTAGTAGCCGACGAAGTTGAGAAAAAAGGCTACCAGCTGAAACTATGGGATGCCTATAGAAGTCCTGATGCTCAGTTTAAGATGTGGAATCTTGTACCTGATACCCGATATGTTGCGAATCCCTATAAGGGATATTCTAACCACTCGCGTGGGTCAGCAGTTGATGTGACCTTGATCGATCTTCAAGGCAATGAAATCCCCATGCCTACAGGCTATGACGATTTCATAGCCGCAGCAGCGCGAGCAAATGAAAATGTTAATGCTACCTATTTGCAAACTGTCATGCTCAAGCACGGATTTAAGAAGCTGGCCACCGAGTGGTGGCATTTTGATGACCAGGATAGCTATAAGCCAGCTGATTCTGCTCAGGTTCGTGCGGATCCAGCAGCACTAGCGGCGCTAGAGGCTCCACAGATTCCAGTGTTCGAAGTGTTGGACAGGGCTACAAAAGCGACCCTGACCATCGGTGCTGTTGGAGATGTCACCTTGGGCCAAGATGAACGCTTTTCATACGCAGGAAGTTTTAATGAGACTTATAAACTTCATGGTGCGGGATATTTCTTCTCAAGGGTTCAGAAAGTACTCAGTGAGGATGATCTCACCCTTGCTAACTTAGAAGGGACCTTAACTGAGGCCTCCGAAAAACCTGATAAAAGCGCGCAAGGGAACCAGGCCTTTTTCTTCAAGGGAAATCCCTACTTTACGGAGATTTTGAAAGAGGGCAGCATTGAGGCTGTGAACTTAGCCAACAACCATAGTATGGATTATTTGACCAAAGGGTTCACGAATACTGTATCAACCTTAGATCATGCAGGAATATCTAGTTTTGGAGATAACAAACTAGCGGTGTTTGAAAAAAACGGGGTGAAAATAGGTTTGATTGGGGTCAATACGTTAGGACCCTTGGAAGAAGGGGTTAATTCAGATAAGCTAAAATCGGATCTAACTGATAATATCCAGACTCTGAAAGAAAAAACCTCCTTAATTATCGTGAGTTTCCACTGGGGTACGGAAAACAAATCAACCGTAAACCAAGGACAACGTGACCTTGGGCGATTCGCCGTTGACATGGGGGCAGACCTGGTTCTAGGTCACCACCCTCACATTATACAACCGTACGAAATGTATCGGGGTAAATGTATAGTTTATAGTCTAGGTAATTTTGTCTTCGGCGGTAATTCAAATCCTTGGAATAAAGAAACGGATATATTTCAGCAAAAATTCAGCTTTGTCGATGGCCGTCTTGTTAATGGGAGTGCACCCGTAATAATACCCTGCCACCTTTCGTCCCGCTTTAGGCCAGAACCTTTAAAGTGAACTCGTTCAGCTTAAGCTGAACATCGAAACTTCAGTAGGGGATTCTACCCCCACTGAAGCGACTTAGGACGCTCCCACTTATAGAAGTGGGAATCTTACGAATAGATAAATGAGTGTGATAAAGTATGGAAAATAGATTTTAATGTGATACTAATGACAGAAATGAATAAGGAGGAATCTAAGATGAAAAGTGTCACTATGTTTACCAACAATACTTGACCTTACTGCACCTTAGCGAAGAAGTTTCTTTCGCAAAACAGTATTCCGTTTGAGGAAAGAAATATAAGTACTGACGATAATGCGTTGCTGGAGTTACAAAAAAGGAATATTAAGAGCGTTCCTACCTTTTTGGTCGGAGATGAAACTGTTGTTGGCTTTAATAAGGATAAGATTCTCTCGCTCTTGCATTACTGACATCTGGAGACGTACCTCCTTGTCTGACGCAAAATATCCATGACATCTTTGACTTGTTATTTTCTTTCATATGCCTAACTCATTGAGTTATAGTAGAAAACCGCTGGGCCATTGTTGGCTCAGCGGTTTTCTAGGTTGCGGCGATTATAGGTTTAAATAGGTCTGGCTGTTAAGAAACCGGTTACAGCCGCCTCCACCTCCGTCGGTGTCTTCATTCTCAGCAGCGAATCAGCTAATTTTCGTCCTTCCAATGAAGAAGTTTCACGAATTAAGGATTTTATCTCCGGCAAACTACCGACGCTCATCGATAACTCATCCACCCCTAGACCCAGCAAAATAAGGGCGCCACTCAACTGACCCGCCATTTCACCGCACACCCCCACACGCCGGCCGTAATGATGAGCTGCTTTCACGACCTGCGCGATTAAACGCAATACTGCAGGGTTATGATTTTGATAGAGCCGCCCTAATTTCGGATTGAGTCTGTCCGCCGCTAAAGTGTATTGAACAAGATCATTGGTACCGATACTAAAAAAGTCCACTTCCTGAGCAAATTCTTCAGCCATAATAGCTGCCGAAGGTATTTCAATCATAATACCGATCTCGATATTTGGATCAAAAGCTTGCCCCTCTTGGCTTAACTCCAACTGAGCACGACTTACGCATTCCTTCGCTTCCCTCAATTCCTCGAGTGTCGCTACCATGGGAAACATAATTCGACTCGGTCCAAAGGCACTGGCCCGTAGTAATGCTCGCAGTTGAGCTGAAAACAGCTCAGGTTCCTGCAGACATATACGTAAAGCCCTGTAGCCCAGGAAGGGATTGTCTTCCTCGGCTAAGCCAAGATAAGGTACCTTTTTGTCTCCACCAACATCTAGCGTTCGGAAAATTACTGGACGCCCCTGCATCTTCTCCACTAACGTTCGATAAGCAACGAATTGTTCTTCCTCCGACGGTGCCGTTTGTCTTCCTAAGTATAAAAACTCGGTACGAAATAAGCCTACTTCTTCTGCGCCAGCCTTCACTGCCTCAGTTGCAGCACTAGGATGGGCTAAATTGACGCCCAAAGTAACCAGATGCCCATCCAATGTAACCGCAGGCAAAGCAACTTGGGCCATATAACTTTGTTTGAGCAACGAATACTCTTCTCGTCGCCGTTCTGCTTCAGCCCATTGCACTGCTGTAGGCCTTAACGTAATATCGCCCTTCTCCCCATCGAGGATCACTGAGTCTCCATCTTTAATTTGCTCTAAACCAGGACAACCTACCACAGCAGGAATTCCCAAAGTTTTAGCCAATATCGCCGTATGTGAGGTCTTGCCTCCCTGACGTGTTATAAGACCGACCACACTTTCAGGATCAAGTCCAGCAGTTTGCGAAGGAGTCAGGTCATCGGCCACTAGAATGGTCCCTGGCGGTAACGATTGCAGATTCACGGGTGGTGTTCCCTGCAGATTAAGGATGAGTCTCTGCCCGATATCCTCTAGATCAGCCGCACGAGCCTGAAAATATGGATCTTCCATCGCTAAAAATATCTGCTTGAAGTGGCGAATACTAAGGTTGACCGCCTGATCTGCTGGAATCCGATCATTTTCAAGATAACCCTGTACAGAATGACCTAATTCCTCGTCCTCTAGAATTAAAGCATGGGCTTCGAAGATAGCCGCCTCATCAGGGAATTTTGCCTCCAGTGTTTCGGTCAGATCTCTCACCTGTTCGGCCGCCACTTTAAGAGCTACCTGAAACTTCTCTAGCTCAACGGGAACTTCTTCCTCCGACAGTCTCCGTTCTCCTTCAGTTTGGGCAGGGGCAACGTACAGCCAGAGAGCCTGTCCTAATGCTATACCCTTGGAAACTCCTAATCCTTGCAGCCCCTCCTTATTCCTCATACGCCAATTTCTCCAAGTATTCAGCGAGCTCGGATAAAATCTGTGCAGCCTGATCTCCCTCGACCTGCAAACGGACAGTATCGCCATGAGAAATACCTAAGCCAAGAATACTTAGCAGACTTCTCGCTGGAGCATATTTATCCCCTTTGAAAACCATAATGTTCTCGGGATACTTTTTAGCAAACGTAACAAACTGTGCAGCGGGCCGAGCATGCAATCCAGATTTATTCTTAATGACTATTTCCTTTTCCACGACTCTACCTCCTAAAGTTTAATGTCCGTGAGCAACGTTAAATCTGCATGCAGCTGTAGAATGCTAGAGGGAACCTCTGTGCTCACAGGTCCATAGAACGTCTTGGTCAATATGTCTCTTTTGCTCTCCCCACTGACCAGTAAGAGAATTTTTTGCGCTTGCATAATGCTACCCACACCCATTGTGACCGCTTTACGAGGCACTTCGGCAGAACGCAGGAAAAATCGTGTATTCGCCTGAATTGTCTCCGCCGTTAAATCCACGACATGCGTATGAATTTCCATATTATGCGAAGGTTCATTGAAACCGATGTGACCATTAGGGCCTAGGCCCAAAACTTGCACCCCAATGCCGCCTGCCCTTTGAATTGCAGCATCGTACCTTCGGCATTCCGCAGCTAAATCAGAAGTATCTCCCTGGGGTATATCCAGATTACCCTTCGGCAAATCCACCTTACTCCAAAAATGTTCACGCATAAAATAAGCGTAGCTTTGTGGGTGTTCAGCCGTTAAGCCCACATACTCATCAAGGTTAAAGGTTCTGGCCTGAGCAAAACTAAGGATCCCTTCTTGGGCAAGCCGGGTCAGATATTGGTACATGCCAATCGGCGTACTTCCCGTTGGAAGACCCAACACTAGCTTTGGGTCGATTAAGATTTCACGGGCCACCCAACGGGCGGCCATTTGGCCTAAATTCAAATTATCTTGGGCGTAAATGTATTCCATGTTGCCTCCTCCTACATTTCACTTGCCTCAAACACTAACCTGCCTTGCAACCAAACCTGCTTTATGTCAAAATCCGAGGACATACGGATAAATGTCGCTTCCTTGTTTAAGGCTAGACTGCCAATACGGTGATCAATCCCTAAAAGTTTAGCGGGATTTGAAGTTGCATACCGCACAGCCTCTAGCAAGGGGTATTGAAGCTTTTGTACCAATAGTTTCAGGCCTTGCCGCAAGGGATAGGCACTACCTGCGATTGTCCCATTTGACAACTGAACCACCCCTTGACGTACAAGAGTCTTTTGTCCCCCAAGTTCGTATTCTCCGTCTGGCATGCCCACGGCCCTGGTGCCATCTGAGATGAGACAAATCCGTTCTGGAGCTTTAGTCCTTAATACCAGATCTATCACTGCCGGGTGGATGTGCACCCCATCAGCAATGATCTCGAGGGTAATTGTATCATCAAGTAACGCTTTTGTTATTATCCCAGGGTTACGGTGATGAATTCCAGGCATAGCATTAAACGTATGGGTAGTATGCCGCACACCCCATTGTACTGCCTGCGCCATCTGAGCAAAATCGGCCGCTGTATGTCCCGCTGAGGGGATTACGCCATGCGCCAGACAAACCTCAGCTAGTTGGCGCCCATCCCGTCGTTCTGGAGCAAAGGTCAATATCTTAACGAGTTCTGGATACTCGCTCAGCAGATCTGCCAAGAATTGTGCACTCCCCTCCTTGGCTTCATCCCAAATCAGTTCTGGTGCTTGCGCGCCTCTGAACTCCTTTGCTAAAAAGGGGCCCTCCAAATGTAGTCCTAAGATTTCTGCACCCCGGAAGTGGCCCTTGTTGAAATTCGCTACATTTTCTACCACTCTCTTCAAATGTCCTGGGATACTAGACATGGTTGTGGGCAAAAAAGCGGTCGTTCCTTCTTTAAGAAGAGTCTCAGCTAGGATCTGTAAACTCTCGGTGGTGCCATCCATGACATCGCATCCACCCGCCCCATGAACATGCGTATCAATCAAACCTGGGATCAATAGATCCCCTTCTAGGTCCCACACGTTTGTTGTGCCGCCCGACTGAAATTTTGGCTCCTGAAATGGCGAGGCTTCTTCAAAGATTTCCTTCAGAATACCTTCTTGCCAGATCATTCCACCATAACAAATACGATCTGGCAGAACCAATGTTGCGCCGTGCACCAAACCTCGATCCATTAGAATTCCTCCTCAGTGCCCACTGGTGAACTACTGTCTAACCTTCTTTAAGGCTTGAGACACACTACCACTCGCTTGCACGAGAAGCTCTTGTGCCTCAACAGCAGTAATACTGGCCAACAGCATAGTCACGGCCAATTTAACCGACCCTCCGGCTTCAATGATGGCCGCCTCTGCTTTCTCTCTGCGAACGCCCGTAGCCAAACAGACAATACGATGAGATCGCTCCACCAGTTTCTTATTGGTAGCTTGGACATCCACCATCAAGTTACTGTACACCTTGCCCATTTTGATCATTGACGCTGTCGTTAACATATTCAAAACCAATTTCTGGGCAGTACCCGCTTTCATTCTGGTTGAGCCCATGATCACCTCTGGCCCGACCAAAATAGCAATCGTTATCTCAGACACTTTTTGCATTTCTGAATCTGGAGTACAAACGACAGCCACCGTATGGCATCCAACCTGGTGAGCATGCTCTAACCCCCCTATGACATAAGGCGTCCGTCCGCTGGCTGCGATTCCTACGACAACATCTCTCGGACTTAGGCCACGGGATGTCAAATCTTCAACCGCCATCGTCAAGGAATCTTCTGCGCCCTCAACAGCACGAAAAACAGCCTTTTCACCGCCAGCGATAATCCCTTGCACCATATCTGGTGGAGTACCGTAAGTTGGTGGACATTCCGAAGCATCAAGTACACCTATTCTACCACTTGTTCCCGCACCTAGATAGATTAACCGACCTCCCCCACTCAGGCTCTCAGCAACCCGGTCTACAGCCTGTGCAATCTGAGGTAGTACTAATTTGATGGCTAAAGCAACCTTTTCATCCTCTTTATTGATGCATTGTAAGATTTCCAGCGTTGCCATTTCGTCAATTTTTTCCGTCTCAAGGTTACGCGCTTCCGTTAACAATTTTTCCAAGTTCATAGAAGTCTACCCTTTCCTTCTAGCTTTTTTCTGTAAAGCGAAATGCCCGTCCAGGAGTAATCCAGTGGAGCAGAAACTCTTCTTCTGGTACTACCCTACCGACAACGTTCACTTTGGGATCAGCCGGAAGTGGCTTCTTAACAACTTGTAGCTCTCCCATGTAACGCAGGTATTGAGAATTATCCAGAGTGATGCTTCCACGCAAACGAGGTTGCGGAGGACGGGGTATGATCTCTCCCTGACATAAGCCGCGCCCCTCCTGAGAGCGGACAACATCTTTTCCAGGGTCCAAGCGGTTAGTATGCTGTGGGGCAAATAAGACGATCCGTTCCTGCTCCGTCAAATCAAGCTTACCCTCTATCTGAAGGTCTAGGCACGAAGCTTCCACCTGACCGACTCCAGCCAACTCCATAGGCTCGGCCAACGGATCTCCGAACAGAATGCCATCAACTAAGCCACAAGCAGCCAGATGTTTGGCCGCTTGTAACGGTTTCCACAACCTGTGTTCCTCTAAAGTTGGCAGCCCAGCAAAGATCGGACCCCGCGGGTTTTTACGAGAACTGATAAAGGCCATAACGGGTATTTTGTATTTCTGAAATATCTGGGAACGCTCAGCAAAAAGATCATAGGACAGACCCGTTTCCGGTCGGGGATAATAGTTGTGGCAAGCCTGAAGCCTAGCAGGATCTGCACCGGCATCCATAATCTCTTGGAGTAAATGCTCATTGACCGTACTGGCGTTGATTTCAACCGACAGTCCGCTCTCCCTGGACAGACGGGCTATTTCCGCTGGAGTAAAGCCAAAGTCTACGCGGAGAGCGTGCAGCCCTATGCGGCGCAAGGGTTCTAGGTTATCAAGGCTGGCCTGAAGCAGCGTGAACGCCCTGGGTGAAATGTCTGCTGTAATTTGGAAACCTAATGTTACCGCTTCTACCACTAAAGCCTGAAATTCTTCTAGGAGGATCTCCGCGTTCGCCTCTGGGATGTGTAATGAAGTGAAGAGCCTCGTAAAACCAAATTGACGGGCTAATCGCAAATAAGGACGGTTCGCTTCGATAGTATACCTCATCCCCACATAAGCAGAGATACCTTTGCTAAGCATTCATGATCAACTCCGTTATTCATCTATTCATCTAAAAAATTTTGCACATGAGAGGCTACCATAAAGGCCTTGGATAGCTTCTGTCCTATTTCAATTCCCCTTATTTTAGCCATCGTTCTGTAGTAATCCTCATAAGGAACTGTTAGGACACCTCCCCTGAAGAGCTCATAATGATTAAGTGCCTTGAACCATTGTTCAAAGCTATCCTCGATATCAATATATACCTGTGGGATGAACCCGTTCAAGTCCTCGCAGTTCTCTCCAAAATAGAGATAGGGAACCTTATAAGCTGCACTGCCCGTTTCTATTTTCTGATCTGCTGCCAGTCTTATCCCTTCTACGACAGCATCATGTGTCAGTATATGTCTCGGATGCAGACTTCCCCTCCAGTGTGTTATGACGATTGTGGGCTTTCTCTCTCTTATGAGCTTGCATAGATCAAGGGCTATCTGTTCCAAAGAAGGTAAATTTCCGGCTTGGTATCCCATCCATAATGCTTCAGCTCCGAGACCCTCTGCTACCTTTACCATCTCTTCTTCAACCTGTTTACCATAAGCTTCTGGAGCTTTTTGGGGATTACCCCTCTCACCCCTGGTTATATGAACTATTGTACCTTTGTAGCCACACTTGGAAAACTTCGCTATAACGGGTCCTCCCATAAGCTCTGCATCCAACGCATGGGCTCCGAAGGCCATAATGTGCTTATCCAATTTTGCTACCTCCTACTTCATGAATTTCTTCATAACCGCATGCTTCTTATTTACTTTCATGCCTGCTCTCTCATAAAACTTCTGGGCCTCCCCATCGGTCCAAGCTAGCCATACATGATAAATCCCCCTAGTATACATGTCAAAGAGCATCCTGTAGAACAACACAGTTCCAAGCTTTTTTCCTCTTAAACTCTCATCGACTCCAAACGGTCCAAAATGCCCTTCCAAGTCATCGATCGCTCTCTGACAATACCCCACAATGTGATTGTCACCATTAAAAGCCAGAATTATTGTATCGACTCCTTTATTTTTAAGGAGGGCCTCTCTTGCATTCCTAACCCATCCCCCTGGGAATTGCTCATGAAGGAACTTAAGCAGTGGCAACGAATAGATTTCTTTGAAGCGTTCCAGCCTATAGCCAGAGACCTTAAGATTTTTTTCTATTTCAATAACTTTTTCTGGGATGTTGAAGTCGTAAAGAACCGCATCCATTCCCACGGCCTCTCCTAATACCTCATAACCCATTGCTTTAAAGAATTTAATTGAGTGCCCATATACCTCCTTGTCCGGTCCAGGAAAGAAATAGTTAGGGCTGTAAGAAGCAAGGGATATATTCACTTTGCCGTAGTTATTTTTCATATCTTCTTCAACTTTTTCTACTAAGGCCTTTGCAATGCCCTCCCTCCGGAAGGAGGTATGGACAAATACAACAGATATCCATCCTCTCTCAGGCTCCATACCTCTTTCTTCGTAAGGATATTTCCTTACCATCCCAAGTATAAACCCAATGATCGTTCCATGGTCTACTGCTACAAGACAGAGGTTTTCCTCAAAATTCACATCCAGCAGTACCTTCTTATGAAATACATCACGACTAATTGGGTCTCTAGTCAGGCAACTATTCCATAAGTCTATGACCTCAGTCTCATCCATGTATTCATAACTTCTCATATCAAACATTTACTTTACCTCTTTTATGGCTATTTTTTCTTGATTACCTTCTTCGTTAAGTGTTTTTCTTTCAAGTGCCTTGAAGAACGGGTACCAGATAAAGCCCATGATGACATAGCCGGCAATTGAAAGTATTGCTGCTCTAATGCTTCCTCCTGTTGCAAGATAAGCTGCGATTGGCCCAGGCATTGTCCAGGGCACCATGAGATAGGGAATGGGTACTAACTGTATTGCTACAATAATATAGTTGAATACGAACAGGAACATATAGCCACCTACCCATGGAATAAAGAGCAGGGGGTTCAATACTAATGGAAGACCGTACAAGATCGGCTCAGCTATATTGAATATTGCAGCTGGAAGCGCCAATTTTCCAAGGATTCTGTATCTTGTAACCTTTGATCTTAACATGAGTATGATCAACGGTAGCGGACTTACCCTTACAAACAGATTGATGAACTGTTCTGATGGAATATGGGGCGGAATAAGTCCTGCCTTAACAGCGGCAATATTATCTGCCAGCATCTGTGTCCATATTGGTTGCATAACAGAGGTTACAACATTAGAACCGTGAATTCCTACAAACCACAGAATCCTGTCAATAAAGAATCCAGTTCCCTGTGCATACACACTTGAGCCCGCTGCTACAAGGGGTTTAAATGCCTCCATTATTAAGACGGGAATGTCAATATTCAAGACCTGTCTTATGATCCACCAGAAAGTGATTGAAACAAACACTGGGATAAGTGCTGTGAAGGCACCGGCCACCATGGGAGGAACACCTTCAGGCATCTTTATTGTTATCTTCTTATTAATAAGTATCCTGTAAATTTCTACCGTTATGATCGCGACAAATATTGCGGCGAAGATACCGGTACTGCCAAGATTATCAGCAGGTATAAAGGCACTACCTTTATCACTCACGCCTACAGGATAAAGTATTAAAAAGCTAAATAGGGCTATGAGTGCACCTGAAAACGGGTCTACCTCACGATCCTTTTTATGATAGTAAGACGATAGATAATATCCAATTCCAAGAGCGACTCCAATTGACATTAACCCAAATATGCTACTGACAGCCCCCCAAAGCTTGCCAACAAAAGGAGCAACTATTTTATCCCAGCCTGGTATTGGAAGCGCAGCGACCAGTATAAATACTGAACTTATGATCAGGAATGGCATAAACGTTAGAAAAGTCTTTTGTATGGCATCCATATACTTATTCTCTGCCACCTTGATCAGTGGAGGTGCCACCTTATCTTCGATAATTGTTGTAATTTTCTCCATGATTGTCATACATATAAGCCCCCATAAATTTTATTATTTAAATTTCTTATACATTAAAATCATCTCTTCGATGAGATCCTTTGCAAGGGCTGCGTTCATCAGATGGTCTTGGGCATGTACCATTAGGAGGTTCAACTCCTGCTTTGTCCCTGATGCTTCCTCTTGTATCATCTTTGTCTGAATGTGATGGGCCTTTAGAAGTTCTGCCTTTGACTTTTCCATCAGTTCATCACATTCTTTGAAATCCCCTTCCCTTGCAGCACTTAACGACTGAAAACAATACGCTTTCGAGTCGCCTGAATAACCGATAATGTTGAACACTATCTCTTCAAAACTCACTAGTTAATCCCCCTTTAGTCCTTTAACTTTAATGCTAAATCTAGAGTCTCTTTTCCATCAACCATGCCATACATCATTGAAGGTATCACTGAATATTTTTTCCCCTTTTGCTGGGCTAATTTCTTTATGTACGGTTCCTTATATTTAATCTGAGGCCCGAGCAGTATTACATCATATTCATCAATGACATTTTCGAGATCATCAATTGCCTTTGCCATAATCTTTACATCCAGCCCCCTGCTTGAAGCTTCAATCTCCATCTTTCTAACCAGAAGACTTGTTGACATCCCAGCTACACATACCAGTAATATATTCATTCTGCTTCCACCTTTCTTTTTCGCATCCAATAACAGACCCTGTCAAGTTCAACTTATCAATAACCCGTTACAGTCTTTTCTAACTATGTCCACACAATACAACTCATATTCAAAGAAGTAGAAATTCCCCATCGAGTGTTGTTTCATTTCAGAGCCACTCTACCTTACTCAATATTGCAAATTTCCTTTTAAAATGATGGATTTGCAAATTTTATGATATACTATAACTTAATGTGGCCTAGATGCCAACAAGCCTGCACGATAACAGTCATAAATAATGGCTTGATAGCAAGGCATAATAAAGGAGTGATTTCTTATGGGAGAAACTATTTTAAACGCAGTTGAGAGGACTATGCAACCTAAGCAATGTAGACAAGCGGGTTTTACACCCGGCGTACTTTATGGTGATAGTGTTAAAACCGCACTTTCCATTCAATTTGACACAACAGAACTGAAAAAAATTATTGCTGTACATGGTTCAAATGCTAAAGTATGGGTCACGTATGGTGGCACCAAGAAATTTGGATTTATTAAGGAAGTTCAAAGGCATCCTGTTACCGCTACAGTCATTCATACAGATGTCTTCCTTGTCTCACAAGATCGTGAGGTAAGCATGCAGATCCAAATCCACTATGAAGGTCGAGATAATCTAGATAGTGTGCTACTACAAATTCATAAATCCGAGGTAGAAGTTGTAGGAAAAGTTGCCTTGATGCCTGAATCAATAATTGTTGACGTGTCCACAATGGTGTTAGGTGATACAATTACTTCAAAGAATTTCAATTTAGATAAGCAACTAATAGTTACAGAAAACGAAGACGAAGTCTATGGAATTATTACTCCTCTACCGGTATTGGCTGAAGAACCAGAAACTGTAGTTGCAGTGGAAACGGCAATTGAAGCTGAAACTAAGGAATAATCAGAAGGAGCCCCCGCATCTTCGATGCAGGGGCTCCGACGCCAGTCTTTGGTCACTGGTCACATTAAAGCTTATAAAATATCGTAGCCAAAAAGAAGGTCTGAGTCTTCATAGAAATCAATTCTATAAAGACTCAGGCCTTTATACTATTGATTGTGCAAATTAGAATCATATTTTCTAAGGATTGAGCAAATTTGCCCAACAAATTCTTTTATTCGGTGCAATTCGCTCTCGCGGCTACCATTCCTCCACGCCTGACAATAATCCATCAACCAGTATTCCAGCTTTCCAGCCAGTTCATACGGAACGTCCAGCGGTTGGACAGCCTGGCCATACTCGAGCCCTTTAATGACCAGAGTAAGTGCTTGCATCAGTGCCACACCACGGGCAGCAAGGTAATACTCCACCATTTCTTCTTGGCGATCTGCATAGGAACCCATATTATTTTGTTTAAGGGAATTGAAGATTTCCTCACACTTTGTAACTGCTAACTTTAGCTGATCCTCTGAAACCTGCATCATTTCCTCTTTAGCTTTTTCATACAGGTTGATTCCAAAATCCTCATATGGCTCATTGTATACCTTATAATCCCTAAAAAAGGCCAAATTACTAAAAATATTGATATCTTGATGAGAGAGTTCACGCAACAGTCCCACCAGACTTTTCCCATGGTCTCCATATTCCACGAGAGAAATAGCCTGGTCTATCGTACTAAAATCCCTGTCGTCGTCGACGTTCCAGCCTTGTGACGCACCGTAAATCATGCCAGGAATAGCCAGAGACGGCATATTAATGTGACCGCAATCTCCCCAGTCGGTATTTAAAAATCCTTCCGCATGAACCTGATGACCCAACTTCGCCATTTCCCTAATATTGGTAAAGCTCATGTCATAGGCATTTACCAATCGACTGTAACCGGAAACGCTAGGACATACATATTGTTTTAAGCCTTTGTCGGAGAAAATTTTCACAGTTTCTTGCGTAGCACCATATTCGTAATACCAATTAAGGCAGGTAACCTGTGCATTCAGTTTACCGAGATGTTTGGGATGACTCTTCACTATATCCCCCCAAATCATAACCTCTTTCCCCTTGCCTTGAAGATACTCTACTAATCGGTTGACATAAAAAAGGTACATCTCTCCGTAATCCATTTGCTGAGCCATGGAAGCACTTTTTCCCTTACCCAAATCATAGGTTTCATCGCAACAAATGTTTATTTTATTACTACGAAACAAGGGCATATATTGGTCGAGTATGCCCTTGATAAGGGTAAAGCTTTCGGGATCAGAAACATTGATGATGTGGTGTCTCATTCGGTTATACCAAGTAAAGGTCTCTCCCCGACCGGTGTCCATTTCTCTGTATTTACCAAAACCCACTGAACGGAGTAAATCATACAAATGTCCAAATGTTGCTATACAGGGTACCAGCTCAATACCTCTTAGATTGCAGTAACAATCCAACTCCAGAATTTCTTCTGGGGTAAAGGGATCGGTCTGCGACCAAATTTCCTCAAAGCCATCTAAGCGCAAACAGTTTTCCATATACAACTGAAGTTGATTGATTTTATAAAGCGCCAGCCGATCAACCAACACCTTCAAGCTGTGCATAGTGGGCACCCTTCCGCGACTAACATCAAGCATATATCCTCTGTTGGAATAGGCTGGTTCATCGGCAATATCCACACAGCCAATTTCCCCACGGGATATCTTGCATAATTGAATCAACGTCGCTGCCCCATATAGGAAACCCCGGTTGCAACAAGCGGTGATGGTGATTTTATCCGGTCTCACCATCACTCGGTAGCTTTCTTTTTTTTCATCCATAGTGTCATATTGAAAGCAAATGCAGTTTTCATTAAAATTCCCTGCACTTCGCAGTACTTTTTTAACCGGTAGCGTAATTGCAATAACCTTTCTAATTTCCTTCTGCAACAGCTTTGCTGTTTCCATATCATTATCATCTTGAGCCTCATCTAACAAAATGGCAGAATAATGGTTTATCAAGAATAACCCATCCTGTGCTGTAATCTTGCGTGGCAATGGTATCAAATCCATACTATGTTAGTTCCTCTTTTCTCCTGATATATTTCCCTATACTATTACGCTTCTACATAAATAATCCGTATCCTCTTTTTCATGGAGAAGCAGTCTCCTCCGTAATTCTATGCCCTCATGTAATTAGAATACAGGGATTAAGTATATCAAGACAAAATCTTCAATATCGCTTAAGAGTTTTAAACATTTTAGAACATGAGTATTAATCAAACATATTACCAGGATTAAAACTACTATTCGGATCTAATGTTTTTTTGATATTGTGAATATTCCTTAGAGCTTCACTCTTTGTTACCATTCGAAATAATTCCTTCTTAATTTTTCCGACACCATGCTCTCCGAAAACAATGCCACCTTCCATATAAGTATTAATTACCCATTTTTCAATAATCTTTTTACCCATTACATATTCCTTATAATTCTCAGGAAGAATATTCACATGCACATGATTGCCCTTTACGTGACCAAAAATTGCAAATTTAATTCCTTTATCCATTAAATCCTTTTGATACATAGCGATTATCTCGCCAAAAGATTTTTCATTTATAATAATGTCAGTAGAAAGTTTCATGATACGATTATCTAATAGTTTAGCTCTTTCAAGTGCAATATTAATAGACTCAGGAGCAGCATGTCTAAACGCTCTTATTTTCTCGATTTCATTTTTCCCTATTAATGCCCAACTTGACTCTTCATCACTACCGTGGTCAATAGCTAATCTCATCAATTTTTCCGCAATACTCTCAATTTCACAGTCATTTCTGCCATGAAGTTCTATATATATCATCCCAATGTACTTTTCAGCCACGTCTGGCAACTCTTGTAACTTTGTCGCGACCTTCTTTAATTGTTGAATATTATCTAGTGTACTCTTATCTAGGTATTCCACTGCCGCAATGGCTGCTTTATTTTGTTTATAATCTACAAGTCTCAATTCCTCAACGAATTTAAAGATATTATCTTGTGCTTCAAAGAAAAAACCTATACCCCACACTTCCTCGGGTCTTTCAATCAAACTAAGTGTTGCACTAACAATAATTCCATACATACCCTCACTACCCAGATAGAGATCGATTAAATCGGCATCCATAGGTAACTTTAAACTATCAGTATTGACATTCAGAATCTCTTTATTAGGTAATATGCATTGATTGTTATTGATCATATATTTATTCCTGGGAATTGTTAATTCTTTTCCATGACTATCAATCAAACATATTTCCTCAACATATTGCTTTGTGTCACCATATAAATGCCCACATATTCCTTGTGCATTTGTTGCTAAAATGCCACCGATTGTAGCAGAAGTCTCGGTTGGTGCTGGTGGCCAAAAATACGCTTTGTCCACTTCATATGTCTTCACCACGTTCTGCGATTCTTCGTCCCAATCACTACTATCAAAAGTTTTTTTATTAAGCTGTTTTTCTAATTCGGACAACCTTAATCCTGCTTGTACTATAATCGAATAGCCTGTGACAGTTTTACGAAGCCCTAAAAATTTGTTCATACAAGATAAATTCAATACATGACCCCTCAAAGGCACCGCACCACCACAAATACCTGTATTCCCGCCTTGTACAGTGATAGAAATTGAAGATCCTATCATTTCATTGACTATAGCCATTACCTCTTTCTTTGTTTTTGGAAAGGAAATACTACTCCCTTGTCCTTTCATTTTGGATTCGTCTCCTAAATATTCCTCATGTGCTGCTTCTAGGGTCGTAATCAATGTTGTTACCATGGTATCCGCATAAACCACCTAACTATTTTGATTTTAATAGTGTTATAAGTTCATCAACAATCTCTTGGTATTCAGAACAAATTCCCACATCAGCAATTTTAAATATAGGTGCACTTGCATCTTTATTAATTGCTATAATAAATTTACTTTTCTCTATGCCAAGAGTAAAGGCTGCTGCACCAGAAGCCCCTATAACTATACATACATCTGGCGATATAATTGAGCCCGATGCACCAATCAAATTACCCATTCCCGTCCAAGCATTCATCACCACCGGACGACTTGCCCCTAATTTTCCACCAAACAAATTAGCCAAATCTTCCAACACTGCTATTTTATCCTTACTACCAACACCTTTACCTACTGCAATAACTATCTTTGCAGTAGATAGCCCATCTGCCTTTTCGATTAATTCTAGGTTGTAGGATTGAAGCCAATCAATATAAGTTGAAGAGGTGAACACTATACTTTCAACTGGTGGTAACACCCGTGGTATTGGAATTTCATCTCTAAACCCTTTTGCAAGAGAAATACAAAAGGGCCTATTTCGCATGCTGAATTTTGCTGTGAGATTGTTAGAGTAAACAAGTTTTTCCACAGCAAAATTTCCTTCATAGGTCTCGTGGCTTCTTACTCCTACGCAGGAAGTACCTTTCAAACGATAGGCGGCTCTTACTGATAAGGCTGAGACAAAACCTTCACTACCATAAATCATAATATCGGGCTTTGATAATTTATTCAATTCTATGATAGCTTCTAAGAACTCTTCAGCTACATGTTTTGTTTTAACCTTGACTAGTTTTATTTTTCTAATATGAGATGAAATAGCAATGGTCCTTAAATCAATTTCTTCATCAGATAAAATCCAAGCTTCAATTTCATCATCATAAGAAAAATATCTATTAATATAGCTACTTAATTCCTCTGCTTGTCTGATTAGGAAGTTTGGACTTCCGATCAGTATAATTGCTGTTTTTATAGTTTGACTCTCTCCTTTAAGTAATTTTGGTATAACACATCTACTTTTCCCGACGCATTCTCTCCTTGTACAAATACACAGTCTCTTTCATTCCTTTTATAAACTAATTCGATTAATTCACTGTCATTCCCTTCTATTTCATTTTCTCCTATTTCCAAGTCTGTAAGGTCATAAACCTGAATCTGCTTTTTTGAACATTGCATTTTATCCTTAAGTGTAGGTATCCTGATATATGAATTGGCGACATTTCCTATAACCAATACTACTGGTGGCATAATAGTTTGTTCAATTACAAACTCATCTATCGTGGAGGTAACCTCTAAACATTCCGCTTGTTTCGACAACTTGATGTTTGTAACAGAAGTTATCGCTGGAATCCCTAGCCTTTCAGCGACTAATAAAGGAGTCTTAGCATTATCTCCTTCACTACTTTGATTCCCTAGAATAATAACTTCATGGTTTCTAATAACATTAAGGTATTGGTATATTATTTTCGAAACCATTGTTGCATTAAATCTAAGATCTAAATCACAATCTATTCTTACAGCGTGGATGTATTTCAAAGCATATAAGTTTTTTAAAAACCTTTCCGCACCTTTGCTCCCAATTGTTAATGCCGATAAATTCAACTCGACATTATTCTTCATAGCAGCATCATGAAGCTTTAGAGCTAATTCCAGAGCACTTTCATCATACGGATTAATCATTGTTTTAACAAAGCTTGTGTTAATATGAAATCGGCTGTCAATTACCCAGTCACTCCCGGATAGCATATCTAAATCAGGTACTACTTTAAAACATACTAATATATCCATATTAGTTTATAGGAATAATGGTTCCAGTATTCATAATTCCATTTGGATCAAATGCTTTCTTCAACGTTTCAAGGATGTAGTATGAAGACCCATATTCCTCCCTTATAAAGTGAGTTCTGTGCTTTCCTACACCATGGTGATGACACATGGAACCACCAGCTTTTAAAGTTTCTTCTACAATAATGTCCTGTATTGGGTTGTGATATTTTGTAATCTCTTGCTCCGGCTTAATATCAACAAGGTTATAGTAGTATACAAAGTACAAATTTGTACCATTCAAATAGCTATGAGACGAATGTCCACCTATTAATGTGATGTCTGGAATTTCATTACGAATTCTATCAATACAAACTTCATAAATTTTATCTATAAGATCCCAAGTAGCTGAAACCTCCGTGGTGAATCCCAGGTTTTGAGTTTCTTTAATTTCAATTCTTTCTTCTGCAATCTTTGCTGGATTCCAGTTCAGATTATCAAACCAAGTTTTAATTAATTGTGTTTCGACTTTCTTACACTCCTCATAGTTTCCTACAATTGTTTCAATAGCTTTTCCAGTTGCATCCGCAATTGTCTTTGGTCCTTCAGCCATAAATATTAGTACACATTTCCCCTCTGCAAAATGAGAAAAATGGTATGATCCATCTTCTGGATCATATAAGCGAGCAATTGAAGGTCTATATCCTTCGACCATAACCTCACGCAGAATTTCAAACCCTGTTTTCATATTGTCTAATAAATATCCATATAGCAAATTATTTTCTGGCATGAATTTAAATATTTTAACTGTAACCTCTGTTATAAAACAAAGCGCTCCTTCATTTCCAAGTATCACATGTCTGATATCAGGTCCAGCAGAACGTCTTGGGACGTTCTTGATTTTTGTAATTTTGCCATTAGGGAACACTGCTTCTACTCCAACAAGCATTTCTTCAATTCCGCCATAAAGAGTTGAGAATTGTCCAATGCTTCTCGTTGCCACCAATCCCCCCATTTGCGCAAGTGGTTTTGATTGTGGAGAATGGCCTGTCGTATATCCTTGTTCACGTAGTTTTTCCTCAAGATATTCTAAAGGAACCCCACACTGCGAAGTTGCCAGCATATTGTATGTATCAATTTTAATGATCTCATTCATATCAGATCCATCAATAACCACAGAGTTTTCTACTGCAGTTTCTAATCCACCTTCTGTGGCAGAAGCGCCTGTTCTTGGCACAGCATTTAATCTGTTTTCGTTCATGAAAACTAGAATGCTCGATATTTCTTCAGCACTTTTAACCTTAACAACTGCTGCCGGAATGGGTTGGGTGAAAACTTCACAGATGCTTTCGTACTTTCTAAAACGATCAATACTACTTTCTTTTAAAACCTCCTCATCTGTAATAACTCGATCTTCGCCAACGATGTTGATTAAACTTTTAACAATTTGCTTTCTAGTAAGTTTCATAATATTTTACTCCTTTAATGCAAAATAGATTTTAATTAAGCTTTCTAATACCTGACAAAATAACTTCTATAAGTTATCTTACTAAGTATCCACCGTCTACCACTAATATATGACCATTTACATAGTCAGAGGCTTTACTAGCTAAGAAAACAGTCGTTCCCATTAAATCTAAAGTTTGACCCCAACGATTTGCAGGAATATGATCAAGCACTTTCTTATTCGTTTCGGGATTACTTCTTGTTGCTTTCGTTATATCAGTTGCATAATATCCTGGGGCAATACCATTTACTTGGATATTATATTGAGCAAGTTCATCACAGTAAGCTTTTGTGAATCCTGCCAGGGCGTGTTTCGTTGCAGCATAAGCTGGAGACCATTGACCTCCTAAATATGAAAACAATGAACAGATATTAATAATTTTGCCATTGTTTTGAGAAATCATTCTTTTCGCTGCTTCATAACTCATTTCGAAAGCTGCAGTTAAGTTGACATCAATCATTGGATCCCACTGACTTCTTCCAAATTCCAGGACATTAGCAATTTTGCAAATACCTGCATTATTAATTAATATATCAACAGAACCAAAGGCCTCAACACAACCATCAACAATCTTTTTTGCAGCGCCTTTCTCTGTTATGTCTATATTAATTAATTCCATTTTAACGCCTTCATTTTCTATTAAACTTTTAATTTCACCATCATCTTCCATAAGGGTAGGAATAAACAAATTTGCTCCACCTTTTGCCAAAGCTAATGAAAAAGCCTGCCCCAGCCCAGTGTTTCCTCCTGTAACAATCGCATTTTTACCGTTTAAAGAGAAATAATCCATTGTGAAGTCCATGCAATTCATCCTTACTCCTCCTTTTATTTAAAATCATCAATGAGCAATTGAATACAGTTTTTTTAATATTTTGTCAGTATGTACTGTAATATCTTTATACACTTCATTGTTCATTCTTTTATATAAATCATTGTTTTCTGCGTTGGGTAGAAACTTATCTCTAATTTTTACCATCTTTTGTGTAGCCATTTCATAATTATCATAAATTCCAACGGCTACAGCTACACAAATAGCCGAGCCTAAACTTGCAGAACCATTCACTACATTTCTAAAGGCTGGAATTCCAAACACATCAGCAAAGATTTGCATAATCAGACTACTACTTGAACCGCCACCAGAAATGACTAAATTTTCTAATTTTAAATTTAATTCATCACACATAGCATCTGTATTATTTTTGATAGTTAATGCAATTGCTTCCAAAATTGATCGATACATATGATTCCTTGTATGACGACCATCGAAACCAATCATTAATCCTCTTTTGAAGGGCTCACCTGCAGGTGCTAACCAGTCTAATACTGTCAACAACCCATTACTACCTGCAGGAACTTTTTGTGCTTCCCTATCTAAATATTCTTCTGTAGGAATTCCTAAATCTTCAGCCTTTAAAACAATGTCCTCACCTAAAAGATCTTTGAACCAGCTTACTGTCCACATTCCTCTTCGGATACCAGAGCTCTCATACAGATAGCTATTAGGAGTTGAAGCAAAGTTAGTCCAGAAATGAGATGTCCCTTTTGGGTTTTCATGTCCGTGGACCATGGATGCAATATAGGTTCCCAACGAAATAAGTGCTGTATTTTCACCTAAAGAACCAGCACCTAGTGCTTCTACTGCTTTATCATTAGCAGTAGCAACTACTGGAATGCCAGCAGGTATACCTGTTGTATGAGCTACTTTTTTTGTTACGTGACCTAAAATTGTTCCAGGCATTTGTAAGTTGAATAACATATTTCTCGAAATCTTCAACTTTTTGAATACTTCTGGATCGTCACTCCATTGCCATTTATCTGTGTCAATTGGCCATTGCCCTTGATAATTTGCTGCTGTATCATTAAATTCACCGGTAAATCTATGCGTTATATATCCTGATGACGTAGTAATATACTTGACTGAATGATTTACATGTTCATAAGCTCTGGATACTCTTTCATCCATCCAACTCATTGCAGGTTGTGCTAATGTACCATCTTCTTTTAATAAAACCCTACAAAAACGAATAGTACATAATCCTAACCCGATAATGTCTTCTATATCTCCAGTAAAACGCTCCATACACTGTTTACTTGCTACTACTATTGAGTCCCATAAATCATCATTAGGATGTTCTACAATACCGGGCTTGGGTAAACTCATTGGTTGTAGGTACTGTTTACCTTCACAAACAACATTACCTTCAAGATCAAAAATTAAAACCTTTGAACTTTGAGATCCGCCATCAACACCAATAATGTACTTTTTTTTCATTTCTAGCATTACGTCCTTTCACATGTCAGATTAATCACAAGATTTCTTAAAAGGTAAGGATATATCTTGTGCTGCATATTACGCTTGGACAGGTTCTGTTTTGGATAGACCGCATAGATGCCCATTTCAGCCATACAATCTTCGTTTTGAATTCAGCTTAAAATTGTCTTCTTCCCATTTTATGTAAACCTTCTTTTCCGACAGTTTCCTGTCTTTTATTGTATCAGGTTCACTTAGAATTCCGAAATTTTGTCTGGATTCATGGGTACATTATACTTCATCCTAGTCCAGGGTAGCAGTACTGCTTTCTGCCATCCTATATAGAGTTTAGTACGCCGCACTATGCTCATATCCGGTTTAAACCGTAGATCTAATTGCCAGTTTTCTTTCAGTTCCTCCATGCTATGCCAAAATCCCACGGCTAAGGTCGACGTCGAGAACGAAGATTATCCGATGATTACTAGCCTACTTTGATTTGGTGTGATATTCTAAAGACGTAGTAGCATGAATTTTATCATACATTTCCCTATTACTTAGCAGGTTTTTCAAGTTATTCCACGAATTAATAGTAATTAGAGGTGATTTAATTTGAAGATGCAATACCTAGTAATTCCAGTCTCGGATGAAAAACGACAACGTCTTACCTATGTGTGTGAAAAATTAGGTATTACGATTGAACAGTTTTTTGACACTGCACTCCGCGAAGGAGAGATGGAAATAGTTAGTAACGAGGCTTTAAAACCTGGTGGTTCGTTTTGGAATGATGTTGAACAATCTAACTGACCGTCACAGAAAGGTGGTGAATATTATGTCTGACATAAACACATCTGACTTGGAAAACTTGGCTGAAAATCTAGATAAGGCTGCTAAATCCGAGAATTCCATGAGTATGGTAAGCTTTAAGGATCTATTTACACCTGCTTTCATGAGCAATTACACCAACTTTGCTAATTTCAGCGAGTTGCTTGTAGTTGGTAAATTCAATGTAAGTAGTCTAGATGAATTCATGGCCCTTCTAGATAAAGACTTTGATCGATTTATTAAGAAAACAACTAAATTTAAAGACTGGGAAGAGATGCAGTCAACTGCCGTTGCTGATTATATGAAGAATAAATAATTGCTGTATATTCTCATGACATTGTATAGAAGGAGTGAGCAAAAATGGGTGAGAAAAGCACTAAAAAAGAGACAAAAAAGCCCAAGCAACCAAAAAAGCCCAAGTGAACTCGTTCAACTAAAGATAAAGTAAACTATAAAAAGGAGTAACCATTTCGGTTACTCCTTTATCACGCCTCGTTTCATTACGCCGCGTGATAGATTCCTTTAAACTTATCAACGGCTTCTCGAATGTTAGCTTCCTGTCCCATTTCCTTAAGAGTCTCGCCCACCAGTTCAATTGCTTTAATAAACATCTCTTCAGTCACATTCCCCATATGACCGATTCGAAAAGCCTTCCCTGCTAAAGACGCCAAGGATCCAGCGATTACCATGCCCTTTGCCGCTAACCGAGAACGGAACTCTGCATCATTCACACCCTCTGGATAGAGAATACAGCTCAAGGTAGACGCTGCGACTTCCTCAACTGCCAGGGACTTCATGCCATAAACCCCTAAGCCAGCTCTTACAGCTCGTCCTAGAGCGGAATGACGACCGTAACGATTACTCAGCCCTTCCGCCATGACGATCTCCATGCCTTTATTAAAGGCATAGATCATGTTCACTGGTGGAGTTGCGTAGTATTTACCTGGGTCATTCATAATTGAAATCCAATTCTTAATATCTGTATAATACCCTGAGACGCTGGTCATGGCTTCACGAGCAGCCAACGCCTTTGGCCCAAATGCTAAAATTGCCAGTCCCGGGGGAACTCCAATCGCTTTCTGCGAGCCGGTGAACACCAAGTCCAACTTGTAATCAGGGTGTCCGTAAGTTTTCTGCATATCTTCTTCTATGGCAGCGGCTGCACAAACTCCATCGAGAATAAAGAGGGCGCCTGCTTTCTTTACGACAGGAACCAATTCGTCTAAATGAGCCATTACGCCTGTCGAGGTGTCGACATGGGTAACGGTTACAGCCTTAAAACCTCCCTCAGCCAGTTTTTCTTCGACTAATTCCTTTTGAATATGCTGTCCCCACTCCGCCTGAAGAGTCTCTACATGAATGCCAAAAGCTTTCGCCAGCGGGATAAAGCGGTCACCGAAATAGCCATGGCTTATGACAAGTAATTTTTCACCTGGAGCGACCGTATTAATAATCGCAATTTCCATAGCCAATGTTCCTGAGCCGGAAATTACAAAGACCTCTCCATCTGTGTGAAATAGCTTCTTGGTTAATTCAAGGCTGTTCTTGAAAATCTTAACGAACCGAGGATCCGTGTGAGCATAAGTTTCACTAGATAACGCTTCATAAATTTCATCCACAACAGGTGTAGGCCCTGGGATGAGTAGCATTTCCTTATTAGGCATTTGTTTGACCCCTTCCTTCTTTAACACCAACCATTTCAAGTATTCCCTAACAGGCGAAATAATAGCAATAGACAGTGCCAACTAATTAGCTTTCTCTTTTTATTTCTTATTTCCTTCTATTTTATTATATTTGAGATTGTATACAATTCAATTTCAAGACAATAAGTTAAAAGCCATGACCGAGCTTGGTAATAGCTTTGAACGAGTCCCCTAGTTCACTAATACAAATGATCCTTTATGGGAGTCGTAGATAAATACCTCGCCAGTTTCAATTGTGTAATACATTCCAATAATTTCCAGTTCATTTTTATTATAAAGCTCTACAACGTAAGGGTATGTTAGCAAATGCTTTATCTGTTCGACAATGTTCATTTGCTCTGTTAGCCATTCCCTGTATTCTAAATCCTTAGTCTTACCATTCGCTTCCATCTCTGCTTTTACTCTTGTTTTAACATTCTCGGATAACTCTAACCATTTCTTAGTAGCTGGTATTTCATTAAGAACTGCCTCTGGTAAGTGGATCGCGGAGCAACCCCCACAGTTAGAGTGACCACAAATGATGATGCTTTTTACTTTTAAAATCTTGACAGCATATTCAATAGCTGACGTGGTGGCTGATGTCGTTGCTACGTACTCATGCGTTTCCTTATATTTTGGAATGATGTTAGCAATATTTCTAACCACGAACAGTTCCCCTGGTAACGATTTAGTGATCAATTGTGGCACTACTCGTGAATCAGAACATGTGATGAACAAAGTATGAGGTTCCTGGTGCCTTTTCAAACGACAAAATAAATTTTTATGTTCCTCATAGTCTTGTGTTCGAAATTTTATTAGTCCTGCTAATAAATAATCCACAAGCAATCCTCCTTTATTCCATCACGGCTGCTCGATCTACCAAGTGTGCTTTTTTTCACTTGGTTTGTAGAAACTTCTCCCTCAGGTGGAATTATCTCGTATCTGAAGAGTAGCATTATGGTTATCAAAAGTCAATATGCTCACTGACTATCTAATCATCAATTCTATTAGAAATTTTTTCTATGTTATACTAAGTGATAAACCATTTTCAGGAAACTTTCGTAGAGATAGAGGTAACTAATGAATATCTTCAAATATTCTAAAACAATGGTTAGTAATAATTTCCCGGCATTAACCCATAAGAATTTTAGAACTTATTGGTTGGGACAATGTGTTTCTCTGATCGGAACATGGGTGCAGAGTATAGGACAAACTTGGCTCGTACTTTCTTTAACTGGATCACCACTTCTATTAGGCATTTTAGGGGCAATTCAATTCTTACCAATTACCCTATTTTCATTGTTCGCTGGTGTTATTATTGATAGATACCCAAAGAAGCAACTAATCTTAATGACTCAATTCACTTCAATGATTCTAGCCTTTACATTATCTGCACTTGTCTTTACTCACACGGTTAACTATGAATACATTCTGATCTTAGCATTGATCTTAGGTTTTTCGAATACCATTGATATGCCTACAAGACAGGCTTTCACCATAGAATTGGCAGGCAAAAACGATTTAATGAACGCGATTGCTTTGAATTCAGCATCCTTTAATTTGGCCCGAATAATAGGGCCTGCTATTGGAGCCTTAATTATGGCGTCTTTCGGAGCTGGCTGGTGCTTCTTATTAAATGGATTTAGTTTTATGGCCGTAATAATTAGTTTAGTTAAAGTTAAAGTTACGCCCTATGTGAGAAAGAAAATTTCGACTAACAATATGCTCAAAGAAATAAAAGACGGCCTAAAATATATTAGGAGCGAGCCCTCACTACTTCAGACAATTTTAATGGTATTAATTATTGGAATTTTTGTTTTTAATTTCAATATCATAATTCCAGTTTTTACTAAAAATATACTCCATCAGCAGGAAAAAATATATGGCTTATTACTGTCGGCTTTAGGTGCAGGTTCATTAGTAGGAGCGTTAATGGTTTCAGTCAAAAGCAGATCCGGCCCTAATAGGAAGGTTTTAGTAAGAAGTGCAATAATAGTCTCAATAACCTTAATCCTAATTAGTTTCACTAGAACATATTATCATACTGCAGCTTTGTTAGTTATTACTGGAATTTTTAATATTTGGTTTAGCACAACTGCAAATTCAACATTACAGATTACATCAACAGATGAATACAGGGGTAGAGTCATGAGCGTATATTCCTTAGTTTTTGCAGGAGCATCTCCAATTGGAAACATGTTTGCGGGGATAACTACGGATCTGTTGGGAGCTAACACAGCTTTCTTACTAAGTGGCGTTTTAACCTTAGTATTCATTGGTTTGTTAAGAATATTTTTCAAGCTTGGACAATCCCAAATTTAAACCGGCTCGTGTCCAAATCAAGGACACGAGCCGGTTAAATTCTCATTACTCATTGACTTTGCCTCCTCTGACTGAAGTTCGAACGTTTTTAGATTTCCCTGTAAAATAATTTCTACTCTTTTTAAAATTTTAGGTATCCTATTCCGCCTTTTACGACATAATATGAAAAGCTATTTATAATTTCGATAGAGGGTAGAGGCTGATGCTATGAGTACCATAAGTACACGACAACTTTATAACACTACGGACACGTCAATTTCCACTCTTCAATTTTCCGAACTACTATTTGTTGAGGATACATTACAAGTCATACTCAGTAAAGCCAATGGGCTTATTCAACAAACCTGTGTTAGTTTGCTGGAATCTGGTGGCAAAAGGATTCGGCCGCTTCTTACTCTGTATAGTGGTATGTGTTTTGCTCCCTTAAACCCACCGATGATCCAAGCTGCCGTTGCGGCCGAACTTATTCACATGGCTTCCCTTATTCATGACGATGTTATCGATAAATCATCTACCCGACGTGGAACACCCACCGTAAACTCTCTCTATGGAGATCATGCAGCCATTTTGACAGGGGATTACCTCTTTGCTGAAGCCTTTAATATTCTGTCAAAGCATCAACTACTTTCCAGTATGACCTATCTTGTCGACGCAATCCAAGCCATGTGTGAAGGAGAAGTCAATCAGGCAAAAGAGCAATTCTCAAGTTCTATCGGCGTGGAACAATATTTTCAACGAATTACCAAGAAAACTGGAGAGCTTCTGGCTGCCTGCTGTCAATCTGGGGCTATTCTTGCAGGGGCCTCTTCCGAAGAATTGACCCAGATGCGCCAATACGGACTAAATATTGGCTATGCCTATCAAATCACCGATGACATTTTAGATATAAGTGGAGATGCAGATTCTCTTGGCAAACCAGTAGGTGCTGATCTCATTAATGGTAACATAACTCTTCCATTCCTTTATCTCATGGACAACCCTATCTATGGAGACTGGCTTAAAGAAATTATCAGCACACGCAAGGTCACACGTCAAGGCATACAAAGCATTAAGGAAGCCCTCATCTCCTCAGGTTGCATCGATCAGGCCTATGCAACCGCCACACAATGTATCAGCAAGGCAAAAGACAGCTTGGCTAAAATCCCTAGAAGCCTTTATCGATTGACCCTCGTTGATTTAGCAGATTCTATCTTACTACGTACAAATTAGGCAATAAGAGAAACCGAGGCCTGTGCCTCGGTTTCTCTTATTTTTCTTGGCTACTAAAGAACCTTCATCTTGCGCAATTGGCAACACAACCAGTAAAGCAGATTAACTCCCCGGCCACTATTGCCTAACAGTTTCTTCGTAACGGACCGAATATCTCTGTCCATACTCTTTTCATCGGAAAGATACATCGCTAGAAGGCCTTGGACCGCCGCTTGATGGAACTTGGGATGATCCAACGTTTGGGCTTGTTCTAGAGAATTTTTCACAAATAGTTGGAGGCGTTCACTTATCATCTCTTTATCTTCATAATACGCCACAAAATTTAACTGCTTTGTCTCCCTATCTTCACGTAAGTCAATGAAATAATCCAATAAAATATGGGTACCACATATCCATGGAAAGTAGGTCTTCCTAATCTTCTGGCCTTGGCTTTCTGTCAGTTGGGGATCGAAGGCGACAGCATGAAGACAGAAAATGCCTAAGGTTGATCCTGTCGCAGCTGCAAACTCCCACGCATTTATCTCCTGATAATCCGATAAGTATGGGTTGATCCAGTTTAACATTTTCATTTCACGTTCTTCTACCGCCAAATGCTTGTAGGTCTGCAAATGAGAATAGAGTTTAGCTAACTCAATGGCTTCTCCTTGAACTACTTTGTACGATGACAGCTTTTTAAGGCATTCTTGGCAGGTTGTGACCAACCTTTCTAGATATCCCCCATCCTCTCGATAGGGATAATACAAATAATAATCCGATCTTGCTATGTTGGGATCTAAGGCCTCTTGCATGGCCAAATGCAACTGGGCAAATGCCAATTCATCTTGAACCTCAAGACTATCAACTAAATTATCAAGATAATCACTCATGGTTTGATAAGCAACGATAAATCTAACTGCATCAACTCGATTCACCCCAGGATAAAGTGCGTAGATACTTCCCCCTTGGCAGTGAAAAGCTTTTGTTCGAATACTATCTAAGGCTTGCTGGCGTAGGCAGGTATCAGGAGAATGAGCCGCCATCTTCTGCCATCCGCTTAGTTCTTGTTTAACGATAGGGAAAATATGCGTTACAAACTGATAAATTAACCTAACACGGTTCATTGGCTTCACAACTGACGCATTCATCAACGTTTCTCCTTCACCATAACAAAGGTGTTTCACTCTATAATATAGTGTTACCAATTTCTTGAATTTACACACTACAAAATATGGGGCCAATTTGGCCCCATATTTTGCTATCTATTATTATATTCTATTTTTCCAGTTTAACTTCCTCTTTAACTTCCTCTTTTTTCTCGTCTCCGTCACTGGCAGATTTAAATTCCTTTATCCCTTTACCCATTGCTTTCCCTAATTCGGGCAACTTGCCTGGTCCAAAAATAATCAGAGCAATGACAAGACCTATACCTGCTACTAAAGGCGTAACAATTCCAAATGTTGTTAACATATTTGTCTACCTCCATTAATATAACTACCTACCATAATTTGAGTTTTAATAATCTAAGGTATGACTTAATAGATAGTAAAACACGAACATATTTATCCTACCGTATTCAGAGACAACAAGCAACAAATTTTTGCTGGAAATTAAAAAAGACTGCCAAACTGCAAGTCTTTTTTAGATAACCTTAGTGAATCCTGAGGTTTTATGCTTGCTACTCCGCCTCTTCCTTTTCCTTGTAGAGTTCTTCGTATCCAAGATATAAGTTCCAGATTACCTCCCATAATTCGCCATGCGCTTCTGTCACTTTAAGCCCTAGGTCTTTAGCCTCTCGACGGCCAATTGGGTACCCATGTGAAAAGTACCCCTCAGTTAAAGCAAGCGTTACACTAAGGACCCTTTCTGGGTCATTTTTTAGCATGTAGCGCGATAATAACGTTTCTGCATATTGCCGAGATGCCTTTATGGTTTTTTCGTAGTCCCCGATCAGCAAAGGGTCGAGCTTCTCAAGCAAAGGCGTTATCATCAAGGATGCCACTTCGGGATCGGAACAATTGGTAATAGACCGTTGCAAGTAATCTAAACAATGCCACACTGCCTGAACAGGTATTAGAAGGTCTTTATAGATTGGATGCTTGACTAGGGGATCGATAGGTCCAAGCTCGGAAATTGGCCCCATGACCACTTCATCGGCTCCCAACACAAGCATGGAAGCAGCAGATTTAGCTACAAACGGAACAATAACTGCGAACTCTTCACAAAATTCTCGAATCAGCGACACAACTTTATAAGGTGTATCCACCGCTCCACCATAACTGTGCAAAACCAAATCAATTTTTTTCGTATAACCAATGTCCTTCAATTGTTTGTAGAGAGGTACTAAGATAGTATCATCAAGAGGTGTATAAGAAAAATATACTATTACTTTGGAATTCCTCAATTGTTCTAAACGTTCAATTAAGCTTACCCGTTCCTCTGCTTTCAAGTTAACGCCCTCCCAGTCCTATCCTTACATACCATAATATGCCAATTAAGCTTTCATGGTGAGTACTGGGAGGGACCTTTTTCTACAAAGGTTTTTTAGGTAAAACTACCTTCACGCCCGATTGATCATGGCAACTTTGACAATACTCTTCACCACCAAGACCTTTCTTCTCGTGACAAGGATAGCATTTCCAAGGCATTTGGCTATTTAATACTGGGTAGGCATGTCCTTTGGGCCCATGAATCCAGGTCTCCCGGGGAACTACCGCATGGGGGTTGGAAGAGTCACTATTTTGTGAGATATAGAGCACCGCCACCAAGGCTGCCAATAAGCTGAGCGTAATGAGAGTTCGTATAACGCGTTTGCGTTTCATCCAGACAAGCACTCCTTTTAATTCTAGAGAGTTTTAAGGACTGTTCGAGCCTGTTCCAACGTTTGGTCAATGTCTACTTCGGTATGCGCCGTTGATAGGAAAACTGCTTCATATTGACTGGGAGCTAAGTAAATTCCCCGTTCTAACATTCCTCGATGATACTTTGCAAACAGTTCAGAATTCGCCGTGCATGCGCTAGCATAATCCTTAACAGGAACGTCAGTGAAAAATGGAGAAAACATCGCTCCTATGGCATTAACCCAGATAGGTAGGCCGGCCTCTGAGGCGAGCTGCTTTAAGCCTTCTGCTAGCCGTGAGGTCTTACTGGCTAAAGCTTCATACGTCCCTGGTTGTTGTAATAATTTCAGGGTTGTTAACCCAGCGTTCATCGCCAACGGATTACCGGAAAGAGTTCCTGCCTGATAAATGGGACCACTAGGAGAAATTTGTTCCATAAAACGACGTTTCCCACCGTACGCGCCTACTGGAAGTCCCCCACCAATAATTTTACCTAAGCAAGTGATATCAGGATCGATCCCAAAATAGGCCTGTGCGCCTCCATAACTAACCCGAAATCCGGTCATCACTTCGTCAAAGATTAGTAACGCCCCGTACTGCTCGGTTAAACGGCGAACCCCTTGTAAGAAGCCATTTTCGGGTAAGACCACACCCATATTTCCTGTGACAGGCTCAATAATTAGACAGGCTATTTGTTCCCCTTCGCGTTCAAAAATTTCTTGTAACCCTTCCAGATCATTAAAGCGTGCGGAAATAGTGGTCGCCGCAACTTCACTTGGAACACCTGGGGAGGTTGGAACACCAAAGGTCAGCGCTCCGCTCCCTGCTTTAATTAAAAGTTGGTCTGAGTGCCCATGATAGCAACCCTCAAACTTAACAATTTTTGTCCTGCCTGTGACACCGCGCGCTAATCGCAAAGCACTCATTGTGGCTTCAGTCCCGGAGTTCACCATGCGAATCATGTCCATGGAAGGATATGCCTTCAGGACTTCTTCTGCTAAGACTGTTTCAATCTCAGTTGGCGCGCCGTAACTCGTTCCTCGCTCGGCCACTCGTTTAATCACTGCTACCACGTCCGGGTGCGCATGTCCAACAATAAGTGGACCCCAGGAACCGACAAAGTCAAGATAACGGTTACCATCGATATCCCAGATATGGGCGCCTTCACCTCTATCTATGAATACGGGGTCTCGCCCAACGGACCTAAAGGCTCTTACCGGCGAATTTACGCCACCAGGAATAACTTTTTGCGCCTTGGCAAAGGCTTGTCGGCTTTTTACATCCACAAAACTCAATTGAATTCACCCTTTCTAGTTTGATTCTTCTAGAAAATATTGCATGCTACTCTTTTTTAATTCAGCTGTACTAAAGAGCATAGAATACGTTTTTACTCCAGTTGCAAGAGATATTTTTTTCATGACATTTCCACAATCCTGGGTAGTTCGCCCATGAACCATGGTAAAGAGAGAATACGGCCAATCAGACAAGGTTGGTCTTTGGTAGCAGTGACTAACCTCCTTGAAGCGTGCCATGATTTCCCCCACTGCAGCCGCCTGTTCAGGTTCGACCTGCCAAACCCCCATGGCATTGGCCACAAAACCTGCTTTCTGATGTCGAAGAACTGCACCAAAACGACGAACGACTTCCGCCTGCAAGAGGCGACTAGCGATCAAGATGACATCCTCAATTTTCCAGTTGAGATTTTCTGCAATTACGCTATAGGGTGTTATCGAGTCCGGTAGATTCCCCTGCAATACCCGAATAAGTGCTATCTCTTCGCTGTTTAATTCATAAGGAGAAGTATCTCTCGGTTTTTGCCTATTGTTCAAATTTGTGTGCTCAATTAGAACGGTCCCTGATGAGTCTATTTCCCCGTCTTGAGACGTGTCTTCATCCGACAAATCAAAATTTACATTAATCTTGAATATTAGGGTGGCTGGCAAACTATAGATGCCTGACACTCCTAAGACGTCACGGATCGTTTGAAGTGTGCTTTCAGCGACCGCCTTTGAGCGAGCAATAAGCGTAAACCAAACGTTGTACTCATGGTTGCGTATATAGTTATGGGTCACACCGGGAATTCCCTCTAATAGTTTGGCCAGGGTAGGGATCTTTTCTTCTGGAAACTTGGCTGTGCACAGGGTACTATAGTACCCTAAGCGTCGGGAATCGAAGACCCCACCTAAGCGACGAATAACCCCATCTTGCCGGAGACGTTGTACCCGTCTGAAAGCATCTTCCTCAGTCGTTCCCACAGCTTCACCAAGAATCTGATAGGGATGTACAGCGATTGGAAAATAGTTTTGGATGGAATTTAGTAGCGCTCGATCGGTTGAGTCCATACTAAAGCCCCTTCCTTCCATGGTATAAACACCACGGTTCCTCCGCCATATAATCTCCGTCATTATAATAAGCAGCACGTGCACGACAACCGCCACAAGCGTGCTTATACTCGCAGGTTCCGCATCCACCTTTATACTCGAGGGTACGTAGGGTCTTAAGCACTTCATGATTGCTCCATATTTCGTCAAACGGAGTCTCTCTAACATCTCCTAACGGGATATTCAGATAAGCACACGGCTGAACTTGGCCTCTGGGTCCAATGATGCAATAGTCTGTTCCTGCCAAACAGCCGCGGCTAAAGCGCGTTTTAACGTTCAGTTGGTTAGCTATACGCATAAACTGAGGGGCACATGTTGGCTTTAATTCTATATCCACAGTTTGCTGTTTCTTCATAATTCTCGTTAAAGTTGCCTCATAGGCCTCCGCCTTTAGGGACTCTTCTTCAATCGAAACCGCTCGACCTGTCGGCACTAGAAAGAAGAAATGATGGGCAACTGCGCCCAGCTCAACGGCAAAATCCGTAATTGCTTCTACCTCATGCGAATTCCACTCCATGATCGTCGTATGAATTTGGAACGGAAGGCCCACTTCTTTACAGAGTTTCATCCCTCGTACCGCCCCCTCCCAAGCACCGGGAAATTTGCGGAATTCATCATGTTTCTTCTTGTCCAAAGAGTCAAGGGAAATACCAATACCCATAGCACCAGCATCCTTAAGTTGCTGGGTTAATTCTGAGGTAAGCAGCGTACCGTTGGACCCTAACACCGCACGCAAACCCAGGGACGTTGCATAAGCCACTAATTCTACGATATCCGTCCTCATTAGGGGCTCTCCACCACTAAAAATCATGATCTTAAAATTCGCTTTAGCAATCTGCTCTAGCAAAGTCCTTGCTTCGGCGGTACTCAGTTCATCTTCAGCTTTGCAGCCTGCTTCACGGTAACAATGGTCACAGTACATATTGCAGTCGTTGGTCGTATTCCAGGAAACTATCATGCTCGTCCCTCCTCTCTAAGCCAACTTGCAATGTCTAAGGCATGATACGTGATGATCATATCTGCTCCAGCACGTTTCAAACTTACCATGGCTTCCAGGACAATACGTTTTTCATCAATCCAACCGTTCGCTGCTGCTGCTTTTACCATCGCATACTCACCGCTGACGTTATACGCGACAACTGGCACTTTAAATCTCTCTTTGGTACGATAGATAATATCTCCATAGGCTAAGGCGGGCTTCACAATAACTAGATCAGCGCCCTCTTCAATATCTAATTCGGTTTCCAGCATAGCTTCGTTACCATTCGCAGGATCCATCTGATATGTTCTACGATCTCCAAACTGAGGTGCCGATCCCGCAGCTTCACGAAAAGGACCGTAAAATCCGGACGATACCTTGGCTGAATATGCCATAATGGGGATGTGAGAAAACTCTTCTTTGTCCAACAGTTCCCTGATCGCGGCGACTCGTCCATCCATCATGTCCGAGGGGGCCACCATATCAGCGCCAGCACGGGCATGAGAAAGAGCCGTCTGGGCAAGCAGGTCAAGGGAGGGGTCGTTTAATACTTCTCCGTCTTCAATCAACCCGCAATGCCCGTGATCGGTATATTCACACAGACAAACATCGGTAATGACGTATAGTTTCGGAAAATTCTTTTTAGCTAAGCGAACAGCTTCCTGAACAATCCCATGCTCATGGTAAGCTCCAGACCCAACACTATCTTTGCTCTCCGGAATTCCAAATAACAACACCGCAGGGATCCCTAGCCCCACAACATCCTCAAGTGCTATCACAAACTCATCGAGTGAAAAGTTATAAACGCCAGGCATGGAGGAAATTGCTACTTTCTTTTTTTCTCCTGGTATAACGAACATTGGGTAAATCAGATCCTCAACTCTGACATGATTCTCCCGCACCATGTTACGTATCGCATCATTAGCCCGCAAACGACGCGGGCGTCTTTTAATTTCCATTTTGTTAACCTCCTATTGTGCTAGTGCAATGAATGAGATTAAATTGCACAGAGTGAACGTGCAATTTGATCTCATTCTTATTTTAACCCGATCTCTTCGTCTGTCAAATAGCAGGCGGGATCAGACTCCCAGAAGTCTCCTGTGACGGCCTCTGCACGTGTCCGGAAATTACCGTTACACATATCTAGGTATTGACAAGCTGAGCATCTCCCTTTAAGCAAGGCCTTGCGCTCTTTGAGGCCTGCCATGATGGGATGGGATTCATCTTTCCAGATATCCATAACTTTACGTTCTCGGACATTGCCAAAGGTGATATGCTGCGTGAATTGGTCAGGATGTACATCGCCTTGCGGGTCTACTTCTCCAAAGGCAATACCTGAGCGGTTACCCCCGTTGAGACCGATCAAGTCCTTGATCTTTTCAGCTCTGACTGGATCTTCTTTTAGCGCTTGGATGTACATATAAACACCATCGCAATGGTTATCTACCGTTAGAATTTCCTTGACTAAACCACGTTCTTCAAAATCTTGTGTTCGGCGAATAATTGTATCCATCGCCTGACGGGATTCTTCCGGTGTCACATCTTGGGTTTGTTCACCGCGGCCCGAATAGACCAGATGGTAAAAACATACGCGATCAATATTTTCTGCTTCGATGAAATCAAAAATCTTGTCCATCTCTTTGATATTGTGGTGATTAATCGTAAAACGAAGTCCTACCCGTTGGTCTACGGCTACGCAGTTCTGAATTCCTTGCATGGCCGCTTTGAAGGCGCCTTCTTTACCCCTAAACTTGTCATTGACATCTTCGAGACCATCAAGTGAGATGCCAACATAGGAAATTCCGATATCTTTGATACGCCTCGCCACTTCTGGCGTAATTAGCGTGCCATTTGTAGAAAGCGTGGCCCGCAAACCTTTCGAGATTGTATACTCGGCCAGTTCGAAAAAGTCGGGTCGGATTAACGGCTCGCCTCCTGAGAAAAGTAGAACAGGAGATTTAGCCTCCGCCAAGTCATCAATAAAACGCTTTGCTTCCTCTGTCGTCATTTCCCCTTGATATTTTTGAGCATCTGACTCCATGTAACAGTGAGCACATTTCAAGTTACACGTCTTAGTCGAATTCCATACAATCACAGGACCTGACCCCATGGTCGTGCCGTTGCGCGCGCCTTTAGAGTCCTTATTGTAGCGTAGAGAGTCTCCGAAATATTCGGTATCAAATAAAAGCTTGGTGACGCTAATCATGATTTATTCCCCTCCAGTAATGCTGCGACCAATCCACTAATAGTGTATTGAGCCGCTTCTTTGAAAATCTTCAGACCAAGTTCCTTTGCCGTTGCGCTCGTAATAGGTCCGATAGAGTAGAGCCGAACATCGTCCAGTAGAGATACCTCTCCCTCTAAAAGCGTTACGAAATTTCGCACAGTAGAAGAACTGGTAAAGGTGACTATTTGGATCTCCTTATCGCGGAGCATCGTTTTCAATTCTTCACGGTTCGCACCACCAATGATCGTCTTATACACTGGCACGTCCCAAACTTCCACGCCCATAGCTTTAAGGGATACTGGTAATATATCTCTGGCTTCTTCTGCTCGAGCCAGTAATACTTTCTGTCCCGCTACCACACGGCCCGTCAAGCCTTCAACAATCTTCTCCGCTCGGAACTCTTCTGGTACAAAGGCAGCACGTAGCCCTCTTTGTTCCAGCGTCGCTTGTGTGGCAGGACCGATAGCGACGATTTCTAGGCCGACCAGATCACGCACATCTCGCGCTTGATTCTTGAGCTCAGCAAAAAAACCTTCAACGCCATTAACACTGGTGAAAATGAGCCATTGGAACTCTTTCAGTTGGTTAATAGCTTTAATCAGATAAGAACTATCCGTGGGAGGGGCAATTTCAATCGTTGGGAATTCCCAAGCTTCCCCTCCCAACGCTTCAATCGCCTGCGACAACTCACTCGCCTGATGGCGTGCGCGTGTTACAATAATCCGTTGACCAAACAGTGGTTGCTTTTCAAACCACTGGAGTTTCTCCCGCATTGAGACGACTTCACCCACAATAATGATGGATGGATTCGAAAATTTCTGTTTCTGAACCTCAACCGCAATGGTCTCTAGTTGCCCCACAAGCGTACGTTGTTCTGGCCTAGTACCCCATTGAATAATTGCCACTGGGGTCGTGGGCTTTTTACCATTTGCCATCAGTTTTTGAGCAATTAGGGGAAGGTTGGCCATACCCATGAGGAATACCAACGTCCCGTGCGATTGCGCTAGGTGGTCCCAATGAATGGTTGTTTCATTTTTGGTGGGATCTTCATGCCCCGTGATCACTGCAAACGAAGTGGTTATATCTCGATGTGTCACAGGGATACCAGCGTAAGCTGGCACTGCGATGGCAGAGGTGATACCAGGCACAACTTCAAATTGAATACCTGCCTCGAGTAACGCCTCTGCTTCCTCGCCGCCTCGTCCAAAAACAAAAGGATCTCCCCCTTTGAGACGGGTCACAATTTTACCTTCTAGCCCTTTATCCACCAAGACTTGGTTAATTTCTTCTTGCTTAAGTGTATGGCGATCCGGTGATTTACCACAATAGATAAGCTCGCAATCTGGGCGTGCTAACTTTAAGAGGCGCCGCGAAGCTAAGCGATCATAGACTAAGACATCTGCCTTAGCAATACACTCCGACCCTTTAATGGTGATCAACTTCGGATCTCCTGGACCAGCACCGACTAAATATACATATCCCTTATTCAAATTGAACACTCCTATTCTCATGAAGAGGGTCGCGAGACACTTGTTCAGCCATGCGGACATCGTGCCAAACTAGGGCTTTAGTCCCTGATGAAAGCGGGCAGGGTGCCCGACCAGATGCGGCGTCCGTGCCGCATGGTCAGCGGAACACGTCCTTGTGTTCCGCCCTGCTTTATGCAAGAGGCTTAAAGCCGAGTTTGGCTACGACGAACGCAAAGGCTTCTCGCCGTGTGATCGCGGTCCCTCTTGGCTTGGAGGCCGTAAGGCCCGCACTCGGGCACGTCTTTCTGTTTCCCGCTCTACTTTATGCAAGCGGGCTTATAGCAGAGTATAGCTACGACGAACGCAAAGGCTTCTCTCCGCGTGATCGTGGACTTCACTAGGCTTGGAAGATGAGAACGAGGGTATAAGTGCAGACAACGGTGCTTTAATTGCCATCCTTGACGATTCTCTATTCCCCAATCGCCCACCAAGGCCCGTGCTAGGACCTTCGCTCTTACAAAAGCGAATCTTCTTTGGTCGAGCAGTTACCAAACTTGACTTAAGAGCGCTTTCATACGGCGGGGCGGTGTACAAGGACGTACACCGCCACCAACCGAGCCATGGATGGCGAGTCTGGCGGGAACCCCGCCCTCTGACCTGCCAGCTCTTAAGTCTTAGTTTGGTCTGCGAGGACAAGCAAGTGAGCGTTGTAAGTGCGAAGTTCCTCACGGCAGTATGATTCAGGTGCACGTAATTAGCGAATTTCAGCCAGTATCTCGTTAGCCCCAAGCTCAATCAACCGCTTGGCAACTTCCAAGCCCACGGCCTCAGGATCAGCGCCTCTGCCTTCCGCTTTAATCAAGCGAAGCCCATCTAGGCTGGCTACCAGCCCTCGGAGAATAATCTGTCCATTGACCACTTCCGCTAAGGCTCCAATAGGGACTTGGCATCCACCTTCAAGTTTGCGCATTAAAGCACGCTCCGCACGCACAGCTTGTTCAGTCACAGCATGATTAAGCGGGGATAATAACTCCTGAATATCAGAACGTTGCTCATCTATCTCGATCGCAATTGAACCCTGACCGACCGCTGGAAGCATCATGCTTTCAGGCAGGATTTGAGTGATTCGGTCCACCCACCCTAGTCGTATCACACCAGCAGCAGCAAGTACGATCCCGTCCATATTGGACTCAGTCAACTTCTTCCAGCGCGTTTGAAGATTGCCACGTAAATCCATAAATGTAAAATCCGGTCGAAAGTGTTGGAGCTGCGATTTTCGACGTAGACTACTTGTGCCTATGATCGCCCCAGCGGGCAAATCTTCAAGCCGGATTCCGTTCTTACTGAGAAAAACATCCCTCGGTTCCTCCCTTTCACAGAAGGTGCTAATCGTCAAGCCCTTTGGTAACAAAGTTGGCATGTCCTTAAGACTATGAACTGCTAGATCAAGTGCATCCGACAAAAGTCCCTGTTCTAATTCCTTAGTGAATAATCCTTTGTCCCCTATTTTAGAAAGGGGAACATCCAATATTTTATCTCCTTTGGTTTTCATCGAGACTAACTCAAATTGAAGATGAGGATATAAATCGGTTAGTTTATTTTTTACCCACTCTGCCTGCCACATTGCTAATGCACTGTCCCGAGTCCCGATATATATGATTTTCATTAAGCCCTCCTATGGCCTATATGACCCAAATCCTCGTTGACCATCACGCTTGGACGTATGGCTTCTTCTGTAACATCCAAATCAAAAAGATTTTGCAAAACTTCCGTATAGAGATGGCCTTGGTTTGTATTGGCATACTCTTTAAGATTGGTAATTGGCACATACAAGAGTTGGTTGACGATGGAGCTGGCCATGGAACGAATAATTTTTTCCTGTTTGGGAGTTAACCCTCCTAGATGCCCTAGCGCTCGTTCAACCTGAGCATCTTTAATTTTTTGCCCTTTTTCCTGTAGAGCTAGAATTGTTGGAACAACAAACAGGGAATTATGCCATTTAAGAAATATCTGCATTTCCTCTTCAATGATCTTTTCGGCGTTGAAGGCCGCTATTTCTCGTTCTTGATGATGGCGGTCAACGACTCCCTTCAAATCATCAATGTCAAAAAGAGTTACGAACGGTATCTTCCCTACATCAGGGTGAATATCACGTGGAACCGCAATATCAATTAGAAGCATAGGGCGCCCCTTACGGGTTTCCATGATCTCCTGCATGCGTTCTGGTACTAGCATGAAATGTGTTGAAGCCGTTGCAGAAATGACAATATCCACTTCCTCCAGGTACTGAACCATATCATCAAATCGAACCGCGCGGCCAGAGCATTCCTCTGCCAAGTTTACCGCCTTTTCATAGGATCTATTCGAAACCAAAACCGTGTTTGCCCCTGCGGCAACTAAGTGTTTGGCCGTTAGGCTGCTCATTTCTCCCGCTCCCAAAATTAAAATACCCTTGCCGTGCAGTTCGCCAAAGTGTTGTTTGGCAAGTTCTACTGCTGTATAGCTGATGGAAACCGGGTGCTGATCAATCAAAGTATCCGTGCGTACGCGTTTACCCACAGCTAAGGCATTCTGGAAAAGCACATTAATTGCTTTGTTCGTCACCTCTGCCTCACACGCCTGTTGATAGGATTTAGCAACCTGTCCAAGGATCTGAGTCTCTCCCCGGACCATTGAATCGAGCCCTGAAACAACCCGATACAAGTGGCGCACTGAGTCATACAAAGTGTGCGCATAAAGGTATTGTTCGAGAACGTTTTCTTCAATTCCGTGGTGGCTGGCTAAAAACTTTTTAATGGAACGGGTCCCCACTTCAACATCCGTAGTTGCAGCATAGACCTCAGTTCGATTACAGGTACTGAGAATTACAACCCCCTGAATTCCCGGATAACTTTTAAGCTTCTGTAATACTTCCTCCATCTGAGAGGGATGAAAGCTCATTTTCTCCCGTATTTCAACTGGCGCAGTTCGATAATTTAATCCAATAGCGACTGGAAACACTTTTCAACCACACCTTCCGCTTCGTTTAATCGCTGGGCCTTGATAAGTTCCCTCACTTCGCCATCCGTGGCACGTTGCCAAAAAATACTCCGCTTTTCGAGCGGTAAGCTACGCTTGGCAAGTCTTCGCCATGTTTTAAGTAGAATAAGATACTGAGCCATCTCCTCGCCGTACAGAGATTGCAACTCTGCACGGATTTGCCTCGCAACAATAGGGCTACTTCCCCCAGTTGATACAGCAATTTTTAAATCCCCTTGTTCCATTATTGAAGGAACAATAAAGCTACATCTCTCTGGGGCATCCACGACATTCACTGGCCGTTGATGAGCGTTGGCGTCATTAGCAACTTGAGCATTAACTTTCTCGTTTTCCGTGCATGAAAACACGAGAATAGACTCTTGAATATCTCCTATCGAATAGTGTTTTTTTATCCAAAAGCATGTCTTTCCGTCAACCAATTCTGTTAGCTCAGGAACAAGCTGTGGGGAGACAATATGAACCAAAGCTCCATGAGACTTAAGTGTTTGAACTTTACGTAAAGCCACGGTCCCTCCGCCTACGATTAAAACATGCTTGTCCTTTAGATCCATAAATATTGGATAATACTGTGACATTGTTTTATAGTCACCATCTTCACTTTTATTACTGAGCATAGGAGTGTAAGCCTGGTAATAAATAGTTCACTCCGAAAAAAGTAAATATTACGGCTACAAAACCAAAGATCGCCAGCCAAGCCGCCCCTTTCCCTTTCCAGCCGTACATCGACCTTGCATGCAAGTAGCCAGCATAAATAATCCAGGTAATTAAAGACCATGTTTCTTTAGGGTCCCATGACCAATAAGTACCCCAAGCATAATTTGCCCATATTGCGCCCGTTATAATACAAAGCGATAAAAGCGGAAAAGCGAAACCCACGACCTTATATGCTAGCTCATCAAGTCTTTCTAGGGACGGAAATCGAGAAACAATGCCCTTGGGCTCCGATTTTTTCTCATCCTCTTTTTTACTAAATTTCAGTAAATACATAATTGCCAAGCTAAACGATACGGCAAACGCACCGTACGCAAACATGGCCGTTAGGACGTGAAACGTGAGCCATTGGCTCTTGAGGGCTGGAGGGATCGCTTGGGCGATTCGTTCATCTGGCCCCATGCTCATAATAATGAACAACAAAAGCAAGAAGGGTATGGGCATGACAAAAGCCCCGAGAGATCTTAGCTTATAGCGAAACTCAGTAAACAGATAAACAGCCATAATCCCTCCAACGAACGTTAAGAGAAATTCATAGCCGTTGGACAGTGGCGCATGCCCCGAGGTGATCATTCTGAGGATAATGGCGAATACGTTGGCAATCAAGGCAACGATCGTTAGATATGTCGCCAAACGCCCAATCAATTCGTTTTTAGAGCCTAACCAAACGAAGTAGAGCAGCATACATAAAGTAGTCGCTATAACTAAACTATAGAACATGGCTATTTCAAGACTTTCTAACATTCTGTGTCCTCCTAGTTATCTTATCATTTTTGTGACTGAACTAACAAATTGTTCTAAAGCCTTATGGGTGCTATCCGTCATTTTACCTGATAACGCACCAACCGTTAAATTGCCTTGTTTTCCACTCTCCGATTGAAGAATCCCTGAAATAACCAAAGGTTGCCAGTAAAAGGCCAGTAACAACCCGCCGAGTAACAGCCCACATCCTAACCAAATAACAACTACCCCTGGATCTTTCTTCACTTGTAACCCGGTAAATCCAGCTAAGCCATCGAAGGTTAGGCTATAGGCGCCTTGCACATTGACCGTTTCCCCAGACTTGAGCTGTCCGGTTTGGATTGGTTCGTTTCCGGTACCTTTGTAAACCTGAAAAACAACACTTGGCGTCTTTGCTAAATTTCTTTCAAGGTTTGTTACGAGAAAAAGGTCAGTCCCCGGTGCTTGATAAAAACTTTGTCTATGATCACGCAATACAACTGGGCTACTTTTACCATTAATTTCCGCTGTAAAAAGGGCTCCATCGGCAAAATTTGCTTGATAGAAAGTAATTCCCTTATATTTAAACGGATGATTTACCGATAACGTCTTCCTAGCCACTTCTTGTCCACTTTCTAGAATGCTCATGTCTGTATACCAGTTATCCCGTTCACCGTTCGGTAATAAGCGATCCTCCGCAGAATTGATACGAACACTAAACGTCTCTGAAATCAGCCCTTTAGAGACCTCGATTGCTTGAATTGGAAGGGTCGTTCCAGCCCCTTCCATAAAATACCCTTTAAAGCCTAATAAGGATCCTAATAAGGCCCCAACAACTAATACCACAAACGAAAGATGTGTGACCAATGAACCCCAGTTTCCCAAACGTCGTTTTATGGCAATAAAGCTCCAATGATCGGGCTGGTCGCTAAGCGTAAAACGAAATCCTTCTTGTATCAGCACCTCCTGCACTGATTCTCGTAGTGCCACTAACTCGCCTTGAATTACCAGCCTATTTTTCTGGGGAACCCGCGCAAGATTTGACGGTGGTGTCAGCTTGAAGGTCCGTTTATAAATACCCCTAAAGCGTTGAGTACTGCACACTATAAGATTGATACATAATAGTCCCAGCAAGAAACGAAACCAAACGGCACTATAAAGATGGGTAAATCCCATCGTTATCCATAGTTGGCTCACTGCTTCAGCTTTTTGGGGAGCCTGATCTATCTGAGGAACTACGGTACCTATGGCGGCCGTAAAAGCAATTATCCCTAATAAGGCTAGTCCAAGCTTCATTGAACTAAAGATGTCCCAAATTCGGTCACTCAAATCCTTGGAACTTTCCGTCATCTAACTTAACCCCCCAGATTATTAATTATTAAAATGTTTGATTATATTGTAACCCATACGAGTATTTAATTCCAATTTGATGGGGTCACAATCAAGGCTTAATGAAAACGCCCCGTAATTTAACCAATTACAGGGCGTTTTGGCCGTTAAGTTAATTTTTAGTTGAACGAGTTCACTTGCAAGCTAAAACTTCCGAACCCGTATAAACTCAGCTAACTCTGCCAAAGCTTTACGTGTTGGAACTTGGGGAAGATCTTGTAAATGCTTCTTTGCTTTCAAAACATATAAATCCACCAAGTGCATCGACTCGTCGATAGCCCCTGTGTCTTTGATCAATCCGATCGTTTCTTTCACTTCTTCATCCGTCTTGTCTATTTTTCTAAGCAACGCCTTCAAATGGGAAGGGTTAGCGGAAAATTTCAAGGCCAGGATCATGGGTAGGGTCATAATTCCCTGGTGCAAGTCTCCGCCAATTGGTTTCCCAAATTCAGCAGGTTTGGCTGTTAAATCTAAGACATCATCTACAATCTGAAAAGCCATACCTAGGGAATGCCCATAAGCCCCCAACGCCCAGACTTGACGTTTAGGAGCTCCTGAAACCAAAGCACCTAGCCTACAACAGGCGGAGATCAGTAAGGCTGTTTTACGTTTTATACGGTAATAGTACTGTTTTATGTTTTGCTCTACGTCAAAGGAACAATTAATCTGCTGAATTTCACCTTGACACATTTCAACACTGACCTCTGCTAAAATGCGTGCTACCTGCGGATTATCAATCTTCGAAATAAGCATCAATGCTTTAGCTAACAGATAGTCTCCTGTATGCACTGATACTATATTGCCCCAGTTCGCCTTAACTGTCGGTCGTCCTCTTCTCGTCATTGACGCATCAACAACATCATCGTGAACCAACGTAGCCATATGTATGAGTTCTAAGGCCATCGCCACTGGAATTAATGTTTCCAAGGAATAGCCATAGAATTTCCCGGCTAAGAGCGTAAAAGCCGGACGTAACCGTTTTCCTCCTGCAGCCAATAAATGAACAGCAGAATCCTGGAGAATAGGGTAATCCGTGTCGACGAATTTAGTCAGTTCTTTTTCAACCCGTTGCAGATCAGAATTTATTTGATTAAAGAGCCAGAGTTGTTTCAAAACCGGTTCACCTGCTCGCACCCTTTTCTTCGTAAGATACCATATCTAATGGCAATTCGGCCAGTGGATCTTCAGCACTTTCATCTTCGTACTTTAACAACACCTCATCGGTTGCCGGAACTTCCGCCCCACTTTGCGGTGCATGCGTTTTGTGATCACTACTACTTGACGAAGTAGTTTCCTCAAATGCTTTGTTCAACATATTATTTGGGGTATCCATTGAATTTTGAAATTCCTTGGTCAATTCATGGGTTGCTTTCCGAATTTCAAAAACCACTTTACCCATTGTCCGCGCTATATCCGGTAGATCCTCCGGCCCGAACAAAATAAGTGCAATAGCCAAAATCAAGAAAATTTCACCAAAGCCCATGTCTATCCCCCCTTATTTTATAGCTAATTCCTTTTCTCTTCTACGAACAACAAGATATCCTAACCAGATGCTCATTTCATAGAGGAGATACATTGGCCCCGCCATGAGGAACTGTGTAAATGGATCTGGTGTAGGGGAAACAACGACTGCTAAAATAATGATCGTGAGTAATGCCCAACGTCTTTTTTTAGCTAATGTCTTGGGAGACAAGACCCCAATTCGAATTAAGATTAATAAGACAATCGGTAGTTGAAATACAAGTCCAAAGGTCATTAGAAAAGTTAAGATGAAGCTAAGATAAGAGGTTTTGGTTACAAAGGGTGTTGACTGAACTCCCCCGCCTCCAGCATAAAGCAAGAACTTTATCCCAATAGGCAACACCACATAGAAACATAGGGCGGCTCCAGCAAGGAAGAGAAATACTGAACTGGGAACACTAAAATATATATATTTTCGTTCATTTTGCTTTAGAGCCGGTAACACAAAACTCCAAAGTTGCCACATGAGGACTGGAAGCGCTAGGAAGATTCCAAGAAACATGGATACTTTAAGCTTCACTAGCATTGGTTCCATGGGCGTTGTCGTTATAAACCTTATATCTTCTAATAAGGTTACAGGTCCGGCTAGATAAGCGAAGACTAAATCGCTGAAAAACCATCCGATCATAGAACCTGCCACTATGGCATAAGCAGAAACGACTAATACTTTACGGAGGGCAAGTACATGTTCAAGTAACGGCAAATTGCCATCCTTGCGAGGTCGCTTGCGCATCAGCCTACACTCCCTTCCCGTACGCCTTTAGCAGCTCGTAGTGCGTATTGCGTTGGACCGCTTGATATCCTGCATCTTCTATGCAACGAATAATTTTCTGTAACGGGACACGAGTTTGTACGCCAGCCGCACGAACAACATTTTCTTCTAACATGGTACTGCCAAAGTCATTTGCCCCAAATCGTAAAGCAACCTGCGCCATCTTGGCTCCTTGTGTAACCCAGGATGCCTGAATATTGGGTACATTATCGAGCATTAAGCGTGCGATCGAGAGTGTCCTCAGGTACTCAACTCCTGTACTACCTTCTCCACCGAGCAAGGTGTTGGTCGGTGCAAAGCTCCATGGGATAAAGGCTGTAAACCCATTCGTTTGATCCTGAGCATCTCGAACACGTACCATATGTAAAATTCGTTCTTCAAACGTCTCTACATGCCCAAACATCATGGTTGCGGTCGTCTTCATGCCCAGCTTATGTGCCTCAGTCATCACGTCCATCCACTGTTGCCAGCTTATTTTATTAGGGCTGATTAAATGACGAACTCGGTCATCTAGAATTTCCGCGCCACCGCCGGGTATTGAATCTAGGCCTGCATTTTTAAGGCGTACGATGACTTCTTCAATAGGCAACTGAGATTTATTAGCTAGGTCCCATATCTCTGGAGGGCTAAACGAGTGAATATGAATGGTGTAATTTTCTTTAATATCTCGCAAAAGAGTTTCGAAGTATTCTAAATCCAAGTCAGGATGCAATCCCCCTTGAATTAGGAGCTGAGTCCCCCCAACGTCAATTGTTTCTTCAATTTTAGCATGTAATTCGTCCTGTGACAAAATATAACCATTTGGGTCTCCCGGTTTACAATAAAAGGCGCAGAACTTACATTGACAAGCGCACACATTTGTATAGTTAATATTGCGGTCAATGACAAACGTAACGACTTTTTCAGGATGCATCTGCCCTCGGGCGAGATCTGCCCCTTGTCCGAGAGAAAGTAGATCTCCATCCTCAAATAATTTGATCCCATCGGCGATGGATAACCGTTTGCCCACTAAACGCTTTTCAATGATTCTTAAGGTCTCCGTTTGCATGGTGATCCCCCTAACCCGTCTCGTTCCATAGCATCCCGTCCTGCCTTTTGAATTATATTGACCATGGCTGGTTTTTTCACTCCGTTACCCTCTATAACATCTACTCCAAATGCCAGAGAGACTTGAGTCAATTTGAGGCCAAGCATGGTCCAAAAGACTTTAATATGATCAAAATTATCAAGTAGAATCCTCGATATAGCCAGCAATTTTAAGTCTTCAAGACCTGTTGTAGTTCCAACACCCATTGTTCCTTCCAATAATAATGCATCTTCAGGATAATAGGCAAGCGGTATAAACGAAAGATATTGACCTGTTTGGTCCTGTAACGCCCGCAATTGTAGCAAACGGTCAATCCGTTCCTCGGTGGATTCTGTGTTCCCATAGGGCATCGTTGCGTTGTAGACGTTGGCATCATTAAACGGTTGATTGACCATGAAAATGGTCTGATTACCATTTTTACGTTCGCGAACGATATTAGCCATAGACCCAAGAGCCAAAATATCTTGGCTCTTCATCATGCGAATACCCGCGTCACGATCTAATCGTTCGCCTTTTTCAACTTTCTTTATGAGGTCATAAAGTTCACTCGTTTCAAACAGTGAGGGCAAATCCTCCCCCTCCTTTTCTATATCATTAGCATATGTCGTTATTTTAATAATACTAAATCCAAGATTGAAAACACAAAGAGCAAGAGACTTAAATAGCCATTAAGGTCAAAAAATGCAACTCCGATCTTCGAGAAATCGTCTGCCGAGACTAGACGATGCTGGCGATAGAGTAACACGATTGCGATCGCAACACCCACATAATACAACCAGTTCATAGACATTACCATTCCTACTGCTATAAAAAAGATGGGCGCAATGATATGCAAAGCCGCTGATAGTTCTAAACCTCTCTGCAATCCAAAAATTGCTGGAATCGAGTGAAGCCCCTCTTGTCGATCAAACTCCACATCCTGACAGGCATAAACAACATCAAATCCCGCGACCCAAGTCATGACCCCTAGTCCTAGAAGAATGGGCGTCAGAGCCCAGTGACCAGTTACCCCAATCCAGGCTCCGGCAGGAGCCAAGCCCAGTGAAATTCCTAAAACGATATGACAGGCCCAAGTAAACCTTTTTGTATAGGAATATAAGACAAGGAAAAAAACAGCAATTGGCATTAACCACAGAGCCAGGCTATTGAGTTGATACGCTGAATATCCAAGGAGTAGGAACGAGAGTACTGTATATAGGTAAACTTCATTCACTTTTAACTGTCCTGCGGGCAGTGCTCTTTGCGCTGTACGGGGGTTACGTGCATCTATATGCCGGTCAACCAGCCGATTCAAAGACATGGCTGCCGTCCGAGCCCCTATCATAGCCAGCGTAATCCAGAACAGTTTTAAAAAAGGTGGCACACCCTTTGCAGCCAAGAAAGCTCCAAGATACGCAAAAGGAAGGGCAAAAAGGGTATGTTCAAATTTAATCATTTCATAAAAAACTTTTAGTTTCTGCATACTCTTACTCCGTTCTTTATGCTCCTACCTCTTGGATATTATAATCTTTGTCCAGCTGCTTGGCCATAAAAAAATATACTTCGCGGAGGGGGGTTAGCTGAAGCTGTGACTCAGAGGAAAGCTCATTCAAAATGACATTTGCCCGATGAAGGATTGCTTGAACCTCGATAGCCTCCAGCCTTTCTTTCCATGCTCCCCACGCTAATCCTAATTCCCAGCCAAAGGCTTCGATTTTATGCTGTACAGGAACTGAAACTCCCGCGAGTTCAGCACTTAGACGGGCTGCTAAGGCGGTTAATGAGGCCTTCTCCATTTCAATAATTTTCAGTGACTCAGCTAATTCTATTTTTTTGTCACGGGAGAGCCAACGGGTGATCCCCCCTTCACTCATCGTTCCCATCACTTGAGCTAGTGGTTCTAGAAATGTAAGTAGTTTCTCACGGCATAGCTCCAGAAAAAACTTTCCATAAAATAGATCACCCACGAGTACTGGAAATTGTCGCATTTCTTCTGTAATATTACGATCATCTTTCATTAATTTATGGACTTTGTTGGCCATAAATACAAATTGAATAATTCCAGCCAAGGCTTCTGATTTTTGTCCATGGTCGTTAAAAGCTTCGCTTACCGCTAAGACAATCGCCGGATTTACTGTTCTATCAAGTTCATCCATATCCAGCTGAACCGATTTCTCAAAACTAGCTGGCTTTAAGTTTATTTCTTGGCCCAATCGCATTTTCACATTGTTTAGTTTCTCCAGAAAGCTAAATTCTACCGGACCCATCATATCCCTCCTTGTCTACCGTTCAGACATTAACATATTATATATTCGTTATACTTATGTGAAATCCTGCTCTTATTAACAAATGTACACTCATAATATGACATAATTATTCCTAGAGTATGTAAAATACTAAATAAAATATAATAGACCCTTCAATTTTATAGTTACAAGGTCTATCTAATACCAGTAAAAAACCATACCTTTTGGGTTATCCGCACTTGTCTTAGTCCGGAGTAAAGTGAACTCGTTCAGCTTAAGCTGAACATCGAAACTTCAGTAGGGGATTCTACCCCCACTGAAGCGACGTAGAACGCTTCCACATTATAGAAGTGGGAGTCTTACGAATAGATAAATATCCCTCCTTATTATTTACAGCTTGTTTACACTACAGAGTATTGTTATAAAAAAATAATCCATAACGCTAAATATAACCAACATAAACAAATTAAGCCCAATTGTATACAACACCACTATTGACATGTAAGACTCTCTATTCTAAAATAAATAGGACATACGAGTTACAACGTGCGGGGGGAGTGAACTATTTGAGCTTAACCTTGACGGCTGCTGAAGCGGCTAAAATCCTTAAAATATCTAAATATACCCTTTATGAGCTTGTTAAACGGGGAGAGATACCCTGTCATCACATCGGTCGCCAACTTCGTATTGATCCGACAGTCTTAGACAAATATTTACGAGGGACCCTTAGTCTCAACAGCACCCTCCCTGCTGCTATGCCCTCTGACACCCCCGCATTACCAGTTATTCGCTTCATCGGAAGTCATGATCCGGTCGTCGAGCTGCTTTTCGAGTTTCTCAAACATGCCGCAATACCCGTGCAGTCCTCGATCTCCTTCAAAGGGAGCATGGATGGATTAATTGCGCTTTATCACCGAGAGGCGGAGATTTCTGGAGCGCATCTTTGGGATGAAACATCAAAAGACTATAATATTTCGTTTGTTAAACATGTTATTCCCGGAGAACCGGTTTGTATTGTGAATCTAGTCCAGCGAGAACAGGGATTCATCGTGGCACCCGGTAATCCTCTTCATCTTCAGACCTGGAAAGACATTACTCTAGAAGGCTTGCAATTTATCAATCGCCAAAAAGGATCGGGAACCCGTCTGCGCCTCGACGCTTACCTTAAATCAGTAAGAATTTCACCTGCCCGAATTCTGGGCTATGAACATGAAGAAACCACCCACTCTGGTGTTGCATGCCTTGTCGCTAGTGGACAGGCCGATGTCGGCGTAGGAGTAAAAGCTGCTGCACAGCGACTTGGTCTTGGTTTTGTTCCCCTATTTCAGGAACGTTATGATCTTGTTTGTTTGGGTAAAACTTCTAAATCTCCTGTTTGGCAACAACTTCTAGAGGTCTTAAGGTCACCTGGATTTATCCAAGCTATTCACCAACAGACAGGGTATGATACTTCTCTGACGGGGAAAATCCTCTTAGATCAATAGGCGTCAGTTTATTGGCGCCCGGTAGGACATGGAGTGCCTTTGACGCAAATACACTAAAACCACATAAATTTAGGAGGAAAGAAAGAAATGAAAAAGAAACTCAAACTTCGCTTTAACTTTGCTTCCGCGCTACTTATGGCCATTATGGTAATCGTCGTCGGGTGTGGAGCAACTCCAGCACCTACAACTCCAGCACCACAAACGGCTGAGACCCCAAAGCCAGCGAGACCTAACGTAATTTTGGCGACCACCACAAGTACGCAAGACAGTGGTTTACTTAAAGTGCTCGTCCCTGCTTTCGAGAAGAAAACGGGCTATGTGGTCAAAACAGTAGCCATAGGTACAGGCGCAGCTCTAGCCATGGGCGAAAAAGGCGACGCAGACGTTTTACTGGTGCATGCACCTTCTTCGGAGAAAAAATTGGTTGACAGTAAAGCTGCCATTAACTATCAACTCGTGATGCATAACGACTTCGTGATCGTAGGACCGTCAACAGATCCCGCCAAAGTAAAAGGTACAAAAACGGTGGTTGATGCTTTTAAGGCAATTGATGCTAGTCCTTCAATATTTGTCACCCGTGGAGATAATTCTGGAACAGATAAGATGGAAAAAGCATTATGGACAAAGGCCAATATAAAACCCGCGGGAGATAAGTATCAATCGACGGGTCAGGGCATGGGGGCAACTCTAACCATTGCGTCAGAAAAAGCAGCTTATACACTTACAGACCGCGCCACCTATTTGTCTACGAAGAAAAACTTAAAACTAGATATTCTGTTAGAAGGAGAAAATTCTCTTCTGAATATTTATCATGTCATGCAAGTTAATCCTGATAAATTTCCTGACGTCAATGCTGATGGTGCCAAAGCCTTTGTAGACTTTATGATTAATACCAATACTCAAAAAATCATTGAATCCTTTGGTAAGGACAAATATGGGCAAGCCCTCTTCTTTCCTGATGCAGGTAAAAAGATGGAAGATCTTAAATAACTAATGACTATTGTTATAGTGAACTCGTTTAACTAAAGATTAACTGATAGAATCGAGGCTCGAATTGCGAAGTTCGAGCCTCGATGTTCTTATACTCGCACCGAAGGGAACGAACTCGTATGGAAAAGATCTGGCAAGGAATCCTGGCTGCCGTTCACCTTTTGATAACTGGGGATCCCGAGGTAATTGACATAACGCTCCTGACCCTTAGAATATCGGGTACAGGAACGATAATTAGTCTGCTTATCGGAGTTCCGTTTGGCACACTCTTGGCTCTCAAGCCCTTTCCAGGACGACGCTTTGTCTTAAGTGTCGTTAATACAGGAATGGGCTTACCACCAGTGGTTGTTGGCCTTTGGGTCTCAATCTTTCTTTGGCGCTCAGGCCCGTTTGGATTCCTAAATATCATTTATACCCCAACCGCCATTATCATTGCTCAAGCCATTATTGCCTCTCCCATTATTGCTGCCTTAACCTGTGCCGCTCTTCAACAAACTGACCCAAAACTCAGGCTCCAAATACGAGCACTCGGCGCAACTCGCTTCCAATATACTTGGTTGCTTCTTAAAGAAGTCCGTTTTTCTCTCTTTGCAGCAATTATAGCCGGTTTTGGGGCAGTCGTTTCGGAAATCGGTGCCTCTATGGCTGTAGGAGGGAACATAGAAGGCCAGACTCGTGTCCTTACTACTGCTACCGTCCTGGAAGTTTCCAAGGGCAACTTCGACATTGCTATTGCCTTAAGTATCATCCTATGCTTACTAGCCTATGGGGCAACCTTAGGCTTAACCCTACTTCAACAGAAACAGCAAGGAGGGCCATAAGTGCTCGAAGCTCGAGAAATAAGCATGACCAAAGGCCATAAGCCCATATTGCAATCTATTGATTTTCACTTGTTCCCTGGAGAATGTGTAGGCCTCATCGGACCCAACGGATCCGGCAAAAGTAGTTTGTTGAAAATTCTCGCGTTTCTCGAACCCCCGACATCCGGATCACTCTATTTTCAAAGCCAATCCGTCCCGAGGAACGTTCCACTTCCTATTCGTCGCAGAATTGCTTTAGTTTTTCAGGAGCCGCTTCTGTTAAACACACGTGTTTACGAAAATATTGCTATCGGATTGAAAATTCGAGGCCTCTCAAAAGGCAGGATTCGTGAACGGGTGGACTATTGGCTGGAACAATTCGGAGTACTTCATCTTTCAAAACAATCAGCGCGTTCACTCTCCGGCGGTGAAGCCCAACGTGTTAGCCTCGCGCGAGCCTTTGCGTTGGAGCCGGACGTCCTTTTTTTAGACGAGCCGTTTTCGTCCTTAGATGCCCCCACTAAAGAAAGTCTACGCATTAACCTAGCACAAGTTTTCAAAGTCACTCAAACCACAACGGTACTCGTTAGCCATGATTTCAAGGATATAGTACATCTTACAAACCGAGCCTTAATTCTTTTGAACGGGCGAATTGTGGCGGAAGGGTCTCCATTAGACCTACTAAAGAGTCCACAACTAGAAGAAGTTACACGTTTTCTAGCGTACTTTACCTCGTAGTACAACAATGGGTATGATGGAACAAAGTGGTCAAAAAAAGGCTCTGGGTTTTACCCCAGAGCCTTTTCAAGGTTTGTATCTGCAGGACTTATATTACATTGCGTCCTTATAAATCTGAATCACTTGTTCAAGGGTCGCTGTGCGAGGATTGGTGAACTGACATGCGTCTAACTTTGCATTTCCAGCCATCAGAGCGAAGTCTTCTTCTTTTACATTCAGCGCACTTAACCCGGCAGGAATTCCAACATCAGCAGCCAACCTGGAAATTGCGGCTAAGCATTTTTCTGCAGCATCCCGGGCCGAAAGTCCATCGATATTTTCTCCCATTGCTACAGCAATCTCTGCATAACGATCGATATTGCCGATCAGGTTAAAGCGTGAAACGTGGGGGAGAAGGATGGCGTTACATACACCATGAGGTAAATTATAGAATCCGCCTAATTGATGAGCCATTGCGTGGACATACCCTAAACTGGCGTTATTAAAAGCCATACCTGCTAATAATTGAGCATAAGCCATTTGTTCACGTGCTTCGAAATCATCGCCATTAGCTACAGCACGAGGCAGATATTTAGGAATTAATTTAAAAGCCATCAATGCAGCTGAATCTGTTACAGGTGTGGCGATGGTGGAAACATAAGCCTCAACCGCATGCGTAAGAGCGTCCATTCCAGTGGCAGCGGTTAAGCTAGGAGGTTGTTTCATCATCAACAAGGGATCATTAATGGAGACGTTCGGTGTTACATGCCAATCGACGATAGCCATTTTAATATGACGGGCAGCATCCGTGATGATACAGAATCTTGTCATTTCGGCGCCCGTACCAGCAGTGGTATTAATAGCAATCATAGGGGCCATCGGCAATGGAGATTGATCGACGCCTTCATAGTCGTTGATTCTTCCACCATTCCCTGCAACAAGTCCAATTCCTTTTGCGCAGTCATGTGAAGATCCTCCGCCTACAGATACGATCAGGTCACAGCGTTCTTTAGTATATATGTCAAATCCGTCATGTACGTTTTTATCCGTCGGATTCGGTTCAGCACCGCCGTATATAATAACTTTGATGCCTTCTTTTTCAATAATGTCGGCAATTTCCTGAGCCATACCAATTTTTTCGAGATAGGCATCGGTCACAAGTAGTACTTTTTTTCCACCCAGTAATTTAGCTTGTTTCCCTGTTTCTTGAGCTGCTCCCGCTCCCATGAGGTTTACTGTTGGCATAAAATACCCATACACTTGGTGAATAACTGACATATTTGTTTCCTCCCTTTTCTTGTTGGCGCTTGCCAGGAATTTTTTTAATAGTGTCACAAAATTAAATTATGCAACATATTAGTTAACTTGATTTATTGCAAGACTTATGCCAAAAGTGAGAATAGTTTATTATTATATTGCAACTCCCACTGGGACCCGGTATTAAACACCGTTTAAATTGCCTTTGGTTTCTTTGTATCTAAACAAGCTGTAAACAACTGCCCTAGTTTGACGCACTATACTCGGTACAGTGTCTCACTTCAGAACACTTGTCATCTATTTAACTCTCCTTTGAACTTTAATCAGCTCGCCGAGAATGCATACGGCTATTTCTTCAGGAGTTTCTGCCCCAATGTTTAGACCGATCGGAGAATAGAGTTTTTGCAATAATTCGCTCGGAACTCCTTCCTCCTCTAATTCAGTCAGCAACGCTTTAACCCTTTTACGGCTACCGATCATACCTATGTATGAGGCAGGTTGATTAATGACTTTCCTCAAACACACTTTGTCATAACGATGCCCCCTAGTAATAATCACAACGAACGTTTGCGGATTAATTTTGATAGAGTCTAAAGCTCGTTCAAAATCATTGCATATAACCGTATCAGCGGTAGGAAATCGAGCAGAATTTGCAAACGATGAACGATCATCGACTACGGCAACATCATATCCAATAATTTTCGCCATCGTTGCGAGGGGGAGTGCTATATGTCCTGCACCTAAAATCAACAATTGTACGACAGTGGTTGTAGGCTCTAGCAACAATCTGTAAGCCGCTTTCGTCACTGAAGACACACACAGCTCGAACTCAGAATTCAAACTCATTAACTGCGGTTGGCAGCTCTTGCCTCCTATTTTGGCACTTTCTAGCGCAATTCTACTGATTGCCTCTATACCAAGGTCTCCCCAGACGTCCCCATTATTTTTGATGAACATCTTTTTCCCGATTAATTGTGCATCAAGCGCTGCAATCACAGTTACCCTTGTAGGATTCGTGGTCTCAATCGCAGACAGGTATTCTTTGAGAAGATTATTCTGTTCTAGAGGGCTTTGAAAACCCAAATAGTCAATAAATAATTCCATGACTCCTCCGCAAACCATTCCCTCCTCTTGGGCTATGTCCGCAGTCATATTCAACAGATAAATCTTTGAGGTGTACGCGGCGATTACATTCAAGGCTTCCCGCCGCCCCTCGGCCTCACCACATCCACCACCAATAGTTCCAACCGTTGTCCCGTCCGCAAAAACTAACATCTTCGCACCTGGCTTACGGGGAGTTGATCCCAACACACTAGTTACAGTAATCAGGGCTGCCTCCAGTTTTTGGTTAACTATTTTTTCAAGTCCAAAATATATTTCTTTATCCATTAGCCTTGCCCCCCCCCTAGATCAACCTTCCAACGTTCATGTAAAAGCTCTTAGATTCTTAAAGCCTTGCTTAGATTCTTTCAAAATTACAAAATAACACTATTCATTATAGCATAACCCTCTTCTTTCAATGAATCGAACATATCACAGCAGTACGTCAGAACCTTGAACATAATTTCTACCTTAACTTCTTGTTGAAATGTGGTACTACGCATGATGATGTCATGCATTAATTAGTAGTGACAAAACGAATAGGATATGCTAATCTTGATACAAAGACTGGATTTTCCTTCAACTGAATAAGGTTTACTCTCCGAGCCAATTAACCTAACGATGAATCTATGGTTCTTTGGCCAGGGCTTTAACGCCCTCAGGGTATGTCTAGAAATGGATATGCCTTCACATTTTGAAAAGGAGGTGGTCGCATAGATTGATTTGAGCAATTTTATGACGGCTCCACTTTTTGTGGAGCCGTTTTTTGTTTATTCAGGTTTCGCGGAGCTGAACCTAACTCAGGGCTTATTTTTCAGCATAATAGTCTCTCGGAATAATGGATAACTGGGAATTAATGAGCCTTAAAGAGAAATGCGGTAATCAGCGATGCTTTTTAAAGATGAACATGGCACTTCTGGTCGCTTGCTCTTCAGCTCTGATTAAGGAATAGCTTTATTGCAATAAAGTTTAACTGCAGTTACACTATTATTAGTAAATTAATATTTCTAAATCTCCAAGCCTATTAACCTAAAGAGCTTCCATGGTTATTGGGCCAGGGTTTTAAACCCTCAGGGTATGTTGGGAAACGAACATGCCTTCACATTTGAAAAGGAGGAGTTTAAAAGGAAAAGAAAAGATGGTTGCAGCTGAACTGCTTGGACTACAACGCTATTGCCCTTGTTCGGATTAGGGAAATAAAACGATTTAAGTGCTAACAACATTAATCCCTTCGTTCTCAGTTCACGATGTATTGGAGGCTATCCCATGGAAAAAATCAAAGTGCAGGATTCAGTGGGTGCAATTCTTATCCATGACATGACACAAATTATTCCTGGTATCTATAAAGGTCCCCGTTTTAGAAAGGGACATGTCGTCCAGGAAGAAGATATTCCAGTTCTTCTCAGCATGGGAAAAGAGCATATTTACGTCTGGGATCAAACACCCGGCCTCATTCATGAAAACGAGGCGGCTGAGCGCCTCGCCCGAGCAATATCTGGTACTGGTATAGTCCTTGACGAGCCTAAAGAAGGAAAAGTCACCCTCACCGCAGCTCAAGACGGCCTTGTTTACGCCTCAGAAAATGGCATTTTAGCGTTGAATACTTTGGAAGGAGTCATCCTAGCAACGCTTCACAATCATTACCCGGTCAACAAGGGAGATAAAATCGCTGGAACCCGTGTCGTTCCTCTGATGATTGATGAGAAAGTAATCCTTGAAGCAGAGGAAATCATCAAAACGTATTCCCATCCTGTTCTAGATGTGCGGCCTCTAAAACACTTAAAGGTTGGCATCGTCGTCACGGGAAGTGAAGTCTATCATGGACGAATTCAAGATAAATTTGGTCCGGTCCTTCGCGCAAAAGTTGAAAGTTGGGGATCCGTCGTGATAGAGCAAGCGTTGGCCAGTGATGATGTGACCCTGATTCAAAGCAGCATTAAAGACCAGCTTAATAAAGGGGCAGAAATGATCTTGGTCAGTGGTGGCATGTCCGTCGATCCTGATGACGTCACTCCCGCAGCGATTAATGGAATGGGAGCAGAACTCATCACTTACGGAGCACCTGTGCTACCAGGAGCCATGTTCATGCTAGCCTACCTAGGAGATGTCCCCATCATGGGTTTACCCGGATGCGTCATGTATTCTAAAAAAACTGTCTTTGATTTAGTCGCGCCTAGGATGCTAACAGGTGAACGACTGAAACGACTTGATATCGTCAAGCTAGGCCTGGGTGGTCTTTGTCTTGAATGCCCAGTCTGCACGTACCCACGTTGTTCCTTCGGCAAATAACGCTAAGCATATTCTTAATTTGGGTATAGTAATAAAATAAGCAGGCCCCGAAGAGATTTTTCTCTTCGAGGCCTGTTTGCATATCCGTCTAGCTCTCATCCTTTTGCCTTATTACTCCTTCTCTAACATTTGATCAACCTGTTCTCGATGCTCTGTAATCCACTCTTTTGCCGATTCTGCAAAGGGAACCTCATTTTTTTCTTTTTCTAATATCATCTTTTCTAAGTCGCTTATTTCAATGCTCCACTTCGACAGAATCTTATAGGCCTTAGGATGTGCTTTTTCAATATTTTTATAGGAAATCACATAAACATTGTCATATTTGAAAAGTTTTTTGGGGTCTTCTAAAAATTTTAGGTCAAACATGGCAAACATGGAGTGGGGCCTCCAAGACGTGAATACGATTGGCTTTTTTTCGGACATCTTAGATTTGGCTTCTGCTAACATGGCCGCTTCACTTGATGTCAGCAGGGTATAATCATCTAAGTTATACGCCTTAATTGCCTCTTTGGAAATTTCGACGATTCCAGCTCCAGGAGATATTGTTACCACTCTGTTATCGAATTTTGATGCTTTACCCTTGAGTTCTTCGATGGAGTTCTCTTCAACATAGCTCGGCACAACCCAACCCAGGGGTGCGTTTTTATAACTTGCCGAGACTTTAATCAAATCTGCTTTATATTTTTCCCATAAAGCTGCTTCAGTGTAAGGAAGCCATGCATCCATGAAGAAATCCACTTGCTCAGTCTTTAGCCCCTCAAAGATTATGGGTTGAGCTAAAAATTTAGTTTTTACGGTATAGCCCGCTTCTTCTAAGATCAACTTCGCAATCGCTGTTGGGGCTTCCGTGCTGGTCCAATCGGTCGCACCAAACGTAATAACTTTGTCTTCCTCTGTATTTGTGACAATATTCTTAGTTTCATTGGGTGAGACAGCACCACATCCTGTTAGTATACCGAGACTGAGTAACATTATTAAACCATTCGCAATCAATTGTTTCTTCACTTTACAATCCATCCATCCTTTTAACTTATTTTTGTAAAAACTTCACGCATTAGCTCTGGTGTAAATTGAAGCGAGTCTGGCTCCTTCGCTTCCCACACCTGATAAGGTTCTCTGTTTATGCGTCTAATCAAATTCGTCGTATCATAAATTTCCATGGTGTAGATCCAATTCGCCATAATCATGAGCGAGGCCATATGAGTTCCTTCGCTGGTTGTAGTACAAATATCTTTAATCAGGTGAATATTATAATCACGGAAATACGCATCAAACACTGTTGTCATTAAACAGCCATCCGTGACTAAACCCCCAATAATTAAATGTTTCACTCCTAGGCTTTTCAATAAGAGATCTAAGTTTGTCTCATAAAAGGCACTCCACCGATGCTTATCGATGATGATATCGCTCTCCAAAGGCTTGATCTCATCAATAATTTCAATTTTGTCTGTGCCTGAAGAGTAATAAAATGGACTTCCATCATCGTTTAACGGTTCACCCTTCGAAAGACCGACTCCATCGGAACGATTAATTTGACGTGTATAAATAATAGGAATCTTTTTATTTCTGACTTCGGTGACTAATTTTTTCGAGTTCTTAATGACAGTCTTAAGGTTGACTAAATTAAAATTATCTTCTTTCTGCATATCGATTAAAACCAGTGCTGTTTCGTTAATATTCACTTCTAATCTCCTTTTCTATGAGGTTGCTTGGGATAATGGTTAAATATTTCTCCTGATTCCAATGCATTAGCTAGCTTCATTGTCCACAATAAATACATTCCAGAATTCTTGAGATTGTCAAGATCACGTTTTGCTGCTTCTTCTACTTCTGGGTCGGTTGAATTCATTGCAATCCGCTCAATAACTGGTTGCGACTGTTCAGTTGCTTTAATGATCAGGCTTCTCTCTTGGCGCAATCTCTTAGTGAAGAAGCTAATGAAGTTTTTAAAGAAATCCTTTTCGGCGATATAGTGATCTTTGGTATCCCCTTTTTTCCACACTTTCGTTACCATTTCAGTCTCCAAGAGAGCGCGCATCCCATTACTTACACTGGCCTTACTCATAGATACCAGTTCTTTAATATCATCTAATGATAGTGGTTCATCGGCAAAGTAAAGCACTCCATAAATTCTTCCAATGGATGGGGTTACCCCATAAATAACCATGGTTTGGGCGATAGCGCTAATAATAACATCCCGAGCTCCCTCTAACCTTTCTAAATCATCCACAACATCACTCTCCTAGTCAATTAATAATTATTAAACATTCAGCAATTATTAAACGTTATTGAATATCTTAAACGTATTGAATATCTTAAACGTATTGAATATCTTAAACGTATTGAATATCTTCAATACAATGATTATCTTAAGCTATATATCTTTCCATGTCAAATTAATAACTGTTCACCTCCGCTAGGTCGAAATGCTATGCCATCCTTGGCGCAATCGACACTAGGCACGTCCTGTGCCTCGCATGTGCGTCGTTCCTTGCCGTCCATGGCACCGCGATATCAGTCCATCCATGGACAAGTCCTGTTGTGTTTCTTTACGCCTTATCGCCTTGCACCATTGCCGCAATTCCTGTCTCAGTGTTCGTTAAGCCAAGAAACTTCCTCTGGCTTGGGTCAAGGGACTTACGCTGCGTCCAAACATTGCCTAATTTCAAAAGTACCTTCCCAATAATGAGAAGGTGCTTTCTTATGCGTTTGTATTGACATGTAGGGGCCGTGCATCGTGCCCCTACATGTTCCCCAGACATCCTCTAAAGCAGATTTTAACTTTGGAAACCTAAATTCAAAATCAGCACTGAGAATTCTCTGTGGCACCGCTCGTTGAGCGTGTATTAACATTTCCGCCATTTGTCCTAAAGCTATTTTTAATAAGAATTTAGGAGCTGGTAACCAAGATGGTTTGTGTAGAACTTCTCCTAAAACCTTGCAGAAATTTCTCATTCTCACTGACTCTGGAGCAGTCGCATTTATAGGACCCGTTAGTTCTTGACGTTCTGTTACGAACCTTATCATACTCGTTAAATCTTGGATGTGTATCCACGAAAACCATTGACTCCCCATACCCAACAGGCCACCTATGTAGAATTTAAAGGGCATGACTTACCATTTTGTTTAGTGCGCCTTCACGTCCTAATACTACGCCAATCCGAATAGTTACTACTCTGGTTAGATCGTCTTGAACCTTGTAGGCTTCATTTTCCCAATCTCGGCAAACTTGAGCTAGAAAATCCTGTCCCGCTTCATCCGACTCAGTTATCGCATCATCCTAACAGGGTCCATAATATCCAACTGCTGAAGCATTTATCAAAACTTTGGACTGAATAGTACGATTATTTATAGCAGTAACAATTGCCCTAGTAGTTCTAATCCTGCTGGCTAAAATCTCTTGCTTTACTGGAATTGGACCATCGACGCTCACCGATTGATTCACCCGCGAAGTTAATCACTGCGTCCAATTTGTAACTCATAAATAGAAACTAGAAGGGAAATATTGTCCCACTCTATTACCTCTACTTTTTTCCCAAGATGTCGGCAGTTTTTCGGGGATTTCTCGTTACAACTCATATTCCTGAAAACTCCGAGGGCGGTTTCGAATGTTTTAATTTGGTAATTTTTCGTAACTACTCACCACTCCAGGCGAGCGAAATGTTAAAAATAATCTGGACAAACATTTCCGCTTATGTTATTGTAGAGTTATCAAGTAACAGATCGGAAGGAATCTACTATGGACTTTCAAAATCTC
>Ga0209386_1000042_pt1 | contig 69599 bp, 67 predicted proteins | sample NGEPertwo_FD_184510 | JGI IMG/M metagenome (GOLD analysis project Ga0209386, IMG submission 184510) | Arctic peat soil microbial communities from the Barrow Environmental Observatory site, Barrow, Alaska, USA - NGEE Permafrost154B-two... | ecosystem: Environmental > Terrestrial > Soil > Wetlands...
AAGTTCCGCAGGTAAAAGAAGTTTAACAAGGTTCTGGTAATGTTCGTTCTGTTCAGGCATATAAATCTCTGTTTTTTCAACAAAGATCTAATTTTATAACCTTCCCCATAATAATGTCATCTGATCCAAAAAATCGAATAATGCATGATCGAATGATTAAAATTTTCCTTTTTTACAGGCAGTTACAGCTTAATATTTATAAAATATTAAGCTGTAACTGCCTGTAAATCTTTAAAAATATCTTTAGTGATAACAAGTGATCAAAATTTGTATCATGTCAGTTTTAGGCCCGAGGGCCTGCTAAATCTTCAGTCAGATCCCGACACACCAAAACGACCTTATTGTTCTCCTGTTCACGGTAACCCTGATCATAGCAGAAATAATTGATCCGGCTATTTCTGGAAGTATTAGTATAGGTAAAATAATCGAAACGATAACCTTTCTTCTGCAAATCATTCCTGGATGCAACGGTCTTCCCTTCCGATTTAAGCGTGGAAAGGATAAAATAATTCTTTTTGAGAATCCGGTTTATCGTTCTAATCACATTATTCGATTCAACGTACTGTTGGTTATTGTAGGCACTCCTACATTGATCACTACAAAATTTCTGGTCAGCCCGACCTCTCAGTTGCTCATAGCACTGAAGGCATTTTCGTTCTTTCATAGTTGAAATATTTAGGGGTTTTATTTTCACCAATTAAACTTTTACAATGCTATGTTTTTACTTAGCTAATATACAAAAAAAAACAGATTTTAAGCAGTTAAAAACGATTATTTTTAAATATAAACTGGAATAATCGGCTATTAGATAATTCCTAATACGAAACCAAATTAAAATAGTAACAAAATTTTGATTAAATATTTGGATTAATTCAAAAGTTTTTTGATTAATGAAAAACCGGTAGTTTTTAAATACAATACATATGACATTGAAAATGTCAAACCTAATTTTTTGTTTCTCAGACAAATACAGTAACAATAAGGTATGTTATTTACGGAATCAGATATATTCCAAGTAATTCAAAACATTTGATGGAATTTAAATTTCAAAAATATGGAAAAACACAAAGCACAAAAAATGATTTGGAATGCTTAAAAAAGTGGGAAAAGGGCATTTGTACTGTGCTCACAGGTAATTTCAAAGGTCCCCCAACCTATTAAATAGTTGTTAATCTTTCCGGTTAAAAAGCGGAAACGATCTTGGATCGTTAAAAGAGCTGATGATAAATGTATATTGTAAATTAACGATTCTTACCATGAATATATTTCCAACTCTTAATTTCCAATAACAAAATCAGGCAAAGCCCCTAACAAGAGCCATTAAAATTTTAGCACAAGACAGGATCCTGTTGATCAACGATAAGGTTCCACGATGAATATTCTAAATTTTCTTCTTCCCAGGCTTTAATGCTGGCTGAATCTTCGGCAGGACAAAAACTAAAATTGAAATGGAAACTTGTATTTTCTCCAATTTTAATTGCTGCTATTACTGACGCTGTTTTCATGACATTGATATTTTGGTTTAGATTTTTTATTCAAAAAATAATTATGACAATATCTACCAACAAAAATTTATTTGCATATCACTGATTTTCCATAGAATAACGTAAGTGATGCAATAGTGCTTTTTATAATTTGAACGTAATATTGCAATAATAGTTTCATTATTTATGTTGAAATAATTTCGGATAACCGTAGGAAAAATGCATCGTATTACATTGTAATTGAAATGGCATCCGCCACAGCACTCACCCTTTGCGACTAAAGCTACCTGTCGCTTTATCAGCCAGGTTGTTGATAATATAAACCAAGTATCTTTCAATGAAACAAATGAATTCGCCTAACGTTTAAAACTAAAAATTACTCGTAATTCATCTTTAAAATAGTTTGCCAATGAAAACCACTAAAATGCTCTGCTTATTTTTTGCTACAACTGTTGTCGGTTGTCAGGTTCCGGCAACCAAAGTAGAACAGCCACCCATTATTGATCGCGAACTGCTATTCGACAGTCCGGAAATAGCAGGAGGTCAGTTATCTCCAGATGGGAAGTTCATCTCTTTTATCAAACCTTACAAGGGGACTCAGAATATCTGGATAAAGAAACTGGATGAGGATTTTGCTGCAGCAAAACCATTAACAGCTGACACAGTACGGCCTATTCGTTCCTATTTTTGGTCACGCGATGGCAAATACATCCTTTATTCGCAAGATAAAGGAGGTGACGAAAATTTCAATATCTATGCCGTAAACCCGCTTGAAGCTCCTGCGCAGGGAAGTGATATTCCTGTAAACAGAGATCTTACCCATCTTAAAGGGGTTCGTGTTTATATCTATGCTATTCCTTTAACTGATCCGGATGCTATCTATATCGGTCTCAATGACCGCGATAAGGCATGGCACGATCTTTACAAAATGAGAATTTCGACAGGCGAAAGAACACTTATACGTCAAAATTCTGCGACAGATCGAATTACAGGGTGGTTTTTCGATTGGAACGACCAACTGCGACTTGCCAGTCGTGCCAATACTGATGGTAGCAATGATATTCTTCGGGTTGATGCCAAAGAATTAGTTAAAATTTATACTACTACAGTTTTTGAGGAGGCTTATCCAATCGCTTTTAATAAAGACAATAAGCGGGTATACATGAACACTAATAAAGGAGATAGTCTCGATCTTTCGCAATTAATACTTTTTGATCCGGAAACAATGAAGGAGGAGACCGTTGAGAGCGATCCGCTTAAAAGAGTAGACCTCGGGAATGTGTTTATCTCAGAAATAAGTAAAGAGATTGTCTATACCTCTTATGAAGATGAACGCAACAGAATCTATTGGAAAGATAAAAGTTTCGAATCAGATTACAATCTGATTAAGAATGAGTTGCCAAATACGGATATCTATTTTTCCTCATCAACAGCAGACGAGAACTACTGGTTGGTTAGTGCATCAGCAGATGTCGATCCTGGTTCTACCTATCTGTTCGACAGGATCAAGAAAAAACTGACCTTCCAGTATCGACCGAGACCGAATATTCCAGTAAAGGACCTAGCAGTAATGAAAGCGATCAGGTATAAATCATCCGATGGTCTTGAAATTCCTGCTTTTCTTACCTTACCTAAAGGACTTGAACCCAAAAACCTCCCTGTGGTTGTATTTCCTCATGGCGGTCCGTGGGCTCGCGATGGTTGGGGTTATAATTCTTATGCACAATTTCTTGCCAATCGTGGATATGCCGTACTATCTCCGAATTTCAGATCCTCGACCGGTTATGGAAAGAAATTTCTGAATGCAGGAAACAATCAATGGGGTGAAAAAATGCAGGACGATTTAACCTGGGGAGTTAAATATCTGATTGGTCAAGGAATAGCGGATTCAACAAAAATCGGCATTATGGGTGGCTCGTACGGTGGATATGCAACACTGGCTGGTGTGGCTTTTACTCCCGAGGTTTATGCCTGCGGAGTATCAATTGTTGGTCCTTCGAACCTGATTACGCTACTTAATTCCATTCCTCCGTACTGGGAAGCTGGTCGAAAGATATTCCATGTTAGAATGGGTGATCCCACGAATCCTGAAGGTAAAGCACAACTCGAACGGCAATCGCCCCTCAATTCAGCCAACAAAATTAAGGCGGCTTTGCTCGTCGTCCAGGGAGCGAATGACCCACGTGTAAATAAAGCAGAATCGGATCAGATTGTGATCGCATTGCGCGACAGAGGTTTCCCCGTTGAATACATCGTTGCACCCGACGAAGGCCATGGCTTTGCACGCCCTGTAAATAATATGGCGATGCTGGCTTCGGCAGAGAAGTTTCTGGCAAAACACCTGGGTGGTCGTTATCAGGAAAGTATGAAGCCAGAGGTTTCGAAGAGATTAGGAGAAATTACTGTTGACGTTACCACTGTCAAATTAGTTCCTCCAGCAGAAAAGAAATAAACAATTATGGGTTTTTGTTTCAGAAGTTAATATACTGCCGGTTTTGGACCTTTTTTAAAGAAGAATCCCTTACCGGCAGTTGTTTTTGAAACTTATCTTCATTGATGCAAAGAAACCTTTAGCAATTGAAAGTTTCTTGCTGGAAATCAGGAATTTGACAAAACTTTAATTTCCCTTTTAAACATAGTAAGGAGTTGACAGTTCATTAATTAATATCATTCTTCCACTTCTCCTGATCAAATCGGCTGGTTAAAATATTAAGAATTTCATTTGCAGATGATTCAATAGGCTTATTGGTAATCTGAATCTCAGTAAACCCTCCTCTTTCGAATATCCTGCGTGCATATGCCAACTCTTCACCTACTTTTCTCGTGTTTATATAATCTGCATCTTCATCCATCTTGAGACTTTTAACCCGATTAGCACGCTGCGCTATCAGGTAAACATGAGAAATATTTAATCCAAAAACCCGCTCCGGATCTGCTTTAAACAATCCTTCCGGGGGCTCAATACCTGGAACAATTGGGACGTTTGCCACTTTCCAGCCAAACATGGCCAGGTAAACACTTAATGGAGTCTTGCCAGTTCTCGAGACACCTGTTAATACAATATCCGCTTGTATGATTCTTTCGGGATTTTGTCCATCATCAACTTTCAATGTAAAATCAATAGCTTCAACCCGCTGAAAATAAGCAATATTACTAAGACGATATAAGCCAGGTTTACTTATAGGTTTAGTATTTAAAAGGTCTGACAAATAATCTGACAAATCGCCGACGAGGTTAAAATGACTTACACCACTTTTCACACACGATTCGATCAACATTTTTCGTGCCTCAGGATCAACCATTGTATGAACAATTACACCATTTGTTACCAATGCTTTTGAAATCACATCATCAGTTCTTTCCTGATTCAAAACATCCGGAACAATGATCACAGGAACTTTATTGTTGGGAAATTGAATCAAAACGGACTGAACAACAGCGTTACCTGCCAGACCTTTACCACCCGAAACAATGTATATAGTTGGGATCTTATCCCCTGGAAAATCTTTATTCATAAATCCGGATTTTCAAATTATTAAACTTTTTATCATTCGTTTTTAATCAGATCAGCAATTGCTGAGTTAATGTCAGGAAATTTGAATTGGAAACCCTCATCGGGCAATCGGGCGGAAATCACCTTTGCACCCGTTGTAAGCATTCCGGCAGCTTCGCCATAAATAAGCTTCAATGCAAATTCGGGAACAGTAAAAATCGCAGGTCGGTGAAGATAGTTGGCCAACGTATTCGTAAACAATTTATTAGTTGTTGGCTCCGGACATACAAGGTTATAAATACCAACGCTTCCGCCGTTTATAATCAAATGCCAGATTGCGTTACAAAAATCAGAGATATGTATAAATGAAAACGGTTGTTTCCCTGAAGCGATTTTTCCACCTAAACCTGCTTTAAAAAGGGGTAACAATTTCCGGAGTGATCCACCTGTGGTTCCAAGTACGATTCCAATCCGGATAGTACATAGTCTCATATCTACCTCCTTTAAATCAACAGTTACTCCTTCCCAGGCTTTGCATACAACTGCCAAAAAATCAGTTCCTAACATTATTGAAAACTCATCGTGAGATTTATTAATCTCGTATATACCAATTGCAGAGGCATTTATAAAAACGCGAGGACGATTTTCAGCAAGATTCATCTGAACCGCTTTAACCAATAATTGAGTGGTAACAACACGACTAGAGAAGATAACCTGCTTATTCTTTTCATTCCATCTTCTTAAAACTGAAGCTCCGGCAAGATTGATGATAACATCAGCAGATTTGATTACTTTTGCCAGTCGATTACGCCCACCTGCAAAGTCACTGCGTGAAATCACAATAAGTTCATTCCCTGATTGTAATAAAAATTCCGATAGTTGTTTTCCGATAAAACCTGTACTGCCGGAGATTGCAATTTTCATGGTGTGAGTAATTTTAGTAAAGATGAATATAGATTATACGCTTCGATATGTCAGTTAAAAAAATTAAAGCATCCGGTAAGAAGAAAACCACCAAAGGATTCTTCTCAGGATTAACTTCAACTTCTAAACAATCGCGGACCAAAAGAGTTCTCTTGTGGGGTTTGAAGCTTGTACTTTTGGGGGTGTTCCTGTTATTTGTACTTTTCGGATTGGTTTATGTCGGAACATTCGGCCAATTACCAGATTCGAATACACTTATCAAGATAAAGGAACCAGCCGCTTCTGAAGTATATTCAAAAGACAATAAATTGCTTGGCCGATATTATATAGAGAACCGCAGCAATGTCACTTTTAAGGAAATCTCTCCTAATATGATTAATGCCTTGATTGCGACCGAGGACAACAGGTTTTATGAGCATCGGGGAATTGATGAATGGGCCTTGGTACGAGTTGTCGTGAAGACAATTTTTATGGTTGATCGCAGTTCAGGTGGAGGATCGACCTTATCACAACAAATTGTAAAAAACATTTTTGGACGAAAAAACTATGGGCCGTTAACACTTCCTGTAAGTAAAATCAGGGAATCGATTATTGCCTACCGGCTCGAGCGACTCTATTCAAAAGAGGAGATTCTGACTTTATATCTGAACACGGTTCCATTTGGAGAAAATACTTTTGGAATTGAACTTGCGGCTGAGCGTTTTTTTAGTGTCAGGCCAGATAAACTTACTGTTCCACAAGCGGCCACACTTGTAGGAATGTTAAAAGCCAATAACTATTATAATCCCAGAATAAATCCGGAACGTTCGCTTCAAAGAAGAAATATCGTCATTTCGCAGATGTCGAAATATAAATACATTACACCAGATCAAGCTAAAACTTTCATTAGTGCACCTTTGAGTATAAAATACAATTATCTGGTGTACAATACCGGGCCGGGCGCCTATTTCAGAGAGTTGATCAGACCTCAATTGGAAGATTGGTGCTCCGAGAATACAAAAGCTGACGGTACGCCTTACAATCTTTATACAGACGGATTACATATTGTAACGACACTTGACTTTAGAATGCAGCGATATGCAGAGATGGCAATGCAGGAAAAGATGAAAGAGTTACAATCTACCTTCGAAAAACATTGGGACGGAAAAGATCCCTGGGGAAAGAACAATGCCGTAGTTACCAGAGCCATGAAGCGGTCAGAGCGATACCGTAAAATGAAAGAAGCTGGAAAATCAGCAGCAGAAATTACCGAAGCATTCAAAGTACCGGTAAATATGAAGATCTTTTCATGGGAAGGTGAAAAGCAGGTAAACATTTCGCCTCTTGATTCAGTGAAATATACGTTAAAACTGCTCCATTGCGGATTCGTAGCAATTGATCCTAAATCAGGAGATATTAAAGCATGGATTGGTGGAAATGATTTCAAGTATTTCCAGTACGATCATGTTTTAGCACCCCGTCAGGTTGGATCAACTTTTAAACCGATCATATACGCCTCTGCTCTAGAGCAGGGAATTTCTCCAGATAAATATTACGCCAACGAAAAAACTGTTTATTCAGAATATCAGGATTGGTCTCCCGGTAACTCAAATGAAGAATATGGCGGGTATTATTCACTTGAAGGTGCACTATGTAAATCTGTTAATACTATATCTGTTGCCGTGTTAATGGAATCAGGAATTCCGCAAGCTATAGGGCTTGCCCGCAAAATGGGAATTAAAGCCGATCTGCCCGAAGTTCCTTCTCTTGCACTTGGATCAGCAGATATTCCACTGCTGCAGCTTGCTCAGGCATATGCTTGCCTCGACAATTTGGGAAGAACAGTTACCCCAAATTACCTGATTCGAATTGAGGATGCAAATGGTAAGTTATTGAAGAAATTTACCCCCGATAACGATGAAAAGGAAGCCATGTCACCCGAAACTGCAAAAATCATCACTCACTACTTGCAATCCGTTGTCAACGAAGGGACGGGAGCAGAAATAAGATCACTTTACAAAGTGGAAGGAGCTTTTGCCGGCAAAACAGGTACTACTCAAAATTATGCTGACGGATGGTTCATGGGATATACACCCGACCTTGTGACAGGATGCTGGGTAGGTGGAGAGGAACCCTCCATTCACTTTAGAAATATTGCACTTGGGAGAGGAGGCTATATGGCACTTCCCGTGGTTGGAAAATTTTTCAATAAACTTTACCGCGATCCTGCATTCCGCGACTATAAGAATCACTATTTCCCTGGATTAGATGAATCAACGCTGGCGTTGCTTGATATTCCTCATTTTACAGAAGAGTATTCAGAAAAAGGGATATCAAACTTTTGGGGTATTTTCGGTGGAGATCCAAAGAAAAGAGAGGAACGTAAAGCCGCAAGGGAGGAAAAAAGGAATGCAGCCAATTTGCCACCCGATGCGAATAAAGAGCAACCAGCAAAGGAAGAGCCAAAATCGAATATCTGGAAAAAAATTAAAGATGCACTCAATAAAAAATAGTGCAATTGTTACCATTTTGTATCAATTAAGCAATCTTTAAAAGATTTTTGTATTTTTGGCGACCAATTATTGGTTCATTTTGATATTTCGGAAAGATAAAACGGTTATAATTCGATAAAGATATGTGTGGTATTGTAGGAGTATTTGATTTAAAGGTGAAATCTGAAGATTTAAGAACGCAAGTCCTTAAGATGTCCAAACGAATTCGCCACCGGGGACCGGATTGGTCTGGGATTTATTGCGGTTCGAAAGCGATTATAGCACATGAAAGATTGGCGATTGTTGATCCGTCATCAGGCAGACAGCCTCTTTACAGCAGCGATAAAAAGCTTATTTTAGGCGTAAATGGTGAGATTTATAATCATCGGGAATTGCGTAAACCGCTCGAAGACCATTATGAATTTCAAACCGAATCCGATTGCGAAGTCATTCTTGCACTTTACCGCGAAAAAGGAATCGACTTTCTCGAAGATCTTAACGGGATATTTGCTTTTGTACTCTACGATGAAGAGAATGATTGTTACCTCGTAGCCAGGGACCACATTGGAATCATTCCACTTTACATGGGTTGGGATTCATTCGGCAACTTATATTTTGCATCTGAACTAAAAGCATTGGAAGGAACCTGTAAAAAAATTGAAGAGTTCTTGCCAGGGCATTATTTATATAGTAAAGATGGCGTCATTAAAAAATGGTACTCGCGTGAGTGGCCTGAATTTGATGCTGTAAAGAACAATGAATCTGACATCGATGTATTGAGAAAAGCGCTCGAAGATGCTGTCCATCGTCAGTTGATGTCTGATGTCCCTTACGGTGTTCTGCTTTCAGGTGGTTTGGATTCATCCGTCATATCAGCTATTGCCAAAAAATACGCCAGCAAAAGAGTCGAAAGTGACAATGATCAGGAAGCCTGGTGGCCTCAACTCCATTCCTTTGCAGTTGGACTTGTTGGTTCACCTGATCTGGCTGCTGCTCAAAAAGTAGCAGACCACATAGGAACAATTCATCATCAGGTACATTTTACGGTTCAGGAAGGCCTTGATGCATTAAGCGACGTGATTTATCATCTTGAAACATATGATGTCACAACAGTCAGGGCATCAACACCCATGTATCTGTTAGCCCGCGTTATCAAATCAATGGGTGTAAAAATGGTACTTTCCGGCGAAGGAGCAGATGAGCTTTTCGGAGGATATCTTTATTTCCACAAAGCGCCCAATGCTCAGGCATTTCACGAAGAGACAGTGCGTAAAATCGGCAAGTTGCACCTATACGACTGTTTAAGGGCAAATAAGTCACTTGCGGCGTGGGGTGTTGAAGGACGAGTTCCTTTCCTCGATAAAGAGTTTATGGATATTGCTATGCGCCTGAATCCTGAAGATAAGATGGCGAAAGACGGAAAGATGGAAAAATGGATTCTTCGTAAGGCATTTGAAGATTACCTTCCCGAAAGCGTTGTATGGCGTCAAAAGGAACAATTCTCTGACGGAGTAGGATACAATTGGATCGATTCTCTCAAAGCACTTACGGCGGAAACAGTTACTGATGAACAAATGGAAAACTCAAAGTTCCGTTTCCCTATCAATACGCCAATGTCAAAAGAGGAGTATTTCTATCGTTCAATCTTCACAGAACACTTTCCTTCAGATGCAGCTGCAACCTGCGTACCATCGGTACCTTCCATCGCTTGCAGTACTCCTGAAGCACTAGCTTGGGATGCATCATTTATCAACAACGCAGACCCATCTGGCAGATCTATGAAAAATATTCATACACAGGCCTATAAATAATTTATACTTGATTTAGATATCAAAAAGGTTAGAGCAGAAATATCTGTTTTGACCTTTTTTCATTTTATATATGCTATTTCCCTATCCTCCACCATTTGTATTTATTTATAATTGTGGCTGATAATCCTTTGTTTACAAAGCGGACATCCCCTATTGAGTAAAAAGCATTTGGATTATACTTCCTGATGATTGCAATAACTTTATTGATATCGTTTCGCATAACAACACTGTAAATTACACTGACCAAATTGCCGGAAGCCCCCCCCACGGCGTTATGATGCGTAATTCCATATCCTGCAAGTTTTAATGCATTGATTAGTTTATCTGCGTTAAGTACAGTAATAATCTGAAGTTGAACAATCCCCACAGCAAGTTTTTCCTCAATCAACATCCCAACATAATTGCCTGTAGCGTAGCCTCCTGCGTAGGCGATATAGCATGTCCAGTTGTCTAGGTTCTGCATTATTCGTCCAATGGCAATCAACCAGATAAGCACCTCAAAAAACCCTAGGAAAGGGGCAATCCGCTTTTGCCCTTTTGAAACCATTACAATCCTAAGTGTACCCAATGAGACATCAATAATCCGGGCAAAGAAAATCATCAAAGGCAGCATTACTAAATCGACAATTGTTGAGTCCATTTAAAAGAAATCAGTTATTTGTGACTAGTTTCCAGAATTCTGAATAGTTCATCCGTTGATATATCCTCATTAAGTTCTCCTCCGCTGGACATTGAGATGCGACCAGTCTCTTCGCTTACAACAATCACATAGGCATCTGTTTGTTCCGAAATTCCTATGGCAGCACGATGTCGTAAACCAAGAACCGGACTTATCTCAAGTTTTTGCGAAACTGGCAGAATACACCTGGCAGCTTTGATTCGATTAAGATTTATAATCATGGCTCCGTCGTGAAGCGGTGAGTTTTTGAAAAAAATGCTTTTAATAAGCTCCGAAGAAATCTTTGCATCAATGGTTTCACCGGTCTCAACATACTCTGTTAATTCGCTTTCGCGGGCAAGAACGATTAGCGCACCAACGCGGTTTTCTGACATTTGCCGACAAGCATCAACAATAGCATGCATATTTGCTTCTGAAGCCAATTTAAACTGGTTCGAAAAGAGATTCTCGAGCGAAAATTGTCGGTTTGCCCGATAACGACTTCCAAGCAGCAGCAAAAACCTACGCACCTCCTGCTGAAATACAATGATGATAGCGATAACACCTACACCGAAGAGTTGCCCCAGAATGGAACCCAAAAGCTCCATTTTCAAGGACTTTACAACCAGCCACACAACGAAAATGATGAATATCCCCATGAAAATATTGAAGGCAACTGTCCCTTTTACCAGTTTATAAATTTCATAGAAAATTATTGCAACAAGTAAAATATCAATGATATCCAGAAACCTGATGTGTATGAATAGATTTATCATTCAGTAATGCTTTTAATTTTACCAATCAATTTTATTGTCTCAACAGCCTCTTTGACATCGTGAACCCTCAGGATATCGCATCCTCCCGCCAAAGCCAAAGTATTTAGAACTGTAGTTCCATTCAGGCTTTCATCGGGGGATATATCCAAGGTATTCCATATCATCGCCTTACGAGAAACACCAACTAATATTGGCAATTCGAAAATCTTAAACGCATTCAGGTGGTTCAATAAATCATAATTGTGTTCTGCTGTTTTACCAAATCCAAAACCAGGGTCAACAATGATATCGCAAACTCCCAACAGTTTTAACTTTTGTACCTGAGTTGCAAGAAATAAGATTACCTCCTTTAAAACATCCTCATAAACCGGACCATTCTGCATCTTCTCGCTCTTTCCTTTAGAATGCATCAGGATATAAGGTAAATGCAGTCCACCAACAGTTTCAAACATTTCGGGGTCAAATGTACCACCTGAGATATCATTTACAACAAAGCCACCTATTTCGTTAAAAACTGCTTTAACAACTTTTGATCGATAGGTATCAACAGAAATTGAAGTTTCTGGAAAACTCTCTTTCACCGCCCTGACAGCCGGCATCAGACGATCGAGCTCTTCCTGTAAAGATATCTCCACAGCACCTGGCCGTGTCGACATCGCACCTATATCGATAAACTGCCCACCATCTTTAAGAATCTGGGCTGCGCGTTTTAAGATTGCACTTTCAGATGTATAGGCACCTCCGTCATAGAAAGAATCAGGCGTAACATTTAAGATTCCCATGACCACCTGAGAACTCAAACTAATCAGCTTCCCGTTCAGATTAATAGTGCTCTTCTTCTTATAAAAGCCTTTATCGTTTTTTGTAAACAACATTTTCTAAATCTTTAACAATAGTCCAAAGCCAATGAATACACTGTAATTATCATATTATCAATGCAATAAATTGAGAATATCCGTTGCATAAAAGTATGGTTTAATACAAAAGTAAGAATAAAAGTCACACCCATTCCCCAATTTTTAATACTTTTATGGTTCAATTATTAATTATGGATAAAACGAATCAACAGTTTGATCATATTATAGGTATTTGCCGCGATGTATTTGTAAAAAAGATGAAAGATTACGGAACTGCATGGCGAATTCTAAGGCCAAAATCAATGACCGATCAAATTTACATCAAAGCCCAAAGAATCAGAAGCATAGAAGAAAAGGGCATTTCTAAAATAGAGGAAGATGCACGCGATGAATTCATTGGGATAATAAATTACTGCGCGATGGCATTGATTCAACTTGAATTAGGCCCCTCTGAAGATGAGCTTCCAGCTGACATTACCGAACAAAAATACATGGAGAACCTTGTGAAAGCTAAAAACCTGATGATGGATAAAAATCATGATTATGGCGAAGCCTGGCGACAAATGAGAATTAGCTCCTATACTGACCTTATTTTAATGAAAATAAAAAGAACCAAACAAATCGAAGATAATATGGGAGCTACGATAATCTCTGAAGGGATTGATGCCAATTACCTTGATATGATAAACTATGCCATATTCGGATTAATTAAACTTGAATTTAATTAATATGAAGCAAAAGCTGCTCGTGTTGGCCAGATGGGTTGTTGGCGCCTTATTTACCTTTTCAGGATTCGTAAAAGGAATTGATCCTGCCGGACTTCAATATAAGCTCAACGATTATCTCGATGCCCTTCATTATCAAGTATTTGAAATCATATCTTTCCCAGGAGCCTTTTTATTACCTTTTGCCGAGTTTGCAATTGGCATTACGCTGCTGACGGGGGTTCTTATCCGACTTTCAACAAAGCTGGCTTTTATTTTTATGCTTTTTTTTACCCCGCTCACCCTTTATATCGCGTTGAAAAACCCGGTAACAGACTGTGGATGCTTCGGTGACGCACTGGTTATCAGTAACTGGCAGACTTTTTACAAAAATATTGTACTGATCATTCTCGCTATATTATTGCTCATTAATAGAAAGCATCTTCACTTTATTGCAACCGACAAATTTCGGCAAATTGTATTTGCCTTCTTGTTGCTTGGATATCTGTTACTCGTTTATTGGTCGTATAACCATGAACCTATATTTGATTTCCGGCCCTACAAGGTAGGTGCAAATATCCAGGATGGGATGAAAATTCCGGAAGGTTCACCTGCAGATGTTTACCAGAATGTCTATCATTACAGAAATCGCAAGTCAAATAAAGTTAAACAATTCAACGACAGCAACTTTCCATGGCAGGATACCACTAATTGGAAATTCGAGTCAATGGATCCGCCATTACTGTTAAAAAAAGGATACCAACCACCAATTCACGATTTTTCAATACAAACCATTGATCAGGAAAATGTGACAGATTTTTATCTTCAGGATTCGTCGTTTACTTTTTTAGTAATCGCTTACGATCTCAAAAAATCTTCGCATAAGAGACAAAAAGAGCTGAATATACTGGCTCAATGGGCAAAACTTAAGGGTTACCATTTCATTGGCCTAACTTCAACGACGGGAGTTGCACTTAAAAAATTTCAGCAAGAACAGTTACCTAAATACGATATAATGTTCACCGATCAGATAACTTTAAAAACGATCATACGATCGAACCCAGGGCTTATTTTGCTGAGGAAAGGGACGGTCATCGGGAAATGGCACTACAATGATTTTCCACCCCCCGCAGAAATGGAGGAAATCATCAATGCAGAAATGAACAAAAAGTTAATTCCGTGATTTGAAGTGGTACAGGATTTCAGACTTTGCCATTAAGTCTTATCTTTGCAATTCAATATACCAATTAAGCGTTAATTCATATTTATTAAAATAACAGGGTTATGAGAAAGAAAATTGTAGCAGGTAACTGGAAATGCAACACAACTGTAAAAGAAGGTGTTGAATTGGCAAAAAGTGTAAATGAACTAGTATTGACCAAAGGTGCAAAAGATGTTGTTGTCGTTCTTGGCACCCCTTTCACCCACCTGACCAGCGTTGTAGATGCTGTTGATGCAAGTCGTATTAATGTTGCATCTCAAAATTGTGCAGCTGAACCCAAAGGTGCATTTACAGGAGAAGTTTCTGTATCAATGATTAATTCAACCGGAGCAACTTATGTTATAATTGGCCACTCCGAAAGACGCGAATACTATCATGAAACCAGTGATACACTTAATAAAAAACTGGCACTTACACTTGAACAAGGACTTACTCCAATTTATTGCTGTGGCGAAGCTTTGGCGATCCGTGAAGCAGGCACACAAAACGCATTTGTGAAGCAACAGCTTGACGAAACCATTTTCCTTTTGCCAAAAGAACAAATGCTAAAAGTTGTTATTGCCTACGAACCCATTTGGGCGATCGGAACCGGCAAAACCGCATCTACGCAACAAGCGCAGGATATGCTTGCCTTTATCAGGGGTTTAATAGCAGCCAAATACAGTAAAGAAGTAGCAGAAGAGATTTCAATTCTTTATGGTGGTTCATGCAGCGCAAGCAATGCAAACGATTTGTTCAGTCAACCCGATATCGATGGCGGGTTAATTGGTGGTGCCTCTCTTAAGGCAGCCGATTTCCTCTCAATTATCAATGCATATTGATTTTAGATTCATAGTAGAGCAAAAGATAAATCATATAATGAAAAAGTGGATCTGGGTAACCTCGTCCACTTTTTTTATAAGCTTGTTTTGATGACTGAAAATTTATTACTTTGGAAATAAATTTTGCATTTGTAATCTCGTATTAATCTGAAATATAATGGAATATATAAAATTAAACTGTCACATACAACCTGATACAGAAATCAATCGTGAAATATTGGTTGCAGAATTAGGAAACATTGGTTACGAAAGCTTTACAGAATCAGACGAACTCGTCGAGGCTTATATACCAACATCTGATTTTTCAGATAGCGCTCTTCAGGATCTTTTTCCGATCGTTTTTTCTGGATTTCAAATCTCCTGGACCGTCGAGAATATCCCCGATCAAAATTGGAATGAAGTTTGGGAGAAAAATTATTTTCAACCAATAATCATTGCGGAAAGATGCCTCATCAGAGCTCCTTTTCATACTGATTACCCCAAGGCGGAATATGAAATTGTGATTAAACCAGGCATGGCTTTTGGTACCGGAAATCATGAAACAACAAGTTTGATGATATCAGAGATTCTAAAACAGGACTTGAATGGTAAAACAGTGCTTGACATGGGTTGCGGAACTGGAATTCTGAGCATTCTTGCATCTATGAGAGGTGCGGGTAAGATCACAGGAATTGATATTGATAGTTGGGCGACCAATAGTACGATCGAAAATGCCACGTACAATAAAATTTCAAATTTGAATGTAATTCAGGGTGGAGCAGATACAATACCTGACGCAAAATTTGACTTTATCTATGCCAATATTCAGCGAAATATACTGTTGAATGATATGCCCCTATATTTCAATGCACTGAAACGTGGCGGAGAATTGATAGTGAGTGGCTTTTATTCGGACGATCTGGAACCAATCAAAGTACGTGCAGCGGAATTAGGTTTGCAGTTTCGAAGATCTACCGAAAATGAAAATTGGATTGCAGCTGTATTTACATCGAAATAATTCCCTTTTGACCAAGTTCAATCACTTCTAAATCCTTCATTATCGATTTATCGATTGTAAACCGAATTAAAGTTCGTACCTGATGAAAACCTTGAATTCCGGCAGCCCCCGGATTGATATGCAGTAATTGATATTTATTGTCGTAGATCACCTTCAATATATGTGAATGACCAGAAATGAATAACTTCGGAGTATAAGAGCCAATCTCTTTGCGTGCCTCGGGAGAATAATGATCTGGATATCCGCCGATATGAACCATTAACACCTCTACCTCTTCGCAAACGAACCTTAATATTAAAGGGTATTCCTGTCGGAGATCTGTACCATCAATATTTCCTGATACCGCACGAAAAGGCTTAATTGATGAAAGCTTTTGGGCTGTTTCGATATTTCCAATATCACCAGCATGCCAAATCTCATCACACTCATTTAAATAGGTAATGATTCGATCATCCAGGTAACCATGGGTATCCGATAGTAATCCTATTCTTCTCATACTTCCCTTGATCGTAGATTAGAAAATTAAATTCTCCACAAAAAAAGAGAGATTACCAAATGGTAACCTCTCTTCAATTTTATCATATACTTTTCCTTTAATCAGGAATTGTAAAACTTATTCGATTACGATTGTTTCTGTTCTACGGTTGGCTGCATATTCAGCTTTCGTACAAGGAACACCATCAACACATTTATTAACTGGTTGTGTTTCGCCGAATGCCTGAGCATTAATCCGTGAAGTACTAATTCCTTTGCTAACCAAGTAGTCAATAACTGATTTACCACGTTTTTCAGAAAGCTTCATATTGTAGCTTGCTGGTCCTCTACAATCAGTATGAGATTTTATTTCAACATTAACAGTTGGATTCTCATTCATATCCTTAGCCAATTTATCAAGATCTGTTGTTGACTGATTGTCAAGATTCCATTTGTCAAAAGCAAAATATACCTTGTAAATATTACCAATAACTGCAGGTTTAACAACTTTCACTTCAACCTTTGGTTCTGGTTTTGGTTCTGGTTTTGGTTCTGGTTTTGGTTCTGGTTTTGGAGCCTCAACTACTGGCTCTGCTTTCTTCTTCTTTCCAAAAGCGTAAGAAAGACCAACATGGGTGTATAATTTTGTCTCGTAAATATCTGGTAATGAGTTACCAGTCTTTATATTACCAGCCCCAACAGTTGTTATATGTCCATCCATTTTGTCTGTATTGACCCAACTCCATTGAGTTCCGATATTTAATTTCAGATTGTCGTTCAATCGGAAAGCAACACCAGTTCCAATTGGAATCGTAGGTTTCCAGTTATCATCATTATTGATCAGAACATCACCAGTCTTTTTCCAAATATGAGTTGCGCCAACCCCTAATTTAGCATACCAGTAAATTTTACGGTCAAATTTATTCTTTGCGAATAAATTATTGAGGTTCCAAACTGTATTCAAATCATACTCATTGACCTCCGTTTTGAAAGGTTTAATGTTTGTCCAGCCAAGATATTTCCAGGTACCGGTAAGATTCGTATAATTCCAACCTAGTTCTGCGGCAAAAACATGAGAAAAATTCTTTTTCACCAAAGCACCGAAACCAAAATCCATATCACTTTTCCAGAAATTGAAATGGTGAAAACGGGCATCTTTAAACATATTGTATTCCCCGGCAAAATTAGCCACACCAGCATTGACCCCAATTTCCCACCTCGTATCAGCAGGTTCGGATTTTGCTTTTTCCTGGCCAAAAGTTAATGCATAGCACATAATCAGCACTATAGCACTTAAGCTAAGTTTTTTCATAAATAAAAAATTTTAATATTTAACTTTAGAACGTTGTTTTACAAAAGGTTTTAAATGTATTTAATTATGCAAATATAATAAAATAAGGAAAACCAAACCACATATTTGAATTATTATTTTACTAATTTTAACATCCGCAAGGTAGTAAAAAAAAACAAAAAAAAACTTTTTTTTAAAAAGAAATACATGAAATTAATTATCAATTAATTACCCATTATTTAGAAAGAATTCAAATACATTAAACACTGATTACAATGGCATAAACCACTTAAGCGAGATTTTGTAATATTGCAGATTAAAAGGAATTAAAATATATTATCGGCCAGTTAACCAACCAATTAAAAATATTCATCATTTACAATCAAGATGTATCTTAATTAATAGTTAAGAATTTCCTGTTAATTTAACGATCCCTAATTTGTCATTTTTTTCGCAAAAAAGTTAAAATCAAAATAAAAAATCATTCGCTTATAAATCGATTCAAAATGTCCAGTACTTAACGAAAAATGCTAAAATTGTGTATTATTTCAGCGAAAGGAATTGGTAAAGTGAAAATTTGAAACAGACGATTCCATATCAACAAGACCAAAGTACTGCCCAATTAAATGGAATTTTCTTTGACATATTCCCCTGAAAGTATTTAAAAATTTATAACTAATGAATAATATGGTAATTGTCGTTACTGGTGGTGCACAAGGAATTGGCAGAAAAATAGCTAAACATTTTCTCACAAAGAAATGGAAATCAGTCATTTGGGAAATAGACAGTAAAGCAGGAGTTGAACTTGCCAAGGATCTAAATCACCCTGACTTTTTGAATGTTAAATGTAATGTTGCGAATGAAGATGAGGTAAAGGCAGCTGTTCGGCTTACGCTTGAAAGATTTGGCAGAATTGACGTCCTTATCAACAATGCTGCAATCATGAGCAATAAACCAATTTCAGCTCTTTCGTTAGCAGATTGGCAACAGGTGATTGATATCAATCTTACAGGTCCATTTCTTTGTACTAAGTATTGTGAAACAGAACTAAGACGAAACAGCGGTTCCATTATCAATATTTGTTCTACACGAGCATTTCAATCGGAAGTTAATACAGAGGCTTATTCTGCTTCAAAGGGTGGATTATTTGCCCTAACCCATGCTTTAGCCGTAAGTCTGGGTCCCGAAGTGCGCGTAAATTCAATATCACCAGGTTGGATCGATCATTCGGAAGAACAAAAAAGTAGTGCCACTAAAAAGGAATTCTTTTCAAAAGAGGATCATAAACAACATCCGGCTGGGAGAATCGGTAAAACAGATGATATTGCCCGGCTTGTCTGGTTTCTTTCTCAACCTGAAAATAGTTTCATAACAGCTCAAAACTTTGTGATTGATGGCGGAATGACCCGCAAAATGATATATTTGTAAAACCTTTACATCAGAATAAATAACTGTATATAAACCCGATATGTTGACAGAAAAATATTACACGCCAGTTGAAGAACGACTAAATGTTATCACTCATGGTTTTGGTTTTATTCTTGCATTACTAGGTTCAATTTTATTATTGAATTACGGATTACAGGAAGGATTTCATTTAAGATTCTTCAGCTATTTGGTTTATAGTTTTGGATTACTGACCCTTTATCTTGCATCGACACTTTATCATTCTGCAAAAGCTCCTAAATTGAAAAAGCGATTGAATATTTTTGACCATTCTGCAATATATGTTTTAATTGCCGGAACATATACACCAATCGCATTGCTCACGATAAAAGGAACCTGGGGACTGGCTATTTTTTGCACTGTCTGGATTTTGGCTATTATCGGAATCGTATTAAAATTCTTTTTTATTGGGCGCTATTCAAAATTTTCAACGGCCACCTATGTTTTGATGGGTTGGGTGGTTGTGATCGCAATTAAACCTTTGATAAACAGTATGGTTGCTCAAGGACTTCTTTGGCTATTGGCAGGTGGAATGTTTTATACGATTGGAGCCCTTCTTTACCAGCGAAAATCAATGAAATATAATCATGCCATATTTCATGTTTTCGTATTACTTGGAAGCTTATGCCATTATATTGTAATTTTAAATTATACGAATTAATTTGATTTACCTGGCTTTAGCCAACCTAATCTTTCTGTAAATGCAGGTTTCGAGTTCACACATTTGACATTCATAAGCCGTTTTTTTAACATTCCTGCCAAATCCAATAACTCCGCTAACTGATTTTATGGGATCCATCAGGCAAGATTCAGACAGTTTAATTCCGCACCGATTTTCAGGAAACAATGCAAAAAATCGTTTCTGTTCACTAAGAGCCCATCCACAATAACCCGGACTGTACCGATTGGCCATTTTATAACCTAAATTAATCAATTCATTTTCAAAACCATCCTGAATTTTATCAATCGCAGCCTCCACCGTAATCGAACCAATCACATCAAGAATATATCCTTCAATCAGATCACCCGTGGCCATAAGCTCTTTGCTTTTTTCGCTGATTCCAGCTCCGGCAGTACAGATAAAAAGTGCTCCACCATCTGCATTTTTTAGTTGTTGAGCTATTTTTTTACCGACATAAAATGTGATTCCCTCAGCAACAAAGCTTCCCATTTTGTCTGTTGAAAAATTTTCCAATACCATCAAACTACCCTGAATATCACACAACTGGTTACACTGTCCTAGCGCAAAGGCAATCATATCAGGAAAAGGTTCGGGTGATTGCCCGCGACCATAACCCATTGCTTCTTCGACATGCTCTACTTCAATATCCAGCTCATTAAATGAGTACGCAAAGTTTTTTAGTTCTTGTTGCATAAATTTTCGAATTCTTGTTGTAAGATTTTCTGATCAATTTCTGGTCCAATAATTACCATTTCAGTATGATAAGGATTATCAGGAACTGGCTTAATTTCAATGTGTTCAAAACTTGCCTGAACAGCCATAGGACCGTTCACCGTATTGATATATCCCTTCATGCGATAGGTAATTAAACTATATTTCCGAATAAAATAATCCAGATTTTCGCTTGAAACCGCCTTCGTGCATTTTATTACAACTGAACCAATATCGGGTCTTCCTGAGCTATCTTTCTGACCATTTCCCATTATAGATACCGGGAAATGGAAAGCTGATTCCTCTGATAATTCAATTTTGCAAAAAGATGTTTCCACAATCTTAGCAAAAGGGTTAATAATTAATAATTTGCGACGGATTTCCGAAAGTGATTCAACTGCAAGATCACATTTATTCATCACAATTGTATCTGCTACCCGAATCTGTTGTGTATTACGTCCTACCCTTTCAATCGTTTTCTGAAAATTCAGCGCATCGACTATTATGTAAGAATGCGCCAACCAAATCATATTGCGTAAAGCAGAGGAGGAAATTATCTGACTGATAGTGATTGGATCAGAAAGTCCCGAGGCTTCCAAAATAATTAAATCTGGCTGATGCTGATGAATAAAATCAGCCAGTGAATGAATAAAACTTCCCAATAAGCAGACACAAAAAACAGAGCCATTATTCATTTCGAGCAACTCAAATGACTTGCCGGTTTGTTTCAGTTCGCGGCTGTCGATGTTCACATCGGCATATTCGTTCTGAATGATCGCAATCTTTTTCGAATCAGCATATCGCTCAATTATTTTTTTGATCAGCGTCGTTTTGCCACTTCCTAAAAAACCAGTCACCAAATAAAATGGGATTTTTTTCATCCTAATCGTTTACAACTCCCTTGCAACCAGCGAAATCTGACGGATATGCTCTGGTGTTGTTCCACAGCATCCTCCAATAATATTAACGCCTGCTTCAATTATTGCCTTTACGTAACTTGCTGTTTGTAAAGGAGATTCAGGAAAAACTGTCTTGCCATCATCATACACAGGCATACCAGCATTGGCATGAATAAGGACTGGAATAACGGTATTACATATCCGGATCTCTTTCACGATCTGAATCATCCCTTCAATCCCGTTGCCACAGTTTGCACCAATAATATCAATCCCTTCAGGAACCAGTTCCTGCATCATTTCAGTCGGAGAGACACCCATCATAGAACGGTATTCGCCATCAACCGTCCTTTCAAAAGTCATCGTACAGATCACTTCACGAGTTGTGTTTTCTTTTGCTGCCCTGATCGCCAAACGTGCTTCATCAAGATCTGTAAAAGTTTCAATAATGATGGCATCGACCCCGCCCTTTTCCAATGCAATAACCTGTTCTTTAAACGATTCGTAAACCTCTTCAGGAGTTACTTCACCCATCATCAGGATTTTTCCGGTCGGTCCGACAGAACCCAAAACAAATTTGTTGCCGGCAGCTTTTCGTGATATAGCTGCTGCTGCCTGGTTTAACTCCGAAGCACGATCAGCTAATCCATAATGGATTAATTTAAAACTACTTCCTCCAAAACTATTTGTCTCGACCATATCAGCACCTGCATCGATATAGCTTTTAGCAATATCAAAAACTTCGTCAGGATGTTCAATATTCCAGAGTTCAGGACATTGTCCCGGCTTTAAACCTTTTGCATGCAAAAAAGTTCCCCATGCACCATCAGAAACCAGAATTTTCCCTTGCTTAATGCGGTCCGTGATTTTTCCCATTTTAAGATAATTTTTAAAATATCAAAATTCTTTTAGCCATTCTGTAATCACATCAACTGATGGCACTTTCCCCTGCGATTTAATCGTGTATTTCTTCAAAATTACTGTTGGAGTTTGTGAAATACCATATTTTGTCAGCTTTTCCGGATCTGTAACATACTTAACTTCGATGCTCTTACCTGTCTGTAAAAAGGCGGTATTGATCCGGATTTTCATGATATTGATTTCCTCTTCGTCCTTGCAAAAGACGATAAACTCACCCTTTTTCGCCTGAATCTTCAGCTTAATTTTTTCATTAATCCTCTTCTGGATCGCAGCAATCAGCTCATTTTTAGGTGGTATCTGGCTCACAAACGAGATTTTACCATCGATGCAGATCGTAGGAATATTCTTAACCATCAGCGAAGCCATAAATGTGACTCCATCCATCTGTTTGATCGCATGTTCACGCCATTCAACGATCCCTTCAAAATGGGGTGCAATTTTCTTCACAGCTTCAACCATGTATTGACAGGGAGCACACGATTCGGAGTCAAGCGTAATAATATCGACAATCACCTTATCGCTTTGGCCATAGTCTTTCATATTCAACAACTTCAGGCTATCGCTTTTTCGAGTCATCGCCCTGACGATCTGCTGCTCATATGGATCTTTGACCAATTTAGCAACTGCGATCAGATTCTCAGTTGGTGTAGCCATAGGAAGATCACATCCCGGAGACAGAATAAATCCGCGATCTCCACCCAATTCAATACAATCCAGTGCGTTAAAAGCTGCATCTTCGGGGGTCCCCATCAACAGGACTACAGTCAACTGAAGATTTCCTCCAAAACTGATGTTATGCCTAAGCGCAATATCTTTCACATAATCGAGCGGAATATTTTCGTCAATGCTGATATTGTCCGGTTTACATCCACACATCACCTCGATGTTCTGCTGTGCATGTCCGCAAACAAAGAATGAGCTAAGCGCCCCTTTTTCCCTGATGTGCCGGAAGATTTCGGTCACTGGAGGCGAGACGAACGTTTCAAAAGTGACAGGATCAATCTGGCTGGTCATCGGATCAACAACTGCAATTACATCGCATCCGGCTTCGATGTAATAATCGGCCATTCTCTTCGCGACCTTTTCGCAAAATGCAAACAGTTTTGAAACATATTCCGGTTCTTCGAAAAGTTTCATAAATATATCTGTGCCCAAAAGGTGAAGCGCTAATGTGAATGGTCCGGCAATGAGCCCATAAAGTGCCAGATCGGGATATTTAACTCTTAATTGTTGTATGGCATCAATCACAATCGGCATGCGGCCTTGGTGTTTCTTGGGAACCAGCAGATCTTCAATGGTTATCCCTTCCAATAAAGGATGCGAAATGACAGCCGGAGGATTCTCTTCAGCCCAATTTAACTTACACCCAAGCAGTTCCGCTTCAAGTTGTAAATCAAATAATACAGGAATCCCATCGGGTTGGTACAATTCAACGGCTTTGATAATCCCTTTTACAATATGATCTGCTGAATGTAGAAATTCGGTTGCATTAACACCAATCAGACTTGCGCCATGAACTCCAACAAACGGCACCCATGGAGTAGAATCGGTTGGTTCAAGTTTAAAAGTTTTTTGAATCCTCTCTTTTCCTGTCATGATAATTATTTCAAATTTCAATCAGAGACTTGCTTTTCGCATCGCCATCAAATTCTCATGCGGTGTGGTCACAATTATTTCGCAGCCCGCGGACAAAATAAACTTTCGGCCTTTTTCATTATCGCACAATAGCTTGCAAGTTGAATAAATTTCTTCTGATGATTTATCCATCACAAAGCGCGGATCAATATTTCCGCAACGAATAACATCCGGTCCCATCACTTCAAATGCATGCTCGGGATCAATCTGCCAGTCGATGTCTAAAATATCAATCCCAAGATCTTTCAATGAAGGGAGCAAATGGGTGATATCGCCGCAAATATGCATTTTAACCTTTGCCCCACAAGCGTGAATAAAACGGATGATTTCGCGATGACGTTCTTTTACAAATATATCGTAAGTAACCGGATCGATTTGGGAACAGATCGCGTCGCCCATTCCGATTACATCACATCCTGCTTCAATCTGTGCTTTGGCAAAATCCTTCGCTGTATGCATACATTTATCCAACAGGAGATTTGCAATATCGGGATCCATCATCAACATCATCATAAATTGCTCAATACCTGCAAGATCACACGCTTCTGCCAAAGGTCCTTCAATCCAGCCAATGATGGGTACATTACCATTTGTGCGGTTCGACAACAATTCTGCGCAACGAATTCTGTCGAGTGTCCGCTCGCATTTATAAACATCAGGTATCTTGAGATTTCTTATGTCCTCTTCATTTTTGATAACAAGATCAAGACACCTTGGAACTCCTTCCGGGATGACCTCAATCCTTGCCCCAAAAGCACTTGTTTCACGGTAAGGATCGGAGATAAGTCCAACCATATCGATATCAAAATCGTCAAGCGCCCGAAGATTGGCCTCGACCAAAAAACGGTAATCAGATGCGAATTTTGCATAATTACCTCCTGCATAACGGGCGATAAAGTGCATCAGAATAGGCCGAAAGATGGTTCTTTCCGATGAATGAATACCTTCGCACAAATTCTGAAAGACCTTTTTTTTGGTCATATCGAATTTTATTAATTTAATTTTGCAAGAAGATCAATAAGTCCTTGTGGATCAGGAGAATAAATATCCATTCCTATTTTATTGCTAAAATCCTTTGTTACAGGAGCTCCACCAACAGCAACGATTGTTCCGGGCACTGCCTCTTTCACTGCTTTGCCAATCTTCTCCATATTCACCATTGTTGTGGTTAGCAGTGCAGAAAGACAAACGATTGCACCCGGATTTGCTTTAACTGACTCGACAAACTTTTCAGCTTTTACATCGGTGCCCAGGTCAATCACTTCCCAGCCACTCCCCTCTACCATCATAGAGACCAAATTCTTACCAATATCATGAAGGTCTCCTTCAACAGTTCCGATAATGATTTTTCCTTTGCGAACGACAGAACCGTCGTTAAAAAAAGGTTTAAGATGCGCCATTCCGAAGCTCATCGCTTTGGCACTCATTAGTACCTGGGGAACAAAAACTTTGTTTTCACGAAATTTAACCCCGACTTTTCCCATTCCAATCACAAGACCTTTATTCAAAACTTCAGTCGGGGGAACGCCCATTTCGAGGGCCATTTTAGTCAATTCGTCGGCACCATCCTGTCCGCGCATATCGGGAGGATAAGGTGATGCCAGGTTAATTTTCCCAAACTCAACACAATGCGCCAGTCTTTCAAGAATCTCTTCCATGGTTTTAATCTGATTAGTTTTATATAATTAATTCATATTTAATATTTTGCACTAAAGACCAAATTTAATATCAACTATTTCAATCGTAAAAAGTAAAGGTGTAAACGGAGGAATAGACGCATATCCATTATCGCCATATGCCTTGGCTGAGGGTATCAGGAAATCCGCACTTTCGCCCTTATTCATTACTTCAATACCTTCTTCCCAGCCTTGAATCATGCGTTGATTAGTTGCTTTATGAACATAGGTAAAACTTGAGGATGAGTCGAAAACAGCGCCATTTAAGAACATTCCAATGTATTTTACGGTAACAGTATCTCCCTCCTGAACAGCTGCACCCGTACCTTGCTTACCTACAATATAATACAACCCCGTAGAGGTCGTGTCAATATCATTACTTATAACATTAGTATCAAGCCATTCCTTAATCATTGTAGCCTCTTTTTCAGAAGAATAAGTCTCCTCAGTCTTTTTGCACCCGAAAACAAATACCAAAATGAACATTACAGCAGCACTAACTTTTAAATATGTATTTAATTTTTTCATTTAATAATTTTTTAAAAACTATTGCGATTTTCGTAATAGCTACGCAAAGATAAAATTTATTCTACCTGCTATACTTAAATTTATTGTCGACCCATGTAGAACCAACAGTATTCTCCATCCCAGTTACTGATTCATGACAATCCCTGCCAGAGACAGCTAATGTAATCAATATCAAAAACATCAACAAATTACATTTGCTCTTCGAAATAACGGAAATCCATTTTCACCCTTTTTATAACGAATCAATTACCAGACTTTCATAGTAACCATTCCATTACTTGCATTTTCAAATGGACCAGGGAACGGATTGGCAACATTGCGTATTTTTCCAAAGTAGTCGGTGTCAATTTTAATTGGTGTACCGTCAGCATTTTCGTAAGAAAGGTTTGGAACTCTTGCTTTGCCCAGAAGTTCGGTAGTGACAAGCTGTCGCTTCTGTTCTTTTCTCCAGTTGGGATCGACAGATAATTCAAGATACCAGCCATTCGGTTTTTCTGTTAACCTGACGCCAGCGTCAAATGCAGGTTTGACCAGAGCTTCGCGGTCAAACTTTGACGCATGTGTGCCCTTGGTAAAGACATTGCCCTTGGCCCATACCTGAAGGATGGAATTATCGAGTTCATTAGCCTTGCATGCTTTGACAAACAGGTTATTGTAGAAACGGTGGTCACCGCCGGGGGCATTAAACAGGCCTGCGATCTCGGTTGAATGTGCCTGATGGAAAGGGGTATTTCGTTCGTCAAGATTAATAATCTGGATAGGACCCAGAATCAGGTTGTGAACAATGGCAAGACCTTTCGAGTTGATCAGGAATGATTTTTCTTTTGATAATAAGATGTTATTTGCGATCAGAAGCGGTCCATGTTGCATTTCGCAGAAAATATCTATTTGATTATCATGCAGCAAGTTCCCGGTCACCTGTGCCCCCTGGGCCATCCAGTCAAGCCAGATGCCCGCAACGCCTCCGACCCGGTAAATATGATTGCCACTGATCTTCACGTCAACCGCACCGTGAAATTTGATGCCACCCATTTCTGCCCCGGTAAATAGCCGTCTCATATAAATGTCGTGAATATCATTTCCAGTTACGGTGCTAAACGCGCAACCCATGCTGCCGACAATACCAGTCTGCTCACAATTGTAAATGTGATTGTTGCGAACGAGGTGACTGCCGACTGTTTCCTTGTTCCAGCCGTTTTTCAACGCACGGCGAACGCAGGCAGTGTAGGGGTCTGCAGCACCGGCATCGTTGGTGTTGTCGAATTCGTCGCCATACTTGCCCAGTGAGATGCCGGAGCACTTTGAGTTGCGAACAGTGTTGTTTTCAATGATCCAGCCCTTGCTCCAGTTGGTACCGACAATTCCGGCCTGTTCGGCCGATGGCGGTGCCCAGTTCGTGGCGGCATTCTCCATTGTAAAACCGCTAACTGTAATGTAGTTGATAAAGTTTTTATTGGGATAAAATACCACTTTCCTTGCATTGATTTCCACCTGCTCTGTGTTCGGGTTAACACTCTTGAATTGCGCCCAGATCGTAGTCATATTCTTTTCCACCTGTCCGAACCATAATGGTGTCTTGTCGGTGGGATTCTTTAACTCGTCAAAGTTTATGGCTTCGATCATCCAATTACCGTTCAAATATACACAGCCAGTGTGGTGTTGACGACCTTTAGTATCGAACCAGTCACCACGGATCAGATCGCTGTAAGGATTGAAATTGCCAAAAAATGAATTGGGCAGCATCAATTTCCATATATCTCCACTGACCTTTTCCCATCCTTTGACAAGCTCGGAACCTGTAATGACCACTTTTTCGCCTTTAGCAGCCCGATAAATAATCCGTTTGGTATCACTTTCTCCTCCCCGAAGCGGATTCACTCGTTCCCGGTAAACTCCCTCATGAACAGTAATCACATCCCCGGGAATTGCAAACTGTGCAACGAAATTGATCGTCCTAAAAGGGTTAGATGAAGATCCATCATTTTTATCATTTCCACTTGCCGAAACATGGTATTCTTTTGCCTGAAGAACAAAGGATGTCAATACTAATAATATCAACAATCTCAATTTTAACATTTTCATTATTTTGAAATTAAAAATTGCCATTAAACTCTTTGACTGCCTCCATCATTGCTGCAAGGTTTTCGATCGGTACATTAGCCAGAATATTATGAACGGTGGTAAAGACAAAACCGCCATCTTTGGCAAAAATTTCACAATTCTCAAGAACTTGTTTTTTCACTTCTGCTGGGGTACCGAACGAAAGCATTTTTTGAGTATCGACTCCCCCACCCCAGAATACCAGATCTTTACCATATGTATTTTTCAAGTGGCGGGGATCCATCCCTTTCGCATTGATCTGTACCGGATTGATAATATCAATTCCAGCCTCAATAAACAGCGGCATAAACGTCTCAACTGCACCGCATGAGTGCTTAAAACTTTTCCATTCGGTATTTTGATGTATCCAGTCATTAACCCTCCTGTAATAGGGAAGATACAACTCTCTGAACTGATCTGGAGAACAGAAAGTGGAATCCTGTGTCCCAAAATCGGTACCACAAATAAAGGCAGCATCAATCTTATTTCCAATTCTTTGGTAGATCTTCTTTAAATTTTCAATGGCAATTTCAGTCTGCTTCTCAAAAATTGCGTGGATATAATCAGGACGCATCACCGTACTCATATACCATTCAGCCACATCGCGTATTCCTTTTGGATGTTTCAGATTCATTCCGGGAACAAGCGCAATATCACCTAAGGCGGTGCCACCCAGGCTCACAATAATCCCCTTCCCTGATGCAGATAACTGATTGATTGTTCTTTCCCAGTAATCAAGGGTTTCGTTATCAATTTCTCCAAATTCTTCGAGATTATCTGCTGAATTCAATTTCTCTTCATCAATAGGTTCCTGGCGGATGATTGCGTCAAAGAAATAGCCGGTTTTTGGCATCCGTGCACTTGGCGGAACGGACATGTCTCCCTGCGGATAGATCAGCAAGCCTCCATCTTCAGCCACCGTATAATTAAAATCTTCAGGAACCATCAATTTTTGTCCCCAATTTGAAGTGAAAGGTTTCCATTCGCATTCATTGTTAGCAAATCCGATGAGGTTACCTTTGCCGTAAGCACCGATCACATCAATCCCCATCGCTTCTCGTAATTCCTCATCAACTTCACCTAACATCTGGAATGGTTCAGCCACTTTCACCGGTCGCTCTTCAAGTCCGTAATAATCCCTGAGGTTTTTCACTGCCAGACAATGAATGCCAGTAACACCAGTCGCTCCAAAATCAAGAACCAGATGTTCAGGCTGCTGGTGATTCAATGTTTTTTTTAGGTTTTCTCTTGAATCCATTTTTCAGTTTATTTAGTTTCGTTTCACCTATGGCATAGCTGGTAAGTTCCACCCTTCCCGATAGGTATGCCGGATGTATTCCTTAGCAGTTTCCAGTGCATTAAATTTGGCATATTGTGTGTTAAAATGAGGATGACCGTCGATCACCTTAAACTCATTAGAAGTGATGATTTTCAGCTCTTCTGTGTCTGAAATATTCATGATTTGCATCTTTTCAGCATCCCATTTCAGCGATTTATTCAACCCTTGCAGCCTGATGGCCAGCACGCCCAGAAGCACCATCTCGTTAAAAGGTCCGGAATAGGCAAAATTAGAAGTTCCCTCCACCCTGCTTTCGGGTGATTCCTTACAAGCGCGGATCCAGTCCTGTTCGTGAAATCCGTCAACATACCCGATTGCTCCGGGAATACGACGCAAATAGGGTGTAACTTTCGGTACGCGACCCGAAACCAAACGACTGTTGAATCCGCCACAGCCACAAATCAAAGTATCCTTCGAACCGACAAATATGCAACCTCCAAGTCCATCGGCCATTAGGTTTTCTCCTTCGGGTAGCAATTCTGAAACATTTGGGTACAACCCACCGTCGTACCAATAAACTTTAACTGGTGGCATTCCCACTTTGGGCAGGTTATCACGAGTCGGAAAGGTAAACTCAACAGTTTCAGCCTGTGGCGCTGATTCAGTGTTAATTGCTGTTGAACATCCACGAACCTTTTCTGGACTGCCCAGTTTTAGCGACTGATAAACAGGATCTAACACATGACAGGCCATATCACCAAAAGCGCCGGTTCCAAAATCCCACCAGCCACGCCAGTTCCATGGAGTATAAATTTCGTTAAATGGACGCATTGGAGCAGTTCCAATAAACAGATTCCAGTCCAATGTCTTTGGCGTTTTCATAAGCTGAGTCGGCCTTTGAAGTCCTTGCGGCCAGATAGGACGGTCCGTCCAGGCATGTACCTCTTTAATCTCACCAATTTCGCCATTCCATATCCACTCGCAAAGTTCCCGGACACCGTCGCCGGAATTACCCTGATTCCCCATTTGAGTTGCTACCTTGTGTTTAACAGCCAGTTTAGTCAGGAGTCGTGATTCGTAGACAGAATGAGTCAACGGTTTCTGACAATAGACGTGTTTGCCAAGCGTAAGTGCAGTTGCAGCTACAATCGCATGCGTATGGTCAGGAGTTGCAACCATCACACCATCAATGGTACTGCCCAATTCGTCAAACATTTTGCGCCAGTCCCAATATTTCTTTGCATTGGGAAATTCCTTAAAACAGTTTTCTGCGTATTTCCAATCCACATCGCACAAGCCAATTATATTTTCGTTTGCCATTCCAACAAGGTTTGGATGACCTTTACCGCCAACTCCGACTCCGACAATGTTCATCTTGTCGCTTGGCGCTTTATGACCTAATCCGCTGACCGAAAAGCTCGGTACAATCGAGATTCCTGCAGTTGCAATCGCACTGTTTCTTAAGAAATTTCTGCGTGAATTATTAAGATTTTCCATCTGAAAAGTTGGTTTATAGTTAGTTAATTTCTTTCAATTTAATATTCCGGAACCATACCTGTGTTCCATGGTTTTGAAGAGAGATGAATCCTTCATCGAATTTCCCATAATCGGGGAAGGATGCCCACTTGCCACTGTCGCGAAGTCTTTTCCACTCATCGGTATATTTTTCATACTCCACAACGACCACTCCATTAATAATTTGCGTCACATGGTTGCCATCAACGACTAGCATCAGGTGATTCCATTCGCCAACCGGTTTGCTTGGAAGCGATTTCGGAGGGTACATCGCATAATTGGCACCACATATCTGCCAATCTTTAAGTGGATCGGGCCAATTAGCCTGATCTATCAGCTGAAATTCAGGGCCAGTTTCGTACGGAAATTTGTATTTCGCATCTTCAGAGATCTGGAAAATAATCCCACTGTTGGTCCCCTTCATCAATTTAAAATCAACGCTCAGCGCAAAACTGCGGTATTTTTTGTTCGTGATAATATCCTGACTTTCAGCACCACCTTTGGTTGTAGTTGTAAATACACCCTCCTCGATGATCCAGCAATCGGGGAAACCCTTTAAATTGTAACCATGCCAGCCATTCGTTGTTTTACCGTCAAACAGAAGGATCCATCCTGCCTTTTTCTCCTTTGCAACCAGTGTATTCGGTGCTGATGAACGATCGATTTGACCGTAGAGCGTTAACGGATCTTTCTTATCGGAAGGAGCCCACGAAATCATTAAAATGATAATAAGACTCAATAGAAACAGTTGTGAGAGATTTTTCATGATAAAAATATTACAATTGCTTAATTCTAACATTTCTGAACCAGATGGTTGCATCGGCATGTTTGCCCTGTAAACCGATCATCCCTTTAGTCGGTAATTCCGCAAAAGGTTTTGGAAGCCAACTCGGAATTTCGCTGCCATCGGGGTTGAGCTTTCCTGAAGTCCACTTGCTCATATCCATTGCGGTGATTTTCTTCCCGTTCAATACAACTTCGATTATTTTTCCTTTGCAAGTAACTCCCATCTTATTCCATCCACCCGGCTTTTTTACGATTTTCTGCTGATTAGCAGCAAGATGTCCAAAAATAGCTCCGCATTGCCAATCCTTGCTAGCTGTTCCCCACTTTTCACAATAGTCATCGGCAATTTGGATCTCCACTGAGTTAGGTATCCAGTTCTCAGGATTAGTACAATAAACTATTATGCCACTGTTTGTTCCAACTGCAGTTTTGAATTCAAGATCAAGCGAGAAATTTTCGTAGTCGCCTACGGCCCAGATTACCTTATCTTCAGAAGCCGTAAACACATCGTTCTCCATCGTCCAGCAATTCTTGTCGTATTTGGCCTGACTTAAATCAGTTCCAAACAGTGGCTTCCAACCAGTTTTTTTTGGATCTCCTGAATTTGAAAAACCATCAACAGAAAAACAGATAAAAAGTAATAAAATAGTTAATTGCCTCATTTTATAATATTTAATTGGATTATTTTGAATTTTAGTTTAACTTATTATAAGTAATTGCCCTTAAAACGATCCCCTGTCTATAAACCGGCAAGGGTTTTGAACGCAAGCCTTTTCGTTGTTTAGGATTATGCCTGCAATGGTTTCCCCCATCTTTTTAAAATCGGTAGAGATCACAGAAATCCCGTTACCAACAACCTTTTTTAACGGTGTGTCATTGTACGAAATAATTCCAATATCCTGTCCTATAATTAGTTTACGATCATTAGCAATTTCAACAAGCCGAACAAGATCATCATCATTAATAATCAGGAATGAATCACCTTTACTAATTATTTCATCAGAAGCAATCCCGCACGAAACCTGGTAATTAACCCCATTCTGCCGGCAATACAGTTCGAATCCCTCTTTTAATTCAGCAGGAACCTCAGTAATCGAATCACAAAAAACAAGCGTCAAACAGTTATATTTCTTAATAAGTTGCCCGGCTTTTGTAAGTGCCTGGTAAACATCATCGTCAAACTTTTGATATACTGCGGAATAACCACTCCTTAAATAGCCTGGATACCGGTCTGTCAGGCACAATCGCTCTTCGGGAACGTATTTCAAATAATCGGCAATTTCGGGATAATCAAATGGAAGTACCACATAATAAGTATAGTTACCAACCGCATCACGCAATAGTTTCTTGAAAATCTTTGGATTAAAATGGTGAAAATAGAGATCGACAATACTGTTCGGTCCTAGTGAATCACGGAGTCCTTTGTAAAATGTCTGTTTGTAGGCGCTAAAAGTGTCAAACAACAAGAATACCCGATTTCGGATATCAACGCTTTTGGTCAGTACGAAAAAACCTTTTCCCTGAACAGCCTGAACAATTCCCCGCTCCTGCAAGGCCGAAAATGATTTTATGACTGTTTCGCGTGCAACATTGTTCTCCCTGGCAACCTGATTGATGGAGGGAAGCACATCCCCAACCTGAACGGTTCCGGATTCAATGCCTTTTATGATAAAATCGGTAATCTGCTGATAAATTGGAACTTTAAGCGATTTGTCAATTTCGATCTGAAAGCTCATTGGTTTGGATTTGTACTGTACTATACTGTAATACCAATGCAAAGAAACGAATATTTTTATCGTCGCAAACAATCACGATAAAAAATCATTTTTTTTTGTGAAAACCTGCAGACAGATCAGATTGGTTTCTGTAAAGCGTTAAAATTGAAAATATATAAACGGTTGTATTTCGGCTGATTTAAATTGAACTACTAAAAGGATCACCAGGATCATAAATGAAACCTTTAGAAGCAATGGAAGATTCGTTACGATTTTCTCTGTTTTAAGCTCAACCGATTTAGGGATAAAATGGAGGGTATAACCGATTACCATCATCAGCAGTACCGACTTGTATCCGGTTATAAACTCAAAGAATATCCGAGGACTAAAATGAAAGACGATTTGACGGATCATCCCCATTGCTGTTTCCATGTTTTCCGCCCTGAAAAATATCCAACAAAAACTAACAAAATGGAAAGTGATAAAAGCGCTCAAAACCGTAATGAAAAACTGTCTGACAGGTGAACGATCCTCTGTTTTTGCTGGGAAAACTTCACGATAAAGCTTATGAATTGCGAGCGCAATTCCATGCATTGCACCCCAGAGTACGAATCGAAAGCCTGCTCCATGCCAGAGTCCTCCAAGTAACATGGTGATAAATAAATTAATATAGGTTCTTATCCTTCCTTTTCGATTTCCGCCTAACGAAATATAGAGATAATCTTTAAGCCAGGTCGATAACGAGATATGCCACCTTCTCCAGAACTCTGCAATATTCTTCGATTGATAGGGGGAATCAAAATTGATTTTAAAATGAAATCCCATGAGTAAAGCAATACCAATGGCCATGTCGGAATAGCCCGAGAAATCGCAATAAATCTGCAGGGCATAACCATAAACTCCAAACAGGTTTTCGAGTCCGGTGTAAAGTGTGGGATTATCAAAAATACGATCTACAAAGTTGGTGCTGATAAAATCGGCAATCACCACCTTTTTGATCACGCCGCTGGCAATCAGAAAAATTCCTCTTCCAATCATTGCGTCTGTGACCATTAATGGCCTAAATATCTGAGGAATAAAATCCGCCGCCCGAACAATGGGACCTGCCACTAATTGCGGAAAGAAGGTGACAAAAAAGGCATAATCGAGAAAACTTTTTACTGGTTTAAGTGTTCCACGATAAATATCAATTGTATAGCTAAGCGACTGAAAGGTAAAGAAAGAAATCCCGACTGGTAAAAAGATACTTAATGGAGAAAACGATTGGGCGGTAATATCACAAATGACTGAATAAAAAAAGTTCGTGTATTTAAAATAAGCCAGCATTCCAAGGTTTAGCACTAAGCTGATGATGAGAATCGCTTTTTTCTTCTTTGTACTTTCTGCCCTGAAGATTGCATTGGCCAACGAAAAATCGACAATTGCTGAGAGTATCAACAATAAAAAATAGATTCCACTTGACTTGTAGTAGAAATAAAGCGAAAAGAGGATGACAAAGATGGTCTTAGCCCGATGGTGCTTATGTACAATAAAATAGACGTACATAAATCCTGTAAACAGGAAAATAAACAATCCGGAACTGAAAAGCAGCGGTTCCTTTGGATTGTAAATCAACTGCTGCCAGATTCTACTCAGGTCTATTTGCAACATAGCTATTGTAAGAGTTTAAGAATGCCTGACAAAAAAGGGTTCCTTGAAGGTCGTATCCTGCAATGTTATAATGAACGCCATCCGGACGAAGCAGTCGGTTTTTTTTCCAGCTAACTGCAGAATTATCACCACCTGTAGCTCCCTGCAAATCCCAGTATGAGATATTATTATCTGCCGCAAAGCGTATAATGGTTTTACCTGCTATCGGCAGTCGCGGATTAGGTTTTTTCCGGCGATATGAACAAGCAGGTATTGTAAACAGGAAACAGGCATTGGGATTTTCCTTTCTCAATTGGGTATATAACAATTGCATATCAGCATAAAACTTATCCTGGTTGAAGTTCAGGGCAAATGCCTCGTTGGTTCCAAGCGAAATGATAATCAGATCAGGTTTGAGCGCTTTCGTCTGTTCGCTGAAATGAAGCGCTTTGGCATAATGCTGAAATTGAGCTCCATTTACACCGATTGTGTTGTAGATAATCCCGGGATTGCCGTTTTCGAGAAGCAATCCGTAAATCGTTGATCTCGACTGCGACTCAGAGGTCTTTGCAATTTTAAAAGTTCCCATGTTTGTTAACGAGGGAAGTGCCATGGCTGAAATAAATGGAAAATCATCCACAGAATCGGGTGCAAACATACCAATCTTGCCGCCTAGGGTGTCCATAAGAGCCAAACTGTAGCTAGTCGAATCGTTCTCGAAAAACACTTTCACCTTGTTAAAACTGTAATTCAACAGCGAATCATCAACCGTTTTTATCGTGAAATCAGCGCATGAATCGGTTGTATTAATTGTTACACCTCCTATTCCAATCGGAAGTAATTGATTCGGAAAAACGCATCTTTTACTCTGCCAATGAAATGACGATGATGAATGAAAATTAATAGGCTCATTTGTTTTGGCTACACGATACGGTACAACTAAACCTCTTCCCCCATTTCCAAAAGCTTTTTGTAATGTTGTCCGGATGACACTTGTAACAAAATCGGCCTGTAGGTGTGAATCACCAATATGTAGGATATTGATGGTTCGCTTGCCGTTGATTTTCAAATCGTAAAGTTTTTCCATGAGACCTGATAGATGTCCGCTATTCGAAATAACATTCAGCTCCTCTTTCACAAAAGGATAATTCTTCTCAAGCTTAGGAATTACAATAGGCTGTCCAATACTATTTTGCACTGACAACCACAGTACTGCCAGCAGGAGTATTCTTTTTAATCCTATCATTATATTTTTGATATTCATTGATTAAACTCTTCACAAAGATACCCGCGACCCTTCGGCCACCCAGAAAATTAAGATGCGTGTAATCCTTGTTGGCCAGGGGCGGATCGTTTTCAACAAAGGCCACCATACTGTTTTCGCCCCCCATGGCTTCATAAAGGTTATAAAATGCCACCTGCGACTGACGCGCAATCTCCCGCTGTGCCTCTACCATCAACGGAACACTCTCCATCGTCTCGTATTCACTGCCTACTTTTGTACTTCTGTCCGAAACGCTCATTAAAAGAATAGCAGCATCGGGATAACACCGTTTCAATCGTTGGATAATAGTGACCATCGGGTTCACATACCAGCTCAAATCTTTGGTATCAGCGGTAATTACGTTTAGTCCGTACTGTAGAACAATTAGTTGGTAATTCTGAAGTTGATTAAACTGGCGATTCATCGACTCTGATATCCTTGAGAGAGCAAGTCCCGAATTTCCACGCAAACCAAAATTGTCAACATAGATCCCCGTTGAATCTTCAAAACTTACACCATATAATTTAATGTTATCCGATACAGGGAAAATAAAACTCACCGTCGTAGCGTTGACATCGTTAAATACTTTTTGCTGAAGACGATCCGAAGCGACCATCTTTGCCACCCTTATTCCGTTGTTATTCAGACTATAATTAAAAGTGGTGTCTTCAGGGGAGTTGTAAAAAAGCTTTATTTCGCGGAAAAGGTCAAGGTGTTTATATCTTGGATTGACTGAATAGGTCACATCATTGTCTTCACCGGCGGTAAAGCAGTAACCACCAGCTCCAAACGGCTCATAAATTGTATCTTTCTTAACCAGTGAATACGACTTAAATCCTGTAAAGGTATGACCAACAGTAATTCTGAATTGCGCTACCTCCGAAGTGATTGGTACAAATCCGACACCGTTACCCCCAAACATATCCTGCAACGAATTTCTCACGTCGGAACAGAAAATATCGCCCTCGATAAATGAATCGCCAAAAAAAGCAATACGTCCCTTCTCTTCTCCCCGCTTGATCGCTCCCAATTCCTTGAAAAATTGCTTCAATGAATGTCCTTCAGGCGAAAAATCCTCGAACAGCACTGGCCCTGCAAGCAATTTGGCAATTGATTTTAAACTCACCGCCCGGTCCTCTTTGAATCGGTAAACCAACCGCTTTTTATTCTCTTCATTCGCAACGGCAAAATGGGGTAACGCAAGTAATGGAGTTATTCCGCCCGAAGCGGACAGGTAATAGGTAAAACCATCCAAATAAGGAAGATAAGTCAGGTCGAAGATGATTGATTGGTTAGCCAAAGGACGATGATTTGGAACACCATTTTGACGATTACTTCGGAGATCCGAAAAGAGATCAACACTTTTTAATTCAATTCCGGCAACACTGATTCGTTGAAAGAATGCACCCAATGAAAGACCGGCGAGAACAAGTACACATATTATCAGTGATTTATAAAGTTTGTTTTCGTCCATTCGCCATAATTAATTCCCGACTAAAATAATACAAAAAAACCAAACGATTATTTACGAAATATGCCACTTTCTAATTAACAGTAATATTAGCCGGAGATTCGCTTTTGACAGGTCGGATCCTACAAGCTTCAATACAATTGATTATTTAAGCTGAATATCGGTTTTTAAAGGAAGGCAAATCACGGTCCGTTTCGATCGAATAGGAACAATAGTGTTGCTGTAACGATATTTCTAAATTGAGTGTTATATCCGCACTCGGTTTGGTGCGATACTAACTCTGAATTCAGTGCTTCACCAACACTTAACGCAATGCTTCGCCAACACTGAACCAAATGCGACACTAACACTAAACAGAGTGCTACTTCATCACTGAATACATTGATATACGATCGGCAATATTTATGTTGTAAAAATAAAAGAGGTGAGAAATCTAACACTTTGCCTTTAAAGCGAATCAACTAATAGTGTTTTGGAAAAAGAATAAGCTCTTGGTGATTTTAACAAAGTGCCACGTGTAAATTGTGTTACCACCTTTAATGAATAAATTCCTACGGATAACATGGGGATCAAGACAATAAGCGACTTTGGTTTGTTTTGCGCAATAACCTGCGCTTTTACGGTGTCGCCCGATTCGGGGATAAAATAAAGGCCGCAATCGGGATTATCGCCCATTATTTTGATATTGTTACCCCACACTTCCAACACGCCGCCAGGGGTAAGTCGTTCATTCGCCTTGCCTGACACACTGTCCTTTACCTCCAGAATTTGTAGCTGCGGAGCGATGGCACCTGTTTTTTCGGGGATTATCATTTCTTCGGCGTTGCGAATCAGGATGCCTTTGTTGAATTTCACATTGACCTTGTGGCGTTTGTGGTCGAAGTTATCCGCCCCTCCGTCGAACACACCCGAGATCGAAAACCTGGTGTTGAATAAGGGGGTATTCACCGTGCCTCCATCGTTAATAATTTTTGTGATAGATTCTTCAAAACCATTAAGAACAGCAAGGATATCGGTCCGGGTGAGTAACGATCCGCGACGAAGCATATCGGTGATGATGGCTTCCTTATCGTAGCTCCCCGAAGACTGTGCTTTTGCCGTATAATTGCCGGCTCCATCAGTCAACAAATTCCAGGTTAACGAATACTTTAACATTTTGATCTGGATTTAGATGGTTAGTAGCTATTCACTTCGTTAACAAATTTATTGGTTTATTTTAAAGAGACAATGAATATGTTATCAAACATGTTTATGTGTGTAGACGCATGGCCTGTAGAGACGCACGGCCGTGCGTCTCTACAATCGCGTTCATTAGCACAAAAAAACCGTCCCGGAAACGAATTCAGAGACGGTTTTCATATAAATGTTGGGAAAGAGGCAATTAATCGCGCCTTTACAATCGTATTCCTAAGATTCGATAATCACAATTTTTTCGATTACATCACCCTGACGAATGGCATCAATAACTTCCAATCCTTCATAAACCTTACCAAAACAGGTATGTTTACGATCGAGATGGCTTGTATTGGTACGGCTATGACAAACAAAAAATTGCGATCCGCCTGTATCTTTGCCTGCATGTGCCATCGACAAAACGCCACGATCGTGGTATTGGTTGTCTCCGTCCAATTCGCATTTAATTGTATATCCTGGTCCGCCTGAACCTGTTCCTTTTGGACATCCACCTTGAATTACAAAGTTAGGGATGACGCGGTGGAATGTAAGTCCGTCGTAGAAACCTTCTTTCGAAAGTTTTACAAAGTTGGCCACTGCTATGGGTGCATCCTTTTCGAAGAAGTTAACCTTCATCACCCCTTTTACTGTATGAATTTCAGCTTGTATCATAATTGTTACATTTTAAAAGGTCAAAGGTACAATCTTTCGTTCAATTAGCGATAATTTTCCCAATCGGTCTTAATTAAAATCTGCTAATAAGTTATCTTTGTCCATCACTTCACCTGAAATCTACCAATTGATTTAATTTATTTTCGCATATGAATTATCTTAAAATACGTCATTTCTGCCTGTTGCTACTTGCGGGACTCACCTTTTCCTGCACCGTATCAAAGCAATACCGTTCGGCAATGACAGCTTTTGAGATTGGAGAGTATACGAAAAGTATTGCCTCCTTTCGAAAGGTTTACTCCCAGACTAAAGACCGGCAGAAAAAAGCGGAGATCCAGTTTAAAATTGCGGAAGCCTATTACAAAATCGGCCAATACCGCCATGCTGAAGGTTACTATAAAAGTGCGTTGATGCGTAATGCCGGTGGTGCAATAACATGGCTGCACTATGCAGAAGTACTTAGGGCCAATGGGAAATACGATGAAGCCATCAAAAATTACACAGCCTATCTCGATTCTGTTCCCAAAGATGAAATGGCACTCAACGGGATAGAATCATCGCTGAAAACAAAGGAATGGCTGAAGTCACCATCACGTTATAAAATTGATAACCTGAAAGAAATTAATTCTATTTCCAATGATTTTGCAGCTGCATATGCCGGGGTTCACGACAATGAAATTTTCTTCACCTCTTCAAGAAAAGGAAGTACCGGTAAAAAGAAAAGTGCCATCACCGGAGAATACAATGCTGATATTTTCAGGAGCAGTTATAATCTCCAGAAAAGCCGGTGGGATAAACCACAGCTTGTTGACGAACAAAAGGTCATCGATACTTTTGACGAGGAGGGAGCAGCTTCATTTAACGAAACTGGAAATAAGATGTATTTTACACGTTGTCCATATGATAAAACGGAAGAGCGCGGAGGAGAGATCTTTTCCGCCACACAACTCTCTGGAATATGGGGTGATCCTGTAAAATTGAACATAGGCAATGATAGTTTGATGGCAGCTCACCCTTCGTTATCCGCGGATGGAAATACGCTTTATTTCGTTTCAGACCGGCCGGGAGGATATGGAGGAAAAGATATCTGGTTCTCAATGAAGAAGAAGGGTGAATCGTGGGAAAAACCGGTGAATGCAGGACCCGAGATCAATACTTCAGGTGACGAAATGTTCCCTTATATCCGCGAAAACGGAACACTTTACTTTTCATCAAACGCTCATATTGGAATGGGCGGACTTGATCTATTTATGGCTCACAAGGGAGAAAACGCAAAATGGATCGTAGAAAATATGAAGTCCCCCATTAACTCAACAGGTGATGATTTCGCCATCTCATTTTACCAGGGTGAAGAACGTGGATTATTCAGCAGTAACCGCGAAGGAAGTCGCAAAGACGACATTTACAGCTTTATACTGCCTCCAAAAATATATGAAATAGAAGGTGACATTTTTAACAAGGAAAATGGATCAAGAATCAACGATGCGACGGTGAGATTGATCGGTACCGATGGTACGATGCTGAAAATGACAGCAGAAAACGGTAAGTTCAACTTTAAATTAAAACCTGAAGTTGAATACATTGTCGCTGCTTATCGGAAAGGATTTCTGAATACGAAAACAGTCGCTTCAACGATCGGAATCGACGATGGAAAACAGTTTCAGGTAAGACTGGAACTTACACCTGCGGACTTGCCCATTAGTGTTGACAATATCTATTACCAATTTGGGAAATGGGATCTGCTTCCTGAATCGGTGTCAGCCCTCGACAGTTTGGCCGAATTGCTCATTCTTAATCCAACGACTGTGATTGAATTAATGGCGCACTCCGATTGCCGTGGTGATGATGCCACGAATTCAGCAATATCACAGAAACGGGCACAGTCCGTTGTCACCTATCTTATTGCCAAAGGAATACAGGCTGGAAGGTTGGTTGCCAAAGGTTATGGAGAGACTTCACCAAAAACAGTCACAAAGAAACTAGCTAAGGAATACCCATTTCTGAAACAGGGAAAAGAACTCACCTGCAGTTACATTGAATCACTGCCGGACGAAAATCAACGTGAAATTTGTCACCAGATCAATCGACGTACCGAATTCAGGGTTTTATCTTCCGATTACAAGGAGAAGTTTGAGAAGTAGGGCATTCGAAGAAAATAAAGCGAAAAAAGCAAGTCCTAAGCAGCCATCAATTGCCAAAAACCCTTTGCCAGAAATCAGATTCCAACTGCCAGCGGCAAGGATTTGGAAAAGGAAGAAGGTAAATCCACTAAATAATACTAATTTCGCGCAACCTGAGCCGGGTATCCGGATAGATTTCAGAGTAATTGCAAACCATTGATTATCAATATGGGTTTCGAAAACAGATATGACCTTAGAGGTGTTTCGGCTTCGAAAGAGGATGTTCACAACGCCATCAAAAACATTGACAAGGGGCTTTTCCCAAAAGCTTTTTGTAAAGTTGTGCCCGATTTTTTAGGCGGAGATCCTGAATATTGCAATATTATGCATGCAGATGGAGCTGGAACAAAATCCTCGCTTGCTTACCTTTACTGGAAAGAGACAGGTGATATTTCGGTCTGGAAAGGGATTGCCCAGGATGCGATCGTGATGAATCTTGATGATTTGCTTTGTGTTGGTGCAATTGACAATATCCTCCTCTCCTCTACAATAGGAAGAAATAAAAACATGATACCGGGTGAAGTGATTTCAGCCATCATTGAAGGAACTGAAGATCTTTGCTCAGAGTTAAGAGATACCGGAATAAATATTTGGCCCACAGGTGGTGAGACTGCAGATGTCGGCGATCTTGTTCGGACAATTATTGTCGACTCAACAGTGACTTGCCGTATGAAAAGATCAGAAGTTATTTCGGCTGATCAGATCAAGGCAGGAAATTGCATAATCGGATTATCCTCTTCAGGAAAAGCTTCTTACGAAAAAGAATACAACGGTGGAATGGGAAGCAATGGACTTACCTCTGCACGTCATGATGTTTTTGCTAAATACCTCGCCCAAAAATACCCCGAGAGTTTCGATCCTGCAGTTCCTGAAACACTTGTCTTTTCAGGAAATTGTAAACTGACCGATCGTGTGGAAGGAACCGATCTGGATGCAGGTAAACTTGTTCTTTCTCCTACAAGAACTTATGCCCCGGTTATTAAAAAGGTACTGGAACAATTCAGGCCTTCCATCTCAGGAATGATTCATTGTTCAGGAGGAGCCCAAACGAAAGTGCTTCATTTTATTGAAAATGTACATGTTATAAAAGACAACCTTTTCCCGGTTCCACCCCTTTTCAAACTGATTCAGGAACAAAGCGGAACATCCTGGCACGAGATGTACAAGGTTTTCAATATGGGACATCGGTTCGAAATATATGCCGACAAGGAAGCTGCCGATGGTATAATGGCAATCGCCAAATCATTTAATATTGATGCACAGGTTATTGGACATGTCGAATTGTACAATGGTAAAAAGGTGACCATCCACTCCGAATTTGGCACTTTCGAGTATTAGCTACGCTATACTTTAGTTGCAAATTCAATTTCATTTTCCTTAACCAGTAAAAACACAATCAGATGTCAAATAATTCATTAATAGAAAAATACGAAGGGATTAAGATCCGCTTCGACGAAGTCAGTCAACAGATATCCGATCCGGATATCATGAAAGATATGAAGCGGTATGTAAAGCTGAATCAGGATTACAAACAGCTCGATTCACTTGTAAAATCGTTTAAAAGGTACCAGAATCTGATAAAGAATTTTGCGGATGCCAAGGAAATACTTGAAACCGAAACAGATGAAGATTTACGTGAAATGGCGCGTGAAGAGCTGGAAAACAGTGAGAATCTGATAAAAGAGCATGAAGATGAGATCAGGTTTCTGCTCGTTCCAGCTGATCCGGAAGACAGCAAGAATGCAATTTTGGAGATTCGTGGCGGAACAGGTGGTGATGAAGCCGCCATTTTTGCAGGCGATCTTTTCAGGATGTATTCGAAATTTTGCGATCGTAAGAACTGGAAACTCGAAGTAACCAGCTCAACAGAGGGAACTTCAGGTGGTTTCAAAGAAATTGTCGCCAAGGTAACAGGCGAAAATGTTTATGGAATCCTCAAATTCGAATCGGGTGTTCATCGTGTACAACGTGTTCCACAAACTGAGACGCAAGGCCGCATTCATACTTCCGCTTCTACGGTTGCCGTATTACCCGAGGCAGAAGAATTTGACATTGATCTTCGTGAAACAGACATTCGTAAAGACACTTACTGCTCTTCAGGACCTGGTGGTCAGAGTGTAAATACGACCTATTCAGCCATCAGGTTAACCCATATTCCCACAGGAATTGTTGTTACCTGTCAGGATGAAAAATCGCAGATTAAAAATCTCTCGAAGGCGATGGGCGAACTCCGTACAAGGATCTACAATATGGAATACCAAAAATACATGGACGATATTGCGTCGCGGAGAAAAACAATGGTGTCAACGGGCGACCGGTCGGCCAAAATCCGCACGTACAATTATCCGCAGGGTCGCATGACAGATCACCGAATTGGATACACCGTTTATAATCTTCCAGCTGTAATGGATGGTGATATTGAAGATATTATCGACAAACTAAGGGTCGAGGAGAATACCGAAAGGTTGAAAGAGACAGAGCTTTAAGGTTTTAGAATATTAGGTTCTTGGATCAGAAGAAGAATCAGGTAAAAATAAACATATGAACAATCAGCAATTATTCTCAAATATAAAGAAGAAAGGTTCGTTTCTTTGCGTTGGTCTCGATACAGATATCAATAAGATACCTAAGTTTTTGCTCGATACTACCGATCCGATGTTTGCGTTTAACAAAGAAATAATTGATGCAACAGCAGAATATACAGTAGCATACAAACCAAATATCGCGTTTTACGAATCGGAAGGATTGGAAGGATGGCGAAGTCTTGAAAAAACTGTTCATTACATCCGTGAAAATTATCCCGACATTTTCCTGATTGCCGATGCAAAACGGGGAGATATCGGCAATACTTCATCTATGTATGCAAGGGCATTTTTCGAAAAGATGGCTTTCGATGCAATCACTGTTGCTCCTTATATGGGAGAAGATTCAGTGAACCCATTCCTGGCTTATGAAGGGAAACATGTTGTTTTACTTGCATTAACATCCAATAAGGGAGCTTTTGACTTTCAATTTATTACTGATATTAATGGCGAGAAACTCTTTGAAAAAGTAATTCGTACTTCGTTGAATTGGGGAACTGCAAAGAATATGATGTATGTTGTAGGTGCCACAAAAGCTGAAGAATTAGCAGAAATACGGAAAATAATTCCTGAACACTTTCTGTTGGTTCCCGGTGTTGGTGCACAGGGAGGAAGCTTACAGGAAGTTGCCAAATGCGGAATGAACGCCCAATGTGGACTTCTAGTAAACTCATCAAGGGCAATTATTTATGCTTCAAATGGTCATGATTTTGCGCAAAAGGCCGCTGAAAGTGCCAAAGAAACCAGGAATGAAATGTTTGAATTGTTGAAAAGTAACAGTAATACAGCATCCAGTTTTTAATCTTTGTAAAAGGTATGTTTGCTGGCTGAAACACATTTCAAACTATAAAAGTAAAAACAGAAAAGGTAATCAATGTTCTCAATCCTAAATAAATAGACCAATTATTTTTTCGAATCATGTGTTAAAATATTTTAACAAGTCTATATTTGTGCTTTCGAATCACTAAAAAGTTTATTTTTGCATTTTATTCACTTAACAGGACAAGATATGAGATTAATCGCCCTGATTGCACTTTTAAGTTTTACTGTGTCACTCACAGCTAAAACACCAGGAGGCAATTCTCCGCTAATGGCAGAAAAATCAAAAACTTACCCTTATCTGGCTTACTTACCGGACGGATACAACAAGACCAACGCAAAAGCTTGGCCTCTAATCATTTATCTTCATGGCAGTTCATGCAAAGGCAATAATCTTGAGAGATTAAAAAAATACGGCCCTCCATTTTATCTCGAAAGAGGAATGAATGTAGATGCCATTGTAATTTCACCTCAATGTCCGTCAAATAAGAACTGGACAGCCGGAGCTTGGTTTGAATCATTTTACAAAGAGTTGAAGGATAAGTATAACATCGATCCGTCTCGTGTTTATCTTACAGGGATGAGTCTTGGAGGTTTTGGTACCTGGGATATCGCATCACGATATCCGGATTACTTTGCAGCCATTGTACCACTTTGTGGTGGAGGACAGACAAGAATGGTTGAGACTTTAAAAGATATTCCAACATGGGTATTCCATGGTGAAGTAGATAAAAAAGTGAGTCTCAAGCGTTCGACACAGATGGTCGATGCATTACAGGAACTGGGATCAAGGCCTAAATTTTCGGTTCTTAAAGGACAAGGCCACGGTATTCAGAAAGTTTATTCAGATCAGACGTTGTATAAATGGATTCTAAGTCAACACAAACAAGCCTATGATAAATTACTGGAAATAACAGCCTTATGGAATCCAAAAATTGATTCAGTAAACTCGGCAAATAGTACAATTGAAAAGAAAGCACTTTTGGTAAAGTATACTCCAATGCAACCTGCAAATCAGGATAACAAATCAGAAGCAAAATCGTTTCTTTACAATTTATTCAACAAGAAACCAGAATACAAGCAGGAAACGTTATATTAACGATTGATCAAATGATATTTAAACCCCCGAAAAGCAATTTGTTTTCCGGGGGTTTTCATTTACCGTTTCCTCTGAAAGCATTTAGTCCGTCATCCACTTAAGCACAACTTCCTTTATTCGCCCATTATTTCAATACATTTCATTTTTTTAACCAAATGGTTAATTTTTTAGTTGCACTATTTGGTTGAATCAGAAAAATGTTATTTCTTTGCCGCATCATTAACCGGATGGTTAAACCAAAAGGATAAAAACATGGACAGTACAACAGAGCAAAAAATTTACGAAGCAGCAAGGCGAATATTTATTCTTAAAGGAATGGAAGGAGCCAGAATGCAGGAAATTGCCGATGAAGCAGGTATGAACAAGGCACTATTGCACTATTACTTCAGAAGTAAGGAGAATCTTTTTAAAGCAGTATTCAAAGATACCTTTTCCAAATTTTTTGTAAAAGTAAGAGACACAATTTCTTCCGAAGTTTCTGCCAAACAAAAGCTGATCGAATTTATTGACAATTATATTGATCTGATTCAAGCCAATCCCTATGTTCCGCAATTCATTATTAGTGAGATCAACCGTGATCCTAAAGTATTAAAAAACCTCATGTTTGAATCGGGAATTGAACCGCAAAAGATACTCGATTTGCTTTTAAATGAAGTTGATTCGGGCAATTTGTCAAAACTCGATCCACGGCATATTGTGATTAGTTTATTGGGAATGCTTGTATTTCCTTTTGTCGCACGCCCATTGTTGCAAATGGTTTATTTCAATGATGATAGAGACGCATACGATCGGTTTCTTAACGAACGAAAAGAGGTAGTTAAAAATATGATTTTAAAAATGATAGAAGTATGAGAAGATTAATTTCAATTTTATTTTTTGCCTTTACGGTTTCCTTGTCATACGGTCAGGAGCTGAGCTTAGACAGTTGTCAGTCAATGGCCCGAATGAACCACCCATTGTTAAGGCAAGCTGGAATAATTGACCAGATTTCGGAACTGCGGCAACAAAATATCCAGGTTTCGAATCTGCCACAGTTCGATCTGACAGCGAGAGCTTCCTGGCAATCGGATGTCACCAAGCTGGCTTTAAATGTACCAGGATTTGCCGGTCCCGAACCACTTTCAAAAGATCAGTACAAAGCCTATGTAGATATCCGTCAAAAACTCTTTGATGGAGGGGTTGCAAGAAAGAAAGGGGAGCTTGAGGACGCTGACCGTTTGGTTTCGAAACAACAAAATGAAACGGAGTTATATAAAATTAAGGAAACTGTAAATACGCTGTATTTTAATGCGTTGATTATTCAGGAGAACTTAAGAATTGTCGACCTAAAAAAAGAAACCCTTGACGAAAGAGTAAAAATTGTGAGTTCAGCAGTGAATAATGGTGTTTCACTACCCAATGAATTGGATCAGTTAAGAGCTGAAAAACTGCTCACAGAACAACAGGAGACAGAACTGAAATCGACCCGTCAAACAACCTGCGCATTGCTTGAAATTGTTACCGGTACAACGATCTCAGAGCAAACAACCTTGTCTAAACCTTCGCTGGTGAGGATCGATCTTAACAATGAACTTAAACGACCCGAATTAACGTTGTTCACGTTGCAGAAATCGAAACTCGATAAAAGTGAAGAAGTCCTGTCGAATGCAAGAAAACCATATGTATATGCTTTTGGTCAGGCAGGATATGGTCGTCCGGGTTTAAATATGCTCGACAACAATTTTGCCGACTGGTACATGGTTGGGGCAGGATTATCGTGGAACATCTGGGACTGGCACAAAACACGTCGCGATAGATCATCCGTGAAACTTCAAAAGGACATCATCGATACCAATCTTGATAACTTCAATCGTTCAATAAAGATGTCGTTAACCCAGGAAGAAAACAATGCACAAAAGCTTAAAAGTCTGATAAGCAGTGATGAACAATTAGTTGCTATTAAAGACCAGATCAGTAAACGTTCAGCTGTTGCACTCGAAAACGGGACCATCACCTCGGCTGACTATATTCGCGATCTGAACGCGGCACTTCAGGCCAAGGCAAACCTTGAAACCCGTAAGGTTCAATTGGTTCAGGCATCGGTGAATTACCAGACAATTAAAGGAGAATAGACAACAAAAAAATCAGATATGAAGCAGATCACATCTTTCAAAAACCATTCAAAATCAAAAACGACCTATAAAATGAGAACATTTTTATTTTTATCGCTGATCATCCTGCTTGGTGCTTGCTCAAATAATAAAACAAAATCCGATGCCTTTGGAAATTTCGAAACCGACGAGGTTATTATCTCGTCCGAAAATAGTGGAAAAATCATGCTGACAGCTTTTAACGAAGGCGAAAGTGTGAAAAAAGGAGACGTAATGGCCATCACCGACACGGCCAATCTGGTTCTTCAACGTAGCCAGCTTCTGGCTCAAAAAGAATCGGTATTGGCTCAAAAGGCCGGATTATTTGCATCGATTGCAGTTTCAGATCAGCAAATTACCAATGTTCAGAAAGATCAGGTACGAATTAAAAAAATGCTTGCAGAAGGCGCTGCAACCCCAAAGCAAATGGATGACATTGACGGACAAATTGCACTAACGGGAAAGCAGAAAAAAGCATATGCAGCACAAATATCAGCCGTCGAAAAAAGCGCTGAAGCTGTTGATGCCCAGATTGCTGTATTAAATGACAGAATAGGAACATCTGTCGTAAAAGCGCCAATATCCGGAATTATACTTGAGAAATATGCTGAAACTGGTGAACTTGCAGTACCCGGAAAATCGCTTTACAAACTCGCGAATATGGATACCCTGATCCTCCGGGTTTACGTGAGCGGAACACAACTTACACAGGTAAAAGTCGGAGGTAAGGTTAAAGTGATGATTGACGGAATTGATGGGATTAAAGAGATCACCGGAACTGTAGCGTGGATTTCGTCCGAGGCTGAATTCACCCCTAAAATTATTCAGACCCGCGAAGAACGTGTCAAACTGGTATATGCCGCGAAAGTGCGCGTTCCCAACGATGGTTCGCTGAAACTGGGTATGCCCGGCGAAATAAAATTTTAACATTAGCTCCAGAATGATTGAAGTCAAAAATATTCATAAACTGTTCGGTGACGTTGTTGCGCTTGAGAAGATATCCCTTACTGTTGAACAAGGGGAACTCTTCGGATTGATCGGACCAGACGGAGCGGGAAAAACAACGCTGATGCGCATCCTGATGTCGCTTCTCCTTCCTGACGGAGGTTCAGCAACCATGAATGGGCTGGATGTCGTTGCCGATTATAAAAAGGTAAGACTGATTACAGGATATATGCCCGGTCGGTTTTCGCTTTATCCCGATCTGACCGTGGAAGAGAATCTGAAATTTTTTGCAACTGTCTTCGGTACAACCATCCAGGAAAATTACCACCTGATTAAAGATATTTATCAGCAGATCGAACCATTTAAAACCCGTCGGGCCGGCAAACTTTCAGGTGGAATGAAACAAAAACTGGCGCTTTCGTGCGCATTGATTCATAAACCCGAAATTCTGATTCTCGATGAGCCTACAACAGGTGTCGATGCCGTTTCACGCAAGGAATTTTGGGATATGCTGAAGCGTCTAAAGGAGATGGGGATCACAATTCTGGTATCAACCCCCTATATGGACGAGGCATCCTTGTGCGATAGGATTGCTTTGATACAGCAGGGGAATCTGATGTCAGTGGCAACTCCTCAGGATATGACACAATCATTTTCTGAAGATTTATGGACAATCAAAACCCGAAAGATTTACAATACCTCAAAGTTTCTTGAAAAGCTACCCTCGATGATCTCTGTCAACAGTTTTGGGCAAGCCTTACACCTTGTCACCCCAAAAGGAGTTTATTCTAAAGACGCGATTCAACAATTTTTAATGCAAAACGGTGAAGTTGAAATTGCCATTGAGCCAGCAGAAGCGACAATCGAAGATGTATTTATCTTTCTGATGAACAAACCAAAAGAGAAATCATGATAACAAAAGAACCGGTAATTACCGTAAAAAATATGGTGAAGAAATTCGGAAATTTTGTTGCCAACGACAACCTTAATTTCGAAGTCTACAAAGGCGAGATCTTTGGATTCCTTGGCGCCAATGGTGCCGGGAAAACAACAGCTATCCGGATTTTATGCGGACTCTCCTCTCCTACTTCGGGTCAAATGACTGTCGCTGGATTCGATGTATTCCGGCAAACCGAAAAGATAAAGCAGAACATCGGATACATGAGCCAGAAATTCTCGTTGTACGAAGATCTTACGGTTTATGAGAATATACGTTTTTATGGTGGTGTTTACGGAATGAAGATTGCAGAACGAAAAGCGAAAACTGCGGAGATGCTTGACAGACTCGAACTTACTGCCTACGAAAATCGCAAAATCGGGGACCTGCCGCTTGGTTGGAAACAAAAACTGGCCTTTTCGATCGCTATTCTTCATAGTCCTAAAATTGTTTTTCTCGACGAACCAACAGGTGGAGTTGATCCGATCACACGCCGGCAATTCTGGAACCTGATTTATGAAGCTGTCGAAAAGGGAATTACTGTATTTGTGACTACCCATTATATGGATGAAGCTGAATATTGCGACCGGGTTTCGATAATGGCCGACGGGAAAATTGTTGCGCTCGACACCCCTGAGAAATTGAAAGAACAATACAATGCAGCCAACATGGATGAAGTATTTTTAAAAATTGCACGATGAGCAGATTCCTAGCATTTCTCCGGAAGGAGTTTTACCATATTTTTCGTGATCCACGAACCCTGATTATTCTGTTCGGGATTCCAATTGCACAGTTGATGCTTTTTGGCTATGTAATGACCAACGAGGTTCGTAATGTGAAATTAGCAATTGTCGATCATTCAAAAGATGATTTAAGCAAACGCTTAAGCCAAAGATTATTATCTTCAGGATTCTTTCAATTAGCAGCAATCCCCAGCTCTGAAAGTGATTACGAAAGTCTTTTCCGGAGTGGAACGGTAAAAGAGATTGTCGTTTTCGAACCCGATTTTGCCCTTCATTTAATGAAAGAGGGAAAAGCAGCAATCCAGGTGATTGCCGACGCCTCTGAGCCTAACGCCGCACAATTGATTGTAAATTACACCACGGCGATCACCAATAGCTTTGTCAAAGAAGAGTTTATGAAAAATCAATCTCCTCCTGGCATAAATATAAAGGTCAGAATGCTTTTCAACGAAAACATGCGCGATGCCTATAATTTCATACCGGGTTTGATCGCGGTAATCTTAATGCTGATCTCAGCGATGATGACCGCAATTACGATTGCCCGTGAAAAAGAGATGGGTACCATGGAGATTCTGCTCGCTTCGCCGCTTAAGCCAATTCAGATCATTTTAGGAAAGGTAGTGCCCTACATGATACTTTCAATCGTTAGTGCATTGGTTGTATTAGCATTAGGCATGCTGGTATTCAATGTCCCTGTAATCGGAAGTTTTGCCTTATTACTCGCCGAGATCCTCCTTTACATTTTTCTGGCACTTACGCTTGGAATTCTGATCTCCACTTTTGTTGATAGTCAGCTTTCAGCGATGGCAATATCAGGTTTTGTCCTTATGTTGCCAAGTATTTTGCTCTCTGGTTTTATATTTCCTGTTAAAAATATGCCAATTCCGCTGCAAATAGTTGCGAATCTGATGCCGCCACGCTGGTTTATCGAAATCAACCGGACCGTAATGCTCAAAGGTGGCGGATTGAATGAGATATGGCCTAATACCTTGGTTTTATTAGGAATGTCAGCACTATTTATTTTTATAAGTATCCGAAAATTTAAAATCCGTCTTCAATAGTCTACTATGCGAACACTATTCTATATTCTTCAAAAAGAGTTTGCCCAGATCTTTCGCAACAAGGGGATGTTACCCGTAATTTTTGTGATGCCGCTTGTCCAGATGCTGATCCTTGTATTTGCAGCAACCAACGAACTTCGTCAGGTTGATCTTGCCATTGTCGATTTTGACAATTCATCTTCGTCACGAAAACTCACCGCCGAGATTACCGGAAATCCGTTCTTTGTTGTCCGGCAAAACCTCGCCGATACGAAAGATGCAGAAGATCTTTTAATGCGAAATAAGATTGATCTTGCACTGGTCATTCCCCAAAATTTTGACAAAGATTTAACGTTGAGTAAAAAAGCGGATGTCCAAATACTTGTTGATGCAATTAATGGTATGGCTGCACAGCTTTCGTTTGGATACCTTTCGAATGTGATCGGAAACTACAGCCAAAAGATCTTGGTCAAAACGGGGAAACCGGAAGCAGGGCTGACGAAAAGTATCGAGGTCAAACCAACTTACTGGTTCAATCCGCAACTCAACTTTAAATATTATATGGCACCCGGAATTCTCGTGGTCTTAATCACGGTAATCGGGATGTTGCTCGGTGGAATGAACCTTGTTAGGGAAAAGGAGCTCGGAACGATTGAACAGATCAATGTTACACCCATCAAAAAATGGCAGTTTATTGCCGGAAAACTTCTGCCTTTTCTGGCAATCGGGCTGTTTGATCTTGCCTTCGGTCTATTGATTGCAAGATTAGCTTTTAATATTCCAATACGGGGAAGTATGCCGCTCCTTTTTGGCATGGGTAGTATCTATCTTGTGCTGGTACTTTCGCTGGGGCTTTTCATATCCACTATCAGCGATACCGTGCAGCAAGCCACATTCGTTACTTTTTTCATGCTGATTGTTTTTATCCTGATGAGCGGTCTGTTTACGCCTGTTGAGAGTATGCCTGACTGGGCGCAGAAACTCGATTATGCGAACCCGCTTTACTATTTCGTAAAGATCATGAGAAGCATTTTATTGAAAGGATCAAATTTCACCGATATCTTTAATGAATTCGCGGCATTATCAATTTTCGCAGTTTCGATGTTCGGATTGGCCATTTTCAGGTACAAGAAAACTTCATAGATCATGAATGATGATCTTAATTTAACATTTGTCCTTCTTTTAAGCGGGGTAAAATGGGTATATTTGGTGCCAGAAAATCAATGCATTATTGAAATTATTAAATTTATTTACTTGCGATGAAAAACACAGATCTTTTAAAGTACGGAATTAGTACCAACGTTGAAATCGTTCATAATCCAACTTACAAGAAGCTTTATAAAGCTGAAGTTAACCCAAATAACACGGGTTTTGAAAAAGGTGTATTAACTGACACAGGTGCTGTTGCTGTACAGACAGGAATTTTCACTGGTCGTTCTCCGAAGGACAAATTTTTTGTTAAAGATGCAATTACAGAAGATACATTGTGGTGGGATGGAGTGATCAACCGCCCAATCACCCCTGAAATATTTACAGATTTAAAAGGTTTGGTTTCTAACCACCTCAGCACTTCGGATAAATTATTTGTAGTTGATGTTTTTTGCGGTACAAATGCCAATACCCGTATGAAGGTTCGCTTTATTATGGAGGTCGCCTGGCAGGCACACTTTGTAACAAATATGTTTATTCGCCCTTCACATTACGAATTGGCCAACTTCGGGGAACCTGATTTTGTTGTGTTGAATGGTTCAAAAGTTACCAATCCCAACTGGAAAGCCCAGGGATTAAATTCTGACGTATTCGTGTTGTTCAATCTTACTGAAAAAATGGCGGTCATTGGTGGAACATGGTATGGTGGAGAAATGAAAAAAGGTATTTTTTCATTAATGAATTATTACAATCCATTAAAAGGCATTGCTTCAATGCATTGCTCTGCAAATGTTGGTGAAGATGGAGATGTGGCCATTTTCTTCGGACTGTCAGGAACAGGTAAAACCACTTTGTCGGCTGATCCGAAACGTTACCTGATTGGTGATGACGAACACGGTTGGGACGAACATGGTGTATTCAACTACGAAGGTGGTTGCTATGCAAAAACCGTTAACCTGAGCAAAGAAAACGAACCCGACATCTGGAGAGCTATCAAGCGTGATGCACTGCTTGAAAATGTGACTGTTCGCGAAGATGGTTCAATCGATTATTCTGACATTTCGGTAACTGAAAACACACGTGTTTCTTATCCGATCTATCATATCAGTAAAATTGTCCTCCCTTCAAGGGCTGGTCATGCAAACAAAATCATCTATTTATCGGCTGATGCATTTGGAGTTTTGCCTCCGGTTTCTATTCTCGACCGCGATCAGGCACAATACCATTTCCTTTGCGGATTTACATCGAAATTAGCGGGGACAGAGCGTGGTATTACAGAACCGGTACCTTCCTTCTCCCCTGCATTCGGAGAAGCCTTCCTTACATTGCACCCAACCATGTACGCATCAACCCTGGTGAAGAAAATGGATGAGAACAAAGCAAAAGCATACCTCGTCAATACTGGTTGGAACGGAACCGGCAAACGAATCTCCCTCAAAGACACGCGGGCAATCATTGATACCATTATTGACGGATCAATTGAAAAAGCAAAAACAGTTCATATTCCAATTTTAAACCTGACAGCTCCAACGTCATTGAACAACGTTTCGGAAGGTATTCTTGATCCACGGAATACTTATGCTAATGTTAAAGAATGGGAAACCAAAGCAAAAAATCTTGCTGCACTGTACATTAAAAACTTTGAACAATATTGTGATAATGATGAGGCTAAAGCGTTGATCGCTGCCGGTCCACATTTAGACTAAGAATTTTACCTGTTTGTTTCTTTATTAAAAACCTGTCGGAAACGGCAGGTTTTTTTTTGCCAATGAAAATGAATTGATACTTTTACAGTATGTGAATTAGTACGCTGACCTATTAATATAAAAAGCTATGAGAAAACTAATTATCCTGATTGCCATCACAATGTTATCAATAAACAGCTACAGTCAAAATCAGAAACCGGTTTATCTTTGGCCCGATCGGGTGCCTGGGGAGACTGGAAGCAAACACGATCCTGTACAAACGCCAAATAAAGAAAGAGACGTCATCCGGCTGACCGATGTAACCAATCCGTCATTTCTGGTCTTCAAACCAACAAAAGAAAACAATAACGGTGCTGGTGTGATTGTTTGTCCTGGCGGAGGTTATGAAATCCTTGCAATCAACTTAGAGGGATATGAAATTGCAGACTGGCTTACGAAACAAGGATTTACAGCATTTGTACTTCAATACCGTGTTCCGAAAAAGCAGGAAGGTGCTTTAATGGATGCTCAAAGGGTCATTCGGGTTATCAGAAATGACGCAGTTAAGTACGGATTGAAACCGCATCATTTAGGGATTATGGGATTCTCTGCAGGTGGAAGTTTATCAGCAAGGGCAGCGACATTGTCTTCAAAGAAGACTTATTCTCCTGTCGATAAAGCAGATTCGTTATCATGCCGTCCCGATTTTGCACTTTTGATTTATCCGGCATATCTTGACCTTGGAACCAACAGATCATTAACCCCTGAATTAACGGTGGATCAAAACACGCCACCGATGTTTCTGTTCGCAACTGCTGACGATACTTACAGTAATAGTGCTTTAGTAATGGCCACTGCGCTTAGGGATGCAAAAGTACCTGTCGAATTGCACATATTAGCCAAGGGCGGTCATGGATATGGTTTGCGTGCAGGAAATGTAGCAGGTGAAACCTGGCCAAAACTGGCTGAAATTTGGTTGAAGAATATCATTACAAATAAGTAATCGACTTAAGAAAGTGATGCTAACCTACTTCGCAACACAGCAGGATTTCAGAAACTGGCTTGAGATAAACCACGACAAGGAGACTGAACTTTTGGTTGGTTTTTATAAAGTAGACAGTGGTAAACCTAGCATCAACTGGCCGCAGTCGGTTGATCAGGCGCTTTGTTTCGGTTGGATTGATGGTATACGAAAAATGGTCGATTCGGAGAGTTATTGCATCCGGTTTACACCACGAAAACCAAGAAGTACCTGGAGCGCGATAAATATCCGAAAGGTAGAAGAGATGAATAAGCTCGGACTAATGCACCCTGCCGGACTTGCTGCTTTCGAAAAACGAAATGAACAGAAATCGGCCATCTATTCCTACGAAAACAGACCTGAAAAGCTTACGAATGAATATGAATTACTATTTAAATCTCAACCAAAAGCTTGGGAGTTTTTTCAGTCGCAACCCAAGTCTTATCAAAGGACAGCAATTTATTGGATGATGAGTGCGAAACAGGAACTAACACGACAAAAACGGCTCAATGAACTTATCACAGATAGTGAAAATGGGCTTAAAATTAAGCCATTACGTTAGTGTCTTGTGAATCGCAATACCTAATCCTGATTGTCCTGAATAAACTCATTAATAATGGACTCCGCTTTCTTCATGTCAGATTCCTGAATATAAAGATCAACTGCAGAAGGAACTCCGCTTACAAATCCAACAGTGAGTCCGGATTGAAAATCATTTTTAATTAATGCTGAAATCTCAACCTCTTCCAGTCTCTCTTTCAAAAGATAAACCAAAACTTCGGTGCCAGTATAAACCCTGATCAAATCATTTCCATTTTTCATCTTGTCGTCTTTTAAATTCAAAGTTTTATGCGAATAATATCAAAGGAAACGATAAAAAACATTCTTTCAAAATTTGACATAAAGAAAAGCGGGTTGTCATGATATTTCTGGCGCAATTCATATTTGCTGAGGATCGGGTGATTCCGCATCATCAGATAGTCAGCTCTCAACATCAAGTTGTAATCTTGCAACATCAAGCAGTAATCTTCCGACATCAAGCAGTAATCTTCCGACATCAAGTTGTAATCTTCCGACATCAAGTTGTAATCTTGCAACATCAAGCAGTAATCTTCCGACATCAAGTTGTAATCTTGCAACATCAAGCAGTAATCTTCCAACATCAAGTTGTAATCTTGCAACATCAAGTTGTAATCTTGCAACATCAAGTTGTAATCTTGCAACATCAAGCAGTAATCTTCCAACATCAAGTTGTAATCTTGCAACATCAAGCAGTAATCTTCCAACATCAAGTTGTAATCTTGCAACATCAAGCAGTAATCTTGCAACATCAAGTTGTAATTTTCTGACATCAAGCAGTAATCTTCCAACATCAAGTTGTAATCATCCAATATCAAGTAGTAATCTTGCTTTGAACAAGCAAAAAAAACATGGATAGGTCTTGGTTTAAATAGAAGCAACTATTCTCCTACTTTCCCCATCAAATAATCAATAATCTCTTTATTTTGAAACTGATAAAATAGTTTACTTTTGTTCATCCTAAGTCTTAACCTGTTATTGCATGATCAATAGAATTTTACCCACTTTTTTGTTTTGTTTCATTTCAATTGGTTCAGTCTTGGCACAAGGTATTCGCGGACGAATTACCGATGCACAGGGTGAAGCGGTGCCCTTTGCGAATATTTACATTACGCAATTGTCAACCGGAACCTCTTCTAATATTGACGGAAATTACGAATTGAAGCTGCCGGCAGGAAACTGGAAGATCCTATTTCAATACATTGGTTATCAGACCCAGTCGTATGATTTAGTCATTGGAAAAACGTTCCAGGTAAAAAACGTGCAGCTGATTACCCAGAATTACAAGATTCCTGAAATCACAATTCTTGCATCCGGCGAAGACCCCGCGTATTATATTATGCGGCGGGCCATCGCATTGGCACCATATTACCAGAAACAGGTTTCAAAATATTCGTGCAAAGTGTACCTGAAAGGATCGGGCGTGTTCGAAGAGATTCCAACAATGGCGAAGCTGTTAATGGACAAAAAGGAAGTTAAAGATCTTCAGGAACCCTTTGTGCTGGAGACTGTCAGCAAAATTGACTTTGAGTTACCCGACAAAATTAAACAGGAGGTGTTGGCAATGCACTCATCCGGAAAGGATAACAACACATCTCCTATGGGAATGATTACCAATAATTTGTACGATGCGGACAAATACGGGGTTGTTTCTCCGGTCGGGATAAACGCTTTAAAGGTCTACCGGTTCCATCTCGAAAGTGTCTTCGAAGACCAGGGATTTACCATCAACAAGATAAAGGTGACACCCAAAACCAATGGAAATGATGTGTTTTCGGGCTACATCTACATTGCAGATTTGTTCTGGAACATCCATTCTGCTGATCTGAAACTGCACATCCCGATGACCGATGTAAATGTGCATCAACTTTATGCGGAGGTGAATAAAAACACATGGATGCCCGTAAGCCTCGATTTTGACATGAATTTTGCCGGACTTGGATTCAAAATGAAATTCCGGTATGTTGCTGCTATCACCGATTACAATACCACGTTGAATCCTGCCCTTGACCATACATTTCTTGAAAAGCTGAATAACCAGCAGGCACAGGATCAGCAGCTGTTCGAAAAAATGAATACCGGCAATAGCACGATTCAAAAGCCGTCTAAACCCAGGAACAAAGTACAAAAGCAGATTGACCAACTGATGGAGAAACCGGCACTGAGTAACCGCGAAACGGTAAAATTAAGCCGGATGATTGAAACAGAAACAAAGCGGAACAGTCCGCCCGAACCGCTTGAAATCAAATCGACATTCAAGGTAAGTTCGAAACAGGTGAATAACGATTCGGCATACTGGGTTAGCCTGCGACCCATTCCGCTCACAGCAACTGAAAAGGTTAGCTTTGTTAAGAAAGATTCGTTTTTGCTCGTTTCTTCCAAACCTGAATACCAGGATTCGGTGCGCAATTTTAAACGAAAATTCAAAGCCAAACACTTACTATTTGGAAAAACTTACGATTATTCGATTGATTCGATCCGGCATTTCGAACGGTTTTCGATTCCAAATCTGATAAATCCAACTTCACTCTCCTTTAATTCTGTTGACGGATTAAAAATGGAATTGCCTTTTAGTTACTATAAATCAGACAGTACAGGCCATATGATGCGGTTTGGTCCGACATTTGCTTATGGCTTTGCACGTGAAAAGCTGGATGTATCTTTCTCGTATGAGCAGCGATTGAATGGACTTAAAAACAATTGGTTTTCATTCGGTGCGGGGACTACAACGGCTGATTATAATCGCACTTCGGGGTTATCATCCATCAACAATGCTTTTTACACCCTTTTTCTTGAAGAGAATTACATGCGTTTCTACCGGCGCGATTTTCTGCAATTGGCAGTTGGCCGTGACCTGGTAAACGGGCTGAATTTGAAAATTGCCGTTGATTACAGCGATAACAGCCCTTTAACCAATCATTCCAATTTTTCCTTTATTGATTTCAAGGATAAAGAGATTCAACCGAATGTTCCAGTGAATAATACGCTGATTCCATGGCAACTTGAAGGTCACCAATCATTAGTCACTCATGCGACTTTGGAGTATACACCACATCACCGATATTCGATACGAAATAACACCAAAGTGTATGCAGAAAGCAAATATCCAACCTTTTCAATCAATTACAGAGGGGCTTATTCGGGTATGTTTGGCAGCGACGCGCGTTATGATCTGCTGAAAACAGGCATTCGTCAGAAAATCAAGTTTGGAATTGACGATCATATATCATACATGGTAAATGCCGGGACTTTCCTGAACTCTTCAAAGTTATATTTCGAAGATTTCCAGCATTTCAATACACAGTCAACCGGGTTTGCCTTTAATTCAACTGAAAATAGTTTCAGGCTGTTGCCTTTTTACGAATTTTCGACCCAAAAATCGTTTGTGGATGCGCATATCAACTGGCAATCGCGCCGATTGATTTTAAAGCATCTTCCCATTATCAAAAACTCGTCAGTTTCGGAAAACCTGTTTGTTAATTTCCTGAGTACGCCAGAAATGAAAAATTACATGGAAGCCGGTTACGGCATTCGCCAATTATTTCTTTTATTGAATGTTGAAGGTGTGGCTGGTTTTGAGAACGGCAAATTTCGTTCGGCTGGCATCAGGGTAAGCATCAATCTAAAGTAGCTTTTTTGACTATTTCTAACAGTTGCTTCGGGTCTTGCCTGTTATCCCAGAATGCAGTGATGATTAAAGTATTATGATCCAATTTATAAAAGAGACTAAAATGTCCCATCGCGGACTCTCTTGTTCCGGGGTAAGTTGTCGACTTAAATGATTTTGGATGTCGTAGAGTAATTTGAATTCGGTCAGCAATTAATTTGATTAATTCTTCGGCAAATACTGTCGAGCCATTATGTTTTGTCCAATATTTCAAAACCGCTCTTCTTTGTCTGGCTGCTGTATCTGTCCAAACTACAGTTCTTTTACCCATTGCAAATCCTCTTTGTCTAATTGATCCTGAGAAATTAGCTTTCCGTTTAGAATATCCTTGTCGCTTAATTGAAGCATTAACGTTTGCTCCTTCGTTAATTTCACAGTATCATTATCCGAAGAACTCCTCTGTACCAACTGGTAAATAGCTGACAGATAGTCTTCATCAGTAATGGTCAGCAGTTTATCAATGATATTATTTCTTAGTATATCGGTAGCTTCCATGACTTAAAAGTTTTATCAAATATCGCAAATTTCTTTCTTTCGACAAGAATCATTGTGAAATTACTCCTATCGTTTAGTTTGCATCAGGTATGTATCAATCTTAAATAACAAAAATGCAATGTAACCCTTCCGACAAATCAAAAGGATGACCTTACATTTTTACCGCGTAATGACTTTTCCGGTTACTTCTTTTTGGAAAAATTCACAATCAGAAAATAAATTATAAAACCCAACGAAATAGAAACCAGTTCAATACCAAATGGCAAAATACTGTCGCGCATAAAATCCCGGTAATGATCCGTATTGCTCAAACCTGGGCCCATCTGGTCAATCAGGATAAACCCTATTCCACTAAAGAAAGCGACCAAACCCCATTTCAAAGAAGGGTACCTGTTTACTTCCTGGTTTTCGGTAGTTGCAGAAGATACCTTTTGTTCTAAAATTCCTGCATTGTCAAAATGACCCGTCTTGATGATCATCCGTTTTAGTAAATAATCAGTAAAATTTTTAAAAATCTGGTAAATCGCGAAAAAGATTACTGCTGGAATTAAAAATTGTGGCATAATTTTCAGTTTTAAGTGTTTGTAAGATGTGACGCCGCTGGTTTGCGAAATGTTGCAGTTGTACTGAGTTTTTTTCGAATAAAAAATGTTGGTACTTTGTGCAACATTTCAATCCCGATCGTTGTCAAACTCTAAGTATGAATGACGCTGAATTAGTAGCCCAGATTTTAAACGGAAATATGAAATCCTTCACTTTTTTGGTAAGTCGTTACCAAAAACTGGTGGTGCATATAACCGGGCGGTTAATTCAGCGTCGCGAGGAATTGGAGGATGTTAGCCAGGAAGTATTTCTGAAGGTATATCAGAATTTGGGAAAGTACAGGAATGAGTGTAAATTATCGACATGGATTGCCACGATCGCTTATAACACAAGTATCAATTACCTGCGGAAGTTTAAAAAAAATGATGAAACAGGTTTGGATGATAAAGCGATATTGGATAAACTCACAGACTTTAAACAAGATGATTACGAGACGATCGATCTGCATCGTTACATTCGTGAACAGATTGAATTATTGCCTGTTCATTACCGTACTGTATTAACATTGTATCACCTCGAGGAGTTTTCGTACCAGGAGATCGAACAGATTACCGGAATGCCCGAAGGAACTGTTAAAAACTACCTGTTCAGGGCCAAGGCGCTTTTAAAGGAAAAACTTCAGTTTGTGGTCAATGAAAGCAGTTTAAAATTAGTGAAGGAGATCAATAATGAAAAATGAAGAACTGGATTATATAATAGAAGAATCGTTCAGAACAGAACCTGATATTCGCCTGCCTGCTGATTTTGCAAGGAAGCTTACCTTATCGGTGACCCGCCGCGAGCAGTGGAAAACTGACGTTCGCGAGTATCTTTACCTGACTGCAGTTCTGATTTCATTGCTTGCAGTAGCAACATTGACCTATTATCTGATTGACAAAGACATCGTTATTCGTTTCTTTTCTTTTATCACTCAAAATGCTGTAACCGTAGTTTTTATTGTATTTATTCTGAATTTCATCCTGTTTGCCGACCGGGTGCTGCTGCGCCTGCTTTTCAACCGGTGGAAAAGGGCCAGTTGAAAAGGTATTGAAAACCGGGACCAACAAAAGCGCTACGGTAAGTAATAGAAACGGTGAAATGTTGTATTTCAACATTCAAATTTGAGACGGTGAAAAGTCTTTTTTGCCACCAAAACTCCAAGTCACCAAATTTCACCAAAGCTTATAATTACTACTTTAACTTTGGTGGAATTGGGCGTTTTTGTGATTTAGTGGCATTCTTATTTGTTATTTTTCAGAAGACCTTAAAAATGAAAATAGTTTACTTATTTATTCTCGATACTTATTTCGATTTGAGAAGTCACATTAAGGTAATGTTGAAATAGTTGGAACGATAAGGAGTTTGTGTACTTTTGTCGCAAAATATTTTAACTATGATTTACATGGCAGACACAGCCGATCTGGACGAACTCCGGAAGCTGTACCTTTTTTTTCCCCTCGAAGGAGTCACTACCAACCCAACAATTTTAAGCCACGCAGGAAACAAACTTTCGGTTGCCATTGAAGGCATTCAGAATCTGGTTGGATCCGGAATGGTACACGTACAAATGATCTCCTCCGAATCGGACGATATGGTGCGTGAAGCAAAAAAATACCGCAGTTATTTTGATTTTGGTGATAACTTTTATGCCAAGATACCTGTAACTGCCAATGGTTACAGGGCGATGCGTATCCTGAAGGATGCAGGTATCAATGTAACTGCAACTGCTATTTTTACGCAACAGCAGGCATTGGTGGCGATGAAGGCCGGTGCAGATTTTGTAGCTCCGTATGTAAGCCGCCTCGACAATATTTCTTCGCACGGAATTGAAGTGGTTGAAAACATCGTCGATAATATATTAGAGTATGGTTTGAATGGCAGGGTTTTAGCAGCCAGTTTCAAAACGGTCGACCAGATTTACCGCACAAGTATGGCTGGGGCACACTCTGCAACCATCAGCCCTGAATTACTTTACCAGCTGATCAATCACCCGATGACCGACATCGGTGTGAAACAATTCGAGTTGGATGCTGAAGGTCTATACGATATTGAGTTTTAAGTTGCCATTATTATACAGAAAAGGGATTTCATTTTTAAGTGAAATCCCTTTTCTGTTATTTCTGAGTTCTTTTTCTAATACTCCTTTATATTTTCCCTTCGTGTAAATCCCAAATTGGAAAACACATTTCGTAGTCGTTCCAAATTATATCTCCATACTCAATTGTATATTTTTCAAACAATTGCTTATCAAGAAATTTTTTTGTCATTGGGTTTTTGGCATTTTTTAAAAAACTACCGAAGTCAATTACCCGTTCAAGCCCATCAGAGAATGAAAATCTAATTTTATAATCTCCAATATATTCAGCCTTATCTATCGAAATAACCATTGCTCTATATTTTTCTAGTTATTTTTTCCGGTGGAAACTCAATATTATATATAAAGAAGTCAATCCACTTTCTGACAATATCGTCGCGATAAAGTTCCACAATCTTTTTGAACTTTTTAAGGTTCTGAACATCCAGCGGCGCTTTACCTTGAACATCTTTGATAATTATCTCCTTAAACTTTCCATTATCAAAGATAATTTTAGCTTTACTTTCTTTATCCTGATATTTTCCATGAACATGAATCGGTTCATGCTCCTGGGAATAAAACAAAAAAATCAATCCAAAATATTCATATAATTTTGGCATAATCTTAACTTTTCATCAAAGATAAAAAAATTAACATCGAATTGTAGATACCCGCCTCTTCAATAGATTATGCCATCGGAGGCTCCTTACCATTATCATCACCCGAATTGCTTTACCGGCTGATCAATCATCCGATGACCGACATCGTTGTGATACAGTTTGAATTGGACGCCGAAGGTCTTTACGATATCGAGTTTTAAGTTGCTATTATTATACAGAAAAGGGATTTCATTTTTAAGTGAAATCCCTTTTCTGTTTTATTCCTATGGGGTGGCTTGATATTAACAACACCTGTTTTTTGGGAAGTTATTGCTGGTTTTCGGGTACAAAAAACAAGCCGGCAATTTTATTGTCTTTGTCAAATACCAATTTCATTTTCAACTTCATATTTTCAAAATGGCACAATGTATAGGTGACGTCATAAGTTTGAATTTTACCAACCGTTATCTCACCCATTTTCTGAAATTTGCCACATTTATTATTTAAATCATCCCATACAAGTTTTAATTTTTCAGCTGGCAATGCAGTTTTCATATTCTGGTCAAAAGTTTCAACAATTTTTGGAAATTCATTCTTTTGAAAACTGCTGATTACCAGTTTAGAAATTTCAATGTTTTGGTTTTCCTGGGCAAACATGATTGTACTCAACGTACAGAAAATAAGTGTTAAAAGTGTTCTTTTCATGATCTTGCGATATAAGGTTGAATTATTATTTGTTAATACCAAAGGAAACAATAAAAAACATAATTACAAAACCTGTGCATCAAGAGAGTCCTGGTAGCCAAAGTTTTCTATTTAGTTAATTCAATTCAGATCAGGGTGAAATAATCTTAACAATTCGTATGTTTGCGATTAAACTATTTGGCATTATTTTAGTCAAACAGGTTCAATAATTTTATTTTAACCAAGCGAATATAATAAAGTAATCTAATGACATTGCAAATAAAGAAATCAATCAGAACTCCTGTTACTATAATTCTGATTGTTATTGTACTTGGGGTCATCCTTTATCCCAAGATTAAACCCATGTTTATATCGGGATCCGGTTCAAAAACAGGTTCGGTTGCAGGTGCACAGGGTATGCGCGGGGGAGGTCAACCGCTGTTAGCGAGTGGCTATGTAATTGTCCCAACCCAAATGAATGAGCTTATTTATAGTACCGGCTCATTGATCCCCGATGAGGAGGTGGAACTCTCGTTCGAAGCAGCGGGCAAAGTAGTGGGTATCTTTTTCAAGGAAGGCACCAGGGTAAAAAAAGGCGAATTACTTGCCAAAATAAACGACAGGCCGTTACAGGCAGAATTATTAAAACTGCAGGCCCAGCGAAAACTTTCCGAAGAACGTGAGTTTCGTCAACGACAGTTATTAGACCGCGACGCCATCAGCCGTGAGAGTTACGACCAGGTTGCCACCGAGCTTCAATCGCTCGAGGCCGATATACTGCTGGTATTGGCACGCATTTCCGAAACTGAATTAAGGGCACCTTTCGATGGTATTGTTGGATTGCGCATGGTGAGTGAAGGCGCTTTTGCCACCACACAAACAAAAATAGTACAACTTGTAAAAATCAGTCCGCTAAAAATTGAGTTTTCCATTCCGGAACGGTATGCCGGTGAAGTTACTCCCGGTTATCCCATTACGTTTGTTATTGACGGGATTCAAAAATCCTTTACGGCCGAGGTTTACGCAGTTGCTCCCAAAGTGGATGTCGATACACGCACCATTGTTGCAAGGGCCTATTATCCCAATAAAAACGAGGAGTTGAAACCAGGGCGTTTTGCCAGTGTCAGGGCTCTTTTATCAAAAATTGATAATACCATTTCAGTACCAACTCAAGCTATCATTCCTGAAATGGAAGGCGAAAAGGTATTCATAATTAAAAATGGCCTAGCGAAAGAAGTGAAGGTTACTTTAGGACTTCGGACTGAATCGCATGTTCAGATTCAAAAAGGGTTGAATTTTGGGGATACACTACTTACCACTGCAATTTTGCAATTACGTCAAGGCATACCGGTTCAACTCGATACGCTGGTTACCAACAAATCCATCGTAAACAACATACAATGAGTCTATCGTCGACAAGTATAAAGAGGCCTGTTCTCTCCACTGTTTTTTCGCTGGTTATCCTTTTATTTGGAGCAATAGGTTTAACCTATCTTGGAGTAAGGGAGTTTCCAAGTGTCGACCCGCCAATTATTTCGGTCGACACCTCTTATCCGGGTGCGAACTCCGATGTAATTGAAACGCAGATCACCGAGCCTTTGGAACAATCCATTAACGGCATTCCAGGTATCCGCACCCTGACCAGCCGTAGCAGCCAGGGACGCAGCAGTATTACCGTCGAGTTCGAACTATCGGTCGATATGGAGACAGCTGCCAATGATGTACGCGATAAGGTATCGCAGGCACAACGAATGCTTCCGCGCGACTGTGACCCGCCAACCGTTTCGAAAGCCGATGCCGACGCAAGTCCGATTATGATGATTGCGGTGAAAAGTCCGCAGCGATCGTTGCTGGAACTTTCGGAAATTGCCGACCTTACTTTTAAAGAGCAGTTACAGACCATTTCAGGAGTAAGCGCGGTATTTATCTGGGGAGAAAAACGTTATGCGATGCGCATCTGGCTCGACCCTGCAAAATTGGCAGGTTATCAGATGACGCCCCTTGACGTCAGAAATGCCATACTTCGCGAAAATGTAGAGCTTCCGGCAGGGAGCATCGAAGGTACTACTACAGAACTTACAATACGCGCCCTGGGACTCATGACCACACCCCAGGAATTCAACAGTCTTATTTTAAGGCAAACCGGCGATCAGATTGTCAGGGTAAGCGATATTGGCCGTGCCGAACTTGGGCCACAGGATTTACGCGGAATCATGAAATTAAATGGTATTCCCATGGTTGCAACGATCATTGTTCCGCAACCTGGTGCCAACCACATCGAAATTGTGGATGAAGTATATAAACGTCTCAAATTCATTCAGAAAGATCTTCCAGATGATGTGAAATACGAAGTAGGTTTTGACAATACAACCTATATCAGGTCATCTATCGAGGAAGTGAAGAGTACCATCTACATCGCTTTCTTTCTTGTAGTCGTCATTATTTTTGCGTTTCTGCGCGACTGGCGTACCACCATTATTCCAATACTTGTTATTCCAGTTTCGTTGATCGGTTCATTTTTTATCATGTACATTTCCGATTTTACCATCAACGTGCTCACGCTGCTGGCCATCGTCCTTTCCATTGGATTAGTGGTTGATGATGCCATTGTGATGATGGAAAACATTTATGTGAAAATTGAACAGGGGATGACCCCACTCGAGGCCGGTTTCAAGGGATCGAACGAAATATTTTTTGCCATTGTTTCAACCACCATTACGCTTGTCGCCGTATTTATTCCTATCGTTTTTCTCGAAGGGATGACCGGCAGGTTGTTCAGGGAGTTTAGCATTGTAATTGCGGGTTCTGTCATTATTTCAGCGTTTGTGGCGCTAACCTTAACGCCGATGCTTTCTACCAAATTACTGAAATCAAGGCTTACGGAAAGAAGTAAGGCATATAATTATACCGAAAAATTCTTTATCGCCTTAAACAAAGGCTATCAGAGTTCACTCGATTCGTATCTTCATAAAAAAATCCTCTCTATTTTCATTCTTGCCACATCGTTTTTCCTGATCTTTATTTTATGGAAAACGATACCGGCCGAAATGGCTCCGCTCGAAGACCGCTCCCAATTAAATATAAATATCACATCGCAGGAAGGATCTACCTACGAGTACAATCTCAGTTATACCGAAGCGGTTGGGCAACTGGTTGAAAAGGTTATTCCGGAATACGATAAAATAACAACCATGATAAGGGGCGGTGGCGGTTCTGTGAGGGTTCTGTTAGTGAACCCTTCGGAAAGAGAGCGGTCGCAGCAACAGATTGCCAATCAGTTGTCGGCTGAGTTACGGACAATGACCCAGGCACGAGCCAGTGTTATCCAGCAATCGACCTTTGGTGGCCGGCGTGCGGGCCTTCCCATTCAGTATGTGCTCCAGGCTCCCAATATCGATAAACTCCGCGAAATACTTCCCGCTTTTATGGCCCAGGTGAATGACAATCCCACTTTCGTGATGACAGACGTGAACCTGAAATTTACCAAGCCTGAACTTCAAATTGTAATCAACCGCGATAAAGCCAACCTGTTGGGAGTTTCAACCCAGAATATCGGACAAACACTGCAACTTGCACTTAGCGGACAACGGTTTGGTTACTTTATAATGAACGGCAAGCAATACGAGATTCTGGGAGAACTGGCCAGGGACGACCGAAATAAACCACTCGATTTGAAATCGTTATATGTAAGAAATACGAAGGGTCAAATGGTACAGCTGGACAATTTTGTTACGTTGCAGGAATCAACCGCACCACCACAATTGTTCCGCTACAACCGCTTTGTAGCGGCAACAATATCTGCCGGCCTGGCCGATGGTAGTACAATCAGCCAGGGTATTACGGAGATGGATAAAATTTCAGCCAAAGTTTTGGACGATTCATTCCGGACCGCGCTGACAGGTGACTCCAAAGACTTCATGGAAAGCTCATCGAGTTTGATGTTTGCCTTTATTCTGGCTATCGTACTGATATTCCTTGTTCTTTCGGCACAATTCGAAAGCTTCAAAGACCCGATTATCGTAATGATGACCGTTCCTTTGGCCCTTACAGGTGCATTGTTGTTTATGTGGTATTTCAATATTACGATGAACATCTTCAGCCAGATTGGTTTAATCATGTTAATCGGGCTTGTTACGAAAAACGGAATCCTGATTGTGGAGTTTGCCAATCAACGAAAAGAAGCAGGTATGAGCAAACTTGAAGCAATCCGTTATTCTGCCGCAGCCCGGTTCCGGCCCATTTTGATGACCAGCTTATCAACAATTCTTGGTATTTTACCGCTTGCCCTTGGCTTGGGTGATGGTGCTCAAAGCCGTGTAGCAATGGGGGTAGCCGTAGTTGGCGGATTAACCATCGCGACAGTACTTACGTTGTATGTTGTGCCATCTATTTATCTCTTTATTTCAAGTGAAACAAAAAATATTATTAATGAACCAATTATTTCAAATGAGGCCAATACAGCTATCGGGAATTAGACATTTTGCTTCACTGGTTTTGTTCGTGTTTAT
>Ga0209386_1000043_pt1 | contig 66911 bp, 57 predicted proteins | sample NGEPertwo_FD_184510 | JGI IMG/M metagenome (GOLD analysis project Ga0209386, IMG submission 184510) | Arctic peat soil microbial communities from the Barrow Environmental Observatory site, Barrow, Alaska, USA - NGEE Permafrost154B-two... | ecosystem: Environmental > Terrestrial > Soil > Wetlands...
ATAGAATACCAAGAGAAAAGTAAACAAAAGAAAATCAATCAATTAAAGAGAAAATTAGAACTCTTGGAAGCGGCTTAAAAAGTAGTTACATAAGAGAAAGAATAAAATTATTTTAGCTTGAAATCAAATTGCGAAAACGCATGATAAATCTTATGCTGTATTTTGCCTGAAATCTACTTTCCAAATAGATAAGTACGCATTTCTGTGAAGAACCAAAGAACTAGTGTTAAGTTAATCTTGATATAGCGGCTTAATTGTATCGCTTTATACAATTATCTTAAGCCAGATAGAAGTTGAAGAGCTCAATAAAGTAAATTATTAAATGGAGTCATTACTCCCAGAGAGCTATTCTTAAAATCCTGATTTTTCAACTCTTATGACAAAAATGCATAAACTTAAAAATATTTGTTTTAAATTTATGCTTGTAAAAAGGTATCTATTTTTAAATCACAATATTGAAACGAATAGGATAGAACTACAAGACAGATTTTTCAAATTGGATTTGCATAAAATATGATTTTTCGAATTTATTTTCTAAAAAATTCATCATCATATAAATCTAATTTACAAATCGCTTAAAAATGAAACCCTTATCGAGAAGACAATTCATTCAGCAAGCTGCCCTTACAGGTGGTGCCTTGCTTTTACTTCCCGAACTGGAAGCCAGTATGTTGTTTAAGAATCAACCATCAGGCAACTACTTTCTTCATGAATTCGGGATTGATGAAAAACTCTGCCAGAAACTTCTGGCCAAAGCGCTATCAAAAGGCGGTGATTTCGCCGACTTGTATTTTGAGTATTCCGTTTCAAATTACCTTGGACTTGAAGACGGGAAAGTGAACCGGTCATACGGTGATATTTCCCTGGGTGTTGGAATCAGAACTGTAAAAGGTGATCAGATTGGTTACGGTTTTACCCAGGAACTTACACCGGAATCAATGTTGTCGGCTGCGGCAACTGCCTCTACCTTGTGCGATATGAAGGCCACCCCGGTGGTAACTTCATTCAATCCTCTCAAAACCAGTAATTATTATCCGGTTGCACTTGATTATAATGGCATTCCGGCAAAATCGAAATTGCCATTGGTGCAAAGCATCAACGAGAAGTGCTTTGCTCTATCGCCTGAAATTGTTAAAGTGAATGCCGGATTCCAAAGTTCTGCAAAGCGCGTAATGATAGTTACAAGTGACGGTGTTCTGGCCGAAGATTTGATTCCTTCAGGGTTCATATACGCTTCGGTTGTGGCCGAAAGAAACGGCAAACGTGAGCAATCCTTTTACAATCTTGGCGGTCGCCGTGATTCTTCCTTTTATACCGACGAGGTGATTACTGAAGTTGCAACGAAAACTGTAAATAATGCGCTTAAACTGTTTGATGCCATTCAACCACCAGCCGGTGAAATGCCGGTAGTGCTTGGACCCGGCGTAACGGGCATATTGCTGCACGAAGCCATTGGTCATGGAATGGAAGCCGATTTTAACCGCAAGAAAATTTCTACTTTCAGCACCATGATAGGTAAGAAAGTTGCAGAACCATTTGTCACTATTATTGATGATGGAACCAATATGAACCTTGCCGGCAGCCTCAATGTGGATGATGAAGGTGTACCCGGAAAAAAAACCGTGTTGGTTGAGAATGGCATATTAACCAGTTATCTGCACGATAAAATATCGGCAAAACATTATGGCGTTGAACCAACAGGGAATGGACGCAGGCAGGACTTTCAGAATTATCCGATTCCACGGATGCGCAACACATACATGCTTGGCGGAGCTGCCAGTGCCGATGACGTAATCAAACAAGCCGGCAATGGTATTTATGTTGAAAATGTAAGCAACGGACAGGTAAAAATCGGCGAAGGTGATTTTGCATTTTACGTTTCGCAGGGACGTTTGATTGAAAACGGTAAGCTTACCTCTCCGATCAAAGACGTAAACATCATGGGTAACGGCCCCAAAATGCTCACCAATATTACAATGGTGGCAAACAATCTTGAAATGTACCAAGGTGGTGCCGGACAATGCGGCAAGAATGGTCAGGGCGTTCCGGTATCATTCGGATTGCCAACCTGTTTAGTTAAATCATTAACCGTTGGGGGCACCCAACAGAAAGGAGCCCAGTCATGAGCTACATAAAGGATCAGCAAAAAGGATTTCAGGAACTGGCTGATTGGGTAATCGACCAGACCAAAAAAGCCGGAGCAGACGATTGCAAAGTGAACCTATCAAAAAGACGGTTCGTTGAAATCAACTACCGCGATCGTAAGCCGGAAGTAATTAAAGAAGCTACCACTCAGAATTTGAATCTACAGGTCTATATCAATAACCGGTTTGCCAGTCAGTCAACACCCGACTTTCGAAGGTCGACCCTGTCGGGTTTTATCTCCGATGTAATAGGTAGTGCAAAGATTATGGAAGAAGATCCCTTTAGAACCCTTCCCGATCCAAAGTATTGTTCCGGAAGATCAAACATTGATCTTCAACTGGCCGATCCAAATCTGAATAAATTAACTCCTGAAGAACGGCATGCCATGGCAAAAGCAGTGGAAGATGCTTGTTTGAAACAGGGAGGTAGTAAAGTAATTTCGGTGGAGGCTGGTGAATATGACGATACCTATGAAGAATTCGTCAAAACAAGCAATGGTTTTGAAGGTTCGAACAACACGACTCAATGCTGGACTGGCGCCAGTATGACTGCCCAGGATGAAGGTGACCGCCGTCCTGCGGGTGATCACTGGGTTGGATGCCGTTTTCTCGAAGATCTTCCACCACTTTGGGAAGTAGGTAATATTGCTGCCCTGAGAACACTCGACCTGATGGGTGGTAAAAAGATACAAACAGAAACACTTCCAATTATTATTGAAAACAGGGGAGTTGCCCGTGTGCTGGGAGGACTTCAGGGCCCAATGTCAGCCGGGAACATACAGCAAAAACGTTCCTTTTTAGCTGATAAAAAAGGCCAAAATATCGGGAGTAAACTTTTTACCGTTCAGGATGATCCGTTTCTTCCCCGGGCGCTTGGATCGAAGTATTACGATGGAGATGGATTCCCAACAAAAAAACGTGACCTCATTACTGAAGGCATATTGAATGACTTCCTGATTGATTGGTACTACAGCCGGAAATTAGGATGGGAACCTAATTCCGGTTCTATCTCAAATCTGATCATACCTCCCGGAACACGGAGTGTTGATGAAATTATCAGGGATTTGGGACGCTGTATGTTAATCACCGATTTTATCGGCGGAAATTCAAATTCCACTACCGGCGATTTCTCTGTTGGTATTATTGGCAAGTTGTTCGATAATGGAAAATTCGTTCAAAACATTGCTGAAATGAACATGGCCGATAACCACCTCAATTTCTGGAATAAATTGATTGAAGTTGGAAATGATCCATGGATTTACAGTTCAGCAAGGCTTCCCAGCCTGGTATTCGACGGTATAGTGGTAGCTGGTATTTGACAGTTCCCCTACCCCATTTTAGTGCACTTTTTAATACAAACCTCTCTGGTCTTAATAACCGGAGAGGTTTTTTTTTGATACAGGCTAAATAGCAAACAAAAATGAATAATTTCGAAAAAAAGAACATGCAATTGCAACCCTTGGTTAAAACCCGTGTCATTGTATTTGAAATCTTTATTCATTGAGCCAGAAAGCATTCATACATCAGGATCTAATAGCCGATAGTATTAAAGGCAGCAACAAAGCCCGCTATCAGCTTTATCAGTTGTATTCCAAAGCGATGTTCAACGTGTGTTTCCGCATGATGAACAACCGCGAGGATGCTGAAGATATACTGCAGGAGGCATTTGTTCAGGCTTTTCAGAAACTCGAAACGTTCCGGAACGAATCAAGTTTTGGAACATGGTTAAAAACAATCACTGTGCATTCCTGCATCAATGCCTTAAACAAACGGAAACTGGACTTACGCTACGTCGATGACATTCACCGTTTCGAGACGGCAGAGGAAGAGCCTGAAGAAAGGCAGTACACCACAGACAACATACTCGAAGCGATGAACCAACTTCCGGAAGGTGGACGAATCGTTTTCTCACTTTACCTGCTCGAAGGGTACGATCACGGTGAAATAGCTGAAATACTGAACATCACCGAATCAACATCCAAAACGCAGTATATGCGTGCCAAACGCAAGGTTTATGAATTGATGAAACAAACAAAATCAAAGGCGATATGAAAGCAGACCGACTGGAATCGTTTGTAAATGAAAACAGGCATGAATTTGATCACATGGAACCCCCGGACAAAATATGGGATTCCATCAGCAGTCAGCTCAACGAACAACCGAAGCGACGAATCAGGAAATTCACCTGGGTACAAATCGCCGCAATGTTAGCTGTAATTTTACTGGTTCCGACAATCGTTTATCAAATCAGATTGTCTGATCAAAAACAAACAGCAAAATCAGTTCAAATCGATCCTGACGTTCAGGAATTAATGGAAGCCGAAGCATTTTACGCTCAGGAAGTTTCAGGAAAACTGGCTGAGATACAAAAATGTTATCAGGTTCATCCTGAAATAAAACTTGAAATTGAGGGTGATCTCAATGAACTTGAAGTCATGTATCATTCGTTAAAAAACGATCTGAAAGAGAATATTTCGAACAAAGAGGTGATTGAAGCTATGATTGAAAACAACCGTAACCGAATGAAGCTGGTCGACGATGTTCTGGAACAAATAAACTGTTAACCTTATGGTTATGAAAATACATTCAACTAAAACCGGAATTCAGCTTTGTCTGGCAGGCATTTTTACACTGATCAGCATAAGCGGATATGCCCAGTTTACCGAAACGCGGGAGTTTGTCAGGCGGTTCAAAATACAAGCCGAAACCAGAATAGACATCACCAATAAATACGGGAAGATTGAATTGAATACCTGGAAAAAAGATTCAGTGGTAATTCAATTCAAAATGGAAATCAACGAAAAGAAACCAATCAAGCTGGAAAAAACACTTGACAATCTTGACTTTGACATCAGCAACAGCCAGCATTACCTGATTGTAAAAACGCAGATCGATAAAAACCGCAGTCAACTGGAAAATGAATTTCTTAAATTCAAGGAAACCATACTGCAGACTAACGGCAGCATTCGTATTGATATGACAGTCTGGCTTCCTGACAACCGCGAGTTGCGACTTGAAAACAAGTTCGGCGATATCATCATGGGTGATTATCAGGGAGAAACACAAATCATTCTGAGTAACGGGAAACTGAAAACCGGAGATTTACCTAAACGTGCGAGCCTGAACCTGAGTTTTGCTGATGCAATAATTAACGATATGCCCAATGCACGCATCGTCAGCAACTACAGCGATATTCTGCTAAAAAATTCAGGCACAGTCCGGTTCGAGAGCAAATCATCGACGATCGAAATCATGAATTCGGAGGATCTGAACATCGATTCGCGGCGTGACAAATTCAGGATTCGTATGGCTGAGAAGCTGGATGCTACGGCTAATTTTAGCCAATTCAGAATTTCCGAACTAAAAGATAAGGCGAACCTGCGGCTGAGTTATGGCAGTCTTGACATGGAAAAAATACTTAACGAATTCAGCAGTATTTATATTGAAGGCCGGTCGACAGATGTAAACTTGTATTTTAATCCGGAAGCAAAATTTAATTTTGAGATTACCGAAACAAAAACCGATTTGAAGCTGGGGCGCGAACTGAAAGAGGAAGATCAGGAAGTGCTTGATTCTAAAGAAAATAAAATCCGCCACTCCGGTTATTTCGGGAAGAAAATGAAAGAAGATCAACTCATCATTAATGCCATTGGTGGTGAAACAAATGTACTTTCTTATTGAATGAATGAATGAAAACAATCAACACTTAAAATCAACCATCTATTTTCAAATTTGCACAAACGATAACACCATGAAACAAATTTATTCTTTGATTATTCTAATTCTGCTTGCACTTCCAGGGTTTTCACAGTTACCGGAAAAAGCGATAGGCATCCGTGGCGGAATTTCATCGGGTTTTGAATACCGTGTTTTTTCAGGCGATCTGAGTTCGTATAAAGTATTGCTTTCAACCCGCCATCAGGGCTTACAACTCACCGGACTGAAAGAATTTCATGTTCCTGACGCTTTTGAAATCGATGAAGAATTATCATTTATTTATGGAGTTGGTGCCCATGTTGGTTTCGAATCATGGAATACTTACATCTACTATGATACTTTTCCTGAAACCCGTTCCCGTGAGCGGCATTCGGGACCCATTGCCGGACTCGATTGTCTGGCAGCTGTTGAGTATACAATTCCTGAAATTCCAATTGTTGTAGGTCTCGAAGTAAAACCATATTTCAACCTCTTTGGCAAGGATTTTTTTCAACTTCAGCCATTTGATTTTGCTTTTACAGTAAAATACACCTTCTAAAAGGAATTAAACTTCAATTAAGAAATAGAACAACAAAAACAAATGAAAAGTTAACTCTCCTGATTTTCCTTGGGTTAGGTTTCCTGTATGCCTCAGCTCAGAACAATAAAGAAAATGATTAGATTTTCAACTATTTTTTCACAGCACCAAAGAAACGGTGGTTACGGGGCTCTTTCATTCAGCTACACACCGATTGACGGCAAAGATGCATTCCTGATGGGTGCCCGCGGATCATGGATCATAGACCATTCGTTTGCCATCGGATTGGGTGGTTGTGGTTTTATTAACGACAGGAACCACCACAGCTGGCTCAACAACGAGATGAATAATAATCTGGCAGGTGGTTACGGAGGTCTGTACCTCGAACCCATTATTGCTCCGCGATTACCAGTACACATTTCGGTTCCGTTATTGTTTGGCGTAGGTGGAATATCATACATCCACGATCGAAACAACTGGATATACGATGATTCGCAAAGTGACGTTTACCTGGTTTTCGAACCAGCGGTTGAACTGGAACTTAATATGACACGATATATACGGCTTGCTGCTTCATTTGGCTATCGGTTCACCTCCAACATCGATATGCAGAATACTAATCCTGACATTCGGGAAGGAACAAACATTGGAATAGTTATGAAATTCGGAAAATTCGTATCAAAACTTCTCGTGTTTATGGTAGTCATGGTTTCGCTCAAAGTGAAGCCCTGACTTTTTTCAGAACTAATCAAAAAGAATGATCTGATGAACTCATACGCATCTGATTATTCGCAGCTATAACATTTTACCAACCGGTATTGGAAATCCAATTCATAAAAAAAGAAACCATCTCAATTCTATTATGAGAGGGTCTCTTTCATGCGGTTTAAGTTAAATTCTATAGGGAAATTTTCAAATCAAATTTTGGTAATAGTAATTGTTAACGGCTATTTCTGAACTTTTTTAAACCAGAGTCTGTTGCCAACATTGTAATATTCGTTTTTTAACCCGGGATTATTGGCAAGATCCTTATCGGTATAAGGGAAGTGCGAAACAAGTACATCATCACCTTGTGCCCAATTGGCAGGTGTTACCACCTGTAATTTATCAGAAGTTTGCAGTGCTACTACAATTCTTTTAATCTCATCCATGTTGCGCCCAACACTCATTGGATAGAAATTAATTGAACGCACAATGTTTTGCGGATCAATAATAAAGACACCCCTGATATCTTTGTTAGTACTCGTTGGTTGATGCAACATGCCATATTGTTTGGATGCAACCATTTGATGATCGTCGATGATAGGAAATTCAATTTTCTGCGGACCCCGACCTTTATAATCCAGTTCTTCGAGATTGGCTTTCCACATTTTGTGCATTGCTACATCATCAGTTGAAATAACCGCAATTTTGACCCCTAACTTTTCAAAGTCTTTTTGCGAATAAGCCAGTTCAAGTAATTCAGTTGAACAAACCGGTGTAAAATCCTGGGGATGACTGAAAAGAATTTTCCAGCTTTTACCAAAACTTTGAGGAAAAGTAAGTTTCCCATTTGTAGATTCTGCAGCAAAATTGGGTGCTTTAGATCCGATTAAAGGAATTTTAACTTCCTGAGAGAAAACATTTCCCAGAATAAATGTCGACAACACAAAACCAAATAACAACTTTCTCATAATTATAATTATTTAATTATTGATTTTAAAGAACCTGATTTTCATGAATTGATCATCGCATCTGTTGCACATAACCTTTTAGGATATTCGGATCTTTAAATATTCATTACGCTCAGTCACAAAAAAAGTTCTGAAAAAAGTTATAAAAAATTAAAATAAATCATTTTTAAATTGTATCAACTAATTGATATATATATACATGTATAATATCTGGGGAACACTTATATCGACCTCTTTTGTGAATTTCATATTAGAAACCAAAAGGAATTGATTATAAAAATAATAGTCTACTTTTGTCCTATAGAAACAAATTAAATGGATATTACAGAAATTTTAATCACCATCAGAAAAATTGTCCGTTCAATCAATCTCGAATCCAAAAAGATTCAGAAAGCATACGGGGTCAGTATTCCGCAGATTTTGTGTTTAAGCTATCTGCATGCATCTTCGAATTATCAATCGACTCAGGGTGAGATCCGTAAGTTCTTAAACCTGAACTCAAGCACAACAAGTGGCATTGTAGACCGATTGGAGAACAAAGGACTTTTGGCCAGACTTCCGAAGCAGGGAGACAAGCGTGTTGTCAATATCGTCCTTACCTCAAAAGGGGCCGGTCTATTGAAACAAATCCCAGCACTACTTCACAATCAACTTTCTGAAAAATTAAGATTATTACCTGAGAATAACCTTCAACAAATACAGGAAAGCCTTCAAACTCTGGTATCTCTGCTCAATATAAGCGAAATGGAAGCATCTCCAATGATTACAATAGAGGAACCCATCGACGAAAGCCAAAATGAAGATTAAATGTCGCTTATTCTTACAGATCAGTAAGTTATTCCATTAAAGTCAGCGAATTGTATGTATTCTTTTAAAGTCATTTTTATATGAACTTGCCAAATAGTTAATAATCAATAGCATAAATGTATTATTTAGATTAAATATTTCCGGTCAACATCATTAAATTTTGGTAGTTCCATTAAAAACCATAATTTTGTTCCTGTAGAAACAATACATACAATTTATGGTAATCTTTAATGACTCGCAACAAGCACTTGCAAATAGAATCAATTCGGGATCAACGATTTCAAATTGGAAAGATTGGAAATGGCAGATAAAACACACAATAAGAACCATTGACCAATTCACAAAACTAACAGGAATTTCATTTGCTGAAGAAGAAAGAGAATCGCTTAAGGAAACACTTGACAAATTTCCTTTGGCCATCACTCCTTATTATGCTTCGCTGATCTCTAAAGAAAATTTCAGTAATGATCCGGTTTTCAAGCAAGCTTTTGCAAACATTAATGAGCTGGTTGTATTAGATAATGAATTAAAAGACCCGCTTTCCGAAGATAGTGACAGCCCGGTAGAAGGCATTACTCATCGTTATCCGGATCGGGTATTGTTTCATGTGAGCAATATTTGCTCCATGTATTGTCGCCATTGCACCCGCAAACGGAAAGTTGGCGACATCGATTTTATCCCATCAAAAGACCAACTTAGAAAAGGAATCGAGTACATCAAAAATACGCCACAGATCAGGGATGTGCTGCTTTCCGGTGGCGATCCGTTAATGCTTTCAGATGATCAGATCGATTGGTTACTGAGCGAAATCACAGCAATTCCACACGTTCAAATAGTTCGGATAGGAACAAGAATGCCTTGTGTAATGCCTTACCGGATAACTAATGAACTGATCACCATCTTAAAAAAATACCAACCGCTTTGGATCAACACACATTTTAATCATCCGCGTGAAATGACAGCTTCTGCCAAAGAAGCTTTGCAAATGCTTGCTGATGGAGGTTTCCCTCTTGGAAATCAAACTGTATTGCTTGCCGGAGTAAACGATTGCCCGCGTATCATGAAAGAACTGGTTCACAAATTGGTTCAAAACCGGGTACGACCTTATTATCTTTATCAATGCGACCTTTCAGAAGGATTATCTCATTTCCGCACACCGGTTGGAAAAGGAATTGAAATTATGGAAAGCCTGATCGGACATACCACCGGGTTTGCCGTACCAACTTATGTTATTGATGCTCCCGGAGGTGGAGGTAAAATACCGGTAATGCCGAATTACATTATCTCCTGGTCGACCAATAAAGTAATTTTACGAAATTACGAAGGAGTGATTACGACTTATCAGGAACCTGACCATTATGAAAATAATTTTTGTGACCGGGATTGTAAAAATTGTAATCTGGAATTAAATATCAAGGAAAGCGATGAAATTGAATCTATAGGAATTGAAAAATTACTTTCAGACTCAGATGATTCGATTTCGTTAATTCCGGAAGATAATGAACGATACAACAGAAGGGAAGAGTAATAAATGGATTGTATCGAGAAATTAGGACATTCATTAATTCAGCATGGTCAGTTCAATAACCGGATTTACCTGATGAAATATGACAAACGAGATAAGTCGGATATACTTAGCCGGTTAAATGATCTTGCTATTGAAAATAATTACAGCAAAATCATCGCTAAAGTTCCGGCGACAGCCCAACCTTTATTTTTGATGGACGGCTATACAATTGAAGCCTATATTCCGGAATTTTACAATGGAATTGAAGGTGCTTTCTTCCTGGCCAAATATTTTGATTCAAAGCGCTCTGTCATTCCGAACGAATCAGTGAAAACACTTTTAAAGCTTCTTTCATCGGCTCAAACATCAGATGGCGAAGCACTTCCGGAACAATTCACCATGGAGATTACGAGGCCAGAACACGCTGAGTCTATGGCAAACTTATATGGACAGGTTTTTAAAACCTACCCCTTCCCTATTCTTGATGCTTCTTACCTCAAGGAAACAATGATTGACGGAAGTGTCATTTACTTCGGTATTTGGGATAATGGAAAATTGGCAGGCCTTTCATCGGCAGAGATGGATACCTCCAACGGAAATGCCGAAATGACTGATTTTGCAGTTTTACCTAAGTACAGGGGACAAAAACTGGCCTCTTTTCTACTGAAAAAAATGGAAGAGGAAATGAGAAGCAGTAATTTTAAAACCTTATACACCATTTCCCGGCTGGATTCTCCGGGGATAAATAAAACCTTCATTAATGGAGGATATCATTTTTCCGGAATACTAAAGAACAACACCAATATTTCCGGACAAATTGAAAGTATGAACGTATATTATAAAAGCATATAGAAATGAGCGAACAAAGAGATTACGGAAAAATATGTCAATTCAACAAAACTTGTCCAGTATATCAGGGAAATCTAGTCATTGAGGAAATCTCTAATACCCTCATCAAGAATGTATTTTGCAACAGAGGATTTAAAGGATGGAAAAACTGTGAACGTTACAAACTAGCAGAAGAAGGTGGAGAGATTCCAGAAAACGCAACTCCTTACAACAGCCATGTTGAAGTATTGAGTTAACTGGATATTACAAATTAAAGTCCTTTTAATAGCGAAAAAAAATCACAGGGATCCTACTCCAGGAAAGGTCTCAATAAGTTGATTCACAAAACAATCTTACTAATCAGCCGTTAACCTGTAACCAAAAATGCATTGGATAGATATAACCATTTTTAGTACCTATCTGATTTTCATGTTAGGAGTAGGCTTTTTTTTTCTGAAAAAGAATAAAAATACGGAAGATTATTTTGTTGGTGGAAGGCAAATGGGCAGTTTGCACATTGGATTGTCTGTTGTTGCGACCGATGTTGGAGGAGGATTTTCGATTGGGCTTGGTGGACTTGGATTCACTATGGGATTATCCGGAAGTTGGTTACTCTTTTCTGGTCTCGTTGGAGCATGGTTAACCGCAGTAGTGCTGGTGCCGACAGTCCATCGTTTGTCCACAAGGCTCAACCTTCTGTCATTTCCTCAATTTCTGGAACATAGCTACAATAAGAAGGTTGCATTCCTGGCAGGTATAATTTCAGCCATCGGCTATCTTGGTTTTACCAGCTCACAGGTACTCGCGGGAGCTAAACTGGCTTCAGCAACTTTCCCTTCGCTGTCGTTAAATACAGCCTTATTGGCAATGGGTATTATTGCTGTGGGCTATACTGTTCTTGGTGGAATGAAGGCAGTAATCTATACGGATACCATCCAGTGGATCGTTTTAATGGTTGGACTAATCTTTGTAGCTCTTCCTCTTTGTTATCATGCTGTTGGCGGAATTGAGGCAATCAGAGAAACATTACCTGCATCGTTTCTCAGTATGACCAATGTGACTTGGCAACAAATTCTCAACTGGATGATCACTATTGTTCCAATCTGGTTTATAGGAATGACTCTGTATCAGCGTATTTATGCATCAAAATCGGTAAAATCAGCAAAACGTGCGTGGTTTATTGCCGGTTTATTTGAATATCCGCTGATGGCATTTACCGGAGTTCTTCTCGGACTATTTGCCCGTGTAGCTTACGAAAATGGAATGTTGGCCGATGCCGGATTTGCTGCAGGAAGTCCTATCGATTCTGAGATGGGATTACCTTTGTTATTAAAAACAGTTCTTCCCATTGGTCTTATCGGCGTTGTTTTGTCTGCCTATTTTTCAGCCATCATGTCTACTGCCGACAGTTGTTTAATGGCTGCTTCAGGAAATGTTTTAACCGATATCTTTAAAGGCCATCAACATAAATCCAGTTTGCTTTTTTCACAATTACTCACCTTTATTATTGGAGCGCTTGCCTTGCTTATTGCCTTAAAAATGCCGAATGTACTGGAACTCATGTTACATTCATACACCTTTATGGTTTCAGGCTTGTTCATTCCCCTGCTTGCAGTGTTAATCAAACCAAACAACAGCTCCAAAGCGGCATTGGGGTCAATGATTTCCGGAGGTGGCACTTCGCTGATATTGATTATTTTCAATCCTGCCTTACCTTATGGCCTTGAACCAATTGCTTTTGCCATACTCGCCTCAATGGCTGCTTTTCTGCTGATTTCAATCCTGGATAAAACAAAACGTGTGGTCAGCTAAAAACAATTTTGTACCCCAAGATTAATCCCTACTTTTGCCCGACTTACTTTTCCAGGGATAATGAAAAATAAAACAATTAAATATTTTGGTGCAGCGCTGCTGGCCATGTTCTTTTGGAGCTTCTCCTTTGTGTGGTTTAAAATTGCCTATCTGGCCTATCAACCCATGACCGTTATTTCCTTCCGTCTAATCATTGCAACCACTGTATTTTTTACCATTGCAAAGTTTTCCGGAAAGCTTCAGCTTATAAGACGAAAAGACCTGAAAATATTTGTACTGATGGCCTTTTTCGAGCCATTCCTGTATTTTATGGGCGAGAGTTATGGATTAATGTATGTTTCGTCGACGGTGGCGGCCGTTATTGTTGCCACAATTCCGCTGATTACACCTTTCGGTGCCTGGTATTTTTTCAGGGAAAAACTTTCAAAAGCCAATATTGCGGGCTTAATGGTTTCATTTATTGGCGTATGCCTGGTTTTTTTCAACCAATCGTTCGGATTTGCTGCTTCGCCGCTGGGCGTTGCGCTTGAATTTGTCGCTGTATTTTCGACCATCGGCTTCACCATCTTATTAAAGAAACTGACAACCAGCTACAACACATTTACCATCTTAAGTTACCAGAACCTGTTCGGACTGATTATGTTTCTTCCCTTCTGGTTCGTCCTTGAATCCGGACAACTTGTACAGACAGGCTTTCATCCAAAAGCATTTTATGCCATTGTGAAACTGGCAGTATTTGCCTCAGTAATCGCCTTTTTCTTCTTCACTTATTCAGTTAAAAATTTAGGAGTTAACCGCACCAACGTATTCATAAACCTGATTCCTGTATTTGTTGCCGTACTTGCCTTTCTCATCCTTGGCGACAGGCTCAGTCTGCAAAATATGATTGGTATCGGAGTAACCATTGCTGGTTTGTTTCTTTCACAATTAAAAAAAAGAAAACGTAAAGATGGATCATATCCCATATATCAAGCCTGAAAAACTAAGAGAATATTCCAACAACCGGAGACAGGATTTTACGAATCTTTTCAAAAAGCTGAAAGCCAAAAAGCCTAAAAATCTGGATGATGTGGTTCATGAACTGCACAACGAAGCTTTTGATCAGTTCGATTGCCTGACTTGTGCCAACTGCTGTTCAACCATCAGCCCGGTTGTTACGGAAAAGGATATTGAGAGGCTTGCCAAACGGATGAAAATGAAACCAGTTGAATTGGTTGCTCAGTATTTATACATCGACGAAGACAAAGATTACGTCTTTAAACAAACGCCTTGCCCGTTTCTGATGCCCGATAATTACTGCATGGTTTATGAGGACCGGCCCAAAGCATGCCGCGAGTATCCGCATACCGACCGCAAACGCATGTATCAGATTCTCAACCTGACACACAAAAACTGCCAGGTTTGTCCGGTGGTGTATTGCATTACTACCGAATTGGTTAAAAAGTTTTAGGCACCAATCCATAATAAAAATGGGAAGCTTAGGCAATTGTAGAATGACACGGTTTGACAGAATCTTCTGTTTGGTTTATGCTAATCAAATATTAATATTTTATTTTGCCTCACTACATTGAAAATCCTGAAAAATTGCTTCTATTCGCAGAAAATAAATGGCAATTAATTTTCTGCTCTTCGACCCTTATCAATCGATTAGAAAATGTACATTAGAAAATAAATATTTTATTTTCTGCGCCGAGAAACGCATTCATCTCTACAATCTGATAAAGTTAGTTTTATGGAATTAGAAAAACACATTATTATTGGTGACTCGGAATGGTGTGCATTCCCGGAAATGAATATTCCTGCGATCAAAGCAAGAGTCGATTCAGGAGCCAAAACTTCGGTTATGCATGCGAGTAACATACTCAAGTTCAACCGGAATGGTGAAAAGTGGGTTAGTTTTGAAGTACATCCAATTCAGGATACCAGAAGAATTACCATCCGCTGTGAATCGAAAATCATCGATCAACGGATTGTTAAAAGCTCGAGTGGAATCTCAGAAAAAAGGTTTGTAATTCAATCAACGATGAAGATTGGGACCTATCAATGGGATATTGAATTAACGCTAACCAACCGCGATTCGATGGGATTCCGTATGCTGCTTGGCCGGGAAGCCATGGAAAACCGCATTTTAGTTGATCCCGCCAATAGTTTCCTGCTTGGCGATCATTCAGAGAAAAAAATAAACGAATTATATCAGCATATCAAAGATGTCCGTAGCGGATTGAGAATAGGACTGCTGGCCAGTAATCCACTATTATACAGCAATCAGCGAATTATGGAAGCAGGTGAAGAGCACGGCCATGAAATGATTTTCCTGAATGTTCAGCAATGCTACATGAAACTCGATTCGACCAATCCGCAAGTGCGGTACCGCGGTGGCAGCAGCCTGAACAACCTGGATGCCGTCATTCCCAGAATCAGACCTAACCTGACATTTTACAGCTGTGCATTAATCAGGCAATTTGAGGCGCTCGGTATTTTTTGTGCCAATTCCTGGGAATCAATCAGTAAGTCGCGCGACAAACTATATTCATCGCAACTGTTTTCTCAATATGGGATTCAGATTCCGATTACTGGTTTTGCCAAATCACCGCTCGACACGACTGATTTAATTAACATGGTAAACGGGGCTCCGCTTATCATCAAATTACTCGAAGGAACCCAGGGTAAAGGAGTTGTTCTGGCCGAAAATTCAAAAGCTGCCGAGAGCGTAATTAATGCATTTAAGAGTCTGAATGCTAATATTTTGGTTCAGGAATTCATTAAAGAAGCCGGAGGTAAGGACATTCGCTGTTTTGTGATTGACGGTAAAGTTGTTGCATCCATTCAGCGCGAAGCTGCCAAGGGTGAATTCAGAGCAAATTTGCATCAGGGAGGTACAGCCTCAGTCATCAAAATCACCGGAGAAGAAAAAAAGATGGCCATAAAAGCGGCCAAAGTTATGGGGCTGCAAATTGCCGGAGTCGATATAATCCGTTCAAACAAAGGTCCACTTGTTCTTGAAGTGAACTCTTCGCCCGGGCTGGAAGGTATTGAACTGGCCTCAGGGAAAGACATCGCAGGCATGATGATCTCGGCTATTGAAAGACAACTGGGATGGCAGAGAAATCTTGAAATCGTAACTCCGGAGAAGGAAATCAGTTCGCCCAACACTCATTAAACTAAGGTTAATAAAGCCACCCGACAGAAAAGCATGTTAGGTGTTTTAAAAGCGATTTTCTACTTTTGAATGAATTTTGAATAAAAACGAAATAAAACCAAATTGATAATGAGAAAAAAGATTGTTGCCGGAAACTGGAAATGCAATACTACCGTTCAGGAAGGTATTGAACTTGCAAAAGCAGTAAATGAATTAGTCGCTCAAAAAGGTGCAAAAGATGTTGTTGTAGTTCTTGGAACTCCTTTTACTCACCTCACCAGCGTGGTTGCTGTTGTTGACACCAACCGTATCGGTGTAGCAGCACAAAACTGTGCCGCTGAAGCCAAAGGTGCCTACACCGGCGAAATTTCTGCCGCTATGGTTAAATCAACTGGCGCTGAATATGTCATTTTAGGTCACTCTGAACGCAGAGAATATTACGGCGAAACAAGCGAAACGCTGAATAAAAAAGTTGCTCTTGCTCTTGCAAACGACTTAACTCCAATTTATTGCTGTGGTGAAGCTTTATCGATTCGCGAAGCCAACGGACAAAACGAGTACGTAAAAACACAGCTCGAAGAAACAGTTTTCAACCTTAGCGCTGAAGATTTCTCAAAATTAGCTATCGCTTACGAACCAATATGGGCTATCGGAACTGGTGTAACAGCTTCAACTGAACAGGCACAGGAAATGCTTGCCTTCATCCGCGGATTAATTACTGAGAAATTCGGCAAAGAAGTTGCTGAAAAAACTTCAATTCTTTACGGAGGTAGCTGTAGCCCTAAAAATGCTTCTGAATTGTTTGCCCAGCCTGACATCGACGGTGGTTTGATTGGCGGCGCTTCAATGAAAGCTGAAGATTTCCTCGGAATAATCAATGCATACTAATTCCGGAAGAAGACAAATATAAAAAAGGCGAAGCGCGGGCCATGAAGAAGAACCTGCTTTAGCTTTCTCCTGAAAAATACAAAGGCCATCCGGCGACGGGTGGTCTTTTTTTATGCTACTTTTGAATCCTGAAAAGGAGAAACGTGTACCTTAAATTTGAAACTATTTTATGAACTATACCCAAATCAGCTTTAAACTAAATCCTGATACTGAAGGAAACCGCGAAATTCTGGTTGCAGTATTATCTGATCTTTCTTTTGAAAGTTTTGACGAAAACGATGAACTCCTTATGGGATACATTCCAGGCGAATCGTTTGATATGGATGAAATCAATGGAATAACCTCTGCCCTGCCCTTCCATGTTCAAACCGGGAATGAAATGATTCCTGAACAAAACTGGAATGATGTGTGGGAAAAAAACTATTTCAAACCATTGCTGATTGGCAACCGCTGTCTGGTTCGGGCACCTTTTCATACCGAATATGAACCTGCCGAATTCGAATTGGTTATTGAACCAAAAATGGCATTCGGAACAGGAAACCATGAAACAACCACCTTGGTTGCCGAACAAATCCTGAATATGGATCTGGCCGGGAAAACAGTACTCGACATGGGGTGCGGAACCGGTATTTTGGGAATGCTTGCCTCACTCAAAGGAGCAAAAAATGTTACTGCCATCGACATTGATACCTGGTCGTTTGAAAGCACAGTTGAAAATGCTCGATTGAACAACATTTTCAATCTGGAAGCAAAACTGGGAGATGCCAGTTTACTCGGAAACGAAAGCTATGAAATCATCTTTGCCAACATCCATAAAAATGTTATAATTAGCGACCTGCCTGTTTATGAAAATGTTTTGCAATCAGGAGGAAAACTTTATCTAAGCGGTTTTTATACCCAGGACATGCCCGATGTAAAGAAAAAAGCAGAATCACTGGGTCTTGTGGAAACCGGATTTCAGGAGAAAAACAACTGGGTGGTTTATTCATTTAAAAAAGCATAATGACAAAATATTGATTTATCCGATACTGAAATAAGTTCTAACGAACCGAAATGTTTAAACTTTGACAAAAACAAACAAACATCCACCATCTATGTCGCTGAATATATGTTTATTACATGCCAATTCTGATTCAGAATAAATTATATTCATGTTACCTGGATATTAAATCCTCTTTAAATCTGGCACATAAACAAAACAATAACATTGACCCAACTGTTTTCTAAATCAGATTGCATTCTCATTAAGACACGTCAATGTGTCAAGTACTGATAGTGAACTTTCTCAATTTATATTCTGAAATAACAGATTAAGAAAGTGTAGTGATTTAAGAGTGTGTTTATTTATTTAGTTTATTGCTATGAGACAACTCAACATTTCGAAACAGGTTACAAACAGGGAAGAATTATCGTTGGATAAGTACCTGAATGAGGTTGGAAGGATTGGTTTACTTACGACAGAAGAAGAAATTGAATTGGCAAAGAAAATAAAAAAAGGAGATCAGGATGCCTTGGAAATATTAATAAAATCCAATTTGAGATTTGTAATTTCTGTTGCAAAACAGTATCAAAATAAGGGTCTTAGTTTGCCTGACCTGATTAATGAAGGTAATCTGGGTTTAATTAAGGCTGCCCAACGGTTCGATGAAACACGCGGATTTAAATTCATATCCTATGGTGTTTGGTGGATTCGGCAATCTATAATGCAGGCTTTGGCCGAACAGTCCCGGATGATCAGATTACCATTGAATCGAATAGGTTCAATTACCAAAATTAGAAAAACATATAATCGTCTCGAACAGGAATATCATCGGGAACCTACATCTGAAGAAATTGCATTTTTTCTCGAAATTTCGGTAGATGAAGTTGAAGATGCTTTAAAAGTGTCATTACATCATATTTCGATGGATGCACCAATTCATGATGAAGAAGGAAATAATTTGTATGATATCATATTAAACGACGAGTCGCTAAGCCCTGATAATGGTCTGATTAACAATTCACTATCGAATGAAATTGAACGATCGTTATCCACTCTGGGTAAACGGGAAGCTGATGTAATTCGTTACTATTTTGGATTAAGTGGTTATTCTCAATCTACCTTGGATGAAATTGGCCGTGAATTGGGTTTGACCAGAGAACGAGTCAGACAGATCAAAGAAATGACAATGAAAAAGATGAAAAATAATTATCGGAACAAATTATTAAAAGCCTATCTGTAATTCAGTATCTTTTTGAAATTTATTCTTTCAGATGAATTTTCATGAGTTTAAGCTTGTTATTTTTTCCACGGAAATTCCGATAGAATTGGCTTAGTGCTTCTTTTATAAATCCAACATTTTCCGGTTCAGTTTATAACTGTACCAATCCTCATACACGACATCTTTCCTTCCTGAATACAATACTCCAAAATCGCCTCTGAAATTCCAGAGAGCATAGCCAATCTGGTTGTCGGTCAGGATATAGAGAACATCGACAAACCAGGCCAAACAGGTTTTGGTGCATCATCCGGATTTTTATAAACCCACGGCGCACGATAATGAGAAATGTAATGCGGAAAATAACCACGACAACTTTGAGCAATATCTAAATCTGTAATTTCAGGAATGACAGAGGAACCTACATCATTTCCATCGGCAATTACCAAGTGGTCAGGATTCGATTTGCGAATAGCGGTAGCCGCAGCCAGCGCTATTTTCCAGCAAACTGCCTGACAGGAGTCCTAATTACTAAAAATGAACGACTTTTTACTTTTTATTTGACAATTCAAATCTTATATTTGTCAGGCCAAATGCAATCGATTGCTTTTGGTTCTGAAAATCATTCAACTCATTAAAAATCTGTTATGATACTTGATAAACTTGAAAATGCAGCCATCTATGCAGGGATCACTGAAAACATAAAAAAAGGCTTCGAATTCCTAAAAAACACAGATCTTAACAAGCTGGAAACCGGTAAGTATGAAATTGAAGGAACAGAAGTTTTTGCCCTCGTCAGTGAATACGAAAGCAAAGCACATCAGGATTGCCGGTTAGAAGCACATCAGGCGTATGCCGACATTCAGTACATTGTTTCAGGAAGGGAAGCCATCGGCTTTGTGACGCTGAACAACCAAACTGTTGTAACTGAATATAATTCGGATAAAGACATTCTTTTCTTTTCTGGCGAAACGGTACAAATGATTCTTGAATCCGGTATGTTCGCTGTATTTTTTCCACAGGATATTCATCGTCCCTGCATGCAGATTGAAGGTCCGGAGAAAATTAAAAAGGTGGTTGTGAAGGTGCGGCTATAGAAAAAATAGTCATTTGTGATCATTAACTGTAGTTTTGTTTGATTTGCGGTGAATGACCACAATTGACTTTCAGTACTAATTTATCTCCCTGTTCTCATCAGTTGATTAATTGGCAAAATAAGTCACATTGGCAAAACTTCTTTTTATCCCCGATTTGAATCTGTATTTTGGATAGCCGAAAATAACCACAATACCCGAAGGCGATTTGTACGGAATATTCCACTTCCTTTTTAATTTTCCGGCACCGTATTGAATGGTTGGATGAACGCTTCCAATCATACAAGATCCCAGTCCCAAACTTTCGGCAGCCAGCATGGCATAGGTAGCTGCAATATACGGATCAGCCGGATCGGAATAAGGAGAGGCTGTAAAATACATGGCCAGCGGTGCATCATAGAGCAAATAGTTTTCTCCCTTATCTTTGGTCTCTGCCAAAAAACGGACAAGTGGCTGAGCAAAACTTTTCATCAACTTATACGTTTCGTTTCCCGCTAACCACCATATCCAAATCATTCGATCAGAAAACACCCAGCTGATTTTCCGAAAATAGTCCAATACATCAAACGAAAATTCGCGCACTTTATCTTTTCCTTTTAGAACCACCAAATGAACATCAGATGGTGGTAAACCCATCGGTGCAGAAACCGCGGCCTCAATTATTTGATCAATCAGTTCCTCTTCTATTTTCTGTTCTTTAAAATCCCGTATACTTCGTCTACCAACGATCAGATTTTTAAACTGATCGTAGCTGGTTTTATTTTTCATTCCGGATAAGTCGATAAGATCATCAACCGACATTTCCCTTCCGGAAATGTCGATGGCCTTGTTGGGACATACGGCCATACATTGTCCACAGGCGATGCATCCAAACAAAGGATGGCTGCTTACCACCGGTTTGTTATCTTCCATAATCAACGAAAAATCTTTGCATACATTAACGCATAGTCCGCACGAATTGCAGCGGTCATAAATAAAAGTGATCCTTCCATTTTTATTGGTTCTGCTAGTAATGATTGCCATGGCGCTGTTTTTTTTTATAAATTTAGAGCGTTTTTCAGCAATTTCCTAAACGAGCAATATACATTTATGAAGCATTTAATCTTTATTCTGAAAGTCATTCTCCCCTTCTTTTTTTTTAGTCTGACAATCACAGCACAGGAACGTTACAAGGATGAAATTACGGATTCTGTAAGGGTAGAAACGTTTACTTATGCCTTCAAAGACAGTCAGTCGCTCGATATGGATGTTTATTTTCCGGCATTCGACAATCAGTCAAACAGAGCCTTGATTTTTTACGTTCATGGTGGTGGATTTTCAGGCGGAGAACGCAATGAGCCAGGAATTCAGGTATTTTGCAAACAGCTGGCCCGGCATGGTTATGTTGTATCTTCCATTTCGTATCGCTTAACCCGTAAGGGAACCGAAACTGGATTTGGCTGCGACTGTGCCGCTGTTGATAAACTGAATACCTTTAACGATGCTGTTGAAGACCTTCAGGATGCCACTTTTTTCATGATACAAAACCGGGATAAAATGGGAATTGATCCTCAGAAAATCATTATTTCCGGAAGCAGTGCAGGTGCCGAAACTGTTTTAAATGCCGCCTATCAACCACCATATTGCTACGGACTCGACAGCGGTCCGGTATCCTATGCCGGTGTTATTTCAATGGCCGGTGCAATTCCGGATACTTCCCGGATTTTTAAGGAATCGGCCATCCCATCCCTGCTTTTTCACGGAACCTGCGACAACCTGGTTCCATATGCCACAGCACCTCACCATTATTGCGAGGAAAACCAAGCTGGCTACCTGATTTTGTATGGTAGTTATACCATTGCCGAAAAACTAAGAAAACTTGGAACTCCATACTGGCTTTATACTTACTGCAATGCAGCTCACGAAATTGCAGGTAAACCAATGACGGACAACCTAAACGAAATCATAGATTTTTGTTATTCCTTCATCATTAAAAAAGGAACCGAGCAAAAAACTACAATTATGAAAGCCGGAAACAAAAATTGTGAATACCAATCCTTTAACTTTTGCACCGAATGAAACCTTTCCTTTTTATCCTATTACTATTTGCCGGAAACTTAAGTATGGCACAAAACATCCGGGTAATAACCTATAATATTCGCTTCAACAATCCGGACGATGGAGAGAATGCCTGGCCCAACCGAAGTAATCAGGTAAGCGCCCTACTCGACTTCCATCAGGCAGATATTTTTGGACTTCAGGAAGCCCTGATCGGCCAGATTGAAGATATTCAGGCACAACTTCCAAACATGGAATGGGTTGGCGTGGGTCGCGACGATGGAAAAAAAGCTGGCGAGTACTCTCCTCTTTTCTATAATTCCAAAAAGTTCGATGCTTTACAAAAAGGTTGGTTCTGGCTTTCAGAAACTCCGGAAAAGCCAGGGCTGGGCTGGGATGCTGCCTGTAACCGGGTTTGTACCTGGCTGATACTGAAAGAGAACAAAAGCAAAAAAAAAATCATGGTTTTGAATACGCATTTCGACCATATGGGGAATCAGGCCCGAACCGAATCGGCCAAACTCATTCTCCGGAAAATCAAAGAACTGAATACTTCCGACTTGCCTGTGATACTGACCGGAGACTTTAATCTGACTCCAGAAAAAGAACCGATTGCAGTGATTAAAAACAAACTAAACGATTCACGTTCTGTCAGCAAAGAAGCGCCATACGGACCCGAAGGAACATTCAACGGATTTAAATTCGACAGTCCGCTGAAAGATCGCATCGACTATATTTTTGTCAGCAACCAGATCGAAGTCAAACAATACGGAGTGCTTACCGATTCCAATGATCAGCGGTATCCTTCCGATCATTTACCTGTTTTTGTTAATCTGGAACTAAAAGGCGGTAAAACGAAATAAGATACCAGGTTTTCCTGAACAAATCGGCTTGCTGTTTGCTTTCACTTCACATGAAGGTAGATTTTATTATCGTTGGTCAGGGACTGGCCGGAACATTGCTCGCTTTCGAATTATTCCGGAATAAAAAATCGTTTCTGGTTTTTGATGATCCAAATCTGGACAAGTCATCCGATGTGGCTGCCGGAATAATCAATCCGGTTGTTTTTCGCCGGATGACCAAAAGCTGGCTCGTTGATGATGTGTTTCCTCAAATGGAAATAACTTACCGGCAGTTGGAAAATTTACTTCAGGAACAATTCTATTTTCCCAATCAAATCCATCGGATTCTCAGCGAAGACACGGCCGTGTTCTGGAAAGAGAAAGCATTCGCCAATCGTATGGAAGAATATATCGAAGCGAATCCTGATGTCCGGTTCAGACACGAAATGATCAATTCACCATTTGGCATCGGCCGTGTTTTAAAGGCTGGAAGACTTGATATCCAAAAACTTATTTCAACTTTCTCCGAATTTCTTCAACGTCAAAATCTTCTCCGGAAGGAAAAATTCAGCTTCGAAAAAATGCTTATTAAGTCTGATCAGGTCATATACAACGACGTGACAGCCGAAAAGATTATTTTTTGCGAAGGACCGGCAGTTTCGCAAAATCCTTATTTCAAAAACCTGAAATTCAAACATTCCAAAGGCGAAATCCTTGACCTTAAAATTCCTGAATTAAATCTGAATGAAATAATCAGTCAGGAAATATTTATGCTTCCTGTTGGCAACGATCGCTATAAGGTTGGTGCAACTTACAGCTGGGATCAGTTAAATACACAAACGACTGATTCAGCCCGCCATGAACTGCTGGATAAGCTAAAAACTATCCTGGTAGTCAATCCTGAAATACTTGGACAAAAAGCAGGAATTCGCCCAACAATGCACGATCGCAAGCCTGTAATTGGGGTTTTGCCCAATTCTCCACAAATTGGTATTTTCAATGGACTCGGCTCCAAAGGTGTTCTGTCAGGTCCTTTCTTTGCCCGGCAATTGGCTGATTTGCTGATTGGAAATATAGATTTCATTCATCCTGAAGCCAGTATTAACAGGTATTTTGCTTCCAGATAATTATCCTGAAAATCTGGCATCGGTATCTCCTGATAATAAATTTGTTGAGCTATATTTTCTGATTCTTTTCGTTTTATTAACCAGCTACCTGAAAGAAGGCTGTAAAGTTCTGACTTTCTGTCATTTAAATGCTATTGCAACAAGAAACCGGTTCGTGATTATCTCAGGAACCGGTTTCTTGTTTTACAACGGTTTTAGAACTCAGTCTCATCCCGACGATTAAAATGGTTCAATTCATATTGTTGTGGGGAATGGTATTCTCCTCAATGAGGGAATCCGGATAAAGGGCATTATTTAGAGTAAAGACGCACGGTGGTGCGTCTCTGCGAAAGTCATCATATCCTGTAATTATTGAGAAGACACTGGATCAAAATAATTTCTTGTGACCTTAGCAGAATGACGCACCGAGATTGAAACTGTTTTGTCCTCAAGCCGGACTGGCTCTTCCTTTTCCAATCCCTGCCCGACGGCAGGCGGGGATGAAAAGGAAGCAAAAATCTTGTCAAAACGAACCCTCTGCCGGGCGTTTTGACGGCCTTCGCACTCGCTTCGATCAAAGGATGATCCCAATTGAAAGACCAGTATTTTAATCTGATTATTTGCATTTGATTGCGGTGGTGGCCCGATAATTATCAGGATTTTTATTTTTTTCTGCAGAAGAAAAGTAAAAGTGCGTCCCGCTTGAGGATAGTGTAATTGATCTCGCGTGACCGACTTATGTCTTGATTTCATATCGGGAAACAATACCAACGACTTTCCCCACAACGATATCAACTGATCCATTAAAATACATCTTAAAAATACGCACAAATGCTTACAACATATACCATTTTACGCTGAACATGGTCTGAATCAGGAACAATACCTTTGTTTAGTTAATACGCTAAACAAAAAATGGAACTTTACCAGGAACTTACTAAAGATATCCGGCTTGCAGAAGGTCTAAAATCGTGCATGAATTGTGGTGTTTGCACTGCGATTTGCCCCGCAGCCGAATTTTACGACTACGACCCCCGAATCATTGCCGGTATTGTCCAATCCAAAGACGAGAAAAAAATAGAAGAACTCCTGAAAAGCGATGTGATTTGGTATTGCGGCGAATGTATGTCATGCAAAACCCGGTGTCCGCGTGGAAATTGTCCCGGGCTCATCATTATGGCTTTACGTTCACTTTCTCAGAGACTTGGATATTTCACCGAATCGGAAAAAGGCAGGCAGCAGCTGGCCATTAAACGGGTGGTAGGCGAAAATATAGTCAATAAAGGCTATTGTATAGTTCCGGAAACACTGGTTCCCGAAATGCACCCCGAACTAGGCCCTGTTGGCGAATGGATCTATGAAAATAAAGAGGAAGTATATGAACGCGTTGGAGCCAATTATAACGGTGAAGGAGTTGGAGCACTGCGTAAAATACCTCAGGAATCGCTTGATGAGATTTCCCGGATTTTTGAGCTAACCGGCGGATTCGACCTTTTCGAAAAAATAGAGACCTTTTCTAAAACAAAAGCCAAAAGCATGGGTTTTTCTGATCCCAAAGAGATTTATCCCGACTATGTCAATCATATTTTCACAACCAATAACGGAAAACACAACCGACAATAATGAAACAGGAAGGCAAAATAAAAGTCTGGCAGGATTACCAAAAGGAAATAGCCGACGATCATTACTTTTACGTTCGCAGTTGTATCCGTCAAAATTTTTTCCCGGGTTCAGAACAAACTTTCCTGAAAATTTTACGGGAAGAGCTGAACAAGGATATCTACGAAAATCCGCATCACACCACCTGCTCCGGAATCGGCTATCATTCTGATGTTGTTCCGTTTGAAACCATTCAAACCATCGTTGCACGCCAGTTTGCACTGATGACCGAAGCCGGCTACCAAAACCTTGCCGTTTCGTGCATCACTTCATTCGGCATTTACAACGAAATCATTGAAACGTGGAAAGAGTTCCCTGCTGAACTGGAGAAGATTCGGAACTATCTAAAAGCAGCCACCGGACGCGAATTTGAAATACCACAGAATGTAGCCCATGCCAGCGACATTGTTTACAAATTCAGGGAAGAGATATACGCCCGAAAAAAATATTCACTGATCAATCAACAAACCGGAAAGCCTTTGAAAATTGTGGAGCACATTGGCTGCCATTATTCCAAAATGTTTCCCTCCAAGGGAGTTGGCGGTGCCGAATTTCCTTATGTTTTGGCCGGAATGGTCGAATCCTGGGGCGGCGAAGTGGTCGACTATCCTGAACGTCGTCATTGCTGCGGGTTTGGCTTCAGGCAATATCTGGTGATGTCGAACCGTGGTTATTCTGTTTCCAATTCAAAAAAGAAGTTCGAATCGATGGAACCGTTTAAACCTGATGCGATTGTGTGCAACTGCCCCGGATGTCCCATGTTTCTCGACCGCTGGCAATATGTGATTGAAGAAATGGAAGGTAAAACTTACGGAGAAAACGGACAGGGAATTCCGGTTTTGACCTACGAAGAAATGGCCGGACTGGTGTTGGGTTACAATCCGTGGGATCTGGGACTTCAAATGCATCAAACCAATTGCGAACCGCTGTTCGACAAAATGGGAATTGAATACGATCCTGAATTGAAATATGCAGGAAAAGACGGAAATTTGATCGGCCATCCTTCGATGGTTGGATGTGGATGATTAATATAATTGTAAAGACGCACGGCCGTGCATCTCTACAAAAAAATGAAACTTTAAACTCAATACGTGAAGCACATCGTAATAATAGGAGGAGGAACAGCCGGAATCGAAACGGCAAGCGCTTTGACAGATGCCGGACATTGGGTGACTGTGATTGAAAAAGAAGCGAAGGTTGGCGGGAAACTGAACGACTGGTCATACCTTTTTCCTGACTTCACTCCCTGTGAAAAAATTGCAGGAGCCCTTCAGGAGAAATGCAATGAAAAGGATTTTTCTATTCTTCACAACACTGAGCTCAAATCCGTTCAACGTGTGAATAATAAATTCAGCATCGAAACTTCAGGAGATCAGCAACTGGAAGCCGATGCAGTGGTGGTTGCCACCGGATACGAGCTGTTTGATGCGCGCCGCAAGGAAGAATATGGCTACAAAATTTACGACCATGTCATTACATCAGCCGATCTGGAACAATTGCTCAAGCCGGGCAGTAACCTTACTGTGGCCGCCGGAAAAGACCCGAAACGAATCGCTTTTGTTCATTGCGTCGGTTCCCGGGATGAGAAAACGGGCAACCATTATTGCTCCAAAGTGTGCTGCATTACTGGAGTAAAACAGGCCATCGAACTCAAAAAGCGTCTACCCAACGCCGAGATATTCTGTTTTTACATGGATTTGCGCATGTATGGCAAACATTTCGAAGAACTGTACCGCGAAGCACAGGAAACCTATGACATTCAGTTTATCCGTGGACGCTTGTCGGAAGCTTCAGAAAAAATAGATAAAAGTCTGCTGATCAAAGCAGAAGACACACTTTCGGGTCGGCCACTTAAGATGAATGTCGACTTATTGGTGCTGCTCGTGGGCATGGAAGCCGGAAAAGGGACTGCCGCAGCTGCATCAAGTTGCGGTATTGGATGCGAAGAATCAGGTTTTCTGCAAACAGCCGACTCGTTTCTGCATTCCAATTTTTCGTCGTGCGAAGGTATTTTTCTGGCCGGAAGCTGCACTGCTCCCATGTCGGTAAACGATACCATTTTGCATGCCCGGTCAGCAGCAATGGAGGTAGATAGCTGGCTAAAGAAACAGTGATCAGTCGCAATAAGCAGAAAAATACAAAGAAACGGTTCAGGCATCGTCCGGTAGGAAATATCGAATGATAAACTTATTTCCTTTCAGACGAAATGCAGCAATCGACAGATGAAAGATAGATAAAATGAAAGACTTTGGCTACACAGTTATTAAACAACGCACCATCGACTACGATCAGTTTGACGGGCGTCTGCTGAACGAGATTCTCGAAATGGAACCTTCATTCAAAGTCTGCATTTCGTGTGGAGCATGCACCGCAACCTGCAGCGCCAACGATCTGGTCAGTTTTAATGTGAGAAGGATGAACTTGTTACTGCGCCGTGGCGAAACCTTTGAACTCGATACTGAAATTAAAAAATGTATGCTCTGCGGAAAATGCATGTTGGTTTGTCCGCGCGGAATAAATACCCGTAATGTGATCATGCTCATCAAAAAAAGCATCCTAAAATATAAACCCGTCAATTTGTAAGCAGCCATGGAAACTACACCGTTTATCTGGCCTTTCACCATCGGCCTCTTGTTTATTTCCTGTTTTCTGGTAATTATAGTTGGTATTTGGATTTCCGGTCTATCACGCATCGATAAAAGCCGAATATGGCACAGCATATTTACCCGTAAAAGTATTTTAGCTATTCGTGAAGTTTTTACTGAATCGTTGCTGCACCGCAAAATATTCCGTAAAAATCCTGTTCTGGGCTACATGCACATGAGCCTGGCATTTGGCTGGTTCTTGCTGATTGTGGTTGGACACATCGATGCCTGCAATCACTACCAAAGCTTTTCCGTTCCGGCATACAAAGCTATCTTTTTCCGCTATTTCGTCACGGAACCGGCTTCAACACTTTCAGGAAAAATACTGGCAGCCAGTATGGATTTACTGCTCCTTTTTGTACTTTCAGGAGTTATGCTCGCCTACTTTAAACGACTGAACAGCCGTTTATTCGGAATGAAAAAAACGACACAACTAAAACTCGGCGACCGCATTGCACTTATCGCCCTCTGGCTTATTTTCCCGCTTCGATTTCTGGCCGAAAGTGTATCGGCAGGCATTCATCACAACGGAAGCATTGTGAGTCAACCAACCGGAATGATGCTGGCTTCGCTCCTACCTGTTCATTCGCTCGAAATGCCATTGTGGTGGGCTTATTCCGGATCATTAGCCATGTTCTTTCTGGCCTTGCCGGTTTCCCGTTACATGCATATACCGGTTGAAGTGGTACTTATTTTTCTTAGGAATTACGGTATCCGTGTAAAAAAACGTATCGATGGCTTCTCCCGAATTCAGGTATATTCGTGTTCACGCTGCGGCATTTGCCTCGATAGTTGCCAAATGACCCATGCAGCCATCAAGGATACACAGTCGGTATATGTGCTGAAACACATCCGGAACAAGAATCTGACTGATGAAAAACTCTTTAACTGTCTGCTTTGCGGACGATGTCAGCCCGATTGCCCGGTCGGACTGGAGCTTAACAATTTACGCATTACGCAGCGCATTGAATCGACCAAAGAGTATAACTCTTCGTACGAATATCTAAAGAACGGGAAAGTGGCAGTGAGTCCGCAAACCGAAGTAATCTATTTTGCCGGATGCATGACCCACCTCACTCCGGCAATACTCAAATCGATGAAAGAAATTTTCGCGGTAGCCGGTGTCAAATACTGGTTTATGGACGAAGATAAAACGGCTTGCTGCGGCAGACCACTGATGAAGGTCGGACAATACGAAGCAGCCAAAAAACTGATTGAACACAACCGCCAAAGGATTATTGCATCAGGCGCAAAAAAAATGGTGGTCTCCTGCCCGATTTGCTACAAAGTATTCAACGAAGACTATTCCCTGCCGGGAATTACCGTACAGCACCATTCTGAATATTTACTTGAGCTGATGGCAGATAAACGACTGCCTGTAAACAAGATGTCGTTGCGGGTAGTTTACCACGATCCTTGTGAGCTGGGCCGTGGAAGTGGTGTTTATCATCAGCCGCGTTTGCTGCTCGACGAATATGCTGAACTGATTCCTATTAAAAATGAAAAAGAATCAGCCTATTGCTGCGGCGGAAGTCTGGCCAATATCAAGATACAGATGAAAGAGCGCGACCAGATACGAGATAAGGCCTTAAACGAATACCTCACTTACAAACCCGACGTGCTGGCCACGGCCTGTCCGCTTTGTAAAAAAACATTTGCTAAAAGTAACAAACTTCCGGTACACGACATCGCTGAAATTGTGTATATGGCTATTAAAGAGAATGATAAAGTACTCAGTCGCGAAACCGAATTTCAAACAGCAACTAAAATGGAATTCTGGAAATAGACCCCGGGAGGAAGAAAATCAGTTAACCGAAAGCTAAGCTTGTCGCCAAAACCTCAAACAACATTAACAGACACAATCCATACTGGAAATATATTCATACTGGAAAGTAGTATGAGTAATGTCAAAGCGGCTGTTTAACAGCTGTTTTGCATTTAAGGTAATGGCCTGAGTATCGGCAACCGGATAATTTTCAGCGAGCACCAGGTGAGCTTCAAAGTATATTTTATGGTCGGACAGTTGCCACAAATGGACATGATGAACACTGCTGATCTCCTGAAGCTCCTGAAGCACCTCAATAATATCCTGCTGATCAATTTCAGGAGGAGCAAACTGCATCAGAATACCGACACTTTCTTTCAGAATTTTAAACGTATGTACAAAAATGTAAATGCTGATCAGTACAGTAACCAGCGGATCGATCCAGTAAATCTGAAAAAGCCAGATACAAACACCACCGGCAATTACGGCCAGAGAAGTAAGAGCATCACCAATCAGATGCAAATAGGCGGCTCTAATGTTTAAGTTTTCTTCCTTGTTTTGATGTAATATCACTACCGAAAGACCATTGGCAAGAAATCCTAAAATACCAAGTCCCAGCATCCAAAGATAATCAACCTCTTTTGGGTTAAAAAATCTCTTCCCTGCTTCAACGAGCAAATAAACCGAAATGGCTATGAGAGAAATGGCATTAATAAATGCGGCCAGAATTTCTGCCCGCTTGTACCCAAAAGTCGATTTCTGCGTTTGTGGACGCATTCCAATTACATGAGCCAGGTAAGCCAATATAACCGAAATTACATCGCTGAGGTTATGCAAGGCATCAGAGATCAATGCAAGACTTCCGGATATAATTCCACCTGCGAACTGCGCAATAGTAATTATCCCATTAAGGAATACAGTAATTGCCAGATTTCTGGTTGTATGTTGATGATTATGCGACATCTTGTTTTTCACATTTAACAATCTGTAAATTACGAAGTTTCAACATCGGCAAAACTACGTTCAAAAATAACTATCTATGCATTTTTTTATCATTTGGTTCTTCACCGAAATGCGCACCCAAAAAAGATAAAGCTGTAAATTTAGAATAAAAAATGTCAACGAGTCTACTCTATCATGGTTTCGGGAAAACTGATCAGGAATAATTTAAAACAGAATTCGCTTACCGTCAATAATTAATCAGCGAATCATACCTTTAAGGCTTCATTGGCATTAAAAATAAATTTTTAAATTAGTATATCATAAATCAATTTAATTAATCAACTAAAAATAACTCCAATATGACAAAATTTTTAATATTCATGCTGTTTTGCCTCAATGTAGTAACAGCCAGTTCTCAGGAACAGAATGAGAGTCTGATTGAAAAAGGAGCAAAAGTAACTAAAGCCGGTGGTGGATATCTTTTTACGGAAGGACCTTCGGTTGCTCCTGATGGCCGCGTATTCTTTACCGATCAGCCCAACGACAAAATTGAGGTCTGGAGCGAAGACGGAACCATTACCACATATCTGCAACCCTGCGGCCGGTCTAACGGAACCTATTTTAATCAGAAAGGCGAACTGGTTGCCTGTGCCGACTTAAGCAACCGTTTGGTAATTATCAGACCCGACAAACAAATGAAAACAATTGCCGAAAATTACGACGGCAAACATTTAAATGCACCAAACGATCTGTGGATTGCTCCCGAAGGAGGAATTTATTTTTCAGATCCGTATTACTTCCGCGATTACTGGGAAGCTGGTCATCAGGAACTTCAGGATGTCCGTGGAGTTTACTATCTAAATCCTGAAGGAAAACTAATTCGCGTCATTGACGACTACAAACAACCCAACGGATTAATTGGTACACCGGACGGAAAAACACTTTATGTCAGCGACATCAATGATGGAAAAATCTGGAAATATTCGATTAATCAGGACGGAACGCTTAGCAACAAAACTCTTTTTGCTCCTGAAGGATCTGATGGAATGACCATTGACAATCAGGGTAATGTATACCTGACCAACAAAACGGTTTCCGTTTTCGACAAAACAGGAAAGAAAATCGCTGCAATTGAAATTCCGGAACAACCTTCGAATGTGTGTTTCGGCGGAAAAAAACGTAACATCCTTTTTATAACCGCCCGCACGTCGGTATATACCTTGAAAATGAAAGTTAAAGGAGTAAATTAAAAATTCAATCTAAATATAAAACATGACAAAAGCCCGATCTTTTCTAGCCATCGCCATCAGTTTGCTACTTCTGGCTTACTTCTTTTCATTACAAAAAGAAAAACCCACTTCAGGAAACCCCATAGTTAAAGGTTGGTATGCCGATCCTGAAGGTGCAATACTCGATAACAAATTCTGGATTTATCCAACTTTTTCAGCCAAATACGAAGATCAGGTTTTCCTCGATGCCTTTTCGTCTGCTGATTTAGTCAATTGGAAAAAACATTCGCACATTATAGATACCTCGGCTGTTAAATGGGCGAAAAAAGCCATGTGGGCGCCCTGTATTGTCAAAAAGGATTCGAGCTATTTTTTGTTCTTTTCGGCAAACGATATTCAGGCTCCTTTCCGGGATGGCTATGTCGCGGAAGACAATCAGGTTGGCGGAATTGGTATTGGCATTTCCTCAAAACCTGAAGGACCATTCCTCGATTATTTGGGGAAACCGCTGATTCAGGAGTTTTACAATCAGGCGCAACCCATCGATCAGTTTGTTTTCAAAGATACAGACAAGCAGTACTACATTATTTACGGTGGTTGGGGGCATTGCAACATCGCCAGACTAAACAGCGACTTTACTGCACTAATTCCCTATGAAGATGGAAATGTGGTTAGGGAAATAACTCCGGAAGGATATGTTGAAGGTCCGGTCATGTTCCTCCGGAACAAAAAATATTACCTGATGTGGTCGGTAGGGAACTGGACAGACGAAACCTATAAGGTTGCCTACGGAATTGCAGATACGCCATTTGGGCCGTTTAAAAAGCTGGCCACCATACTCGAAACAAATCCATCAATTGCTACTGGTGCCGGCCATCATTCAGTAGTTAATATTCCAAATACCGATGATTGGTACATTGTTTACCATCGCCGCCCAATACCGAATGAAGATCGTGATCACCGCGTTGTGTGCATCGACCGGATGTTTTTTAATTCGGATGGAACGATTCAACCGGTCAAAATGACCAATGTAGGAGTTACTGAAAGAAGATTGAATTAAGATCAAATGCGATAAACCAAAATTCTAACTGACACAATAAAAGAAGCAGGCCGAAACCTGCTTCTTTTATCAACATAACAAACTATATCTTTCTATTCCAAAAACTATTTGGAATGATCCGTCTTTAAGGGTTTCTAATCCTGTAAATCAGTAATTGGTTTATAGACTGGAACCAAAAATTTCATTACAGCCCAACCAATCAAATAGGCAACGGCACAGATCGAGAAAATAATGAAATAACCAGATTCAATACCTTCAAATCCCATAAATTTCATATTAGTCACTCGTGAATAATCGAAAAGAACACCTGAACCTTTGTTGATTATAACTGAACCGATACCACCAGCCAAACCACCAATACCTGTAATTGTTGCAATAGCTGACTTTGGAAACATATCACCAACAGTTGAGAAGATGTTGGCCGACCAGGCCTGGTGAGCAGCTCCAGCTATACCAATAATTATAATTGGGAACCAATAAGTAAGGTGTCCAAGAGGTTGTGCTACCAAAGCCAATAATGGGAAGAATGCAAAAATGAGCATTGACTTCATACGTCCTGCATAAGGATTCATACCTTGTTTTTCCACAAAATAGGTTGGAAGCCACCCTCCAATAATTGAAAGAAGAGTAATCGCATAAAGCACAAATAAACCTATCTGAGCCTTTGGGTTTGATGATTCAAGACCATAAACAGAGCTTAAGTAGGCAGGAGTCCAGAACAGATAAAACCACCAAACGCCATCGGTCATGAATTTACCAAAGGCAAATGCCCAGGTTTGCTTGTATTTTAAACATTTAATAAAGTTAATGCTCTTGCCTGCAGCTTTTCGTTTGGCTTCAGCCAAAGCTTCTTCCGGATCATGATCCAGATTGATATATTCCAATTCAGCTTTATTTACACGAGGATGACGTTCTGGTTTATTGTAACCAAACTGCCACCAGCCCATCCAAACAAAACCAAGACCCCCAATTATGATAAACGCAGATTCCCATCCCCAATTTTTGGCAATTAAAGGAATAGCGAGCGGAGAAGCTAAAGCGCCCACAGTTGCACCAGCATTAAAAATACTTGTTGCAAAGGCACGGTCTTTCTTTGGGAAATATTCAGCAGTTGTTTTAATCGCTGCAGGAAAGTTACCGGCTTCACCAATAGCCAATACTAATCGTGCAACTATAAATAAGACCACACTGACATTCAAAATCCGGGACACATCTTCAACTCCAGCAATATAATGGCGTGCTTGCGCGAATCCGACAAACCAGTGTCCGGTTAAAATTCCTGAAGTGGCAATACCACAAAAGGCATGTAATATGGCACCTATTGACCAGAGGCCAATAGCCCACAGAAACCCCTTTTTCGTATCTAACCAGTCAATAAAACGTCCTGCAAACACCAGGCTTAGTGCATAAAAGAGTGAAAACAGAGAAGTGATTGTTCCATAGTCACTGTCGGTCCAGTGAAATTCAGGTGCGATAAAGTCCTTCCAGGTCAAAGAAAGAACCTGCCGATCCAGATAGTTGACAGTTGTTGCCATGAATAACATAGCTACAATCGTCCATCTATACTGTGACATTTTCTCGTTGATTGTTTTAAATGACATAATTAAATTTAAGGATTATTATTAGGTTTAATTAATTACAAAAGAGTTATTTACCTTAGTTTTCTCACAATCTCAAGAGCTTCTTTACATTTACCGGTAATAAATGCCCAATCTTTACGCTCCAGCACTTCCTTCGGAAATAATTGGGATCCCATTCCAACACAATGAACACCAGCCTTAAACCATCCTTTCAGATTATCCTCATCCGGAGAAACTCCCCCTGTTGGCATGATGCTGGCGTATGGCATTGGTCCTAAAACTCCTTTTACAAATTCAGGACCTCCAACGGATGATCCCGGGAAAATTTTAACGACTTCGCAGCCCAATTCATGAGCATGTCCAATTTCGGTTAAAGAACCGCAACCCGGACTCCAGGCTATTTTTCGCTTGTTGCAGATTTTTGCCATGTCTTCATCAATCAGTGGTGAAACAATGAAGCTTGCACCAAGCTGAATGTACAAAGCGGTAGTTGGACCTTCTATAATCGATCCAACGCCAAGCATCATTTCGGGGCATTCTTTAGCCGCCCATTTATTCAGTTCACCAAATACTTCGTGTGCAAAATCACCACGGTTAGTGAATTCGAATACTCGGATTCCACCATCATAGCAAGCTTTTAAAACCGACTTGCATATTTCTGCATCTTTATGATAGAATACCGGAACAATACCGGTTTCCTTCATTTTTAATGCTACTTCTATTCTTGTAAAACGAGCCATAAAATCAGTTTAAAGTTTAAAGTTCCAGATTTCAAGTTTCAAGTTCGCCTTGATCTTGGAAATTGGTTATTCAATATTGAGCATTGGATATTAACTCAAGTTATTAAAGTTCTAATACTGAATCTCCAATAACCAAAATCCATTTTATTGCATTTTTAAGCCCCTCCTTCGGAGGGGTTGGGGAGGCTACTATCTTGCCACCCGGCCGGAAGCATCGCCGCCCATCAGTTTTTCAACTTCATCAACAGTTACCTGATTGTAATCACCATAAATGGTATGTTTCAGACAAGATGCAGCAACTGCAAAGTTTAATGCTTTCTGATCATTTTTAGTGTATGTAAGCAGTCCATAAACGAGTCCTCCCATGAATGAATCACCGCCACCAACACGATCAACAATATCAGTAATCTGATACGTTGGCGCTTCGAATAAGGTTTTCCCGTCCCATAGAACGCCCGACCAACTGTTGTGATTGGCATTGATTGATCCACGTAAAGTAGTAATTACTTTTTTACACCGGGGAAATTTCGCTATAATCTGCTTTGAAACAGATTCATATGCAGCTGCCTCCACATGACCACTGGTTACATCTAATCCTTCAGGTTTAATACCAAGAACTTTCTCGGCATCTTCTTCATTACCAAGGATCACATCGGTTCCGGCAACCAAAGCAGGCATCACTTCACCGGCTTTTTTTCCATAATTCCAGAGGTTTTTACGGTAGTTCAAATCGCACGAAACAGTAATTCCTTTTTCGTTTGCTTTCTGAATAGCTTCCAGACAAACATCGGCTGCACCCTGAGAGATGGCAGGAGTAATTCCGGTCCAGTGAAACCAGTTTACACCTTCAAAGACTTTATCCCAATCAATCATTCCTGGTTTAATTTCTGAAACAGCAGAGTTTGCACGATCGTAAACCACTTTACTACCGCGGCTGACAGCCCCTGTCTCAAGAAAATAAATTCCAATGCGTTCACCGCCATATACAATCTGATCTACTCCTACTCCGTATTTACGTAAATCGCTAACGCAGGCCTGAGCAATATCGTTTTTAGGTAACCTTGTCACAAAATCAACCGGGATACCGTAATTGGCCAGAGAAACGGCCACGTTTGCTTCACCACCGCCAAATGTGGCCGTTAAACTATCGGTCTGCTTAAACCGCAAATAACCTGGTGTAGCTAAACGCAACATGATCTCACCAAATGTAACTACTTTCATCTTATCTTATTTTTGAATTATGCAATCGATTGCAAATCTACTATTTTTATGCTATCAGTCAAGTTCTGTCTGTACCAAAAGGCGGGAAAAACGGATAAAAACTAGAAATTAAAATAGTTTTTTGCATTGTTGAAGCAAATGTTTTCAACCATATCACCTAATAATTCCATGTCGTTGGGTATTTCACCATTCTCCACATCGTTCCCTAAAATATTACAAAGGGTACGACGGAAATACTCGTGACGGGTATACGAAAGGAAACTTCTTGAATCGGTTAACATTCCAATAAAACGACTCAGCAAACCGAGATTCGACAAGGCATTAATTTGTTTTGTCATTCCATCTTTCTGATCCAGAAACCACCATCCGGAACCCCACTGCATTTTGCCGGCAACGCTTCCATCCTGAAAATTCCCAATCATCGTGGCATACAACTCATTATCTCTTGGGTTCAGGTTGTATAAAACGGTTTTACACAATTTATTCTCCGTATCCAGTTTGTTCAGCAACTTCGACAATGATTCAGCAACCGGTTTGTCGCCAATCGAATCGAATCCTGTATCGGGGCCTAATTGATTGAAAAGACGAGTGTTGTTATTACGCAATGCACCGAGATGGAATTGCTGAGCCCATCCACGTGAATGGTCCATCACTCCAAATTCATAAAGCATACACGATTTGAATTTCAGTATTTCTTCGGAAGTCAGTTTATTTCCGGCCTGAACTTTTGCAAAAATCGCACGGATTTCTTTTGGCGAATAATCTTCGGCAAAAGCGGTATCCAAACCATGATCAGACAGGCGGCAGCCATTTTCATGAAAAAACTGATGCCTCTTATCGAGAGCGGCGATCAGGTTATTAAAAGTATTGATTTCAATTTCCGAAACAGTCGCCAATTGGTTGATGTATAAATTGAAGGATTCAGGATCGTCAACCATCATGGCTTTATCAGGACGCCAGGCCGGAAGTACAGCAACTTCGAACCCGCTGGCTTTAATCTGCCGGTGATACTGCAGGCTGTCAATCGGATCATCGGTTGTACAAATGGTATGAACATTGGCCATCCGTATAATATTCCGGCAACTGTAGTCTGGAGTTCTCAGTTTTTCGTTGCAGGCATCGTAAATTTTACGTGCATTTTTTGGACTTAAAACCTCATTGATCCCGAAGAATTTTTTCAGTTCAAGGTGAGTCCAGTGATACAAGGGATTGCGCAAAGTCTGAGGAACAGTCTCTGCCCATTTTTCAAATTTCTCCCAGTCGGATGCATCACCGGTACAATATTTTTCATCGACCCCATTCGTACGCATTCCGCGCCATTTGTAATGGTCGCCGGCCAGCCAGATTTCGGTAATGCTATTAAACATCCGATCTTCAGCAATATCTTTTGGATTGATGTGACAGTGGTAATCAAAAATTGGCATTTTTGCTGCATATTCATGATACAGTTTCTGTGCAGTTTCGGTTTGCAGCAGAAAATTTTTGTCCATAAATGGTTTCATATTGTTTTGATTTACTATTTATTAATTTACTGTTTTAAGCTCCTGTGATTGATTTGGTGTCAAAGAAGTTTTGAAATCTTGCTATGATTACCAGTCAATATTATAATACATTCTCTCTACTCTCAAGTTTTCCAAAACAGAAATCCTATAAAGTTGAATGATTTGATCTTTAACTCCTTCTTCAGTCAATTTATTCCATTGTTTCCATTTAATCTTTTTTTTCAATCCCCATCCAGATAGGAAGACAGAGTCTTTTTGGTACTTTCTATCAATTTCAAGCTTTATATAATTAAAATCCTCAATATCATTCATTATATTCCGAATAGTTATCCAAACAAGTTTTTGACCTCGGTCATAATCAAAATGAATGAAAGAATTATCCTCATAACCAATAATATTAAGTTCTACAAAACTGTACTTTGAAAGCAAAGGTTTATTGAATAGTTTCAAACCTAATGAATCTCTTATCTCAGAAGGTATTTTAGAAAATAACTGAATCTGAGATTTTACTTGATTATATCCATCTGAAAATGCAAGTAATAAGAAAGAAAATGCAAGTAAGTTTCCCAATACAAAGCATAAAACAAACAAATAAAACGCATCTATTGGCTCTCTTTTATTATCCATCGCGAAAATAATCATAAGGAGAGCACAAAGACTAGTGAAAATAATTCCAAGCAGTTTAAAAACCGAATGAAAAGCATTTCTATTTAATCTAAAATACTCAACCAACGTCATTTTGTGTTTTTTTGAATGGATTTAAATGTGATACTCCGCTGCAAGCAGACGGGGTATCACAGAGGAATTAGCCCTTCAATTCGCTGCAAGCAGCGGGGAACTAACCCCACAGTGATTAGAGGTTGAATAACCGTTTTAAATGACGGTCATATATATTTTCCTCAACACAGATCCCTACAATCTCAGCATGTTTTTTCAGAAGATCGGTATAAGTTGTACCCATTTCGGCTGCAAGTTTATAGCCTACATGAATCAACTGACGGAAATTCGGATTATAATCAGGATGTCCCGGGATATGACGCAGGGTGTTGGCAAATTTTTCGCTTGACCATCCGGCAACTTCGGAGACCGAAGGAAGTTTTGAATCATCAATATCAATTACATCAGCATAAGGAGCACATAATTCATCTTTACGTCCCAATGCGCTGGAATAAATAGCTTTTGCGGCTTCAAGAGCTTCACCACCGGCAAGAGCTAATCCAATCACCTCTTCGAGCCAGGTTGTTCCTGCTGTTTTCACATGAATCCCTTTATCGTATTTTTTGATGATTCCAGCCATGATGGGATAAATGGTGAATTTATCACTTCCGGAATGAACGCTTAGCTTCAACTCTTCCGGCAGACCAAATTCTTTAACCGCATAGTCAATAACCAATACATCTTCTTCAAATTCAATAGCAAACTGATCCACATTACCGGTATAATCAACACCTTTATTAAAGCGCCCTGTAAATTTCGGAGCAATGGTCTGAACAGGAATTCCTTTTTCAGCTAACATTTTCAGGATAAAGAAAAGATCCATGGGTGTTTGCGGACTTTCCACTTCGTCCATCGAAACTTCAGTAATAAAACTACCTGAACCTTTGGCCGTTTTCAGGTATTTGTATATTTCGCTTGCCTGTTGGGTCGCAGCCAGAAATTTACCGGCGACTTTTTCAAGCAATTCTTCCGATACGTCAAAAGGATGATCAATTCCCGGGATAGAAAGTTTCCCCATGTATTTGGCACATGATTTCACAAAAGCTTTTACCTCTGCTTCCGGACTCTCTTTTCCGATGAATGAAGCCACATCAAGAGTGAAAAAATTGGCAGTTTCAACAAACGGAGCAACCGTTCCCATATTAATGTGGTCGGCATCCACAAAATAGATACCTTTAAAACCAAGAGCAGCAACAGCAGCATCAGCTTCCTTTCGCACATCAGCCGGAAGGGAATGTACATACATGTGCTCGCGGTTCGATTTGTTCCAAACCGGACTTATATCCAAACCGGACTTATTGGCTTTTATGATTCCACGAAGTTGGGCAATACCCTGATGTGAAAACCGATCGCCAATACCTAAACTGTATTTTCCTAATTTCATGAGAAAATGATTAAGTTAATAATTTATTGTTGAGCACGTTCTCGTGGAACTCCCATGTAGTTTGATTGTGCTACTTATAGATTTTTATTCCTTTTTAGGTGCAACTTTCAAACTAAACATTCATCACAGGGTCGTTTCTTATTGTATTAATTTACTGAAACATAAATAAGGCAACGTCCACTCCGTGTGCGAACACGAAAGTAGAGACAATAATTTTATTCTGCAATGGTGATGAACTAAAAATGACTAAAGATGTTTTAAAATACTTTTTCCGTGTTCGTACACGACTGGAAAGAAAAAATATATAGCTTTGTTCCTGTCGTTTGATTCACAACTAAAACTGAAGAGTTATTAAAGCTATAAATCGCACCCGAATTAAGGATATTGCACAAAAGGCTAACGTTTCAATCGGAACTGTTGACCGTGTAATTCATAAACGTGGAGAAGTATCTGATGCTACACGAGATAAAATTCTTAAAATCATCGAAGAGCTGGAATATCAACCCAATTTACTGGCAAGTACGCTGGCGTCAAGGAAGACATTTTCGTTTGCCCTGCTTGTTCCTGAACCGATTTCTCCGGAATCCTATTGGAATAAACCATTGATTGGTGTCCAAAAAGCATTTGAGGAAATTCAGCAATATGGAGTCAATATTTCCATCCATTTATTTAAGCAAACTGATTCACAAACTTTTAACACAGAAGCTCAGCTCATTCTTCAAAGCAACCCTGAAGGGGTGGTTCTTGCTCCTTTCTTTTCCCGCGAATCAAAAGAATTTATTGCGGAACTGAAAAAGCGTGAAATTCCCTATGTATTTATTGATTCGAACATTAAAGAATGTGATAAACTCAGTTACATCGGTCAGGATTCGTTCCAATCCGGGACACTCGCAGCTAAATTGCTCGATTTTTCAGTTCCTGATCACTCCACAATCCTAATCCTGAATTTTGCGAAGGAAATGGATAACCTCAATCATTTGGCGCAACGTGAAAAAGGATTTTATGAATACTTCAATATAAATCAGGGAAAAAAGAAACTGATTACACTTAAATTTGCCGACCCCACTGACAATGAATTTCAGGATAAAATAAAAGATCAGTTACGGACGAATCCTGATATCCGTGGAATTTTTGTCACCAACTCACAGGTTTATTATCTGGCACGATTACTCGAAGAAATAAACATATCCGGAATAAGGGTGATCGGTCATGACCTGATTAACGAAAACATCAGCTTTCTGAAGAAAGGAATTGTCGACTTTCTGATTTGCCAAAGACCGGAAGAGCAGGGACACCGGGCAATTATTACCCTTTTTGAACATCTGTTACTGAAAAAGGAAGTCAATAACGAAAACTATACATCAATCGATATTATTACCAAAGAAAATCTGGAATATTATAAATAACTAAATAAATTCAAAATGAATGCAATCAGTTTTAATGACCTAAAAGGTAAAGTATGTGTAATTACAGGTGGCGCAGGCGTCATTGGTTCAGCAATGGTTAAAGCAATGGCCTCTGTTGGAGTGAAAGTTGCAATTGCCGATATTAATAAAGCAGTTGCTGACAAAGTGGCCAGTGAAATTTCGAAAGAATTTAATGCACAGGTAATTGGAGTTGAAGCTAATGTTCTGGATAAAGAATCGTTAGTTAAAGCCAAAGCTGAAATCAACGAAAAACTGGGACCAATTGATATTCTCATCAACGGTGCCGGAGGTAACCACCCTACTGCCACTACCAAAATGGAACAGATGGACGAAAACAGCATCGATCATTTGGAAGACACATTCTACGGTCTTCAACTAGACGGTTTTGACAAGGTTTTTGCTCTCAATTTTAAAGGAACCGTACTTCCATCCATGGTTTTTACCACCGATATGCTAAAAAATAAAAAAGGGGTAGTCCTGAATGTTTCGTCAATGAATTCATATAAACCGCTGACCAAAATACCTGCATATTCTGCGGCGAAATCTTCCATCAATAACTTTACCCAATGGCTGTCCGTACACCTTGCAAAAGTCGGAATCAGGGTGAATGCGATTGCTCCGGGATTTTTCATCACCGATCAAAATCGTTTTTTGGTACTCGATAAGGAAACAGGCAATTTCTCTGCCCGCGGACAAAAGATTGTAAACAACACACCAATGGGCAAATTTGGTGAACCTGAAGATTTACAGGGTACAACCCTATTTCTTCTTTCTGATATCTCATCGTTCGTAACTGGAATTGTTGTTCCTGTCGACGGCGGTTACAGTGCTTTTGGAGGAGTTTAAAAGATGTTCCAAGTTTCAGGTTCCAAGTATAACAACACTTGGAATTTGAAACTAGTCTTTCATCTATTGTCTAATATCTTAAATCTTATCATATGAGTCTCGAATTAAAAAAAAATTGTAAATATTCGCTGTTGGTTCCAACCAGCATGGGAGTTAGGATTACTCCGGTTAACGGGCAACCTGTTCACTGTAGTAATCTGTTTGAAATGTATGCCTCCAGTGCCGAAACCAACGTAGCAAGCATTTCCTCATACCTCGGACTTCCGGTTAAAGTCCTGACTACTTTTGTGAAAGACAGTCCGATTGCCCAATTCATCAAAAGCAACCTGAAAAGCCGTCACATGGACTATGAGGGACCTGAAGTTGCTCAGGGCGATCCATGGGGATACCGCCACCAGTTCAACATTGCCGATAGTGGTTTTGGATCCCGCGGCCCTCGCGTACAAAACGACCGTGCCGGTGAAGTTGGCCGCACACTGAATGTAAAAGATTTCGATCTGGAACGCATTTTTGGCAAAGAAGGCGTTCAGATTGTACACTTATCAGGATTGATTGGTGCCTTGTCGCCCGAAACAACTACTTTTTGTCTCGAAATTGCAAGGGCAGCAAAAAAATACGGTACCCGCATTGCATTCGACCTGAATTACCGGGCTTCTTTCTGGAAAGGACGAGACAAAGAATTACGTGCAAGTTTTACTGAAATTGCTTCGTTAGCCGATATCCTGATTGGCAATGAAGAGGATTTTCAGCTTTGTTTGGGTATTGACGGACCGGAAGCCGGAGGCAAGGGCATCGATGCTGAGATCGAAGGATTCAAAGGTATGATTACCCGTGTAAAAGAAGCTTTTCCAAATGCTTCGGTATTTGCAACAACTTTACGTCAGGTGATCAGCGCCAACGAACACCTTTGGGGAGCAATTATGCTCGAAGGCAACGAATGGCAGGTGATCGAACCACGCAAAATCACTGTTCTCGATCGCATTGGCGGTGGTGACGGGTTCGTAGGTGGTTTGCTTTATGGTATACTGAAAGGCTGGGAACCCGAAAAATGGCCGCAGTTTGGCTGGGCAACCGGCGCACTGGCAACTACTTTTCTGACCGACTATGCACAACCCGCAGATGAAGATATGGTTTGGAGTATCTGGGGAGGAAATGCGCGCGTGAAAAGGTAAAATTATCCTTTGCCGTTTGGCTTCAGCCAACGGACATGCACATCACATTAAATTTATTAGGCTATGATGTATTACGAAATAGGTTCAGTGAACCATGAATTATCTGCCGACGACCTGAGAGTTGGACTCTACAAGGCTTTCATGCACCTCGGGCCAAGAAAAAAAGTACTGGCTATTCCTCCGGATTATACCCGACTACCAAGTAGAGCCGGTGAATTGACTGAAATGACATGGCAATATTACGGTGATCATCTCACTGATGTACTTCCAGCCCTGGGAACACATTCGCCAATGACTGACCACCAGATTGCTCACATGTTTGGAACGATGCCAGCCTCACTGATCCGCGAACACGACTGGCGCAACGATGTGGTTACCGTTGGTACTGTACCCGCCGAATATGTAAAGGAAGTTTCTGAAGGTGCCGTTGAATTTCCATGGCCTGCCCAGGTTAACAAACTTTTGATTGAAGGCAAATTCGACCTGATTTTATCTCTTGGACAAGTTGTTCCGCACGAAGTGGTGGGAATGGCCAATTACAATAAAAATATCTTTGTTGGTACAGGTGGTGTGGAAGGAATCAACAAAAGTCACTTTGTAGGAGCTGCCTATGGAATGGAACGAATGATGGGTCATGCCGATACCCCGGTACGCCGAATTTTTAATTATGCTTCAGAAAATTTCACCAATCACATGCCGATTGTATATGTTCAAACTGTAGTTGGACTCGATAAAACCGACGGTAAAATCAAAACACGAGGACTGTTTATCGGCGATGACTTTGAAGTATTCGACAAAGCAGCCAAACTGGCTTTGCAGGTTAATTTCGAGATGCTCGATAAACCGTTAAAAAAAGTGGTGGTTTATCTCGATCCGACTGAGTTTAAAAGTACATGGCTGGGCAACAAGTCGATTTACCGAACCCGCATGGCTATTGATGATGAAGGTGAACTCATTGTTTTAGCACCGGCTTTGAAGGAATTTGGCGAAGACAAGGAAATTGACCGGCTCATCCGTAAATATGGCTACTTCGGAACTCCAGCTACCTTAAAAGCCTGCGATGAAAACGAAGAACTGCGCAACAACCTGAGTGCAGCAGCTCACCTCATTCACGGTTCTTCGGAAGGTCGTTTTAGCATCACTTACTGTCCGGGAAAAGGTGAAGGAAAAATCACCCAAACTGAAATTGAAAGTGTGGGATTTAAATATGCCGATATCGATGAAATAACCGCCAAATATGATCCGGCAAAATTAAAGGATGGATACAATACAATGCCGGACGGAGAAGAAATCTTCTACATTTCGAATCCGGCATTGGGACTGTGGGCGTTTAAAGACCGTTTCAAATATTAGAAGCCCCTCCCAACCTCCCCTAAGGGGAGGAGTTTCGTTTCTGATGAATTAGAGACGGGGTCATTGGGAAATAGTACTAAAACCTTCTGCCTTTTAAGGTTTTCAAGAAGTTGATATGAAAAAATTAATTAATAATAGCACTAACCTAAAGCCCCTCCTTCGGAGGGGTTGGGGAGGCTTTATATGATTTTAAACGAAGTAAATTGGGGAATTATTGGCTGCGGCAATGTAACTGAACTGAAAAGCGGTCCTGCATTCAACAAGGTGGAACATTCCAGACTTGTTGCCGTGATGCGCCGTAATGCTACTTTGGCTGAGGACTATGCCAAAAGGCATGGCGTTCTAAAATTTTACTCCGATGGTGAAGCTCTGATCAATGATCCGGAGGTAAATGCCGTTTATGTAGCGACACCACCCGATACCCATGCTTCGTATGCTATTGCTGCCATGAAAGCCGGGAAGCCCGTTTATGTTGAAAAACCAATGGCACGCAATCATCAGGAATGCCAGGAAATGATTCGTGTATCGGAAGAAACCGGCATGCCTTTGTTTGTCGCCTATTATCGACGGACACTTCCAGCGTTTTTAAAAGTGAAGGAATTGATCGATGACGGAATTATTGGTCAGCTTCTCACGGTTCATGTTCAGTTACATAAAACTGCTGAAGAAAAAGATTTGCCACCTGAAAAACACCACTGGCACGTAAAACCTGAAATAGCTGGCGCCGGACATTTTTTCGATCTGGCCTCACACCAGATGGATTATCTTGATTTTCTGTTTGGACCAGTAGTTAAAGTGCATGGAATTGCAGCAAATCATGCTGGATATTACGATGCTGAAGATACTGTTACCGGAACTTTCCTGTTTGGAAATGGCATAATTGGAACAGGTAGCTGGTGTTTTGTTGCCGACGAATCGTCTGTTTCTGATCTGATTGAAATAACTGGTACATTGGGAAAGATTTCATTTCCATGTTTCAGTCCCGGCGATCTTCAACTTTCGACAGCAAAAGGAACTGTAAATTTCAGTTTTCAAAATCCTGAAAATATTTCATACAATCTGGTCAGTCAGGTAGTTCAAGATCTGCGAGGTGAAACAAAATGCATAAGCACCGGAAAGACTGCAGCCCGGACAAGTGCGGTACTTGACGAAATGGTCAAAAATTATTACGATCACAAAAAAATTGAAAGCAAAAGAATAAAAGGCAGTTGCCGAAGTATTTAAAAACCACATAGGCACATAGAACACATTAGAAAAAAAAACAAATAATGAAACCCAAAGACCTTAAGATTACATTGGAATATTTATCTATGTGACCTATGTGCCTATGTGGTTCAGAACAATAACTATGAAGATTATAATCGACGATAAAATACCGTATATCCGTGGAGCATTTGAAGGAGTCGCTGAGGTGATTTATTTATCAGGCTCAAAAACAACGCCGGAAGTAGTGAAAGATGCCGATGCGATTGTAACCCGCACCCGCACCAAATGCAATGAAAAGCTGCTGGCCGGCTCATCCGTGAAGTTTATTGCCACGGCAACCATTGGGTACGATCATATCGATGCCGAATATTGCCAATCTGCCGGAATCCAATGGACCAATGCCCCGGGATGCAACTCCAAATCGGTGGAACAATACATCGCATCAAGCCTAATGGTTTTGGCCGAAACCCGAAATCTGCAACTCAAAGATTTATGCCTCGGCGTGGTTGGAGTTGGAAATGTAGGCAGCAAGGTTGCAAATGTTGCTGAATTATTAGGCATGAAAGTGCTTCTGAACGACCCGCCCCGCGAACGTGCAGAAGGCTCTGCCGCGTTTGTCAGCCTGAAACAAGTAATGGACGAAGCCGACATCATTACACTTCATGTTCCTTTAAATATGAAAGGCAAAGATGCCACGCTTCATTTGGGCAACGAAACATTCTTTTCAGGCCTGAAAAAGAAACCGATTGTGATCAACTCCTGCCGTGGCGAAGTGATTGAAACAGCTGCAGTAAAAACGGCTCTTAAAAAAGGTCAGATTTCAGGATTTGTTTGCGATTGCTGGGAGAATGAACCCGATATCGATCTGGAATTGCTGGCTATGACTGAAATTGCTACCCAGCATATTGCAGGCTATTCGAAAGACGGTAAAGCAACCGGAACACAAATGAGTGTAAATGCCATCAGTAAATTCTTCGGACTGGGACTGGATGACTGGAACCCTTCAGGAATTGATGCTCCCATAAATCCAACATTCGAACTGGATGGTTCCGGTTTAAGCGGGGAGAAAATTATAGCAAAAGCCATTCTCGCTACTTACGATATACGGAACGATGATCGGGCTTTCAGGAAAAACCCGGAACTCTTCGAACAATTACGCGGTGATTACCCAGTGAGAAGGGAGTTTCCTGCGTTTACAATTGTTCCGGAGAATCTGTCAGCTGAAACTTTAGAAGTATTGAAGAAACTTGGATTCACTATTCATTAAAATTATTGACCCCCTTCATGGTTCTGTTTTTATAGCTTATTCAATTCCTCCGGTTTTACCGGAGGTGATTAAAATTAAAGTCCTTCGGACTTTGCCAACACAAAACCCGGAACGGGTTTAATCTGAATAACCGTGGGTGAAACCCACGGCAAACAAAATCAAGACATCTACAACCCTGATAAGGGTTGAATAAAAGAAAGACAAGACCATTTGAAATAAAAAAGAATAAAACCAAATAATTAAAAAAATGAAAAAATTAGCAGACATTGGATTAATTGGCTTGGCCGTAATGGGCGAAAACCTGGTATTGAACATGGAAAGTAAAGGGTTTACTGTAGGTGTTTTTAACCGCACAGTTGCCCGGGTTGACGAGTTTATCGCTGGTCGTGGTGCCGGAAAAAATTTCATCGGTGCTCATTCGATTGAAGAACTTTGTGCTTCCCTCGAAAAACCACGCAAAGTGATGATGCTCGTGAAAGCCGGAAAACCGGTGGATGATTTTATTGATAAAATTATTCCTCATCTGGAAAAAGGTGACATCATCATCGACGGTGGAAATTCACATTTCCCTGACACGATTCGCCGTGCCAAATATGTTGAAAGCAAAGGATTACTGTACATCGGAACCGGCGTTTCAGGCGGTGAAGAAGGTGCTTTACTCGGACCATCGATGATGCCGGGCGGATCGCCTGCTGCATGGCCTGCTGTGAAAGAAATTTTCCAGGCTGTATCGGCCAAAGTGGAAGACGGCACACCTTGCTGCGACTGGGTTGGCGAAGGTGGCGCGGGTCATTTTGTAAAAATGGTTCACAACGGTATCGAATACGGCGATATGCAGATCATCTGCGAAGCTTACCAGCTGATGAAAGAAATGTTGGGCATGAGCGCAGACGAAATGCACGATGTCATGAAAGTATGGAACGAAGGCGATCTGGATTCGTACCTGATTGAAATTACCCGCGACATCCTGGGATTCAAAGACGAAAATGGCGAAGCTTTGGTTGAAAAAATACTCGATACTGCCGGACAAAAAGGTACCGGGAAATGGACCGCAGTTTCAGCCCTCGACCTGGGTATTCCTTTAACCTTGATTGGAGAATCGGTATTTGCACGTTGCTTATCGGCTCAAAAAGATATGCGCGTTGAAGCTTCAAAAGTACTTAACGGTCCTGCCGTTGATAAAACCATCGACAAAGCTCAGATGATTTCTGATTTGAAAGATGCTTTATTTGGAGCCAAAATCATTTCGTATGCACAAGGCTACAACCTGATGATGGAAGCTGCCAAAGAATACGGCTGGAACCTTAACTACGGCGGCATTGCCCTCATGTGGCGCGGTGGCTGTATCATCCGTTCCGTATTTTTAGCTGATATCAAAAAAGCATTCGATGTGAATCCTGATCTGCAAAACCTTTTACTGGCCCCGCATTTCAAAGAAATCGTGGAAAAAGCACAGGCCGGATGGCGTCGTGTTTGCGCAACTGCACTAACCAACGGAGTTCCTGTTCCTGCACTGACTTCAGCACTATGCTATTTCGACGGAATCCGCAGCGAACGTTTGCCAGCCAACCTGTTGCAGGCACAACGCGACTACTTTGGCGCTCATACCTACGAACGTGTTGACCAGCCACGCGGAAAATTCTTCCACACCAACTGGACCGGAAGAGGCGGCGATACTGCTTCAACGACTTATGACGTGTAAGAAGCCTCCCCTAACCCCTCCGAAGGAGGGGAACAAGAAAGACGCTTTTTATGTCTTTGTTACATTTTAGTGAGCGGGTGACTTGGGTCACCCGCTCACTCGCAAAATAAAAAGCCGCTTTCAGAGATGAGAGCGGCTTTTTTATGTTCATTCCTGATCTGTTGAAAAGTAGTCTTAATGGATTTTAAATTCACAGCCTTGCTTTCCAGACATCGTGGAAGCCTTGACCAAACACCATGGAAAGCGTTGCCAGACACCCTTGCAAGCTTGACCATGCTTTCGAGTGATTGGGCTGCAGTCATATTAAATATCAAACCAACTTGCAATGAACCCCAGCCACCGAATCATACGTCTGAATTTAAGATTCAATTAAACCCAATTCTTTACCCAAACTACAGTTACCAATTTTGCCGGGCAGTTTGAGTGAGGATTTCACTCAAAATGAAGAACTGACTGTCAATCACAATTGCAAATGAACTATATTGCATGGTTCGCGGAAAATAAACGTTCAAGAATATTCATCTCAGCCTATTTTTCATCTCCATGCAACATTCGTGAAAGCACATTCGTCTTTAAAACAGAAAACAATAAAAAAGCAATTGGAAGCGCAATACCCAAATATCTATCAGGAAGTGATTGATAGGTGCCGGAAAGGAGACACCAAAGCACAATTTGAGCTTTACAAATTGTATTACAAACCAATGTATAACATCTGTTTGCGCCTGGTTGGCCATGAAGTTGAAGCTGAAGATGTCATGCAGGAAGCCTTCCTGAAAGCGTTTACCAAAATCGACACGTACGAAGGAATAGTAAGTTTTGGCGCCTGGTTAAAGAAAATTGTGATCAACCGTTCTTTGGATCAATTGAAAAAGCGAAAAGTGAAGTATACTGAACTGAACGAAAAAATTCCGGATGAAGAACCTGAACAGTTTGAGATGTCGGAAATTCAGCTGGAACAGCTAAAAAGGGCCATCCAGCAATTGCCTGATGGATATCGTGTCGTATTAAGCCTTTATTTATTAGAAGGTTACGATCATGAAGAGATTGCGCAGATTTTGGGAATATCGAATGTTTCATCACGATCGCAGTATTTAAGAGCAAAGCTAAAACTCAGGCAGATGTTACACAAAGAAGAGTTGTTTGAATACAATTAAAATAACAGCCATGAACGACAAACTGGAAAAATTAATCATAAATAACCGAAACTCCATTCAGGATGAAGAACCCATGGAGGGGCACTTTGAACGATTTGAAGCCCGCCTTCAAAAAAAAGCCCGCCCGGACCGTAGAATATATTTACGATATACGCTAAGAGTTGCCGCCATTGTTGTGTTTGCACTGCTGGCAGTCAATCAGGTTCGGATCTCTTTTTTTCCTGAGAAGCAAAAAACAATCTCTCTGGGATCGGTTTCAGAAGAATACCGTGAAGTTGAATTCTACTATACCAATGCCATTCAACTCGGGATGAATCAATTGGGTAAATTTGAAAATGAAGGACTGATATCGGAATCGGAACAAAAAATGATACAAAAAGAACAGATTGAATTTGATCAGATGTACCAAAAATTACTTTCTGACCTGAAGGCGAACCCCAACGATGAACGCGTCATTAATGCTTTGCTCGAATACTACCAGGCCCGAATGAATATTATTTTGATGATTACAAACAAATTACAGAAAGTAAAACAACAAAAAAAATTAAGCCATGAAATCAATATTTAATCTAACGATTGCCCTGATGATCTGTTCAACAATGCTTGTCAGTGCAACAAGCGCCGAATTTACCAAACAAATCAGAAAGGGCTGGACGAAAAGCAGCGTAACTGCTCTGAGAATTACCAACAAATTCGGGGAAGTGAAAATCAATGATCTGGGAGGCGATTCGGTGACCGTAAAAGTGATCATTACAATCGATAATGCTTCTGCAGGCAAAGCACAAGATCTGATGGATAAGATTCAGATCGAAATTCAAAAGACCGGAGGATTGGTCAGTGCCGAAACAAACATTGAAGACGATTTCCGGAGCAAACAAAACTTTTCGATCGACTATCTGGTAAATATCCCGAAAGACCGGGAACTCAACATTACCAATAAATACGGGAATGTGTTTGTCAACGAACTGGATGCAAAAGGATCATTCGATATCAGTTACGGATCGATGACTGCCGGAAAAATGAAAGCACCCGCCGGTTATCCGGTAAAAATGATTGTAAGCTACGGAAAGGCAAATTTGGAATCAATCAATGATGCCAATATGGAATTCAAATATTCGAAATTGTATGCCGATGAAATCAACCATTTGATACTTGACACCAAATACTCTACCGTAAACCTGAATAAAACAAACAGCCTGACCCTGGATTCGAAATACGACGGAATTAACATCGATGAACTTGGCCAAATGAAATCCGAGTCGAAATACACCAATTACAAAATCGGACTGCTTACCGGAAGCTTTACACTCGATACCGGATATGGATCGGTCCGTATCAGCAAAGTAGCTGCAAAATTTGATCTGATCCGGATTGTTAACAGTTATGGAGGCATCAACATCGGCTTAAACAGCTTAAATTACAAGCTTCAGGCCGATTGCGATTACTGCGAGGTGGATTATCCTTCCGATCGTTATAAAGGAAACAGAATCAAGGATAATCACCGTTTTTCGCTGGATGGAAATGTTGGAACCGGTGGAGGAACGGTTTCGGTTACCAGTCGGTATGGCGGTGTAAAACTGATGGAATAGAAAAATCAGGAAAAAAGAAAAACCGAATTTTCCACGAAATAGAAAACCACGAACGATTATTCGGTTCGTGGTTTATTATTTTAATGAATATCCGTTTTTATACCTAACTGATTTACCGGAGGGGCTTTGCCCCTATGACCCCAATCCCTTTTTTGTCTTGACACAAAAAAGGAATCAAAAAAAGTCAAGACTGTGTTCGCCTCGCTCGAAAAACCAGCGTTTGACGACTAAAATCTTTTAAACTCGCCTACGGCTCAAACAGAAAAGATTTTTTAACGTCGTCTTCTCTTGTTTTTCGGCTCTCCGAACAAGGTCTTTGGCGCCTTGAACAGCATGTTTCCAATTACGTAAAAGAACGGATACTCATTATTATTTTTTATATTCGGATAAAATTTAAACGGTGGAAACTGAAATCCAGATTGTAGCTTTTAACATTCCTTATCCTCCCGATTACGGCGGGGTGATTGATATCTTCTATAAAGTTAAAGAGCTTTCAGAATGTGGCGTTTCGGTTTACCTCCATTGTTTCGAATACGATCGTCCCCGTGCCATCGAACTTGAAAAGTATTGTGCGAAGGTTTTTTATTATTCCCGAAAAAAAGGACTTCGCTATCAATTTTCAACTAAACCGTACATTGTAGTAACCCGGGTTAATGACCAGTTAATTAACAACTTGTCAGCAAATAAAGCTCCTGTTTTATTTGAAGGTCTGCACACCTGCAGTTTCCTTAACCATCCTGCTCTTGCCAACCATCTGAAACTGGTACGCACACATAATATTGAACACGAATATTACCTGAATTTATGCCGGTCAGAACGAAATCTGTTCAAAAAATTGTTTTTCAGGATAGAAGCCTGCAAACTTTCTGGCTATGAAAAGGTAGTTCAAAATGCATCTCATTTGCTCTGTATTTCGCCAAACGACAATTATTATTTCGACCGCAAGTACGGCAATTCTCATTTCATACCGGCTTTTCATCCGTTCAGCGAAATTAAATCGAAAGAAGGTCGGGGAAAATACATCTTGTTTCATGGAAATCTTTCGGTATCCGAAAATCTTCAGGCTGTTGATTTCCTGATTAAAAATGTTTTCACAAAGATCAGTCAGCCAGTTATCATTGCCGGTAAAAATCCACCCGAACGTTTGATTCTGAAGATAAAACAGCTTTCGAATATCCAGCTGATCTCAAATCCTGAAAACGAAGAAATGGAAGTTTTGATTCAAAATTCACAAATCAGCCTTATTCCAACCTTTCAGGATACCGGCTTGAAACTAAAGCTACTTGCATCGTTGTTTTCCGGTCGCTTTTGCATGGCCAATACCCCGATGATTCATAAAACAGGATTGGAACACCTGTGCCACCTGGCCGATACTCCTGAAGAAATGATCAGACTGACCAATGAATTGTTTGATCAGGATTTCACTTCCGAAGAAATTGAAAAAAGGAAAATAATTTTAGACGATGCCTTTTCGAATCGAAATAACGCACTAAAAATCATCCGCTTACTTCAAAAACAAACCAGACAATAGAAACTGAGATTCCGTATTAATTCCTCTTTGCCCGTTTTCGCTCAACGCCACGGTTTGTAGGTTTCACTTTTCGTGGCTTACGCACACCGGGTCCACCCAGATTTACTTTTTTGTTTTTTTCTTTCTTTTCATGAAAAGCTCCCTTGGAATCGTCAATGCCTTTCGGCTTTCCGATATAATCTTTATCAAACAGAACCGGATTTTCCTCTTCGGTGAAAATGTTCGAAATCTTCACTCCTGAAGGAAGTAGCATTTCTTCCAACGGTCTGTTCATGAATTTTTCGATTTCAGAAAGACGTTTCATTTCAGGTTCATTCACAAAAGTAACCGCAACTCCGGTTTTTTCTGCCCTTCCGGTACGGCCGATACGGTGCATGTAATCCTCTGGTATTTCCGGAACATCGAAATTAATGACATGCGAAACATCAACAATATCGAGGCCTCTGGAAGCAACATCAGTAGCTATTAACATGCGCGAGGTTCCATCCTTGAACCGCTCCAGCGAATTAATCCGGTAATTTTGCGATTTATTCGAATGAAGAACTCCTATCTGATCTGGAAATGCCGGATCGATAAGTTCGAAAACCCGATCAGCATATTGTTTGCTGGCTGCAAAAATCAATACCCGTTGATATTCTTCGGCATTTGCAAGCAGGTTTTTGAGTAATTCTATTTTTGTAAAAAAATTGGGAACAGCATAATAATACTGAGTAATTTGTTCCAGCGGAGTCCGCTGATTTTCAATGGCGATGGTCGTTGGTTCGTAAAAATAGTCTTCAATTAAAGCAGCTACTTCTTCGGTTAAAGTTGCCGAAAACATAAGATTTTGTCGCCGTTGTGGCAAACTTTCCATAAAACTCATCAGTTGCGGACGAAAACCCAGGTTCAGCATTTCATCCACTTCATCAATCACCAGCTTCTGTATGGATTTCATCCTTAAAACACCGGTTAATACGATATCGACCAGGCGACCCGGAGTTGCGACCAAAATATCCATACCATCAAAAACCATTTGTTTTTGAGTATTGATATTGGTTCCGCCATAAACTCCAACGACTTTTACATTCATGTATTTTGCAAGCTTTTCGGCCTCGCCTACCACTTGCAAAACGAGTTCGCGCGTGGGAACAACGACTAAAATCCTTGGATGTTTTTGAGCTGAATATTTGAGCTGTCGTAAAATCGGGATCAAATAAGCAAAGGTTTTTCCGGTACCGGTTTGTGCAATTCCAACGGCATCGCGGCCAGACATCACTACCGGATATACTTTTTCCTGAATGGGTGTTGGATTTTCAAAACCCAAATCATTTAAGGCATTCAGTAACGGAGTATTTAAATTTAATTCCTGAAAAGTCACAGTTCAACGTTTTAATTTGCTGCAAAGGTAATCCGAAACACCACAAAGTGGACAAAGTTAGACAAATGAGATAAAACTCTTAATATACAAGCAGTTCAAAAACCATCTGTTGGAATTTGGGGATATGGGGTGATTTTGGGTTATCGGTCACTTTTCCCCTTCCTCCCTGATCTGTACACGGCGAATTTTTCCGCTGATTGTTTTCGGCAGTTCGCTTACAAATTCAACAATCCGGGGATATTTATAGGGAGCAGTAACTTTCTTTACATGTTCCTGAAGCTCTTTAGCTAACTCACTACTTGCATGATAGTTATTCGACAAAATAACAGTTGCTTTTACCACCTGGCCACGATCAGGATCAGGAACAGCAGTAATTGCACATTCCAATACAGCCGGATGTTCCATCAGCGCGCTTTCCACTTCAAAAGGTCCAATCCGGTAACCCGAACTTTTAATCACATCATCGGCACGGCCTACGAACCAAAAATAACCATCTTCGTCGCGCCAGGCCATATCGCCCGTATAATAAACATCATCGTGCCACACCTTTCTGGTCAGCTTTTCGTCGCGGTAATAGCCGTTGAACATCCCTACCGGTTGATTTTGATCGGTGTGGATAACAATTTGTCCTTCCTCTCCTATTTCACACGAATTCCCTTCATCATCAACCAAATCAAGTTGGTAACCGGGTGAAGGTTTTCCCATCGAACCTGGTTTGGGTTCCATCCACGAAAAAGTTGCCAATACTACTGTTAATTCAGTTTGCCCGTAACCTTCCATCAGCCGAATTCCGGTTGCGTCCAGAAACTGCCTGTACACTTCGGCATTAAGTGGTTCACCAGCCACCACGCAATATTTCAATGCGCTTAATTCGAATCTGGTAAGATCTTCCTTGATCAAAAAACGGTAAATAGTCGGTGGAGCACAAAAGGTCGTAACTTTGTATTTTACAATCACTTCCATCATCTTTTCAGGAACAAACTTATCGAAATCGTAAGTCATCACTGCACTGCCAGAGAGCCATTGACCATATAATTTACCCCAGGCTGATTTGGCCCAGCCTGTGTCAGCCACCGTAAAATGCAATCCGTTATCCTGAACATTCTGCCAGTATTTGGCTGTGAGAATATGTCCCAATGGATAAATGAAGTTGTGATTCACCATTTTGGGCATACCGGTTGTCCCCGAAGTAAAATACAAAAGCATGATGTCATCATTTTTTGTTGCTTCGATACCTTGAGGACGAACAAATTCTTCCGGACTGCTTTCCATTCCTGAATTAAAATTAAGCCAGCCTTTGCGATCTTTGCCAATTAATGCTTTCACCTGAAATGTAGGCGATTTTTCTTCAGTTGCTTCCACATGCTTAATGACTTCCGGTTCAGCTACACAAACAATCATCTTAACGTCAGCAGCATTGTTGCGGTAAACAATATCTTTTGGGCTTAACAAATGAGTTGCCGGAATCGCAATTGCGCCAATTTTATTGAGGGCAAGTACACAAAACCAAAATTCGTAGCGCCGTTTCAAAATCAACATCACCGCATCACCTTTCCTGATACCAGCAGATAAGAAAAAATTAGCAGCCTGATCACTGTATTTCTTCATCTGAGCAAAGGTAAAAACGGCTTCTTCGCCACTGTCGTTGCACCAAACCATGGCAACTTTATCGGGTGTTTCGCAGGCAATTTCATCAACTACGTCAAATGCGAAGTTGAAATTTTCCGGAATACTGAGTTTAAAATTGTCTGTAAAATCCTGATAGTTCTTAAATTCTGTTTGTGCAAGATATTTATCGAGTACCATATATTATGAATCTTGATTGGATAATGTTTTTATACTAACAAATAGGGAAAACAGTAAATTTTTTATCACTGCAAAGGTATAAAGCCACAAAGAAACACAATTTTTTTCTTTGTGTTTCTTTGTATTAAGGGTCAAACACATCATAAGATTAACGTGATCAATTGATCACGTTTGCGAGGTAAATACTGATTTAAGCTTAAACAATAAGGGCAAGAAATCTGGCGGGCTGATCATTTAATGCTTTCATGGCGTGTTTGTAACCTGAATCGAAGTAGATTGAATCGCCTTCATTCAGCGTAATTTCATGGCCGTTAACCTCAATCATCAAAGATCCTTCAAGCACGTAATTAAATTCCTGTCCGGGATGCGAGTTAAACTCAGTCTGTGATCGACTTGTGTCAGGCTGAACAGTCACGATAAACGGTTCAGCCTTTTTCTGAATAAAATTGTAGGCCAGACTTTCATATTGATACTGCTTCTGCCGGTCAACATTAAGACCTTTCCCTTTGCGAACAACTGAATATACATGCAGCCTGGGCTCGTCGCCACATAGCAGAGCTAAAAGCTCCATATTGAACCGACGCGCGACTTTAGACAAAAAGCCGATCGGGATGTCAGTAGTTCCATTTTCATAATTCAGGAAAAGTTCGGTACCGATATTTAATTCATGTGCAAAGCTTTCAGCCGAAACACCTGCAATTTCACGCAATTCTTTTATTCGGGCAGCTATCTGTTCAATTTGTTCATTCATTATTTTCATTTTTTTGTTTTCAATATACCGATTTTATTCATTGATCGAACTCCTGACAAAAAGAATTAAATCATTCATATCTAAAAATCTACAATTCAGTGAAATGATGTTTATTCATTTCAGCACAACCTCTGTGCTCTTTTTTTGTTATCCTTCCAAAATGTTTATCATCAATCTTAATGTCATGGATTTTACAATCAATCAATATGAATTTGGCCAGAGGCCACCGGTTACCATTCCCTCTCCTGAATTTCTGGAAAAACTAACAGAAGCAGGTATTCGAAAAATAGTAAGCGATCATTACGATCTTTTAAGTCAAAGCGAAATAAAGCACCTGTTTCCGCGGATAGAGGAAGCCCTCGACAAAGCGAAACAACGGTCGTCCGACTTTCTGATACAAATTTGCGGCGGACATCCATATTTTAACGAGAACCGTGGTAAACCTATGCTGGCGCGACGTCATGCCACATTTAAAATCACACCGGAAGCCCGTATTGTGTGGTTAACATGTTATCAGCAGGTCCTTTCAACACTTGATATTCCTGAAGAAATCATTCAGTCGTTCTGGAATTACCTGAATGTGTTTTCGTTCTGGATGGTTAACACAACGCCGGAATAAAGGCTTCGCTCTTCTTTCATCAAAAAACACAACAACCAATAAATATGAAACTTACACACATTATCCTTCCAAAACCTGCTTCATAAACACATTTTGCATTTCATATTTTTTGAATATTTTTGCATTTAAATTGAACCTTCAATGAGGAAGATTATGAATGAAGAAGACGAAGGCAATACGAATATAAATGACTTATTTAAATGTAACGAACTTTATCAGACTCTTTTTGAAAATGCCAGTGATGTCATATTCTATACAAGAGGATTAGAAGTTATCGATTGCAATAAAGCTGCATTGTTGCTTTTTGGCCTCGCTTCAAAAAAAGAAATGATTGGGAGGTCGCCATTTGATTTTAGTCCGGAAAGGCAAGCAGACGGAACCCTCTCCAACGAGAAAGCCCTGAACTTAATTTCTGCCGACTCCAGGCAAACATCACAAAACTTTTACTGGAACTATCTTAAATCTGACGGAACTCCATTTGATGCAAATGTGATTCTGAATTCATTTAATTATGGAAACCATACTTTTCTGCAATTTTCAATCAAAGAAATTACCTTGCAGGAGAAAACTCAAAATAATCTGCATAAATGTGAAGATATCCAGCATCGCATCATAGAAGCCATTCCCCACCCAGTATTTGCCAAAGACGAAAATTTCATCTACACATTATGCAATCAGGCATTTGCTGACTATATAGGAAAAACCAAAGAAGAAATTATTGGGTCATCTGTATTTCAAATATCCGATCAGGAAAAAGCATCGATTTACCTTCAGGCTGATAAAGATTTAATGCAAAATGGTAGCGAACAAATTTATGAAACAAAAGTGAAGTTTAATGACGGGACTGACCACGATGTTGTTTTTCATAAGAGTGTCATAACTGACAGACATGGCTCGCCGATAGGGATTTTAGGACTAATTGAAGATATAACTACACTGAGAAAAAATGAGAAAAAATTAATTGAGACAGATCTCAAATACAAAAAAATATTTGATAATGTTCAGGATGTATTTTACCAAACCGATTTAAATGGAATTATAACCGACATTAGTCCTTCCATTGAAAAATACTCAAACTATTTCACCAAAGATATTATTGGTCAGCCAATTGAAAATTTCTATGTTGATCCTGATGACAGAGAATCATTGAAAAGAAAAATTAAAGAAAAAGGCGAAGCCCTCGATTTTGAACTTCTGCTGAAAGGAAAGTACAACAAGAAAGTTTGGGCATCAGTTAATGCTCATTTCATTTTCGATGAGAATGGTCGTGCAGCTGGAATTGAAGGAACGATCAGAGATCTGACAGAAAGGAAACAAGTTGATGACAAATTAAAACTATCACTTTCACTTCTTCAGGCTACGCTTGATTCAACAGCCGATGGAATACTGGTAGTTGACCGCTCGGGTCGAATAACCAGCTACAATAACCAGTTTAAGGCAATATTTAACCTGTCTGAAAAAATTCTCGAATCGAAAAACGATGCTGCCGTCCTTGAATCTGTTTTGATTCAGTTTAAGAATCCGGTGCAATTTTCAGAAAAGGTACAATACCTGTATGAAAATCCTGAATCAGAAAGCTTTGACACCTTGAAACTAAACGATGGAAGGATCCTTGAACGGTTTTCGTTTCCGCAGCGAATGGATGGAACTTCAAAAGGACGAGTATGGAGATTCAAAGACGTTACCATTCTGAAAAAAGATGAACAGCAACTTCAACTGATGGCGCATACGTTAAAAAGCATCAATGAATGTGTTAGCATAATCGACGTTGAAGACCGCATTTTATTTATCAATGAAGCCTTTATTAAAACCTACGGATTTACTGAAGAAGAATTGATTGGACAGGGAATTTCGATGGTTCGCACGGACGACAAATTACCGGAGATCAATCAGAAAATTCATGACGTAACAAATGATTCAGGTTGGCAGGGTGAAATTCTGAACAGACGAAAAGATGGATCAGATTTTCCCATTTCCCTTTCCACAACAATAGTTCGCAATGATAAGGATGAAATTCTTGGCATTGTAGGTATTGCTGTCGATATAACAGAAAGCAAAAAAATTGAAAATGAATTACGAAAAAGTGAAGAAAGATATCGTAATCTGATTGAGACCATGCCCGATGGTGTTTACCAGAGTTCTCCGGAAGGGAAATTTGTTGAAATAAATCAAGCAATGGTCAAAATGCTCGGGTATAAGAACAAAGAAGATTTAATGGCAATAGATATTAAAACCAAACTTTACTTAGATCCTTCAGATCGTGAAAGTATGGTTTTAAATCTTAGTTCAGAAGATCTGGATATATACCCTTTAAAAAGGGCTGATAGTTCAGTCGTTTGGGTTGAGGACCATGGGTGGTATGTTAAGGATAAAAAAGGCAATATTCTTTTCCATGAAGGAATTTTGCGTGATGTGACCGACCGGAAAATGGCTGAAATACAACTTCAGCAATATTCTGACGAACTGAAGGAGTTGAATTCAACTAAAGACAAGTTTTTTTCCATCATAGCACACGATCTGAAAAGTCCGTTCAACAGCATCTCTGGCTTAAGTGAAATTCTAAAAAACGAGGTCAAACACCTTGACATCGGAACAATTGAGCAATACTCTGAAATGATTCACTCCACTTCACAAAACACATACCGGCTACTTGAAAACCTGCTCGATTGGGCACGGATTCAACAATCGGGTATGCCGTTCCGCCTAATACCGGTCATCCCCCAAAAGATTATTGTCGAAATTATCGGACTATTAGCTGAAAAAACAATCAGCAAGAAGATCAATATTGTCAATGAAATTCCTGAGAATCTGACCATATGGGCAGATGAAGACATGCTAACGTCCATTTTCCGGAATTTGGTATCGAATGCTTTAAAATTCACTTCAGCCAAAGGGAAGGTGGAGATAAAAGCTATTTCCAGACCTAATGAAATTGAATTTTCAGTAAAGGATACCGGTACTGGAATTAAAAAGACAGATATCAAAAAAATATTTAATGTTGGCTCAAACTACTCCCGGCGAGGTACAGCAAACGAAAAAGGAACAGGTTTGGGCTTGATATTGTGCAAGGAATTTGTGGAAAAACACGGAGGCAAGATATGGATTGAAAGTGAAGAAGGAAAAGGAAGTACTTTTACGTTCACCATAAATCAAAGTGAATCATTAAACATAGAACTTCAGGATTAAACGAACAGACCGCTTGATTGATTAATGCTACAAAAAAAACCGATCAAAAAGAAAAAGAATGCGCCACAGCATCAGAATAAAAAAATGCCGATCTTTAGCGAATCAATAAAATCTTTGTTGGTTGCAAATAATTAATGGCTGAATAAAAAAGAATCAGAAGCTAAACTCAGTGAAATATACAGACAATAAGCTAACCGATTTTTAAAAAGCATAACCGGATAAAAATGAAGGAATCAATCATACTCGGATTAGTACAAAACATAGCATTACTGCTTGCATTCAGCATGTTATATGATTATTTCTGGTCACGGGATGAAAGCACGAAGAGCATATTCTTCAAAATCGGAACAGGGATCGTCCTTGGAGGAATTGGGATTGTATTGATCCTGACACCCTGGACTTTTATCCCGGGAATCATATTCGATACACGTTCCGTAATCTTATCTGTTTCGGGTCTGTTTTTTGGTGCAATCCCCACAATAATTGCCATGACAATTACCGGTCTATACCGTTTCTACATGGGTGGTGCAGGTGCTCTGATGGGAATAGCAGTCGTCTTCACATCCGGAACGATTGGCCTTTTCTGGAGATATCTCAGGCCCCACTGGCATGAAAAAAGACATTTATATGAATTTGCAGGAATGGGAATACTGGTTCATATCACTATGTTGTGTTGTACGATATTCGTTCCCACTGAAATCAGATGGGAAACACTGAAAAACATTGCTTTACCGGTTATGCTCATTTATCCAATCGCGACAGTTTTACTTGGGGCACTCATGTTAAATCAGGATAAAAACTGGAAAAACAAAAAGGATTTGAGGATTAGCCAGGAACGCTGGAATTTTGCCCTCGAAGGTGCTGGGGATGGGGTTTGGGACTGGAATCCGATAACCAATGAAGTATTCTTTTCAAAGCAATGGAAGCTCATGTTGGGTTACGAAGATCAGGAGATTGAAAATAAACTCGAAGAAAGAGATAAACGGATCTTCTCCGATGATAAAAAATTGGTTTATGAGCGTTTAGAACAACACATAAACGGAGAAACACCTGTTTACATTTCAGAACACAGGATATTGTGTAAAGACGGCACCTACAAATGGATACTCGACCGCGGAAAAATAATGACCCGCAATTCAGAAGGAAAACCGATACGTTTTATTGGGACGCACACTGACATCTCTAAACAAAAACAAACACAGGAGAAGATCAACAGATTCAATGAAGAACTTGAACAAAAAGTGAATGAGAGAACCAAAGAATTGGAGAAACGAAGCCTTGAATTAGTTGCCAACGAAACTGCACTCCTGAAGTTAGTGGAAAATTTAAATATTAAATCCAATGAACTTCAACGCAGTACCGGGCAACTTAAGGCTGCCAATAAGGAACTTGAGGCTTTCAGCTATTCTGTTTCTCACGACTTAAGGGCTCCTTTGAGGGCAATCAGTGGTTTTGTTAGTATTCTGCTTGAAGAATACGAAAATGTATTGGATGATGAAGGCAAAAGGATCTGTGGAATCATTCATTCGAATGCGATCAAAATGGGTCAATTGATCGATGACCTACTTTCATTCTCGCGGTTAATCCGAAGTGAACTGCACCATTCAAAAATCGATATGAAAGCGATGGTAAAAAACATCGTTTCTGAATTTGGAATATCGAAAAACCTACCTGAAATAATCATTTCTATTCAGGAACTGCCATTGGCCATTGGCGATCCAAACCTGATCAAACAAGTTTGGATAAACCTGATATCAAACGCCATAAAATATTCATCAAAAGAAGAAAAACCTCAAATCGACATTGGTGTATTCCAGAAAGAAAATGAAACGATTTATTTTATTAAAGACAATGGAGTAGGATTCAGTATGGATTACGTAAAAAAACTTTTTGGAGTTTTTCAACGATTGCACGGGGCGAAGGAATTTGAAGGGACAGGTGTTGGATTGGCGATTGTGCAGCGGATCATTAACCGGCATGGAGGGAGAGTGTGGGCTGAAGGCGAGGTATCGATTGGGGCGACCTTCTATTTCACTCTACCCGAAAACAAATAAGAATGTTCGGTAAATGTTCGGTCAGCGAAACTGCTAAGTCACAATTTACCTTAAAGATTAAGTAATGAATATTCTAAAATGTCACATTTTAATTTAGATCGTTTGTTTACCCACTAAACCAGGTACATTTGGTTATTTTTGCCACAGATTATTCAGATGAATACCGCTGAAAAAAACACGACATTATATTGGTTCACGGATATAAAAGAAATAAAATCAAACAATAATGGATCAAATTTATCGAATATTACTTGTTGAAGATGAGCTTTATGATGCTGAACTTAATATGCGGGAAATCAAAAAAACACTTCCATACTCTGTTTTCGAACGTGTTGATAACAGAACTGATTACCTTAAAATTCTCAAATCATTTAAGCCGGATATAATCATATCCGATTACAATATGCCATCCTTTGACGGACTTTCTGCACTAAAGATTGCGGTGGAATATTATCCATTAACTCCCTTTATTGTTGTCACAGGCTCGATAAACGAAGATACCGCTGTAGATTGCATGAAAGCCGGGGCTACTGATTATGTATTGAAAGATTCATTAAAACGATTGGGCTCTTCAGTCATCAACGCGTTGGAGCAGAACCAAATCCGCAAAGAACGGATGGAAGCTTTTGAAACAATCAAATTAAATGAAGCCAAATATCGGTATATGTTTCACAACAATCCGCAACCCATGTGGATTTACGATATGGAGACCTTCGCTTTTTTAGAAGTTAACAAAGCCACTATAAAGCACTACGGATACACTGAGGCAGAATTTCTTTCAATGACACTGAACGACATTCACCCCGGATGCGAAGTTGATATGTTAATTAAAAACATTGAAACAACTGATTACTTGACAGATAAAAATTTAGAATGTACACACACAAAAAAGAACGGTGATATTATTTGGGTTGAGGTTGTGTCGTATTTCATCATTTTAAACCAACGCAATGCCAGACATGTTTTAATCAATGACATTACTGAACGAAAAAAAACCGAAGAAAAACTGATCAGCGAACGAAAGTTGCTTCGAACCTTGATTGACAATTTACCTGCAACTATTTATGTAAAAGATATTGAGTGTCGAAAAATAATTGCGAACCGACTTGACCTGAATTTTATGGGAGTAACCTCAGAAAAGGAAGTTATTGGTAAAACTGATTTTGAAATTTTCAATACTGAAATTGCCCAACGAGGTTACTCCGACGATTTAAAAGTAATTGATACCGGATTACCGGTAATTAACAGGGAAGAAATATTTTATGATAAGTCAGGGGAGTTACGGTTGCTGCTTACCTCCAAAATTCCACTTACTGATGAAAATGAAAAAATTATAGGTTTAGTTGGTATTGGCATTGAAATAACTGGACAAAAACTAGCACAGGAGAAGATTCTGAAATTATCAAAAGGAATCGAACAGAGTCCTACATCTATAGAAATAACTGATTCAAAAGGCATTGTTGAGTATGTGAATCCCAGATTTTGTAAAACTACCGGTTATTCTTCCGAAGAAATCGTAGGAAAATATTCACAGATTCCAAAACCAGGAAGCATGCCTGAAGAAACCTACGCGGATCTTTGGGAAACGATTAGTGCAGGTAATGTTTGGAAGAGAGAGCTGCATAATAAAAAGAAAGATGGTACGCTGTTCTGGGAATTGGTGGTCATCACTTCAATAAAAAACGACAAAGGAGTAATTACCAACTACATATCAACCAAGGAAGATATTACGGAACGGAAAAACATGCAGGCAGAACTCATCGATGCCAAAGAAAGAGCAGAAGAAAGTGACAGGTTGAAATCAACTTTTCTGGCAAATATGTCGCACGAAATCCGGACTCCCATGAACAGTATTATTGGCTTTTCCGAATTATTAAGCGATCCTGATTTTGATCAGGAACAAAAAGATGAATTTATCCGGACTATTGTTGACAACGGGAACAGCTTGCTGCTCATAATTAGCGATATCATGGATTTTTCCATGCTCGAGGCCTGTCAGATGAAAATCAGAAAGGATACAATATCGACAAATAAATTATTAAGCGAATTGGTAAATGAGTTCAATAATAAAGCCAAACAAAAGGGAATTGAACTCCGCATTGATGCTCCACTGAATGAATCGGATATATTGCTTGAAAGCGACTTATTCCGCATTAAACAAATATTCAGCAACCTGATCAGTAACTCCTTGAAATTCACACATAAAGGATATATTGAAATTGGCTATCAACCCAAGGGAGACCAGGTTGAGTTTCATGTAAAAGATACCGGTATTGGTATTGCGCCCGAATTTCATCAGTCTATTTTTGAGCGATTCCTTCAGGTCGATACGGCCAAAACCCGTAAATATGGAGGAAATGGATTAGGATTAGCTATTTCAAAAAATCTGGCCAATCTGCTAGGCGGAAATATCTGGTTAGAATCCGAACCGGATAAATATTCCAATTTCTTTTTTACAATCCCAATAAATAAAAGTTAAAATGAGAGTCCGGTATCATACCTGATTTTCAAATGGAGTCATAAAATGGTCATTAATTGTAATTAATTGTAACTCAAGTGAAGATAAATGACCATATTCTTCAGAACAAAAATCTAATTGGGCAAGGATGCGAATATTCATTAAAGTAAATTTCTTATCCAAATTAACTCGGGTTTGCTGAAAGACTCAGAAGCCACTGTATTTCATTTAGATAATGATTGTTTATTTCAAATAAGTGCAAGGGAATTTGAATTGATGATGTAAAACCCATACACTTTCAAAATTTCACCTTCAACCTGGGAGTTGTAAGAAATCCTGAAAGGATTTAATATGAATAACCGCCGGTGAAACCGGTGGATGAAAATACGAGATGATCCGGAACCCTGAAAGGGTTCAATAATAATGCGTTAACATCGATTGAACCCTTATCAGGGTTCGGGACTTGGGTTCTATCTTTTCCCCGAATTTAATTCGGGGCTATTCACATTTAACCACTTCGTGGTTTTATGTAGTTTTTTCAGCAGACCCTAACTAGAGTCTGTCTATAAACATCAAATTGTTGATAATTAATTATATGCAGCCTTTTATTGTGTATCCATTTTTATTAGTTTTAAGAAAAGATACACCATGAAACTATTTGAAGATTTTAAGATCAAGTT
>Ga0209386_1000044_pt1 | contig 66786 bp, 53 predicted proteins | sample NGEPertwo_FD_184510 | JGI IMG/M metagenome (GOLD analysis project Ga0209386, IMG submission 184510) | Arctic peat soil microbial communities from the Barrow Environmental Observatory site, Barrow, Alaska, USA - NGEE Permafrost154B-two... | ecosystem: Environmental > Terrestrial > Soil > Wetlands...
ATCCATAAAAATTCAATACTTGATTATCAGTTGGTTGAGAATTCAATGCCATCAATATGACCTGAAAAAAGTCACTTTTAGTCGAAAATTAACTGAAATGAAGGTTTTGAGCTGCAATGTGGGTTAATGTTACAACTACAGACATCAAAATAAGTTGTAGTATAATAGGTCGGTTCGATTTAAATTAGATTGCCCCTTTACCAGAAATGACAAGGGGTTTTTGATGGTGACCGGCAAATTTTTGCTTTAGACAGAGTTCATTTTACAGTCTCCAATCGAGCGGCAAATCTAACATGAACCCTTTTCGTTCCATTGCTTTAATTTCCTTCAATAATTTGCGCTCTTCGTCATTGGCTGGCTCCCGGATACCGTTTGTAAGATCCATGACTGCCCTTTGTTCAGGGTCAGAGCCTTGAGGTATTCCCCAATCAATTTCGCCTAGTTTCCTTCTGTTTTCTTCAATTTCTTCTTTTGTAAACATTTTTGTACTTTTTTTGGTTCTCTGAAAGTACGAAAAAACCGCTGCATTTGTTGAAGCGGTTCTGTTTCTAATTAGACTCGGGAAACTCGGAGTTTTATTCAATCTAACAATTTTCTTAGTGCTTCACTTATCAGACCAGCATCCGGTCGGCTCAATCAAAAGGTAAATTCAACATTCCACCTTCTTTTTCAATTTTCTGAATCTCTTTGAGTAATTCTCTTTATCTGGTTGTGAATCTAATTACGCAGTGTTCTTGAAAAAACTAAATGCTCAGGAAGAAACTTTTAAGGTCCAACTTTGTTTTTGATTGTTGCATTCAAATAATTTGAAACATGAAAGAATACGGATTACTAAAACCTGCAAAGATTGGATCTTTAATGCTTCCGAATCGTGTTGTCATGTCACCCATGACCAGATGCAGAGCCATCGGCAATGTGCCGAATGAATTGATGGCAGAATATTACAAGCAACGTTCAGGTGCCGGGTTAATTATTACTGAAGGAACATCACCGTCACCAAACGGCCTGGGTTATGCCCGTATCCCCGGATTATTCAGCAAGGAACAGGTTGAAGGCTGGAAGAAAATAACTTCGGAAGTCCATCAAAGTGGTGGAAAAATTATTGTCCAATTGATGCATACCGGAAGAATAAGTCATCCGCTCAATATGCCGGAAGGAGCTCAGATTCTTGCACCTTCTGCGGTTAAGGCTGCAGGACAAATGTGGACTGATTCGCAAATGATGCAGGATTTTCCGGTCCCCAAAGCAATGACAGTCGAAGACTTGATTCTCACCAAAGCTGAATTTGTTGACGCTGCAAAAAATGCGATGGATGCCGGCTTTGATGGTGTTGAGTTGCATGGAGCCAACGGTTATCTGCTGGAGCAGTTCCTTTCGCCAATAAGCAATATCCGGAGTGATAATTATGGCGGAAGCGTTGAAAACCGTTGCCGGTTTGTTCTGGAAGTAGTTACTGCTGTTGCAGATGCCATCGGGAAGGAAAAAACTGCGATTCGTTTATCGCCTTATGGAGTGGCCAGCGATATGCCACATTATCCGGAGATTGATGTTACCTATCAGTACTTGTCGGAACAACTGAATACGCTCGATATCGCTTATGTACACATTGTAGATCATTCAGCCATGGGAGCTCCTGCTGTGCCAAAGGAAATTAAACAGTTAATCCGGAATAATTTCAGGAATACAATTATTCTTGCTGGCGGATATAATCTGGAGAGTGCAGAAGCCGATATTCAAAGTGGGCTTGGTGACCTGGTCGCATTTGGACGTCCGTTTATTAACAATCCCGATTTGGTTGAACGGTTTAAGCAGAATTGGTCTTTATCTGAAGATCTTAAAACGGATCTGTTTTATTCTGCTGATGAAAAAGGGTATACCGATTATGCAAAATTCAATTCCTGACAAAAAAGTCAGGTTCCAATTCCGGAAATAAATCCGAAATGATCAGTAGGCTGTCTCAATAATCATTAGTCACGTCATCCTGAATTCATTTCAGGATCTCAACATAGTGTATCTCAGACCCCGAAATAAATTCGGGGTGACTAGACTTTCGAGTATTTGACTTTTGAGACGGCCTCTTTTTGTTTTTTATAATTGTCGTAACAATATGATACTGATTAGAAATTTCAGTAACTTTCGATACAACGATCAAGCTGGAAATTAATCAATTGAATACGAATCATGAACTCCCCGATTCTCTTTTATCTGACCGAACTTCTTTTCCCACGGCTGTGTGTGACTTGTGGCGATAAACTGATAGAGCAGGAGCAATACATTTGCCTGAATTGTTTGCATCACATTCCGCGAACCAATTACCATCTTCAACCTGACAATCCGGTTTCCCAGTTGTTTTACGGAAGAGTGCAAATCGAATTTGCCACTTCGTTCTTTTATTTCAGCAAGGGCAGCAAATACCAAACTTTGTTACATAACCTGAAATACAAGGATATGAAAGAACTGGGTGAGGAAATCGGGAAACATTTTGGGATCGATTTATTGAAGTCGTCCGATTTTTCGTCGGTTGATGTGATTTGCCCGGTTCCGCTCCATCCGCAGAAAGAAAAGAAACGTGGATACAATCAAAGTTGGTGGATTGCTTCAGGAATGGCTCGTCAAATGCAAAAAGAATTGTCGGCCGATAATCTGAAAAGGGTTACCGCGACCGAAACACAAACGCGCAAATCGCGTTTCGAACGCTGGCAAAATGTGGAAGGTATTTTTGAATTAACCGATCCGGAAGCGTTTGCAGGTAAACATATTTTGCTGATTGACGATGTGGTAACAACCGGCTCGACCCTCGAAGCCTGTGCCCAGACCATACTTTCCCGAACCGATGCCCGGGTAAGTATTGCCACTTTGGCCACCGCCTGATTTGTTTTTTAATGCATAGTAATAAACGATCAGAAATCCAGCCGGTAAAGTAGTGTTGTACTCAGCACGTTACTGAACTGGCTGTCTCTCCAGTACCACAACACATCGCCGGGAGTTTTACGGATGGGTATCAAGGAATAGGCTCCGCGCAAATCGATAAACAGGCGCTTAGTCATCTGAAACCGAAATCCCAGCATTCCCTGCAGATCCAGTTCATTGAACGGATGTTGATCTTCCTTGACAAACGCTCCGTAATTGTCGTATTCTGTCCCTTTTATCAGATATCCTGCCGACAGCCCGGCCAGAATGGAAAGATTTTCACCGGTTCGAATTCCCAGATATAGCGGCATTTCAGCATAATTCAGGCGCATGATGTATTTGGTCTGATCATCCGTCGATTTCGGATCGGGATTCTTCCGGCTGCCCTTTTGTGTGAATTTAAATTCCATTGCAGTGAAGATTGTCTGAGAAAGGTTGGTTTGCACGTAAGCTCCTGCAACAATGCCGGGTTTATTGTATCCGGCGTAAGTATCTCCATCGACTTGTGAGGCATTTAATCCAGCCAGTACACCACCTTCGAAACGCTGCGAGTACGAGAACATACTGGTAATGCCCAGCAAAAACAACAAAAGAAAAGAATGTTTCATCTCAGTTCTTTTAATTTTTGGTTCAGAATTTCAACTCCCTTACCGGCTTTTTCCTGAATGTAAGTCACATTCGATATGTATCCTGAAGGGCGTTCAGGATCGATTACAAAGATTGGAGTTCCTTTCGAAGTATAGTTGACCAGCCCGGCAGCCGGATAAACATTCATCGAAGTGCCGATGACCACGAGAATATCAGCGCTTTCGACAATTGGAACAGCTTCGTCCATTGCCGGAACAGCCTCGCCAAACCAAACGATGTGCGGACGAAGCTGACTTCCTTTGGCACATCGGTCGCCAAATTTCAGTTCCCAGCCGTCGATGTCATAAATTAATGATTCATCGACCGAACTGCGTGCTTTCTTCAGTTCTCCATGCAGATGCACAACCTTTGAACTGCCTGCTCTTTCGTGCAGATCATCCACGTTTTGGGTAATGATGCTCACATCAAAATCCTTTTCGAGATCGACCAGTCCGCGATGTCCGGCATTGGGCTCACATTCGTAAAGTTGTTTGCGCCGGTCGTTGTAAAAGTTCATCACTAACTTCGGATTTCGGGCCCAGGCTTCGGGAGTGGCAACCTCTGATATATCGTATTCTTCCCACAGTCCATCCATGTCGCGAAAAGTACGTAATCCACTTTCCTGGCTCATGCCAGCTCCTGAAAGAATAACCAGTTTCTTCTTCATGATAGCTTTTTGCATTGTTTTTATCAAAGATAAGAATTAAGTCGACCTGACTTATCTGTCAATTTTTTAAATGTTGGCATTATGAGCGGGAGTCAAAACGTTTGGTCTTGGAACCAAATATTTCATTAAATTTGCTGGAAAGTACATTTGCATGACGGGGTTAAATTACATACCATTAATTATTGAGAAACTCAAATCGATAAATCCGGAAAAGATCATCCTTTTTGGTTCGTATGCATATGGCGATCCCACTGATAGCAGCGATCTGGATATCTTAGTTGTGACCGGAGACAAAACAATCCCTTCCAGTTTTGCCGAAAAAAGCAAGATATACCTAAAAATATCGTCGACCATTTCTGAAATTAAAAAGGAGTTTCCTATTGACTTAATTGTACATACAAAAGCAATGCATCAGAAATTCATTGAGGATAACAGCCTCTTTGCCCGTGAACTTCTGGTAAAAGGGAAAGTGCTCTATGAAAAAAACAACTAAAGACTGGTTGAATAGTGCTGAAAGTGATCTTCAGCTTATTCAAGAGATCATCTCCCTGGAGAACCTGACACATTTGTCTGCTTTTCATGCCCAACAAGCAATCGAAAAATCATTCAAGGCTATCATTGAAGAGTTTGATTTGGGTTTTATAAAATCACATTCATTGGAGATGCTTTATAACAAAGTCAATGATAAAATTTCGACCAGGATAAATTCAGATCTGCTTATCCTTCTTGACCAGCTATATATTGATGCCAGATATCCCGGAGAATTAGGTTTATTACCTGATGGAAAACCTTCCATTTTAGAGGCAGAAAGTTTTTTTGATCTGGGAAAGCAATTGTTTAAATCAGCAAATAAAATCCAATCCAATCCAATTCATTGTTTTTCAGAAAAATGAACAATCTATCCATTCGTACAATCTCGTTTATTTTCGATAACGAAACCGATCATATTCTTTTGCATCAAATTGCAGAAGAAGGTCCGCTGAAAAGAAAACACTCCGCAATAAAAGGCAGCATTGGCTTGCTGGAAGACATGAACGAGGCTGCTATCCGGAGCATTCGGGAAGCCAGCGGACTCGAAGTTCCGGAGGTTGTTCTGCGTGGCGTGGTCAAAACTATTCAGGACGAAAGCCAATCGGCCATGATTTATTTGGTGTACGAAACATCCCGCTTTTTCGGAGAAATTGAAAATAAACATCCAGGCAGGTTGAAGTGGGTTGATATCCTGAATATTTTCAATTTGCCGCTGGAAGGATTGGTTCAGGAAATTATGTCCAATCTGCTCGATGGCGAAAGTTTTTTCGAAGGAAGCATTCATCTGAATAGTCAGGATGAGGTGGTAAGTTCAGATATCCGGGTATGTAATAGTATTTAAGCACTTCGTCGGTTGATGGAATTTAAACAATAAGTTCATTTAAATCGCGGTTTACATACACTGACGGACCAATCTTCATGTTCGTTTCACGGTTAAAATTTTTACATTTGCAGCAATGATTGATCCTTCTACCATCGAGCGAATATTAGATGCAGCGAACATTTCGGATGTTGTTTCAGAGTTTGTCACACTCAAAAAAAGAGGTGTCAACCAGCTGGGATTGTGTCCGTTCCATAACGAAAAAACACCTTCATTCACTGTTTCTCCTGCCAAAGGAATTTTTAAATGTTTTGGCTGCGGCAAAGGTGGTAACTCGGTGAATTTCATCATGGAACTGGAGCAGCTGAGCTATCCGGATGCACTACGATGGCTGGCCAAAAAATTCCACGTCGAAATTGAAGAGAAGGAGGAAACTCAGGAAGAAAAACAACTGAAAGACGAACGCGAGAGCATGATGATCACCTCAGCTTTTGCACAAAAATATTTTAGCCGCTATTTGCTGAAAGAAAATGAAGGACGTACCATCGGACTAAGTTATCTGCGCGAACGCGGAATCCGCGACGACATCATTACTAAATTTGAACTCGGTTTCTGTCCCGACGGGAAAGATATTTTCACTCAGGCAGCCCAGCGCGAAGGCTATAAAATGGAATTTCTGGAAAAAACCGGCCTTACGATTAAACGCGATGACTGGGTGCGGGATCGATTTGGCGGACGTGTCATTTTCCCGGTTCACAATGTGGCTGGCCGGGTCATTGCTTTTGGCGGACGAACGCTCACGAACGACAAAAAAGTTGCAAAATACCTCAATTCGCCCGAGTCGGATATTTACCACAAGGGCAGAACGCTGTACGGTATTTATCAGGCCAAACGCGGCATTACCAAACTCGATAAATGTTACCTGGTGGAAGGTTACACCGATGTGTTGTCGTTTCATCAGGCAGGAATCGAAAATGTTGTTGCCTCATCAGGAACATCACTGACGATCGAACAAATCAGGCTCATCAGACGTTTTTCGCCAAATATTACCATTGTATACGATGGCGATGATGCCGGAATCAAGGCATCGCTTCGCGGCATTGACATGGTTTTGGAGGAAGGTATTAATGTAAAAGTTCTGCCATTGCCACGTGGCGAAGATCCCGATTCGTTTGCCCGTTCCATGAGTGCCAGCGAACTGACGGAATACATCAGGAAAAACGAAACCGACTTTATTAAATTCAAGACGCAATTGCTGATGGGATCCGTTGAAAATGATCCGGTTTCGAAAGCGCGTCTGATCAACGAAATCGTTCATTCCATTTCGGTGATTCCGGATACCATCACCCGGTCAATTTACATCAAGGAATGCAGCCGGTTGATGGACGTTCAGGAAGCCATTCTATACTCCGAAATCCGTAAAACCCAGAATAAGCAATCGGAAGACCACACCCGGAAAGAACTTCATGAGATACAAGTACAGGCTTCAAAACCTGCACCTGCAGCCTCTGAAAAGAAAATAGTCAACCCGTTCGCGATGGAAGAACGTGAAATTATCCGTATTGTCCTGAAATATTTCCATCAGGAAGTGTTTGAAATTGAGGATGAGGTAACTCGGGATGTTAAACGCTGTACCGTTGGAGTTTACGTATTATCTGAGTTGCATAGCGATGGGCTGATTTCGGTCAATCACAAGGTTCGGTACATTTTGTCGGCACTGGAAGAAAATATAGAAAATAAGGAATTTGATCCGATCAAATATTTCACCCAGCATCCTGACTCAGAAATTAGTAAGTATGCCAGCAACCTGTTGTCCGAAAAGTATGTCGAAAGCAAGCGTTGGAGTAGGGGGGGAGCATTTGTCGAAAGTGAAAGCGAGTTGTTGTACTTGCTGGTTCCCAAACTGGTTCAGGAGTACAAACTGAAAAATGTAAAGATGATGCTGAAAAAACTCGAACATCAGATTAACGAAGCCAATAAAAACAACGAGACCGAAAAAATGATGGAATACATGAATCAGCATATGAATCTGAAAAAAGTACTGAAAGCACTGGCGGAAATGCTCGGGTTCAGAACGATCAGCTGAAAAAAGTATAAGGTTTCATGTTCCCTGCTGGTGAGGTGCTGAATAGTATCAGATTTGCAGAATAAGCATTCATAAAATATCCTTTTCCGGACATGCATAAATAGAATAGAGACAGAATCTTAAATACAGATTTTCCTAATTGTATAACTATGAGAACACATTTTATTCACGACCGAAACGAGATAGATGCCATTCTGAAACAGTGTAAAACCTGTTATGTAGCTATGTCGGATAATGATGCACCCTATGTGCTGCCCTTGAATTTTGCCATGGACGGCGACCGGGTGATTCTGCATTCGGCCCAGCAGGGACGAATGTGGGAAATGATTAAAAAGAATCCGAAGGTTTGCATTAACTGGACGCTTGGTGAAGATCTGGCGTGGCAGGATGTTCAGGTTGGTTGCAGTTACCGGGTTCAATCCAAATCGGTAATCATTGAAGGAACGGCCGAAATCATTGAGGACGATGTGGAGAAGGAAAGACTGTTTAAACAATTTATGACGCAGTACAGCGATCTTCCATTTAAATTCAGTGCTCCGGCAATCCGGAATGTTGGCGTACTTTTAGTGCCAATCACCAAACTGACAGCCAAGCAATTTGGAGTCAAAATGGTAAGATCATAGAATTTCTGAAAACAAGTTTGGAATACCTGAAGTTGAAATGGCAGGAATTTCAGATGCTTTAGCCGAATTCAGACACGCTTTAACTTCTGTAATATGATACTAGTAACAGGTGGAACCGGACTGGTTGGAGCTCATTTACTTTATGAACTTACAACTTCCGGACAACGGGTAAAAGCCCTGCGCAGACAGCAAAGTAATACCGAATGGGTGAAAAAAATATTTTCTTATTACACCGATCAGGCTGATACTTTGTTCTCGCAAATTGAATGGGTGGAAGGTGATATTCTGGATTACCTTAGTCTGGAAGAGGCATTGAAAGGTGTGACCGGAATTTACCATTGTGCTGCAATGGTTTCGTTTCATGGCGATGACAACGACACGATGCTGAACAACAATGTGAAAGGTACGGGCAACCTGATTGATGCAGCCATCCACAATGGTGTCCGCAGGTTTTGCCATGTCAGTTCCATTGCCGCACTCGGAAAAACTCAGGATGGAAGCGTGATAACTGAAGAAACTTATTGGACTCCATCGAAACGCAAAACGGGTTATTCGCTCAGCAAGTTTTTTTCAGAAATGGAAGTTTGGCGGGGAATTGAAGAAGGAATGGAGGCTGTCATTGTAAATCCATCCATCATTATGGGCCCCGGAAACTGGAATATAGGCAGCCCGATGCTTTTTCAATCGATCTGGAAAGGATTGAAATATTATACCAAAGGCATTGCCGGATTTGTGGATGTGCGAGATGTGGTTAAAGCCATGATTTTGCTGATGGACGAACAACGGTTTGATCAGGTTAAAAATCAGCGTTTTATCCTGAACTCTGGAAATTTGAACTTTCAGGATTTTTTCAATAAAATAGCTGATAGACTGAACAAGCCACGGCCGCGAAATTTTGCTTCCGATATCAAACTGCACATTGCCTGGAGAATGGCCAAAGCAGGCAGTTTTTTTACGGGAAAACGACCATTGATTACCCGTGATACGGTTTCGAGCTCGAACCAGAAAAACCAGTATTCCGGAGAAAAAATTACCCGTACCATTGGTTTTGAATACAGAAGCCTCGATTCTTCGATTGCCGATATTGCCGAAATCTTTCTGAAAGACATGGTTTTGCCTTCCGAGAAATAACTGAGAATGATGGCAGAACTAATTTTTTTATACTATATTCGCAAACTTTTTTAATTTAAAGAGCAAGCCTATCTGGCTTATATTTAAACAAATACAGTTACTTGAGCAAGCACATTTAAAAGATCAAAAAAACGGAAATGAAAAAATCAGATTTATTAAACGAAACCATCGAACACATCGACATCAAGTCATTTGATTCAACACCCATTATTGACTCCATGCGTAAGATGTCTTTCACCTCGCGAGATACAGCCAGTGCAACCGACATATTACTGAAAATGGTAAGCAATACCGAATGCACCAATATACTGACACTCGCCGGAAGTACCAGCGCAGCAGGTTGCATGCAGGTTTATGTGGACATGGTTAAAAATAATATGATTGATGCTATTGTTGCTACCGGAGCATCGATCATCGACATGGATTTTTTCGAAGCGATTGGGCACAAACATTATCGCGGATCGACCGAAATTAACGACGGAATTTTACGCGACCTGTACATCGATCGTATTTACGATACCTTCATTGATGAAGAAGAACTTCAGAATTGCGACAGTTCAATTAAGGAAATTACTGATTCGCTGGAGAAAAGGCCTTATTCTTCGCGCGAGTTCATTCAGGAAATAGGGAAATGGCTGACTGTTAATTCAGTTAAAAAAGACAGCCTGATCCAGGTTTGTTACGAAAACAATGTGCCGATTTTCTGCCCTGCTTTCTCCGACTCAAGTGCCGGTTTTGGTTTGGCTAAACACCAATGGGAAAATCCTGAAAAGCATGTTTCAATTGATTCAGTAGCCGATTTTCTTGAACTGACGAAAGTTAAAATTGCCGCCGGTGTAACTGGTTTATTCATGATTGGTGGTGGTGTTCCGAAAAACTTTGCTCAGGACACTGTCGTTTGTGCTGAAATTTTGGGAAAAGAAGTTCCAATGCATCAATATGCTGTTCAGATCACTGTGGCAGATGTACGCGACGGAGCTTGTTCTTCGTCAACCCTGAAAGAAGCCAGCTCATGGGGTAAGGTTCAGGTAACCGACGAACAAATGGTTTTTGCTGAAGCAACTTCAGTACTTCCGTTAATTGTAAGTTACGTTTATCACAAAGGAACCTGGAAAAACCGTCAGCCTAAAAACTGGAGTAAATTGTTCGAAAAATAGACTAACATTAAAAGAATACAGAATCCCCAATGCTTAATATTAGCGTTGGGGATTCTTTTATTTAGCTGAAATATTTTGATCTTTCGCGGGTTCAGAGTTAGAATAAGGAATTGTAAAATGGAAAGTTGCCCCTTTTCCCTTTTCTGACTCCATTCCGATTTCGCCTCCCAGCAATTCCACCAGGCTTTTAGAAATGGCCAATCCTAAACCATTTCCTCCGTATTTTCGGGTATTCGCTGACTCAACCTGCCTGAAACGCTCAAATATATGATCGTGATATTCTTCGGGGATTCCTATCCCGCTGTCTTTTACCTGGAATTGAACCGAATTTTCAGTTGTACTGAATCGAATCTCTATGAATCCTTTTTCAGTAAATTTAATTGCATTTCCCACCAGGTTGATCAGTATCTGTTTCAGTTTGGGTTCATCACTTTCAAGATAAATTTCCTCCTTGAGGTTTGACGGATCAAGCCTCAGTTCAATTCCTTTTTCAAGTGCTGCAAACGAGTATTGACGTATAATGTCGCCAATCACTTGCCGGATCTGGAAAATACTCTTTTCCAGATTGACCTGTCCTGCCTCGATCTTGGAAATATCCATGATGTCGTTAATGATGGCGAGCAGATTGGTCCCGCTGGTCTTGATTATTTTTGCAAATTCACGTTGTTGCTCTAACTCAAAATCTGAATCAATCAATAAATCTGAAAAACCAATGATGCTATTCAGCGGGGTGCGGATTTCGTGACTCATATTGGCCAGAAAGGCAGATTTCAAACGGTCAGATTCCAGTGATTTATCAAGTGTCTCTTTTAATTCCTGCTCTGCAATTTTACGTTCGATTGAAATACTGATCTGATCGGAAACAAATTCGAGCATCTGTTTTTCTTTTTCGGTAAAAGCATCCGGATTGTCATAACTTTGAACAACGATTGCCCCGATTATTTTTTTGTTCGCCGTCATCGGAACGCCCATCCAAATTTTGGAAGGAATTCCAATAATATCTATTTCACCGGCATCGCGCAATTTTAAGATATCTGTTGCATTGACGAGCAGCGATTTCTGATTTTTTATTACATAACCTGTAAGCGATTTTTCTGCTGGCCAGTTATTAATATTGTCTCTATCTCCCTTCTCATAAACTGTCGATAACATTCCACTGACATCATCATAAAAGGCAATATAAAAATTATTAAAATCAAATAATTTTGCCAGTAATCTGCTGATGGTTTCAATGAATTCGGCTAAATCAAAGGAAGAAATCGTGGCGTTCGAAATGTCACATAAAACCTGCTGCACCAGATCTTTCCGTAACTTTTCTGTAATATCGGTTTGGGTACCCCAGGTCCTGACAAGCTGATTGTTTTCGATAATTCCTACGGAATTGTTGCTAATAAATTTTAATTGACCTGATGAGTCGTGTTCTTCTGTTATTCCGTTTTGAATGCTGTATCCATTCCGGATGAAATTCCGGATTAGGTCACGATTGCCACCATTGTTGCGGCCACCATGAAAATCAAGATGTCTCTTTCCGATCATTTCTTTTTGATCGATGATTCCATACATTTTTATAAATGCATCGTTGCATTCGGCAAGATGCATGTGGTCATAAATAAAATCAACCTGTTCTTCAAGAGGTAAGCTCAAATCGATAGGTTCATCACTTTCGAAACGATAAACGCCTTCAGAAACCTGTGAAATAAAACCACGATAACGTTCTTCGCTTTGTTTTAGGGCCAATTCTGCAGTTTTGCGTTCGGTGATATCACGGTCAATTCCCAACACCAACTCACGCCCTCCTAAAGTGATAATGGATGAGGAAACCTCGACTGGAAAAACATGCCCATCTTTATGCCGGTGGGTGGTTTCCATGTGAATAATATCTTTTTGCCTGAGGGTTTTTACATAAGCGAGGCGCTCTTTCGTTTTTCCCTTTGTAACATTTAGTATATCAATCGACTGGCCGATCAGTTCTTCACGTGTGTAACCATTCATCTGACAGGCCGCTTCATTGCAGTCAATAATCGGCCAATCTAAATTAGTATCATTCGGATTTATTAAGACAATAGCATCAGGAGAGGCATTGAACAATCCTTGAAATAGCAGTTCCCTTTCCCTCAAGGCCACTTCAGCCACTTTGCGCTCGGTAATGTCGAAAGCTGAACCAATGGCCGCAGCTTGGCCCTTCCAATTAATTCTCCCGGCTGAGAAATCAATCCAAACTTCTTTCCCGCTTTTGGTAACTAATTTAAATTCATAGATTAATGGAACCTCTTCCGCGCGTTGTCGGGCCAGGCCGTGATCCCTGATAAGTGTTTTAAAATCGGGGTGAACCACATCCCAGAAATTCATTTGGATCAATTCCTTGTTTGAAAAACCGGTCAATTCTTCAGTTGCTCTATTTACATATAAAAAACGCTCACCCTGATAGATAAATATACAAGTGGATGTAAAATCAGTCAATGAACGAAATTTCTCTTCACTTTCTTTCAGTGTATCTGCAGCTTTTTTGCGTTCAGTGATGTCCTGGAAAATTTCGAGCATTGCTTTTTTTCCCTTGAACATCATCCCGGTATGGAGAATCTCAAAATCCTTTCCGCCCAGAAGACCTGTCGCTTCATACGATTTGGTCTCCCCGATTTCTATCCCAAAATGTAATGGGCAGTCGCTGCACTGCTGCTTGTCATCGCGGTATATTTCCCAACATTTACGGCCATCGGTTTCTGTACCCGGAATATTTTTAAAATTTTCACTCTGGAAAAGTATATTTCCTTCCAAATCGACAATGTGCATTCCGAAAGGAATGGTTTGTAACAGCGATTTGCTGAATTCATTGATTTCTTTGAGTGACGCCTCAACCTGTTTCCGTTCACTGATATCGCGCCAGGTAGTAAACAAGGCAGGTTTACCTTTCAATATCATCGACGCGATTGAAACCTCAACAAAAAGATCTGAGCCATCAAACCTGCGATGTACCCATTCAAAGGTATTTTTCCCATTCAAAAAGGCATCAGCAATCTTTTCTTTTGCCACTTCTGACGAACTTTTTCCACCCGGCTGAAAGTCAGGCGACAGCGCTTCAGGTCTCTGCCCAATAATCTGTGTGCGGTCACCCCGTAACATAAACTCTGTTGCCCGGTTACAATCTGTAAAAATACCCTCTGAAATGATTAGATAGGAGTCCGGTGAATCTTTGAACAATATACTGTATTCCTCCTCGCTCTCCAGCAAGGCTTCCTCTGCCCGTTTGAGTTCTGTCAGTTCAGCCAGTAGTTTTTCAGTTCTTTTAGTCACCAGAGCTTCGAGCTGCTCCTTTTCATCCAACTTGCGGTCTTCCGATTCTTTAATCCGAAGCATGGCCTTCACTTGTGTCGTCAGTTCCGATTCATCAAACGGTTTTGAAAGAAATGCATCAATGCCAAAGCCCAGCGCCTTTAAACGGCTTTCCTTATTGGTTCGGGCCCCGGTCATCATTACAACGGGAATATGTTTGGTTGAATCGTTTGATTTCAGCATTCTGCATACCTCGTAACTTTCCATTTCGGGCAGATCAATATCAAGCAGAATCACATCGGGTTTTTCAGAATGGCAGAGTTCAATTCCATTTTTGCCTGTCAGAGCACTAATGAATTCAGCTTTCGGAAAAGTCTTCATCAGTAATGCTTCCAACACAATCCGATTACCTGAATTATAGTCGATTGCTAAAATCTTCACCTTCTCTATCATAATTGAATTTTAAAAGCCAATTAATGCCATTCAACCATCCAGGGATAGTCATTTCAAATAAAATACTGTTGGCAAGTTTCGAAAAAAATCGCCTGACACATTTCCCAGCAGATCTTCACAATGTCCTTTTACGGCAGGTTTAGTCAGTGCTGTCACCGGAATATTCTCAGAATGTTCGTTCGTCCCTCTTTTTTTTTAATCTGGTCATTTTTAGAAATCGTTCCCAAAATCGGCAGAAACGAAACTAATTCAATAACAGGCACTAATTTAGATATTATTTCGGGTTCTAAAAGAAATATTACAGTCTGGGAATGATCGACCTAATAATTACTATTTTTGTTTGAAAGTAAATGCTATTATCCTGATGGAAAGAGTATCCTCCAGATCGACACTTGTGAAAACCTACCGGCGATTATTCAATTGCCTGATGTTCTATAGTTAAGCACTCCACCGAACTTTATCTTCTTTGTTCAATCCTGAATTTTTATTCAGCGTATTACCTTCAGGCATCATCTATTCAACAATCTTTAATTTGGAACACCATGTTCGAAAAAATAATTCTCCATGCAGAAACTCCGGAAAGGACGGCTGCAAGTGAAGGCAATTTTTATCAACCAACCAATAATTCAATTGGTCCGGGAATGAACGAACGCATTCAAAAGCTCCGGAAACTGAGTGTCGAAGCAGAACCATCCTTATCGATCGAACGGGCCCTGCACGAAACGGCTTTTTACCAGGAAAACTTCGGTAAGCTTTCTGTTCCTGTATTGCGGGCCACCAATTTTCTCGATCATTGCCGCAGGAAAGTAATCTACCTTGGTGAAGGAGAACTGATTGTTGGCGAACGCGGCCCAAGCCCCAAATGTGTACCAACTTTTCCTGAACTGACTTGCCACAGCATCGAAGATTTAAATGTTCTGAATACCCGCGAATTGCAGCGTTACATCATCAGTCAGAAAGATATCGATACGTATGAGCACGAAGTGATCCCATACTGGGCAGGTAGAACTCAGCGCGAACGCATTTTTAGTCATGTTCCTCAGGAATGGCAGGCCGCCTATGAAGCCGGTATGTTTACCGAATTTATGGAACAGCGTGCTCCCGGACATACCGCACTCGATGGCAAAATCTATCGGAAAGGGATGTTGGACTACAAACGGGAAATTGCTTCGAATCTGGTTGCACTCGATTACCTTAACGATCCGGAAGCGACGGATAAAGCGGAAGAATGGAAGGCGATGGACATTTCGTGCGACGCTGTGATTCTTTTTGCCGAACGTCAGGCCGGCTTAGCCGAAGAACTGGCATTTACAGAACCCGATCTGATTCGGAAAGCCGAACTACTGAAAATCGCAGAAGTTTGCCGTTGGGTTCCGGCCCATGCACCACGCACCTTTTGGGAAGCCATCCAGATGTATTGGTTTGTCCACCTCGGAACCATTACCGAACTCAACGGTTGGGATGCCATGAATCCGGGTCACTTCGATCAGCATCTGGCTCCATTTTATAATCGGGAAATTGCCGAAGGAACGCTCACCCGCGAACAGGCCAAAGAATTACTTTCCTGCTTCTGGATTAAGGTAAATAACCATCCGGCACCACCAAAAGTAGGAATTACTGCCCGCGAAAGTGGAACTTACAATGACTTTACAAACATCAACATTGGCGGCGTAAAGAGCGACGGGAGCGACGGAACCAGTGAAGTTTCATACCTCATGCTCGAACTGGTTGAAGAACTGCATATTTTGCAACCCGGAAGCTCTGTTCACATTAGCGCGAAGACGCCTGACAAATTTCTACATGCGGCAACTCGTGTAATCCGTCAGGGACATGGTTATCCCTCTGTTTTTAATCCGGATATTTATATTCTGGAATTACTCCGTCAGGGAAAATCACTTCATGATGCGCGCGAAGGAGGATGCAGCGGTTGTATTGAAGTGGGTGCTTTCGGCAAGGAAGCTTATTTGCTCACTGGTTATCTAAATGTTCCCAAAATTTTGGAAGTGACACTCAATAGCGGAATCAATCCGCTTACCGGTATTCGTGTTGGTCCTGAAACTGGCGATCCATCGTCTTTTAATAATTACGACGAACTGTACAGTGCTTTCCTGAAACAACTCAATTATGTGGTGGATATGAAGATGCGCGTAAGCAATTACATCGACCGCATGTTTGCCAAATACGCACCGGCACCATTCCTTTCGGTGGTTACCGACGATTGTGTGAGCCGTGGCAAAGACTATTACGATGGTGGACCACGTTACAATACCAGCTACATTCAGTGTTGCGGACTGGCAACTGTAAGCGATAGTTTAGTTGCCCTCCGGAAACACGTATTCGAAGATAAAACCTTTAGTCTTGATCGTGTACTGAATGCCGTTCGGAAAAATTTCGAAGGAGAAGAGGTTCTTCGTCAGGTAATTATGAACCGAACTCCTTTCTTTGGAAACGATGATGACTATGCCGATTCAGTTGCTGTGAAAGTATACGACGATCTGGTTGAGGCCATCGACGGAAAACCAAACATCAAACCAGGAGGGAAATATCACCTGAACATGCTTTCGACCACCTGTCATGTATACTTCGGAAAAGTTATGGGAGCAACTCCCAATGGCCGGCTGGCGGGCAAATCTATTTCCGACGGCACTTCTCCCTCGCATGGTGCCGACACGCACGGTCCATCGTCAGTAATCAAATCGATGACCAAATTCGATCATGTCAAATCAGGCGGAACATTGCTGAATCAGCGATTTCTTCCGGGCTTACTGAAAAAGGAGGAAGATATACGTAAACTCGGGCATCTGATCCGTAGTTATTTTACCCTTGGAGGTCACCACATTCAGTTCAACATTGTAGACACGGCAACCTTGCTGGCTGCTCAGGCCTGTCCTTCAGATTACAAAGACCTGATGGTACGCATGGCTGGTTACAGCGACTATTTCAATGACATGAACGCCGATCTGCAACAGGAAGTCATTGAACGAACCGAAAATAGTGGGTTTTAAAAGTCCCGTAAAGAACAGTCATCCCGAATTTATTTCGGGATCTGACCTTCAATACGTGGGATCCTGAAACCCCGCCTGCCAAGCGAGCGGGCAGGAAGTTCAGGATGACGCATTGAATTATTTTCCTGCATTGATAAAGAACCAACCCATGAATCAACCGCTCATTTTCGATATCAAACGCTATGCGATCAATGATGGTCCGGGAATCCGGATTGTCATTTTCATGAAAGGTTGCAACCTGAACTGTGCTTGGTGTCATAATCCGGAAAGCATTTCAGGCATTACGGAACGGTTGTACGCTGCTTCAAAGTGTATCCGGTGCGGAACCTGCGTGGCTGCGTGTCCTGAGAATGCGATTACTTTAACGCCGGAAGGAATTGAAACCAAAACCGAACGTTGCAAATTGTGCGGAAAATGCGCCAGTGTTTGTCCTGCCAAAGCGATTGAAGTATCCGGAAAATTGCTGTCGGTTGCTGAAATCATGGTTGAAATTGAAAAAGAGCAGATTTTCTTTGACCAGTCGGGTGGCGGTGTAACATTTTCAGGAGGAGAACCTTTACTGCATCACGAGTTTCTGATTGAACTGCTCAACGAATGCGGTAAACGGGGAATTCACCGGGCCGTGGATACAGCGGGGATGGCCAATACCTCCATACTTCTGGAAGTTGCGAAACAGACTGACCTTTTTTTATATGACCTGAAGCTGATCAATTCAGAAAGGCACCGGAAATGGACTGGCATGCCCAACGAAAAAATTCTGGAAAACCTGAAAATTCTGGCAGAAACCGGCGCAAAAATAATGATCCGGATTCCGCTGATTGGCGGAGTAAATGATGATGATGAAAATATGACTGAAACAGCCCGGTTTGTATCAGAGCTTGCCGGAGAAAAAAAAGAAGTGACACTTTTGCCTTACCACAGGATTGCTCAAACGAAATATCAGAAATTAGGACGGCCTGATGATTTTATGCTTCTGGAAGAACCCACACACGAATCACAATTGCGGGCTATTGTGAATTTTCAGGAATACGGAATAAAAGCAAGTATTGGAGGATAGAATTGAAAAACCGGGAGCCATATCAACGTATTGTAGGTCAGATCCCCGAAATGATTCCGGGGTGACGGGCTCTGCTTAAATTGTGAATTTTGAGACAGCATCTGTCTTTCTGGTACATTCTTATTTTATTTTCAACTTCAATTCAATCAATTTTACCACATTTTCATAATCTTCGGGAGAACCCATAACTACCGTAACGCAGCGGCTATGATTAAACGGTTTGGCATTCCGGTATTCTTCTTTTAGTCGTTCTGGAAGGTCGCTGGCTTCAATCAATGGCAAATCCTTTTCGCTCAGCCAAAAACTCACACGAAAGGTGTCTTTCTGAACGCCAATCCAGTAAATTGTATTTTTTTTCCGGAGGGTACGGTACAGCCAGCTTTTTCCGTCGTTGTAAAACCGCCATTCTTCAGCAATGTCAAAATGTTTGCTATACAGATAGTTGATAATATTCTCCCAGTAAACACTGTTTTCGCCGATGATCGAAAATATCAGTTCATCGGTAGGTTGAACATTAGGATCAGTTAATACAATGGGTTCCATACACGAGTTATTTTATATTCGGTGGTACAAATTTATTAAAGAAAAATGACTGAACAATTAAATCATAAACTTGTATTCTCGTTTTTCCCAAACATTTGCTCCAGAAGTTGTTCTTTAAACGGTTCAGAAACGGGTAGTTTGTGTTCGCCAATTTTGATGAGGTTACCTTCGAGGTGATCGATTTTCGATAGATTGACGATGTTTGTCCTGTGAACCTTCAGAAATGAAGAACCTTTAAGCTTTTCCTCCCAGCTTTTCAGCGTTCCGTGTACAAGCAGCTTTTTGTCGGTGCAGTAAATATTCACATAATCGCCGCAGGTTTCAATAAAAAGGATCTCATTGACTGTGATTTGATAAATTCGGCGGCCTGATTTGACGCTGATTTTGGGGGGCGAAGAGGGTAGACGGGTATTGAATCGTTCGCGGGCTTTATTTACCGCTTTGTAAAACCGCTCGAAGGAAAAGGGTTTCAACAGAAAATCAACAACTTCCAGATCGAACCCATCAACGGCATATTGCGAATAGGCTGTTGTGAAAATAATCAAGGGTGGACGAACCAGCGATCGCAAAAAACTAACTCCCGACATTTCAGGAAGATTGATGTCCAGAAAAATCAAATCGACAGAATTAGCTTCCAGATAAGCCTGAGCCGAAAAAGCATCTGCAAAGGTGCCACAGCATCGTAAATCGGGACAAAGTGAAAGGTTGTGTTCCAGTATGGATTGTGCAGCAGGTTCGTCTTCAACAATAATACAGTTCATTTCAAAAGAGTTTCATGTTCCAGATTGCCTGGAAATTCAGTTTTAGATCATTACACATTCCGTCCCTCAGTCCTTCAACGATTACCGGAGTTCTATTCTCATTTCGAGCCTGAAAACTCCGTCATTTTCACCGTATTCGAGTGAATGACATTCAGGATAGATCAAATGTAAGCGTTTTTCAACATTTTTGATTCCAATACCGCCGTTCTCTTCCTGATCTGTTTTTTCGCGCAGGGCAATGTTGTTTTCTGTTCTGAAAATCAATTGTTTGCCGTTGAATTCAATAATTATCCGGATGGTAACTGAATTTTTACCAATTCCATGTTTGAAACAGTTTTCGGCCAGGGGGAGCAGGAGTAAAGGTGAAATGGTTACACCCTCAAAATCACCCTCAGTAGATAGAATCACATGCGTAAGGTCTGGATTTACGCGTTCTTTTTGCAGACCGACATAGGTCCGAATAATTTCAATCTCCTTTTCGAGTGGGATGGTTTCACAGGATGTATCGTACAGCACGTATCGCAGAAAATCGGAAAGCTGCAGGATTACATCTGCGGTGCGCTTGTCGTTATTCGAAGCCATCGAATAAATGGTATTCAGGTTGTTGAAGAGAAAGTGTGGATTTATTTGAGCCTTTAGGGCCGAAAGTTCGTTGCGGGCTGCGTCGCGCTTGTCTATCAGCATCAGTGCGTATTGCCAGATGAGAAACAAAATGCTGGTGAAAATCAGGTAAGCAGCAACAATCAGTATCAGTTCCCAAATCCGGAAATAGGAAATGTAATAGAGACTGGGGAAAATCTTGTCGATAAAAAAATCGAACAAGGCATAATTCAGCAAGGCAGTCAGGACACTCAAGCCGACTGCGTAAAGCAAATACAATCCAAACCGGCTTCGGTTCAGAAAACGGGCAATCAAAATCTTCAGGTTGTAATAAACTGCCCCAATTAGGGTTAGGTGGAAGAACACCACGTATAAGAAGTTTTTCACGAAATATTCCAGGAAAACCGCCACATCTTCCTTGTTCCCGTCGGGTTTTATTTGTTCCAGAATAAAGTATCCCAATGGTATCAGGAACAAAATGCTGAGCGGTATTTTAATCCATAATCTGGCTTTCCGGACCAGCCAGATGAAGGGTAGTGCACAGTAGAGTGAAAAGATTAAATTCATTAGAAGAATGAAATCCCATTCAACGGTGAATCCCTGAATCACTCCGGTTGATTCAACTCCCGGATTCAAAATGACATTCCAGAAGTTTAATGATATGAACCAAAAGATTACGTGCAAAACGGGTACAAGCTGTTTTTTTAGATGAATAATTTTCATGGCGGATTAGTTGATTCGGTTTAACTTCAGCATCGCTGGCTGGTCTTCCCAGTCGATAAATCGTTTTTCGCCGGCATAGCGTTCAATCATTGCCGTTAGTTCTGACGAGGAGGCCGTTAGTAACAATCTTCCCGCATCGGGTACGTAACGGTATTTGATCCTTACCCGCTTCTTTTCGATCATATCTTTCATGTAGTCGGAACCCAGCCACGAGACGTAAAGTTGTTTGTTTTCAACCGTAATCCTTGCCAGGGTATGAACGGTGAAGTAATTTTCCTTCGCCATTCGGCTGTTCTTAAGTGCAGCGGTTTCACGGGGACTAAAATCGGCATACAAAACCGTGTTGATCCGGAAAAGAACCAATCGAAACTGATATTGTGCTGAATCGGGATTGTTGCCGGTCAGTTTAACAACATAGTGATTTTGTGGTTTGAATACCGTTGAATCTTTGCCTTGTTTCGTTTTTATTTTCTCTTCCGAAATGAATTGGTTAATTCTCCAGACCGAAGTGGTATCCGTCATTTTCCATGCACTACTGTTTTTGGAGGTAGAATCAGACTTGGAATGAATAGGCCGGGCCGTCCAGTTCCCTTCAATTTCCGGAGCAAGCGTGATGTTTTTATCAAGGTAAAACGGATTCAGTGAGCAAATCATAAAAAAATCAGAACATCCGGTGATGAACAGGATGATTCCGGTAATCAGAAGTAATTTTTGGTATTTCATAATCCTTGTTTTTAATTACTGAACCGAAGATAGGGCGAATAAAACCGACCGGAAATTTTTTTCGATGAAAGTCCCTGTTTTTTCGATGGGCAACGAATTTGCTTCAGCTCATCCGAAGTTTGTATTCTTTGAGCGAATTAAAATCTGATCAAAACCTGACACTTTTAGTTGTAATCTTCTGAAACCCTTAGGCTCTTTCCTGTTTTTCCTTATTTTTGAAGTATTCTAATTTTTTGACCCAATGATTGCAAAAACAAAAACAATTTTTCTGTTCGCAGGCGTATTGATGAGTTTTACCTCATCGAAGGACCTGAGTAAGCTGGAACGAAAAGCACAACGTATTCACGCCAGATGTCTGACGGTTGATACTCATTGCGACACGCCTATGCTGATGGTCAAACCTGGATTTTCTGTTCGGGATGAAAATAAAGCACCACATAGCCGGGTTGATTTGCCGCGTATGAAAACCGGTGGACTGGATGCCATGTTTTTTGCTGTTTTTACCGGACAAAAACCACGCACCGACGAAAACTATCAAAAAACGTATGAGCTGGCGCATCAGATGCTCGATTCTATTCATTCGATGCTCAAGCAAAACAGCGATCTGGCTACGCTTGCCCTGAAAGCTGATGACCTGGCCCGAATAGAAAAGACTGGGAAACGGGCCATATACATTGGTATGGAAAACGGATTCCCGATTGCCAAAGATATCTCCCGCGTTGAAGAATTTTACAAGCTGGGAGTTCGTTACATCACACTTTGTCATTCGTTGCACAACGATATTTGTGACTCTTCGAGTGATGCTGCTCCTGCCGAACACAACGGAGTCAGCGAATTCGGGAAACAGGTGATTGCTGAAATGAACCGGCTGGGAATGATGGTCGATGTTTCGCATGCTTCAGATAAGTCGTTTTTTGATGCTGTTGAATTGAGTAAAACTCCGGTGATCGCTTCACACAGTTCGGTGCGTGCGGTGGCCTCTCACAACCGAAATATGACTGACGAAATGATTAAAAAGCTGGCCGAAAAAGGTGGAGTCATTCAGATTTGTCTGCTCGATGTGTACCTTAAAGAACCGGATACAACTACGGTGAAATTTCAGGAAATGGAACGTCTTCATCAGATTTATAAAGCAGGCATGGATCAGATGAGCGAAACGGAGAAAGATGCATTTTATCAGGAATGGGAGAAAGTACAAAATACCGTTACGGATGATATGCCGGCTATTAAAGATTTGGTTGACCACATCGATTATGTGAAAAATCTGGTTGGGATTGATTATGTGGGGATCGGCAGCGATTTTGATGGTGGCGGCGGTCTGAGCGATTGTGCAGATGTCAGTCAGTTTCCGAATATCACACTTGAATTGGTTCGGAGAGGCTACACCGAAAAAGAAATCGGGAAGATCTGGGGAGGAAATCTGTTGCGTGTTTTCCGTGAAGTTGAAAAATATGCTGCAAATGTCAAAGACAGCGATCATCTGGCAGATGCAAAAATGTAAAAGGGTTTAATAAATAGGGCTAATATATTTATGCTGATGTCAACGCAACCTTTTGGACTTACGATCAATCTATATAAAGTCTAAAAATCAGGAACCTATGAAACAAGCAGCTTTAACCCTATCCACGTTTTTGTTGTTCACAACGTCAGGCACCAAAGGAAGAACCAAAAAAGAAGTACAAGGTATTGATTTGTCGGAGCATAACATGAAAATTATTCCTGACCAGCCAACCAGTAAGGACGAAATCAAGCTGATCGTGTATAATGATTATACTCATAATGTTCTTTCAGAAATTGACCGAAGAGGCCGGACCATTGTTATTCAGAAGCAGTTCAACAGCATGTTAAAAAGGCCCTTTGTTATTCAGAACGACACCATTGTAATTGGTCAGTTACCCAAAGGAACCTACACGGTAAGCTACAAACTTGTTGACTTATCCACTCAGGTAGCAGATCCGAATGTGCTTTCATTTTCTTTTTGTCTGCCGGTTTCCGAATAGTGTCAGTAAAAAGCAACACCTGACATTTTTGAGGAAAACAAATTAATTGATTTGTAACCTACCTTTTTGTCCTAAAGCCGGGCTGGCTCTTCCTTTTCCAATCCCTGCAAGCGGCATGCGGGAATTAAAAGGAGAGATTTTTCAGAATCTGGTTTGTAAAGACGAACGGCCATGCGTCTCTACTAAAAGGCCGCTGTGTCAGGTTCGGTAAAAGAACGGATACTCGTAAAAAAAAGCATTCCAGTGCCTCATTTTGCTTCCCCCACAAGAATTTGAATTGATCCGGTCAAATTCGCTATCGCGAATACTTTATACCACGCGAAAAACCTCTTCCGGCTTAAAGAAGAGGTTTCAAACTTGAGTATAAATGAACTCTATGTATTACAAACCTATTATTTAGAGGTTTGAAGTTCAATTTTCACCTGATTATTTTTCGAATTGACCTGAAGGGTTTTCTCTTTTTTATCGTATGAAATATAGTTTGCAACTAACTTGTAGTCACCTGATTTCATGTTGTCAAGGACAAAATGACCATCAAAGTCGGTATAAGTTTTCAGGTCAGAACCATCTACTTTAACTTCCACGCCAACCAAAGCTTCACCTGAAACTTGGTCGATTACATTTCCGCTTAGTGAAATCATAGCAGACTCAGCATCCGATTTTGTTTCTGTTTTGGTATCTGTTTTTTCAGCAAATGCTGATGTGGCTACAAATGCTACCAATAATGCAAAGATTACTTTTTTCATGATCGTATTTTTTTGTTTATAGTTTCTGATTAACACTATCAAAAGTACAGTCGTATGATTAAAGGGGAATTAAGCTTCGATTAAAGTTTTGTTACAAGTGCAAAAATCCTTCAAATTTCCCAAGAATAAGGCAGAGATTTTCTTTTTAATCGATGTCTGCCGGATTTTTTTTTCTGCAGAATTGTCGGATTATAGTGTTCATCTTCAGGGTAATTGTCCCATCCTTCTTCTGATTTTTCTTTTCATTCCACTCTAAAAAAGTACAGGCTCAGTCATTCTCCTGAATGGTGAGTCCAATATTGGAACGGTTGGATAATCTTCAATTTATTCAGTATGTCTTATTCATTACAATTGTGTTTCAGGCTTGTTATCCAAACTTAAAATTTCTTTAATCAGAATGTAATATTAAAGGCATTGCTTTGCCAGCAACAAACGAATGGTCAGCGAATAGAACAAAGTGAATAATGTCTATTTTATATTCTGAGAAACCAGTTGCTGTAAATCATTCAGATGTAAACTAAGCCCAATAGAACGAAATTAAACAAGAAGTATGGAAAAATAATCAGGTTGATCTTAAGACAGAAAAATTTACGACAAAATTATGGGAATTAGAAAGTTATTAATGCTTCAGCTTTTTTTGGCCAATACCTTATTCGCTGTTGCACAAAATGGGACAATTAAAGGTCTCGTAACAGATGCTAAAACCAACGAACCACTGGTTGGGGCAACTGTATTACTGGAAGGAACGACAATTGGTGCAATTACCGATTTTGACGGGAATTTTTCCGTCAATAAAATTACTCCCGGAACTTATACGGTCCGTTGCTCATTTATTTCATACGAAACAAAACTTCTCCAAAACATAAAGGTTAACGCAGATCAGGAATTGGAATTAAATTTTAATCTGGGTGGGTCAACCATTGAGATTGGAGGAGTTGATGTAGTTGCAAAAATTAACCGTCAATCGGAATCGATGTTGTTAGTCGAGCAAAAGAATTCGGTGCTTGCCACTCAGGCGATTGGAGCTCAGGAAATTTCGCGTAAAGGAGTGAGTGATGCAGAAGGAGCGGTAACCAAAGTTTCAGGAATATCGAAACAGGAAGGTGTTAAGAATGTATTTGTCCGCGGGCTTGGCGATCGTTTTAATTCAACATCGCTGAATGGTTTCCCGGTACCTTCTGAAGATCCGGAGTATAAAAATATTTCGCTCGATTTTTTCGCTTCCGATATGCTTCAGTCTGTTGGAGTCAGCAAGGTGTTTGGTGCAGGCATGACTGGCGATGTAGGCGGGGCTGAAATTAACATTCTCTCCAAAGAACTGACCAAAGATTCAGAGTTTGGATTACATGCATCCTTAGGGGTGAATAACCAAACTGTCAATCACGAATTTCTGAAACTTGATGGAGTTAATGCCTTTGGATACGCAAAGAGCAAACAAGGACCTTTGGATCTTACGAATTACCAGTTTTCAAATTCGCTGGATCCATCCAGTCAAAATCTCCAGCTAAATCAAAGTTATTTGGCCTCAGGGGGTAAAAAAATGCTGATCGGTTCTTCGAAGAATCCACTTGATATTTATGTTCTGGGCTCCTATTCAACCGACTTCGACTATTTAAGCGGGGTCGTGCGCAATACCACAACTACTGGTACTGTTTTCCAGGATCAGGATTTCGACAAATACTCCCAAAGTACATCGCACATGGCGATGGCCAATATGGACTATCGGTTTAAAAAGCATAAGATTTCATACAACGGATTATGTATCCATACGAACGTTCAAGCGGTAGGTGATTATGTTGGAATAAATTCTGTGTTCGAAGATGCTCCGGATTATCATGGATTTTTAAGAAGACAGCAAACGAATGATAATTCACTGATCGTCAATCAGATTATGTCGGAATGGAAATTGACAGATCGCTGGTCGCTTGATGCAGGTTCCGCGGTAAACTTAATTATCGGGAACGAGCCCGACCGAAGAACAAACCTGCTGTCGTCAAAAGGCAACGGAATCTATAGTCCAACGAAAGGTACCGGCAGGCAGCAGCGCTATTATTCCGAATTGAATGAAACCGACTTCAATGCAAAAGTTGCAGCCAGTTACAAATTGACCAACGATGCCGACAATAAATCTGCTATCAACTTTGGGTACAACGGTCGTTTCGTGAAACGAACTTTTAAGGCCATAGAATACGACCAATCAGTTGTGAATCGACCTGAGTTTAATATCAACGACATTCGCCTGGATGAATTTTTTAATCAGACTAATTTAAACAACAACGATTTTATACTCGACAGAAATGTTGATGAATACTCAGTCGATAAAATGGTCAACTCCGGATATGGAGAAGTAGTTTATCAATTAAACGACAAGCTCGTGGGTATTGCCGGTGCCCGGCTGGACAAAGTCAATATGAATGTGGATTACAATGTGAACCGTGGAGGTACTCAGGGAAAAACAAAAATCGACGAATTATACATTCTCCCCAGCTTAAACCTGAAATACGATGTGTCTAAAAGAAATTCGGTCCGTCTGGGAGCAAGCCGTACTTATACGCTTCCTCAGGCTAAAGAAATATCTCCTTTCAGGTACGTTGATGTCAGTTTCAGATCGCAGGGTAACCCCGATCTGAAATCTTCCATAAATAACAATGTTGACCTTAAGTGGGATTATTATATGGGTTCCGATGAGCTTCTATCGTTTACTGCTTTTTACAAATACATTCAGGATCCTATTTCGAGGGTTGAAAAGGCCAGCGCCGGAGGTTACCTAACCTATGATAACATTGCGGACAAAGCCACAGTCGCTGGTTTTGAAATGGAGATCAGGGAAAATCTCATTAAACGTGTAACTGAATCTGGAAGAACAGATAAGCTTTCAGTCGGAATCAATTCATCGTATATATTTACTGATATCAAGCTTAAGGATGCCAATTTTACCAATAGCAAGTCGCAGCTTGAAGGTGCAGCTCCTTTACTTGTAAATGCCGATTTATCCCATAACCTCAGCAGGAACGATTTTTCACTGACCAATTCTTTCATCCTGAACTATTTCAGCGACCGGATTTACACCATCGGTACGCAGGGATATCAGGATATTGTGGAGAAGGGAATTCCAACGCTTGACTTTGTGACATCAGCCCAATTGAATAAACACTGGGGGATTAATCTGAAGGCCAAGAACCTGTTGAATTCAAGCTATCAGCTATCCAGAAAGCCGGCTGATGTGAATACGGAACCGATCATACTTAGTGACTATAAAAAGGGTGTCTTTATTAGTTTAGGCATTTCCTATAATCTATAGAATCAGAAAATCAGAAATTTAAACAACAATCTTATTTATTATTTAAAAATTAAAAATCATGAAAAATTTACTCTATGCTTTTGCTGTAGCAACATTACTTCTAACAGCTTGTGATAATAACAATGATCCTACACCAGTTGTCGTAGTTGACAATGTTCTGAAAGGTAATGTGACTGCAAACATGACCCTTGATGCGACTGTTGAGTACTCTTTGGAAGGTACATTGAATGTAAAATCGGGCGCTACGTTAACAATTCCTGCCGGAACTGTAATCAAAGCAAAAAAAGGATTCAGTAATTATGTTATTATTGAACGTGGTGCTAAAATTATGGCTGAAGGTACTGCTGCAAAACCAATCCTTTTCACTTCTGCTGAGTCTGTTCCTGCAGCCGGTGACTGGGGTGGCTTACTGATCAATGGTTACGCGCCGATTTCAGGTGTAACTGCTGGTACTGAAGGCGCTACTGAAGTTGATAACAGCCTGAAATACGGTGGAACAAATGCAAGTGACAATTCAGGAATTCTGCAATATGTTATTTTGGCCTATACCGGTGCCCGTTCAAGTGGTGATATTGAGCACAACGGCTTAACTTTAGATGCAGTTGGTAACGGAACCGTTATTGAAAACATTTTTGTTCCTTATGGTTCTGATGACGCTGTTGAATTCTTCGGTGGAACCGTGAATGTAACGAACTTCCTGGCTGTAAACCCTGATGATGATATGTTTGACGTAACACAGGGATGGAGCGGTAGACTGAAAAACGCCTACGGTATCTGGAAACCAGGTTATGCAAGTACTGAAGGTGATCCCCGTGGCATCGAGTCTGATGGAAACTTTGATGGCAAGACTCCTACCGATGTTGGTCAATCGAATTTCACCATGGAAAATATCACCATTGTAAACAACTCAACTTATGTGATGGATGATGCGATTAAAATCCGACGCGGTGCAAAAGCAACCATTATCAATGCTTTGGTTAAAAACGGAACCACGAATGATCTTGTTAATTTCACTGACCTTAGAGGTAACGGAGATCCTACTTCTACAGTTAGCGTAACCAAGTCTAATGTTACTTATACCGGCTTGGAAATCATCGGAACAGGTCTTGTTAGTATTGTTGCCGGGAACACAGGCGCTGATACTTCGGTATTTGCCTGGACTGGATTTGAATTTTAATCTGATATATTGACAACAAACAAAGTTCCTGATCATTGTCGTTAATCCTTTTGTCTGAAGTAAAATGAATGCAAGTGTGGAGTGTTTAATTACAACAGTTTCATCAGGTTTTTTCATCAGCTTGTGCAGAAAAGGAAAGTCACTGGTTTGGAATTAGTTTAAAGATAATTGGAGTATTGGCTTCAATTCCCGTAAATTTGGTAAAGTTCCGGGTCCTCGGATCCGGAACTTTCTTAATATGCGGTTATTTTGCACGAACATCAGGTGCTTCTGTCAGGATTTCCTGGCTGGGGATTCTCTGAAAAAAAGTTAGAATCGACGATTGATAAATATCTTTATTGTGAACGATTGGTCTCGGTAATGAAATGCGGGAATGTCGTTCTGTTTTTGAAATAAATAAAGTTCAAAACATTGTTTTCAGAGTTGGAAGAATTCTATCTTGGCTAAAATTAATGTGAATTATCTGTTGGCTCAAAGTTCTTGTTATTAACTTTGTGTTGGCACTTACAAATGGAAATCCAAACAAACAAGGAGGTTGTATGAAAAAGCTGGGATTTATTTTGGTATTATTTTTAATGATTTCTGTCGATATGTTTGGACAAAATATCACAGAAGTTAAGGGTGTTTATTTGACATCTGAACTGAAGCCTTATTCAGGAAAATATACAAGTCAATTTGATAATGGAAATATTAAATTGGAAATGTATCTGAACAAAGGGCTGAAGGAAGGCCAGGTAAAACTTTACTTTCCAAGCGGGCAGTTAAATGAAATTCGGTCATACCGCAAAAACGAGATGCATGGTACGTGGATCGTTTATAACGAAAGCGGTGTAAAAACTTCGCTGGCCAATTACAAAAAAGGACTTAAGAATGGGAAGTGGATGATCTGGAATGACAAAGGAATATTATTATACGATTTGCAGTATAAAAATGGAGAAAAGACCGGTGTATGGAAAATCTACGACGATTCCGGCACATTGGTTAACGAACGAAACTATTCTACTCTCAAAAAGAAGTAATTATATTCTGAAGCTCTGAATTGATTCCGGTAACTATTCCGGCAGGGATTTAACTCCTGAAGGTTTAATCGATTTTTAACAGTTCTGTAATCGTGCTGAAACAGGCTCGTGGTAACTTTGTTCCAGAAACAACTGAAAGGAGCATATCATGAAAAAATTAATATTAAACCTGTTTTTGATCGCGTTAGTGACTGTTTGTGTTGCTGAAAACAACAAAAACAAGACGCAGGTTATTGCAATAAATGATGACGCTGTAGTTGATTTTTCAGGAGTAATTACTGATGGAAAAACCGGTGAATCGCTTGCAGGAGTTGAAGTGAGCCTGAAAGGTAATGAGAAGATGAAAACATATACCGATTTCGATGGTAAGTTTTTGTTCAAAAATGTGAAAAAGGGAAATTACGATATTGTTTCAACCTATATTTCGTATGAAAAACAGTTGGTGAAAAATGTTCAGGTAGATCAAACAACGAATCAGCTTGAGATTATACTGAAGAATTCAAACTGACATTGATTTTTTTTGATTGAAAAATTATATTTTGGATAAATATGGCCGTCTCAAAACGAAATTTGAGATGGCCTTTTTTATAGTACTTTTTTAATGGCCTGGAATCCAACTTTTTCCCTTTGTCCGAATTAAAGAAAGGTACGTGGGGAAACGGTATTCATTTATCCTGATCCAACTTATTATTGCAGAACTATTTTTTATAAAACGGAAGAATCGTATACGTATAAATCATACATCCGACACAGATTGCAAAAAAGAACTCCAGACTGGCAAATAAAATCAATATGCCGGAAACGATAAGTGATGCAAGTTCCAGGTCGAAAATAAATAAACCTGCAATAACTGCTGTCATTAAAAACCCCAATCGGGCGGCAAAAATCTTGGGCGCTTTGTCTATCAGTTTAACGGGCAAACTCAGTGATTGGCTCAAATAATAACTTGCGAAACTCATTGGACTGAATTTCATCTCAGTAAAAGCCCGGATGAAAAAATCGGCCATCAGAAAAATGACTAATATGGTTGAATTTAAAACAAAAGCAAGAATAATTGTTCCAATGGCTAACAGTGCATTAAGACGTGTAACTTGTTCGTTCACACGCTGATCAGATATAGGGCAAACTAAGTTTTTCATTAATTTTAATTTCACATGGTGTCGAATTTACTATTGAATCTGATTTTTAATGTCAGCGTTCAATAATAAAAGATAAAAGTGTATTTTATTTTAATCGAATCAGCGTAATTAGCGATCAAAATCCTCTGTTTTAATCATTTGTTAAAACAGAGGCAAGGTCTGGAACCTGATCAGACGATCTGAATTCATCTGCACAATTTGCAACAGGAACCTGATAGTTCGAATCATATTTCTAACTTTAACGCTTCTAACCATTCTGAAATAACATGTTTCAAGCTGAAGTTTATATTCAAAGAAGAAGGATATTATGTGGGGAAATTGGTTCCGGGTTAATCCTCTTTTTCGGAAACGATGAAAGTCCGATGAATTATGCTGATAATACATATCCCTTCAGGCAGCACAGTTCGTTTTTGTATTATTTTGGCATCGACGTCCCATCGATAGCTGCCATTATTGATCTGGACAATCATCACGAAACTATTTTTGGTGATGATCTCACCATCGATGATACTGTTTGGACTGGTCCTCAACCGACCGTTGCGCAGCATGCATTGTCCTGCGGTGTCGAAGAAACGCAGCCATTAGTGAAATTATATACCATACTGAAAGAAGCCCAGGCTTCCCGAAAAGAAATTCATTTTTTGCCTCCATACCGGCATGAGAACAAAATAAAACTTTTGCGTTTCCTGAATATCCGGCCTGATCAGTTCAACGTCAATGCCTCGTCTGATTTGGTGAAAGCTGTGATCAGCCAACGTGAGATCAAATCATCTTTGGAGATTGAAGAAATTGAAAAAGCGGTGGACCTGTCTGCAGATATGCACATTACTGCGATGAAATTTGCGCGTCCCGGAATGACTGAAGCCCAGGTAGCAGCAAAGGTTTATGAAGTGGCACTGGCGCAGAATTGCAGTATTTCCTTCCCGATTATTGCCACTATTAATGGTCAAACGCTGCACAATCATTCACACCATAACTTTTTGAAAGAGGGCGATTTATTTCTGCTCGATGCCGGTGCTGAAACTGCGATTCATTATGCCGGCGATCTTTCAAGTACTTTTCCGGTGAGCAAAAAATTCACTGATATTCAAAAAGAAATATACCGTGCAAGTTTGAAGGCCCACGAGGCGGCGGTTAGTTGTGTCGGTCCGAAGATTAAATTTATTGATGTTCACCTTGCCGCTTGTCGTTCGATTGCTACTTCGATGAAAGAACTGGGGCTAATGAAGGGTGATGTCGATGAAGCAGTAGCTGAAGGTGCACATGCTTTATTTTTCCCCAGTGGAACCGGGCACATGATGGGGCTGGATGTGCACGACATGGAAGATTTGGGCGAAGTTTGGGTCGGTTACGACGGAGAAGCAAAAAGTACTCAGTTCGGACTGAAATCACTCAGGCTGGCCAAAGAACTTCGTGTAGGGCATGTTCTCACCATCGAACCGGGCATTTATTTTATTCCTGAATTAATTGATCTGTGGAAATCGGAAGGAAAGTTTGATGATTTTCTGAATTGGAATGAAATTGAAAAATTTCGAAATTTTGGAGGAATCCGTAACGAAGAAGATTTTCTTGTTACAGAAACAGGTTACCGCATGTTGGGGAAAGCCAAGCCGAAAACCATTGAGGAGGTTGAAACCCTGCGCAATTCGTAATTCACAGTTTGGGAGTTGAGACGAATTTGATTTATTCCTGAATCCGTATTTTGGTTCGGATAATGAAGCTGAATAATCAATTCGTTGATCTTCATGTTACTACCACTAATTATTCGAAATTAAAGAACTTTTGGTGATCAGGGAAAGCGTCAGAAGAATATAGCATGAAAATTTCTTTTTTTTTCTGAGCGAAAGTTCTTGTCAATGTCTGTTAAAAGTTGTTAAATTTAGCAACCTATTTAAACCGTACAAGAGATATGCCCAATAGATCTTTTGAAAGAAGAACATTTCTTAAATTAATAAGCGCAGGCCTGGGGGCAGGCATCTTGTCGTTCCCACGGTTCGCATTGGCTTATTCTCCACCTTCCGTTTCAAGTTATCTCGATTTTGTTCTGGGTAAACCGCAATGGATATTGCATGAAGATGGAACCTTTGATATTTATGCCGGAAGTATTCGTTTGACTAACTGCCGTCCCTCGATTAACGGACAGAGTATTTTTGTACGAAATACTTTTATGGGAGACTCCCCAAAGGGGAAACGTATTATTTATGAAGTTGATGGTGGATTTGTCATGCTTGATCTGCGGACACATTCAAACACTATTTCGATTGGTGCTGAAATAAGTGGAATGAGGAACGCACCTACCAGGTTTAATCCTTTGGGTGAAGGATACCTGACAGGAGCAAATCGTTTTTTCAAGCAGGGCATAGGAACAGGCGGACAAAGCGGAATTTTTAATATCAGGCAATCAACAACTAAAAAATCAACCAGTTATCCCGAAGAAGACGCATGGTCTTATGATAGTTTCCTGATGACCGGGTTGATAGCTGAAAATGGTGATACCCTTTCGATTGGTGCGTATGAACAAAACGATTTTATTCAGCGCAGTTCTATTTATAACCGTCCGCGACGTAAGGGATTAAACAATACCCGGTTTGGGAAGGAAGAAGTTTTTTTCGAGGCAGGTTTTTCAACCGAAAATGTTTTGTTGAAAGATGAATTTATCAAATTACCCGATTTGTTTATCTACTACGGCAATCAACCTTTCGGTACCATGCAAAATCTGGCATGGAGCATTTCAGAGGAAAATCAGGCCCGCCGGGATACCGACACCAATTATTTCTGGACTTCCTCCCAGGATTTCCGCACTTCGTTTAGCTACAAGTATTTACTTGAACAGCTTCATATACTCGATGAGTCAAAGCCATCGATACCTCTGCATACCGTAATTGTTGGGAACGGATACTGTATTCCTGGAGATTGGCTCGATACCAATGATTTATGGCCAAAATCGATGGAAGATGCAGCCAGAGAAATATTCAAACGGAAGTATCGTGCCGGAATTTATGTGGCACCGTTTGTTGTTCACGAAAAGTGCAGAATTTTTAGAAACCACCCGCGTTGGATTTTGAAAGATACAGAAGGTGCTCCGATTGTGATGGATGAAGATGCTGAAGGTAAGCTCTATGCTTTGGATGGAAGCCACGAAGATGTTAAAGATTACATCGCTAAAGTTTTCAGAAATTTTAGTAAGATGGGATTCACCTATTTTGAACTCGACTACCTGGATTGGGGCTTTCATGATTCCTCGGACGTACAACGGTTCAAAAAGGGCAAAACCTCTGTTCAGGTTTTTCGTGCAGTGATGGAAGTTATCAGGGATGAAATCGGAGCAGGAAGTCTTATCACTGCAAACAGAGCACCGTTTTCCCCTCTGATCGGTTATGCTGATGCAGTGAGGATAGACCAGAATCACAACTGGAGATGGGATGACACCACTATGCACATCATTCAGGAAAGCTATAATACACAATATTTTAACAACGTTTTCTGGCAGAACGATCCGGATGTGGTATTCCTGCGCAATTACAAATCAGATTTTACGGATGAGGAGCAGAAAAGTCTCGCCTTGTGGGCAGGTTTTATTGGAGGAGCCATCGGAATTTCTGACAACTTCAAATTGATGGAAAGCGAGAAGCTACAGTTGTGGCGTTTCCTTGAACCGATTAAAAGGCCGCAAAGTGCAATGCTCCCTTTTTGGGGTAACGATGTGAAATGCAAAGTTGCTGTCAGACGATATAAAAAAGCAAAGGCATGGGGCGTTCTAATCCTGAATGATACGAATCAAACGGTTTCTGAAGCCTATCAGATGTATGACCTGATTGGTGAAAAAGAAGCCTGGGTATTCGTATGGGAACCTGGGTTTAGTCTCGGATTAGGGCAAACAACCAACGTTTCAGTTCTTCTCGGCAGTCATGAGTCAAAACTTTATTACATCACTGAAGAAAAAGAAAATCCATCCTTAAACCTGACGATCTCGGGGAGGGAATACACGAATGACTGAGCTGCACTTCAAAAATTCATCCGGAGCATCTTTTGAAAAATGAATTGGCCGACTGATATTTGACAATAACTTTTTCAATTCAGTGTTTTTTTACTTTTCACTTGAAAGCAAGGGGCATTTTCGAATATAAAATTGGCTGCTTCATTACATTTTCCTAATTTCACGCGTTAATTTTTTACTTAAATAATGTTTCCAAAACTTACGATTACAACTCCTATGGAGTTAATCAACCAGTATATCAAAAATACGATGGTTGACCACCTTGGAATTTGTTTCACCGCTCTCGGAGAAGGTTGGGTTGAAGCCAGTATGCCTGTTGATCATCGTACGTTACGCCCGGGAGGATTTCTACATGGAGGAGCCAATCTTGCACTCGCCGAAACTGTTGCCGGACTGGGTTCGATGTTGGGCGTTGACATACAGGAATTTGATATTCTTGGAATTCAGGTTAGTGCTAATCATATAAGTAGTGTAGCTGAAGGAACTGTATATGCACGGGCAGAAATTGTACATTCAGGCAACCAAACCCATGTCTGGAATGTTGAAATTCGAACTGAAGCCGGAAAACTGATTTCAACCGGAAGAGTGACTAACATGATAGTAAAAAGGTATGGAAAATAATATAACGACTGCAGGTGTACTTAATCAGTTAATTGAGAAAAATATTGCTTTTGCCTGTTGGTACAATCCCCGTGAATCGAAATTAGCATTGCTGATAGGAAATGCATCAGATGTTTTGTTTATTGACCGGTTCGACCGATTGAATGGGAAAGCAGGTTTCGTTTTTGCGCCATTTCGAATTACAGAAAATAGTCCGGTAATTTTACTTAAACCAAATATCTATTTTGAAGATTTCGACCCGGAACTAAAATTGAACTTCGAACATGTTGAATCATTTAAACCAAATCCCGAAATAGGTAATTGTATCAGTCAATCAAAAGAAGATTATCTGACACAACTTGAATCAACCATTGAGACCATCAGGGAAGGTGCCCTTTCGAAAGTAATTATCTCGCGACAGATTCCGGTGAAGAAAACGGACACCCCGGTTGGCGAAACTTTCATTCAGTTACACAGCCAAACTCCCAACGCGTTCACCTACCTGGTAAACCTGCCTGTTGCGGGTACATGGATGGGTGCCACTCCTGAATTATTAATCAAATCAGATGGCCTGAATTTCGAGACTGTTTCGTTGGCCGGAACACAAAAAAGGAAACCGGACGGCGAAGAATACTTCTGGAGTACCAAAGATATTGAAGAACAAGCTTTCGTTTCAAGATATATGCTGGATGTTTTCTTCGATTTTGATATTCATCAGTATAAAACGACTGGTCCCGAAACATTGGAAAGCGGCAAGGTAGCTCATCTTAAAACTTCATTCTTTTTCCCGGAAACAAAAATCTCGGCATGCATGGGAAATTTTATCGCCAATTTACACCCTACTCCTGCAGTTTGCGGATTACCCAAAGATTTGTCGGATGAATACATCCGGGTTCATGAGACTTTTCCCCGTGATTATTACACCGGTTATTTAGGTCCATGGAGACTGAATCAGCAAGTATGCCTTTTTGTGAATTTACGCTGTATGAAAATTACTGCCAGCGAAAATGTTTTGTATGTTGGAGGTGGAATTACTGCCCGGTCGGTTCCTGAAAAAGAATGGGATGAAACAAATGAAAAGGCAAAAACATTACTTTCGGTGATTGCTCCTGATGGTGAAATTTCCAATGAAAGGGCAGGAGAGTAGTCCGGCAGATGCCCGTTTCCTCAGGGCAAACAGAAAACGATAGCCCCATTTTTATCTAGGTCGCCATCTGCCTTTTGCTTCATCGTACGGACATTTAGCCATGAAAAAATAAAAAAATGATAACCGACAAAAAACAGATTCAGCAACTGGCTTCACTACTCTTACAGAAGGGAATAACTGATGTGGTGATTTCGCCGGGATCGCGCAATGCTCCGCTCATTAATCAGTTTTCTGGCCTGGCTGAATTTAATTGCCTGAATGTTGTGGATGAGCGAAGTGCCGGTTATTTTGCTCTCGGGATTGCACTGGCAAAAAAAAAACCGGTAGTAGTTGTCTGTACCTCCGGAACGGCTGCTATCAATTACGGGCCAGCAATTGCTGAAGCCTTTTACCAGAAAATACCATTGGTAGTGCTAACGGCCGATCGCCCGCGACGATGGGTCGATCAGGCTGATGGACAAACCGTACGTCAGGAAAATTTGTTTGTGAATCATACACTTAAAAGCATCAGCCTTCAGGAAGCTGAACGTGAAGATGATTTCGGGTATAATAATTTGCAACTAAATGAAGTACTGAATCTGGTTTTGTCGCACAATGCAGGGCCGGTGCACATTAACATTCCGCTTAACGAACCGCTGTATGGTTTTTCGGATGATGAACTTCCCGGATTCAGAAATATAGAATTCACTCCTGGCAATTTTCAACTGGAGTCGGCTGAACTTGAAAGACTTCAGGAACGCTGGAATTCATGCACACGCAAAATGATCATTGTCGGTCAGCTTTCGCTCAATGAGCAAATGAATGACTGGATAAAAAAACTGGCCGATGATCCGGGAACGGTTGTTCTCGCCGAACATCTGACCAATCTTTCAGGTGACAAGCTGATTAAGGAGACCGACATTGTAGTGGCTGCTATTTCACCTGAAAAAAGGAAAATGTTTCAGCCTGAAATTCTGCTTACTTTTGGTCAGCAGATTGTTTCGAAGCGGCTGAAATTGTTTATTCGGGCCAATCGACCTAATGAACACTGGCATATTTCGGTCACTGGCGAACACACCGATACTTACAATTCGCTTACCCGGGTGATCAGTTCGGATGCAATTTCATTCCTGAATGCTTTTGTTCCTGAAGTTAAAAATGCGGTAAGTAATTACTGTGAAATATGGCAGTCGGTAAAACTGAAAGGCTTTCAGCTTCAGAATTCATTTCTGGATGAAGCCCCTTTTTGTGATTTGACTGCCTGTAAAACCATTGCCGGACATATTCCTGAAAATTCTGTTATCCATTTGGGAAACAGTTCTTCGGTGCGACTGATGCAAATGTTTGATTCCACTGAAGGTTGTGAATATTTTGGCAACCGCGGAACCAGCGGAATTGATGGTTCTTTGTCGACAGCTTCGGGATTTTCACTTTTCTCCGGAAAAATGAATACAATTATTTTAGGCGAACTGTCGTTTTTTTACGATTCGAACGCACTGTGGAATTCCCATTTCCCGGAGAATTTACGGATAATTGTGCTGAACAATGGTGGTGGCAATATCTTCCGCCTGATTGGAGGACCACGACAGTCGCCGGCCCTGAATGAACATTTTGTGGCTCAGCATACGCTGAAAGCGGAAGGTTTAGCCAACGCTTTTGGCATCAATTACCTGAAAGCGGAAGATCAGGAAGAACTTTCGATAGCATTAAAGACTATTTTTGACCCTGGATTTTCAGGACCTGTAATCTTGGAAGTACTGACTGATGGCGAAATCAGCGCATCGGTTTTTCAGGAATGCTTTGATCAATTTAGACGAACTGTTTAATAAAAAAGATAAAAATGGCTCAATCACGAGAATGGCAAACAATTCGGGAATACGAAGATATTTTCTTTGATTATTTCGACGGAATAGGAAAAATTACCATCAACCGCGAACGATATCGCAATGCTTTTCGTCCCACGACAGTGAACGAAATGTCGGATGCTTTAAAGATTTGTCGCGAAGATCAGCGCATCAATGTAGTTGTTCTGACTGGCGCAGGCGATAAAGCGTTTTGTGCCGGTGGCGATCAAACAGTAAAAGGTAAAGGTGGCTACATCGATAAGGATGGAATTCCGCGTTTGAATATTCTGGAAGTTCAGAAGCAGATCCGCTCAATGCCAAAACCCGTTATTGCCATGGTGAACGGCTTTGCCATAGGTGGAGGTCACGTTCTGCATGTGGTTTGCGACATCAGTATCGCATCAGAAAATGCCATCTTCGGACAGACTGGCCCTAGAGTCGGAAGTTTTGATGCCGGATTAGGTTCATCGTATTTGGCTAGCATTGTTGGACAGAAAAAAGCGCGCGAAATCTGGTTCATGTGTCGTCAGTATTCGGCTGCCGAAGCTCTTGAAATGGGATTGGTTAATAAAGTAGTTCCGTTGGATCAGTTGGAAGATGAGGTAGTTGCCTGGGCTCAGCAAATGCAGGAACACAGTCCGCTGGCCTTGCGAATGCTGAAACTTGGATTAAATGCCGAACTCGACGGACAAATTGGTATTCAGGAATTTGCCGGAAATGCTACTCTGCTGTATTATTTAACAGAAGAAGCTCAGGAAGGCAAACACGCGTTCCTCGAGAAACGCAAACCTGACTTCAAAAAATACCCAAAATTTCCATAGGATAAGTATTTCACAATGTTACATTTTTGTAAGTTACATTTTTGTAAGTTACATTTTTGTAAGTTACATTTTTGTTGCTTAAATTTGGTGTCAAAAAAAAGATGGAAACTCCTTTTGTCTTTGGGAAATTAGCAGTTAATGAAAACTTCACAAACAGGGATGAAGAAAGACGGCAATTAATCGGCAATTTTAATTCACTGGTAAATACCATAATTATTTCACCCCGTCGTTGGGGAAAATCATCTCTGGTTCAGAAGGCTGCACATGAGGCAATAAAATCTGACAAAGAATTGCGTTTTTGTTTTCTTGATGTATTTAGCGTCAGAACAGAAGAACAGTTTTACCAGCATTTGGCAGTAGAAGTATTAAAGGCTTCGGCTACGAAAATGGAAATGCTACTTGACAATGCCGGCAGGTTTTTGGGTAAATTTCTACCCAAATTATCATTTAGTCCCGACTCTCAGAATGAAATTTCATTAAGCCTTGACTGGAAAGAAGTAAACAGGCAGCCTGATGATATACTAAACATGGCTGAAAAATTGGCGATTGAAAAAGGATGGAAACTGGTTATCTGTATTGATGAGTTTCAGAATATATCAACATTCGAAAATCCATTAGCCTTTCAGAAAAAATTACGGTCACAGTGGCAAAAACATCAGCATGTCTCCTATTGCCTGTATGGAAGCAAACGGCACATGTTGATGGATGTATTTACTAATCCTTCAATGCCTTTTTACAAGTTCGGGAGTCTCCTTTTTCTGGAAAAAATTAAGAAGGCAAACTGGATTCCATTTATTTGTGATCGTTTTGAGGAAACACAAAAACAAATAGACAAAACCTGTGCGGCTATGATTGCAGATTTGACTGAATGTCATCCGTATTATGTGCAACAACTTGCACAACAGAGTTGGCTTCGGACAACAGATCTTTGTTCGGATGAAATTGTTTTGGATGCACATCAGAGTTTGGTAGCACAGCTCAGTTTACTTTTTCAGTCTAAGACAGATGAGTTAACCAATTCGCAACTGAATTTTCTGAAAGCCTTGATCGACGGTGTAGAAAAGTTTAGCTCAAAAGAGACATTGAAAGAATACAAGATAGGCACTTCGGCAAATGTTTTACGAGTAAAGAATACGCTTGAAAGCAAGGAAATTATTGATATTCAGGGAAACAATATTTCATTAATCGATCCCATGTACAAAAGCTGGTTAACTACCTGCTATTTTAAAAGATAATTTTACAGAGAATGGCAAAATCGAAAAGCTGGATTAAAGCAGCACGTTTGCGAACACTACCATTGGCTATGTCCGGTATTTTGATGGGGGCAGCACTTTCGTCTTTCGATGGAGGTTTCCAAACTAAAGTGACGGTTTTGGCCGTTACAACCGCTTTGTTGATCCAGATTTTTTCGAATTTCGCCAACGATTACGGCGATTCCCAAAAAGGAACAGACAATCATCATCGGGTTGGACCTATGCGGACAGTACAAAGTGGTGAAATTAGTCCTAAGCAGATGAAGCTGGGGATGATCGTTTTAATTTTGCTAAGTCTGACAATCGGTATCTGGCTGATTGCCGAAGGAACAAAAGGGCTTCACCTGACTACTTTTTTGCTTTTTCTTGCATTGGGAATTGGTGCGCTGATAGCAGCTTACCGCTATACTGCGGGCAGTAATCCATACGGATATGCTGGTTTTGGCGATGTTGCAGTTTTCCTTTTCTTCGGAATCCTTCCAGTGGTTGGTACCTATTTTTTGAATACTCATCGGATTAATCCTGAACTGTTCCTTCCGGCCTTGAGTATTGGGCTCTTTAGTACTGGAGTTTTGAATCTCAACAACATGCGCGATATTGAGAACGACAGAAATTCGGGCAAAAATACAGTAGTGGTGCGGATCGGAAGTTCAAAAAGTAAAATATATCATACCTTGCTGATCTTCTCCGGAATGTTTACCGCGGTTATTTTTACGGTACTAAACAGCAGCTCAGTTTTCCAGTGGATGTTTCTGCTGGCTTTCCCTCTTTTTGTCCGTGACCTTGTTAAGATTAATAAGATTGCTGAGCCGAGGCAGTTCGACCCGTTCCTGAAAAAATTGTCGCTGACAACTTTGCTGTTTACGGTTTTGTTTGGACTGGGAATACTATTCATTGGTCATTGATTCTCAGTAAGAGACACTGAAAATCAATAACCATTCTGGATTGTTAATGCGAATCAATTTTTGCTCCGAAGGCCAGATCACCTGCATCTCCCAATCCGGGAACGATGTACGACATCTCAGTCATTTCCGGATCAACGGCGCCAATCCAAAGCGTGACATTGTCGTCAGTAATGTTATTTATTACTTGTTCAACTCCTTTGGCACTTGCAATGATAGCTACCAGATGAACATGTTTCGGCATTCCCTTTTTTAGCAGAGCCTTGTATCCGATTTCCATTGATGCTCCTGAAGCAAGCATGGGGTCGGAGAGAATAACCACTTTCCCCTCGAGTGAAGGTGAAGCCAGATATTCAAATTCAATGTGAAATTCGCTTTTTTCGTCGTATTTGCGATAGGCTGTGATAAATGCATTTTCGGCATGATCAAAAATATTGAGAAAGCCTTGCTGAAGTGGCAATCCGGCACGTAAAATGGTAGCTAAAACCGGATGTTGAACTAAGGTGGAGACTTGCGCAATTCCGAGTGGAGTTTTTACGTCTGTGATTTCATAATCCATTACTTTGCTGATCTCGAATGCAAAGAATTCACCTAATCGTTCCAGATTTTTTCTGAATCGCATCGGATCCTTCTGTACAACTTCGTCTCTGATTTCTGCAATGAACTGGTTGAAAACGGAATTTGAATTCCCTAGTATATTTACCTTCATGGTTTAAAAAGTTTCGGCGAAAGTAGTTAAAATTTCCAAGCCAAAAGCATGCTGTACAATATAGAAGCTCCAAGGATTGATGAGGAACTTTCTTTCACTTCTTGAAAAAATGCAGAAACTTTGGCAGTTTATTTTGATGAACTGAATAATAGACATGAGGTGAAGCTCCAAATCCATTATAAAACCTTGCTATTCCGGGAATGTTAGAACCTTCGAAATCGAGGATCATATTTTTTCCGGCATTATTTTGAATGAAGGTGTCAATCAGCAAAAACATAGCGCTTTGTTCGATTCCTTTAGTATTCGATGAGGCTGCCAGATAAATACTTTTCTGATTTGTATTCAGGAAAAAAGCGGCAGCAACCAGGTCGTTGCCTGAATCCCATGCTGCGTATAGTTCACCGAGATGATTGTAAAGTGCATAGCTGATTACTTTCTGCAGGGCTAAATAATCCTTCTGTTTTATTTCCGGTGATTTTTCTTTTAAGTTTTTCTGGAAAAAATCCAGAAAATGCAGGATGTCATAAACACCTGATATGCTAATTTTATTCTGAATGGCTTTTTGAATGTTTCGTCGGGTATTGGAGTTGTACGATGAGCGAATGGAGGCTGCATTAGGTCGAATATTCAGATGATAAGTGGCATTCTTCTGGATACTGAAATGGCTTGTAGTAGGCATGTTTCCAAGGTTTAGCCTCATGTCGGTAAGCTTGAATTGTTCCGGGATAGTATGTAAAAACTGGTTGACGATATCAGGTCCGGGAGGAAAATTCGAAAAAACACCAAGTTGCTGGGTGAAAAAAGGTTGATAAACATATCGGATCCCCAGTTTATTGTTGTTTACCAGGGGCATAATGTATAAGTAATCTCCCCACACGAGTGCATCCCAATGCGGGCAAATCCGCTCGAGATACCAACTAAAGGCATAAACTATCCCAAAAGGAGAACTGGCAATACATTGATCCCATTTTTGAAAATCAATGTCTTTATTTTTTACAAAGTATATTTCAGGATTGTTCATTTTCATAATTTAAGCCTGTCTCTAGTATCTGTTCAAAAACCCTGCACCAGTCCGAATCTTTCAACGATTCGTTGTGCCACAGGCTGATAAACGTTCCATTTACTTTTTTTACTTCAATCATTAATTTTTCAATGAGTTGAAATGCTTTTTCAGGACTCAGGTGCATGTGGTCTTTTAGTGTTACATCCATAACCTGAAACGGATGAATAATTAATTCGGTCTGTTGATTATGGACTAAATCGAAAAAGGGGAAGGAGGTACAGGTTCCGGCTCTGAATCCTGCCATACTTGCAAATCCCATGGTGTAATCGTCGGTAATGCCCGATTTGATCAGGTTTTGATAGGTCTTCGGGATTTTTAGTTTGAGGTAATGTTGGCGACTCTTGGTTACTGGCTTCTGAATAATGTCTTCCAACCGGTCTTTCTCCTTTTCAAACATCCAGGGTTTTTCGTTTGACGCGTACGACGGATGAATGCCTACTTCGCAAACTGATGCCAGGTTGCCAATCAACTGTCTGAAAACTTTGTTTTTGTAGGATATGTTTTTGTCGTATTTGTTTCGGTCGCCAATGAGGAAAAAAAACAGAATATGATTCAGATGTCCTTTGTAAGTTTCGAGAATGTATTTGTAGGTATCGTAAGGATCTTTTTGTAGGCGGAGAAAAACGGCAAGTCGTGTTTTTAGCTCTTTCCACTGCCAGTGAGTCGCAGCTTTTAATACTGCTCCCAATGAAATCAGTAAACTTTTATTTTTGAAGGCCCAGGCATTATCAATGTCAATAGTGGTTATAAACTGAAACGTACGTTTGCCTGTTTTAAACTCCGGAAATTGTTCTGAAATCTTTTCTGCAATCAAGAATGCCATTTGGTCAACAATTGGTTTCAGGTGCAAATCGTTTAAAACAAGACTATTTTCGGAATCGGTAAAACGTTCATGCTTGTCGGTACTTTCCGAAAGATACTCCTCATAACGTGTAAGCAGATAAAAAGTACAGGCAAACGGATCGAAAGGTAAAAAAGAATCGTTGGAAGTTGGGAAAAACAGCCGGCTATCTATGTATTCAAATTCAGTTGTGTCCTGAATGGTGATGTTTTTTTCGAACAATAATGAGTGAGCTTTCAGGAACAATCCGGAGGAATGACTGGTTTGCGAATAATTAATCCTGGTATGCTCATATTGCAGAAACTCATCCAGTTTTGTGGTGAAAATCAGTTCCGCTCCAAGAATATTCCGGAAGATGAATTCAAATGTATATTCAACACGTGGAGTAATTTCAGGTGCGAAGATTAAAACCTTTGTATGTTGTGTCATTTATACCGGATAAAACTTTCAATTTGTTGCCTGTTGGTTCAGTGATTTTTGAAATCAGATCAGCCCTTCGTCGGCGAAGCTAAAATACGCATGATTCCCGATAATCAGATGATCGAGCACCGGAATATCCATATGTTTTCCGGCTTCTTTGATTTTTTTTGTGATCTCTTTATCGGCTTCGCTGGGTATCAGGTTCCCCGATGGATGATTGTGGCAAAGAATAATTGAACAGGCCAGTCTGTCAATCGCCATTTTCAGGATGATACGAACATCGATAATGGTACCTGACAGTCCGCCCTGACTAACCATAACCTTATCGACAACCAGATTGTTTCGGTTGAGGAGCAATACCCAAAACTCTTCATGCGGAAGGTCGCTCAATAAGGGTTTGAAAATAGCTGCCGCATCGGCACTGGTTATTACCTTGGGTTTTTCATCCGGCTCAGTTTCCTTCCGACGCCGACCCAGCTCCATGGCTGCCATTATAGTAATGGCTTTTGCCGGTCCGATACCCTTAAATTTACACAAATCATTGCTGGTTCTTTTGCCCAGTTCGTTGAGGTTGTTGTTTACTGAGGCCAGAATTCGCCTCGACAATTCAACTGCTGATTCTTCCATATTCCCGGAGCCAATCAAAATAGCAATCATTTCAGCTTCCGATAAGGAGCGGATTCCTTTGGCCAGCATTTTTTCGCGTGGACGGTCTTCAACTGCCCATTCCTTGATACTTAGTTTTTTATACATACAGATGGATTGATTATGCTTAACTAAGTTATGAAACTACAATGAATTTGCCAAACTCAATTGCGAACATATTTCGGAAATTTCAGGGGCCTTATACGATGATATTTTTAGCTGCTTTCTCAATGACTCAGAAACCTGGATGGCGTTTTGAAGCATTAATTTTGGTCGGGTCTTGCTGGCTTTTGAATTGGATAAGACTATGTAATTCAGGTAAACAAGAATAGCTCCCGAAAAACCGGAAGCTATCATTTGTTTGTGGATGAACAATTTCATCCGATCAGAATATAATCCTAAGTCTAAATCGTAACACCTTCCATCGATTTTTCGAGTTCTTCGGCCTGTTTCAGAAATTCCTTAACTGTCATTTCACGGAGATAGATCATTCCATGAGTTGCCCTAACGAGTGGTCGCTCGTGTTGATAAAAGAAATTCTTACCGAGTAACATCTGTATTTGTTTCAGTTGTTCAACCCAGATGCGCTGTGTAAGTGCACTGAATTTCCCGTCGAGCTGAGGACTTGGGAACGAGGCATTCACCTGACTTAGATAACATTGAGTAAACGACGAATCGAGAATGGATAGTGCATTCAGCGAAACCGGAACAAGTACTTCGGCGTCGGATGGCTGGTAGCGGAACCAAACATTGCGATAACCAATTACCCGCACTTTCGACAAATCCTCTTCTTTTTCCCATTCTTTCACAGCTGCAGCAATCGATTTTAATACCTTATAGTGTGTATCGGGTCCGCTGCCTTCCGGATCCATTGCCAGACTGATTCGGGTTGGTTTATATTTCCTGAAATCTTCCAGAATTGGCAATGCATCTCGCTTACTATCCGGTTGTTCTCCGAAAACAGATCCCTTATAGAAACCTAACCTGAGGTGATGGACGTTTTTAACAGGAACGCCAAAGTGTGCCCATACCAGTTCTTCTTCCATCTCACGGATCATTCCTTTCAACGTTTGGATTTTTGGTGGATTTTTACCTCCATCGTACGTGTTTTTCAGGCTATCCATGATTTCGATGATATTTCGAAGCAATTGATCCTTGTCTTTCACTTCCCAAATCTGAACGATGGCCCGGATTACACGGTGACAAATTCCACGACGTTTTTCTGTATCGTTATTGGCCGCTACGCTGTCGAGATAATGGTAAATATCTTTATCCCATTTATATTTGTATCCGTCTTCAAAAAAGTCAGGGAATTTAATCATCTCAATTCTGTCATTGCTAATCAGATTAAGAGTGTCGGTTAGCAAATCAAAAACATACTGATTGATTACCGATGTAAATCCTGAAGTCATCACCGAAAAGTGGAACTCATTGCTTGCGTCTCTTAGCTGACGATTGGTATACGGCATTATACCAAGCATGATGTCGTCGTGGTGTGGACCTGTATGGTAAAACACCTGATTCGACTCATGTTCCATCCCTTTATTTAATTTGGCGGTAATGGAGTCGATCGCAGATTGAGCAGTTCCCTCATTCAGGTTTGGAATCAAACGGCAATATTTGTCAGCTTTTAGGTCTTCCAGAGTTATGTTGTGCCCAAATTTATTGATCTTAGGACACAAGTCGATAATTGCACGTTCGGTTTTTTGTTGATTCCACTCGCCTGTATTGTAATATTTATCAACCTTGTCGGTTAGTTTTACCGCAGCTCCGTTGGTCAGGTAAAAACGACCGTTTGGAAGTTTATGCAGCGCACTTGCAGGGTATTGGTTCGAGGACTCATTTTCGAGTGTATCTTTAATCACATCGGCAATAGCTTCGCCGGCAGCAAAAATAATAGCCGTAGAATCCGGATTATGAGTGATTGTACCAAGGCCGATGGTAATGACCAAACGAGTACGCGAAACTTCGATTCCACCCAAATCGCCGGCAGCAACAGCCTGAGTTTCGAAGTTGGTAGCTGTTAAGCGGGTGGTTGAAAAATGGTCAGTTCCCCGGGTGTTGAATGCAATATGGCCATCGGGTCCAATGCTTGTCAGGAAAAATCCGATTCCTCCCAGCTTGTGTATTTTTTTCTCGTATTCAGAACACCAGTCGTCTATCATGAAGATCGATTTCTGCTGAATGCGCTCAATAGGAGTTTTTGCTTCGCGATATCGCAAAGACAAATCGATGCTCAGGTCGGGGAAAACCTCATTGTATGATTTTCCTTCAGCCAAAGGAATTTCATCCGAATTAATCAGAAGCGCTTTGTTTGGGTCGAGTCCGAATCCTTTGATGTAGTAATTCTCCACGTAATTGCAAAAGCTATTGTGCTGTTTTGTGGAGATCGGATAAAACTCGTCCATTTGAACAAACTGAAGCCCGCTAAAGTCTGGCTTTTTTAAACCAGCAAGTCCGTAATCATTCAGGAATTTTTGTCCTTTGGAATTATCCCAGTTTTCGAGAAGAAAATGGGTGTAGGTGATGAAATATTGAGAAGACTTACCTGTTGGAAGGCTAATAACCCCATTCGGGTTTTTGCTTACCCATTCCAGAAAGCGAAGAGAAGCGAGCAAGCCGAGTTTTGGGAAATTTTCGACTGTAATATAGGGCATCTGTGTGCTTACCCGATCAATCTCTGCCTGCTGCAGAAAGATCTTTTCGACCTGACTAAATTGATTTGTTTTCATTGTTATATGGTTTAATTTATTTTTTATGGTTAATGGTAGCGGCTACTTCAAAATGGATCAGCCGTTGATTCTAGTTTTTATCAAGAACCTGTTCGAGCAGCAATGCAGCAACTCCTTGTATGCCTGCCTGACTTCCCAGTTCTGAAACTTTAATCTCAATTTCATTGCTCAGTTCAGGATTGCAGAAACTCTGAATCGATTGTTGAATGGGCGGTAAAATAAATTGATTGGCTTCTGACATGCGTCCACCCAAAATAATCAGTTCCGGATTGAAAATCTGGATGAGATAGGCAAACCCTTTTCCGAGCCAGTGTCCAACATTAGCAAGAATCGAAATCGAATACTGATCGCCCATCGTTGCTGCCTGAACAACTTTTCTGATTTCGATTTTCCCCAGATCATCATCGACCAATTGGCTTAGGAACGACGACCGTCCGGCTTTCATTCCTTCTATTGCCATACGTGAGATTGCAGTTCCCGATGCGATGGTTTCGAGACAGCCCTGTTTGCCGCATTTGCACAATATCCCGTTGTCAACCATGGGTAAATGGCCAAACTCACCCGCAAATCCATCGCGTCCTTTGTACAGTTTCCCGTTTACAATGATGCCTAATCCAATACCCCAATCGAGATGAATCGCCAGCACGTTCCGTTTCGATTGTGCTAATCCGAATCGGAGTTCGGCAAAGGCCCGTGCTTTGGCATCATTTTCGATCAAAACTTCCATCCCGAATTTTTCCTGAAATACTTCTGCAACTGGCCGGTCGGATACCATGTAGGTTTTATTGATCCCGGTTTCAGAATCAACCATTCCTGGCATTTCAATACCAATACCCAGAATTTTATCGTGGGGAATCTGCTTTTCCTGAATGATGTTTTCGGTAAACTTAACGATAGGGTCAATAATAGTGGTTCCGTGAGATATTGTCAGCGGGAGGATTTGATCGTCGGTAATTTTCTGGTTTTTAGCATTGAAAATGGAGACTGATGTTTTGTAGATATTGATGGAAATTCCTACGATATAAAAAGCATCTTCTTTGTTGCCATATAGATTTGGTCGTCTTCCTCCGCTCGAATTACCCTGTCCAAGTTCTTCAATAAGTCCTTCCGCTTTCAATTCATTTAGCAGACTGATAATTTTGGGAGTACTTAGTTTAACGTATTTGCCAAGATCGGTATTGGTCATGGCTCCATAGAGGAACAAATGCTTAATTATCTTTCGTTTCTGAAAGTTATTTTTAAGTTCCACGACATTCATATCGCTTCCTTCGTTATGTTTTACCTGAGAAAATGTCATTAGATAAGTTTTATCCCGGTTTTAATGAAACAAAGTTATCTTAATTAATGCTGAATTGCACCAATACTTTTGTTAAAATATTAAAAAGATTTCTGCATATGTATAAAGAAGTTGTGAAATTGTGTGCGAGAGTGAAACAGAGATTGAAAGCTATAGAGAAAATCAAATTGGAGGGATAGTTATACAACGACTGAAAAAAAGTGAACATCAGATTAAATGAAAAATACAGCAGGTATTGATGCTGGAATATGATTTAAGGAGTTTTATTGTTTTTTTTTCGAATATTTTGGAGGCGGATAGTTTCCGGAAAAGTAAAAAGCGGTGGACCTCCACCGCTTTTTACTAACAAACAACTAAAATTACCTTACGAACTTTGCTTTTTACCAAAAACCAATCAACCCAAATAAGTCCAAAAAAAAATGTGCAAAGTCAATTGGATTTACGTCAAGCAAGAACTCATTGTTTCGTTTTCATGCATGAAATTTACAATTGTTAGAGAAATATTTTTACGGCTGCTTTGTGGAGCTATAGGCAAGTGAGAGAGGATGTATGCGGTTATTCTATATCTTAAAAAATATTTTCCGTCTGCACATCCGGTAGCAAAGGTTCCATTCAGCAGCCAGAATGACCGGGCTGGTAAAAAGATTCTGAACAAAATCATATCCATCCAGCTTCCAATATTTTTGTCAATTAACCATGGTTGGTTAAATCCTTCAAGTGGAAAACAGCAGCAGCGAAACAAACAATTGAACTTCAATCGGATATTTATCAGGAAATAAGTAATTGGAATGGTGACCACGATTTGAAACAGCACATTCCATCGTTCCCATACCAGTACGGAATTCTTTTCAGAAAATGAATTTAAAGACGTTAATTTCAATTGAAATCTTCGTGAACTGACAAATCTTATTTTCTTTCTTTTTTTGTCGTGTCTCTTCGATGATAAAAGTTCATAATGTAATCCGTTAAAAATCTTTTTTATATTGAAGTTTTACATTTTCCTGATGTCTACCAAGTTAGATTGTTTAATCTATCCCATTCATTTAATTTTTTTTTTGTCTCAGGGGGAAAGGGATGTGAGAATAAGAGTAGTCGTAATTTAATCATCAAATTTAATTTGGAGGAGGCGTAAGCCGATATGTTTTTCATATCTTTAAGCAAGCTGAAAACAGGATGAAACATGCTGGCTGCATGACATATTTGAGTTTGAAATTGCAACATAAAGAGTAATGTTGGACAAAGAAAATTGTGAATTCATCAAACATATGTTTTTCAATAATTAGTTTAACTAAGATAATTTACGAATGAAACTTCCTAATTTAATAAAAAACGATAGCTGGCTTGAGCCTTTTGCTTCAACTATTCTTACACGGTTGCAGTCCGCTCAGGAAATGGAGAAGGAAATCCTTCATGATAACAGTCTCCCCGAATTTGCACAGGGACACAAATGGTATGGTTTACACCGTGAAAACAATCAGTGGATCATTCGTGACTGGGCACCCAATGCTACGGCAATTTATCTGATTGGCGAATTTAACGGCTGGCAGGAGTTACCCGAATATGCACTGAATTCAATCGGTTCAGGAAACTGGGAACTTATACTTTCGCAGGAAAAGATGACTCACGGCGATTTATTCGCATTTTCGATTTTTTGGGAAGGTGGTCAGGGCAAACGCATTCCTGCATGGATCAACCGGGTGGTTCAGGACGATCATACCAAAATATTTAATGCTCAGGTTTGGGCTCCGGAAAAACCTTATCATTGGAAGAATGCCGGGTTCCAGCGTTCTTCAGAGGCTCCTTTGATCTATGAGGCCCACATCGGCATGGCTGGCGAAAGCGAACAGGTACATACCTACAATGAATTCAGAACTGATATTTTGCCACGCATCAGGAAAGCCGGTTACAATACCATACAACTTATGGCCATTCCTGAACATCCTTACTACGGAAGTTTTGGCTACCATGTGTCGAGCTTTTTTGCTCCATCATCAAGGTTTGGCACTCCGGAAGAATTAAAGCAACTGGTAGATGAAGCGCACGGAATGGGCATTTCGGTAATCATTGATTTGGTTCATTCTCATGCCGTGAAAAATGAGGTGGAAGGTTTGGGGAAGTACGACGGAACGCGGTATCAGTTTTTTCATGACGGTCCAAAAGGTGAACATCCGGCCTGGGATTCGTATTGTTTTAATTACGGGAAACCAGAGGTTATTCATTTTTTGCTCTCCAATATTCGTTACTGGCTCGAAGAATTTAAGTTTGATGGATTCCGCTTCGACGGGGTAACCAGTATGCTCTATTTTGATCATGGACTGGGGAAGGCTTTTACATGCTACGACGATTATTTTAATGAAGGGCTTGATCAGGAGGCATTTACTTATTTGATTATGGCCAACCGACTGATTCATGACGTCAATCCTCATGCGATTTCTGTTGCTGAAGAAATGAGTGGACTACCTGGTCTGGCAACACCTCTTAAAGATGGGGGAGTAGGCTTTGATTACCGCATGGCCATGGGCGTTCCGGATTTCTGGATAAAAACGATCAAGGAAGTTTCAGATGAAAAATGGGACGTGGGGAATATCTTTCATGAACTAACCTCGAAACGCCTGGACGAAAAGGTGGTGAGTTATGCTGAATCACACGATCAGGCATTGGTTGGAGATAAAACCATTATTTTCAGGCTGATTGATAAGGAGATGTATTTCAGTATGCGGAAAGATCAGTCCAATATGGCGGTAGAACGTGGTGTTGCGCTGCATAAAATGATCCGTCTGGCTACCTTGACTTGTGCCGGTGGTGCTTACCTTAATTTTATGGGTAACGAATTTGGACATCCGGAATGGATCGATTTTCCGAGGGAAGGAAATAACTGGTCGTATGCTCAAGCCCGCAGGTTATGGAGCATTGCCGACAACAAAAGTTTGAGCTATAGTTGGTTGTCTGATTTTGACCGGGAAATGATTACGCTGGTCAAAAAATCAAAGTTGATTGATATTCCTGAAGTTGATAGGGTTTACGATCATAAAGAAAATGAGATTCTGGCTTATACCAGGGGGAAATACCTTTTCGTATTCAATTTTCATCCAACACAATCTTTTGTTGATTACGGAATTCCTCTGGCCGCATCGAAGTATAAGGTTGTACTGAATACAGATGAAGAACGATTTGGTGGTCAGAATCGGATTGATGACCAGTTGACTTATTATACTCATCCTTCCGGAGGCTTAACCAGTCAGCATTATTTACTCCTGTATTTACCTGCCCGAACAGCGCTGGTTTTAGAGAAAGAGGAGTTTAAAAAGGTGAGGTAAGTTCCGGATAATTCTGAAATTGATGAGGTGATACTTCGTTGGATGGAATTCGATTGCTGAATTATTTTATTGGCGAATTGCCACATTATCTAAATTGTCCAACATGTCCTTTTTTACTGAAATAAAGATTCCTGAGTTTTCCTTGAAGATGGATTATTCAAAAAGCATGATGTTTTTTGGATCCTGTTTTTCGGAGAGCATTGGTCAGAAAATGCTCGATCTGAAGTTTAAGGTGGACATGAACCCTTTTGGCATTTTATACAATCCTGAATCCATTGCCAATAGTCTGAAAATAATACTTAAAAAACAGGTTTTCACTGATGACGACTTGTTCTATGATCAGGGATTATGGAATAGTTTTTCCCATCACAGTCGTTTTTCGGATGTTAACCGCGAAGTGGCTCTCGAAAAAATAAACAGCAGAATTTTATTATCGCATGAATTCCTGCAAAAGGCTGATTTTTTGGTTATCACTTTTGGAACAGCCTGGGTGTATGAATTGAAAAAAACGGGCAGGATTGTATCAAACTGTCACAAAGTACCTGCAGCCGAATTTAAGCGGTTTCGGCTTGGTGTTTATGAAATCACAGAGGCTTATCGGGAGTTACTGAATGAACTTTGGAAATTTAACCCGAATTTAAAGGTTGTATTCACGGTCAGTCCTATTCGTCACTGGAAAGACGGTGCAGTCGAAAACCAGGTAAGTAAAGCAACACTTTTACTTGCCATTGACCGGCTGATATCCGGATTTGGTGGTCAAAATTGCAGCTACTTTCCATCCTACGAACTCATGATGGACGAACTGCGCGATTACCGCTTCTATGCTGAAGATATGCTGCATTTGAGTCCTGTTGCAACCAACTACATTTTTGAACGTTTCAGCAAAGTTATGATCTCAAAAGAGAGCTTAACTGTTTCCAAAAATGTTGTGAAAATCAGGAAAGCTGTCCTGCATCGTCCAGTTAATTCAATATCAGTCGAATACGAAAAATTTCTGCTGCTAAATCTTGAAGAAATAAGCAAATTAATATTAACTTTTCCGTATCTTAATTTTACACAGGAGAAAATGTATCTGGAAAGTGAATTGGCTGGTTTCCAGGATTCAAGAATGAAATAGAAAACATTTTACACCAGAATTTGTGTAAGGCATTTCTTTCATGTTTTCAATCTGGTGATTCCCGAATTTTGTATAACAGACCCTAAAAGTCAGGTATTATGAATTATCTAAAATTTGATAAGAATCAGTTGGTCAATCTTGAGTATTCACTGCAGCGTGAGATACTTCGATCGAACCGGGCTGGTTCATACACCAGTACAAGCCTTTCAGGATGCAATACGCGCAAATATCATGGGTTGCTGATTTGTCCGCTGGATGAATTAGAAGGAGAAAAACATGTTTTGCTTTCATCGCTTGACGAAACTATTGTTCAGCATGAATCTTCTTTCAACCTCGGGATTCATAAATACGAAGGTGATCATTATGAACCGAAAGGGCACAAGTATATCCTGGATTTTGATGCCAAAATCACTCCCAAAACGACTTATCGCGTTGGCGGTGTTGTCTTGAGCAAAGAGCAGATTCTTGTTGAAAAGGAACAGCAACTGCTAATCAGATATACCCTCGAAGATGCACATTCGCCAACAATACTAAGGTTCCGCCCATTTTTGGCATTCCGAAGTATTCACCGTCTTAGTAAAGCAAATCTGTTTGTCAATACAAGATATACCGAAATTGGAAATGGCATCAAAGTCAAACTATACGATGGTTACCCTTTTTTGAATATGCAATTTTCGAAGGAGGTGGAATTTATTCCTGCTCCTGACTGGAATTACGGTATTGAATACCTGAAGGAGCAAGACAGAGGATACGATTTCAAGGAAGATCTTTTTGTTCCCGGATATTTTGAATTATCCATTAAAAAGGGAGAATCCATTATTTTTTCGGCTTCAACAAACGAAAGTATTTCAGGTACATTCAAACAGAAATTTACGCGGGAAGTAAAAAAGCGGATTCCAAGAGACTCATTTGTGGGAAGCCTGAGTAATGCCGCACAGCAATTTTTTGTCCGCAAAGAACATCAAACAAATATCATTGCCGGATTTCCATGGTACGGACGAATAACCCGGCAGTCTTTTATAGCGCTTCCGGGCCTTACCCTCGATTTGAATGATGAGGAAAGCTTCGAAAAGGTAATAGCTACCCTGCTCAAATCCTTGAATAATGGATTATTCCTGAAGTTTCCGGGAAGTCCCGGCTCTTCTTATGATTCGATTGATGCTCCCCTTTGGTTTTTCTGGACGATTCAGCAATATTACCGGCAGACCAAAAATTCAGGAAAAATATGGAAGAAATATGGCTTGGAAATGAAGTCCATATTGTCGGCGTATAAAAATGGTACTGACTTTAATATCCGGATGCTTGGCAATGGGTTAATTTCCGGAAAAACGGAACAGGTGGCCTTAACCTGGATGGATTCATATTTAAACGGGAATCCGGTTTTACAGAGAGGAGGAATGCCAGTTGAGGTGAACGCTCTTTGGTATAATGCATTGTGCTTGTCGCTCGAGTTAGCTGAGGCAGAAAATGATCAGGAATTCCTTGCGGAATGGAAAGATTTGCCTGCCCTGGTTGCCAGATCTTTTGTCGATTTGTATTGGAGTGAAGAGCGGCAATACCTGGCCGATTGCATTGATGGTGAAAATAAAGACTGGTCGATCCGACCAAACATGGTGATTGCAGCCGCACTTGAATTTACTCCTCTTGACAGGGAAAAACAAAAGGCTGTATTAAGTACGGTGAAACAGGAATTGCTGACTCCTCGGGGATTGAGAACTTTATCGCCCGGCGATCCGCACTACAAGGGTGTTTGTGAGGGTAACATTCAGGAACGGGAACTGAGCATTCATCAGGGAACAGCCTGGCCCTGGCTGATATCTTTTTTTGTTGAAGGATATCTGAAAATACACCGAAGGGGTGGAATGTCTTTTGTCAAAAAAATAATTGAAGGATTTGAAGAAGAAATGACTGAAAATTGTATTGGAACTATTCCAGAGATGTATAACGGGAATCCGCCACACAAGGGGAAAGGGGCAACATCGCAGGCATGGAGTGTCGCGGCACTGATACACGCAAACAAATTATTCGAAAATTGTGAAGAGAAATTTACGAAGGTTTAAATAAATGCTATGAAAGTATTAATGTTTGGCTGGGAATTTCCCCCTCATATATCCGGAGGTTTGGGTACGGCCTGCTATGGTTTAACCAAAGGGCTGGCTGGGTTTAAGGATGTAAGTGTAACTTTCGTTGTCCCTAAAGCTTATGGTGACGAGGACCAGACCAGGATGAAATTGCTGGGAGCAAACGATATCCCGTTGACCCGAAAGCAAATTCAATTTGCCGATATTGAATCTAAAGTTGAATATTACGAGGTTGAATCGGGCATGATTCCTTATGTCGATCCTGAAGAATTCTGGAAACTTACGACTAAAGTCACCTCCGGGAAAACACGTATTGTTGAAACAACTTCCGACGGCAAAATCGATTTTTCAGGCCGGTATGACCACAATCTGCTTCATGAAATTCATAACTATTCGATTGTTGCCGAAGTAATTGCCCGGGATAATGAGTTTGATGTGATTCATGCACACGACTGGCTGGCTTATCCGGCCGGAATTGCAGCCAAGCGAATTTCAGGAAAACCATTGGTTATTCATGTTCATGCCACCGATTTCGACCGTAGCGGCGGAAGTGTGAATCCGCAGGTTTATGCCATGGAAAAGGAAGGTATGGATGCTGCCGATAAAATCATTACGGTTAGTAATATGACCCGTAATATCGTTATCGAAAAATACAACATCAATCCTGAAAAGGTTACAACGGTTTATAATGCCGTAGAACCAGTTTCTCAGGAAGAAAAAATAAGACTCAAAAAAGGCATTGATGAGAAGATTGTGACATTCCTTGGTCGTATTACTATGCAAAAAGGACCTGAATATTTTGTTGAGGCAGCAAACCTTGTCCTTCAGCGAATGAAAAATGTGCGGTTTGTTATGGCCGGAAGTGGCGATATGATGAATGCCATGGTGAAACGGGCTGCCGAACTTAAAATATCCGACCGGTTTCATTTTACAGGTTTCCTGAAAGGCTATGACGTTTTCGAAATGTTGAAGATGAGCGATGTGTTTGTGATGCCTTCAGTATCTGAACCGTTTGGAATTGTACCTCTTGAAGCCATGCAGTCGAATGTGCCGGTCATTATTTCCAATCAGTCCGGAGTTTCAGAAATTCTGAATTATGCCATTAAAATTGATTACTGGGATACCTATGCCATGGCCGATGCCATATACGGGCTGATTAATTATCCTGCGCTTCACTCCATGTTTAAAAAATACGGCAAAGAGGAAGTTGATAATCTTTTATGGAAAAATACGGCTGCTAATGTTCGTGATATTTATCTCGAAGCAATTGAAGAAGCATAAACAGAAAAACAAACGATATGAAGTCTATTTGTTTCTATTTTCAGGTTCATCAACCATTTCGTTACCGACGTTACCGGTTTTTCGATATTGGAAATGATCATTATTATTACGATGATTATTCCAACGAATCCATTCTCCGGAAGGTAGCCGACCGTTGTTACCTTCCAACAAATAAACTGATGTTGGAATTGATTACCAAATATAAAGGCAAGTTCAGAATTGCCTATTCCATTTCAGGCCTTGCGCTTGAGCAATTTGAATTGTATGCGCCCGAAGTGCTCGACTCCTTTAAAGCCTTGGCTGATACCGGGCATGTTGAATTTTTATCGGAAACTTATGCTCATTCACTGGTTTCACTGAAGAATAAGGATTTGTTTAGACAGCAGATTCAGGAACATGACCTGTTGATCGAAAAATATTTTGGGCAAAAGCCTGCCGTTTTCAGAAATACCGAGTTGATTTATTCTGACGAAATAGGTGAGGTGATTGCCGAAATGGGATTTAAAGCGATGTTGACTGAGGGCGCACGACATGTTCTGGGATGGAAATCTCCCAATTTTCTTTATGTCAATGCGATTAATCCAAGGCTCAAGGTGCTGATGCGTAACTATAAACTGAGTGATGATATTTCTTTCCGATTTGGCAATCAGGATTGGAGTGAATATCCATTAACTGCTGAAAAATTTGTCGGATGGTTGAATGTTTTGGAAAAGGATAATTTTTTTAACATTTTCGTTGATTATGAAATTTTCGGGGAACATCAGTCTGCAGAAACAGGAATCTTTGAGTTTATGAGGCAATTGCCCGATGCCGTTTTTAAACATTCACAATTAACTTTTGCAACTCCTTCTGAAATTGCCACTAAATTTCAGCCTGTGTCAGTTGTAAGTATTCCAAATCCAATCTCCTGGGCTGATGAAGAACGCGATCTTTCAGCATGGCTAGGCAATGAACTACAGAACGAAGCTTTTAATAAAACTTACGAGATGGCCGGCCGGATGAATAGCGTAACCGACCTTGCTCTGCGAAAAGACTGGAATTACCTTCAGGCAAGCGATCATTTTTATTACATGTGCACCAAGTTTTTCTCTGATGGAGAAGTGCATAAATACTTTAATCCTTATGAAAGTCCGTATGAAGCATTTATAAATTACATGAACGTTTTAAGCGATTTTCAGCTCAGGCTGAATTTGTTAGTGCCTGAAAATAAACTTGAAGTTGAAATTGCAGGACTGAATAAATTGCTCGGTGAAAAAGAGTCTTTATTGAAGAAATATGAGTCTGAACTGAAAGCTATACAAACAAAAAATACGGTTAAGCGTTCTGTTAAACAAAAGAATAGTACTTCCGGAGTTAAAACAACGAAAAAAGAGTCTTAATGTATGAACCAAAAAATTAACGTCCTTTTTACGTGAAGTATTTCTTAGTAAGTGTTTTTTTAGCTTCTTTTGTGGTTCATGTGGCTTTAGTTGTAACCTAGATAGATATAGAAGATGGAAGCAGGCATTAGATACATAAAACATTCAATTGTGGAACAACCAGTTTGGAAGAAGTTATTTGTTGAGTCAAATATACCGGAGAAACTGAATCCGCTTAAAGAGATTAGCCGCAATTTGTGGTGGGTATGGAATACAGAAGCACGTGATCTGTTTCAATCGATAGATGCTGACGTCTGGGAAGAATGCGAGCACAATCCAATTCTTCTATTGGAAGAAGTGAGTTATTTGCGTATTCTGGAACTGGAGAAAGATGACGAATTCATTCTGAAAATGAATCATGTGTCGTCAATGTTGCACCAATACCTTTCAGATCGAAAGGTATTGAAGGGTGCGTCGATAGCTTATTTTAGCATGGAATTCGGCTTGCATGACAGTCTGAAAATTTTCTCCGGAGGGCTTGGTATTCTGGCGGGTGATTACCTGAAGGAAGCCAGCGATTCGAAAGTGAATCTGGTTGGAGTCGGTTTGTTGTACCGGTACGGATATTTCCGTCAGAACATTTCGATTAACGGAGAACAGCTTTCGAATTATGATGCGCAGCAATTTTCGAAAATTCCTGTTCAGCCAGCCTACGATAAGGAAGGAAATTGGATAAATATTCAGGTTGATTATCCCGGACGTACAATTACTGCACGTGTTTGGCAGGTCAATATTGGTTCAGTGAAACTGTTCCTTCTGGATGCCGATTTCGAGGCAAATTCAGACGAAGATCGTTTTGTAACTCACCATCTGTATGGCGGCGACAACGAAAACCGCTTGAAGCAGGAAATGCTTTTAGGCCTTGGAGGTATCCGAACCTTAAAGAAACTTGGGTACGAAATGGATATTTACCATTGCAACGAAGGTCATGCTGCCATGATTGGCCTGGAACGACTTGCAGACTTTGTTTCCGAAAAAAGTTTGTTATACGCCGAAGCCAAAGAAGTTGTACGTGCATCAACTCTTTTTACTACACATACACCGGTACCTGCTGGTCACGACTCCTTTCATCAGGATATGTTTAAACACTACATGGAAAAATATCCGGCGAAGGTAGGAATTAGCTGGGATGAGTTTTGCGCCCTGGGGAAAGCTGATATTCATGAAGACCATTTTAATATGAGTTACCTGGCCTGCAACTTATCGCAAGGGATTAACGGGGTAAGTATGTTGCATGGTGATGTTTCGAAAGAAGTTCTCAGTCCGCTATATAAAGGGTTCCTTCCGGAAGAGCTCGAGATTGGGTATGTAACCAACGGCGTACATTATTCAACCTGGGTAGCCAAAGAATGGAAAGAAATCCATCAGAAATATTTTGGAAAAGGATTTCCTGAAGAACAGCTTGATTTTGATATGTGGGAAAGAGTTTACCAAATTCCTGACGAAGAGATATGGAGCATGAAGCAAAGCCTTCGTTTAAAAACCATTGGCTATGTCAAGCAGCGGTTTACCAGCAGCTGGATTAAACGGAATGAAAATCCGAAATTGATTTCGGAGGTTTTAGGAAATCTGGATCCGGAAGCATTGACCATTGGTTTTGCGCGACGTTTTGCAACCTATAAAAGGGCTCATTTGTTATTCCGAAACCTCGATCGCTTATCCAGATTAGTCAATAATCCTGAGCGTCCGGTACAGTTTCTTTTTGCAGGGAAAGCTCACCCTGCTGATAAAGCAGGTCAGGATCTGATAAAATACATTGTTGAAATTTCCAAACGGCCCGAATTTGCAGGGAAGATACTTTTTGTGCAAAATTACGATATAAATCTTGCCAAAATGATGTTGCAGGGAGTCGACATTTGGATGAATACACCGACAAGACCGTTGGAAGCATCAGGAACCAGTGGCGAAAAAGGTGTAATGAACGGAACCATCCATTTTTCAGTTCTTGACGGCTGGTGGGTTGAAGGTTACAAAAAAGATGCAGGTTGGGCTCTTTCGCAGGAAAGCGCTTATGATGTGAACGATCTTCAGGACGAATTGGATGCTGAAACAATTTATAACATTCTGGAAGAAGAAATATTGCCTGCATTTTATACTCGTGACAGTAAAGGAGTCCCCAAAAAATGGGTTTCATACATTAAAAATACCTTTGCACAGGTAGCTCCGAATTTCACAACGGCCCGTATGATACGCGACTATCAGAATAAGTTCTACAAACCACAGTCTGAACGAGCTGCCCGGCTAATAGCTTCTGATTATAAACTGGCCAGGGATATGGCAAAGTGGAAATTTGATGTTTCTTCTGTTTGGGATCAGATTGAAGTGAAAAATGTCCAGATAACCGATGGCATTACCAATGTTTTAAAAATTGGCGAAGAATACCCTGCACGGGTTGTGGTGGACTTAAAAGGACTTAAGCCTGAAGATGTTGGTATTGAGATGGTCATTACCGAAAATGGCATTGATTCTTCTCCAAATCTGATTGATTGTTTGCAGTTTACAGTCGAAAGTTCTGTTGACTCATTGGTTACCTTTAAACTGAATTTGCATCTGATGAATTCAGGTGCATTTGGTTATGCCATCCGCATGTATCCAAAAAATAAGGAGTTACCTCATCGACAGGATTTTCCTTATTTGAAATGGGTTTATTAGTGCATATAAAAACAGAAAAAACAAAAAAGGTGGCCAAAAGCTACCTTTTTTGTTTTTAGCAGAATAGATTCTAGCCTTCAAAAAAGGATGGAATCTATTCTGGACTTTAATTGACATCTTTGTACCTTGTTTCAAACATCAATGAAAAAATATTTTTCACAAACTACCTTTTTGGCCATTGTCGCCTGTTTGTTGTGGTCGTCGGCTTTTGTGGGGGTAAAGATTGGTCTGAAATACCACACTCCATTGCAGTTCGCCGGAATGCGCTTTATGATTTCCGGGCTGATTCTGCTTCCGGTGATTCATAATTTTAAACGGTTCTGGAAGGAAGTAAAGGATAACATAGCCTATGTATGTCTGATTGCTTTTTTGCAGGTAGTTTTGCAATATTCACTTTTTTACGTCGGAATCAGTTTGCTTCCGGCATCTGTTTCGGCCATGATAGTAGGATCATCACCTCTGTTTGTTGCTTTGGTTGCTCATTTTTTTGTGGCAGGTGACCAAATGAACTGGTCAAAATCGATTAGTTTTTTTCTTGGAATATTTGGAGTTGCAATAGTCTCTTTAGGGCGCAAGAGTCTGCCTTCCGGAGCTGAAATAGCACTTATTGGTGTTGGCTTGCTGATTCTTAATAATTTGGTGTCGGGCATCACAAATGTTGTTATTGCTCGTAAAAGACACAGTATTTCGCCTTTGGTTTTAACTTCATCGTCTCTTTTCATCGGTGGAGTATCTCTGCTTGCCTTGTCATTTCCGATAGAAGGAACACCTCATCATAGTTTTCCTGCTGAATATTTTATTGCACTTACCTGGTTAAGTTTTTTATCGGCTGCCGCCATCACCATTTGGAACACCTTACTTCGCAGGCCTGAAGTCAAAGTATCGGAACTCAATATGTGGAAGTTTTTAATCCCGGTTTCAGGAGCTTTTCTTAGTTGGATGATTCTTCCGGATGAATCACCTGATTTTATTTCTGTTTCAGGCATGGTTTTCATCGGTATGGCCTTAGTCATTTTAAATCTATCGTACCGAAAACATAGTCAATCCATCTGAAAATTAGTTTTCAAATTTTCAGCAAATTTCTGCTTTCTATTTTCAGATCAACAGATGCTTAATTATTAAATTGATACTAATATTAAGAGTTTGTTTACAAATTGTTACTTAAGTAGTGTTTTGGAGTTGATTTTATTGTGAATGCTTAAATTCGTCTTTCACTAAAAGATTGGAGAACTGCTGTCACATAACATTAATGTTTATTGATCATTCAAATCATTAATCATTAATTTTGGAACTTCAATTTACCGTAAAATCAATTACCTAACAGCAACCTGGTTGCATAAAATGTTTAACGTATGAATTCAATTTTCTGGTTAGTACCAGCCAGTTCCATTCTTGCACTTTCTTTTGCATGGTTTTTCTTCAAGCAAATGATGAAGGAAAGCGAAGGAACTGACACAATGAAAAAAATTGCCAAGCACGTTCGTGATGGTGCAATGGCTTATCTTAAACAACAGTACAAAATAGTTGGTATCGTTTTCGTAATTTTAGCTGTTATCTTTTCTGTAATGGCATATTTCAACCTTCAGAATGCATGGGTTCCTTTCGCATTTTTGACAGGTGGTTTTTTCTCTGGTTTAGCAGGGTTTTTTGGAATGAAAACTGCTACTTATGCTTCAGCACGTACTGCTCAAGCTGCTTCTGAGTCATTAAACAAAGGTCTTCAGGTTGCATTCCGTTCGGGTGCAGTTATGGGTTTAACAGTTGTTGGTCTTGCATTGCTTGACATTTCAGCATGGTATCTCATACTTGATAATATGGCCGATGTAGGAGAATCAAACAAATTGATTTATATTACTACTACTATGCTTACTTTCGGTATGGGTGCTTCAACACAGGCATTATTCGCCCGTGTTGGTGGCGGTATCTTTACTAAAGCTGCTGATGTTGGTGCTGACCTTGTAGGTAAAGTAGAAGCTGGAATTCCAGAAGATGATCCACGTAACCCTGCTACTATTGCTGATAATGTTGGTGATAACGTTGGTGACGTTGCTGGTATGGGTGCTGACCTTTACGAGTCGTATGCCGGTTCTATTCTTGCTACTGCTGCACTAGGTGCTTCTGCATTCATTATTAATCCTGAAATGCAATTAAAAGCTGTTTTTGCTCCTATGATGATCGCAGCAGTTGGCGTATCTCTTTCAATTATTGGTATTTTCTTGGTAAAAACAAAAGAAGGTGCTAAAATGAAAGAATTACTTGGTGCTTTAGGTTTAGGTGTAAATGTAAGTTCTGCTTTAATCGCAGTTTCAACATTTGGAATTCTTTGGGGATTGGGCATTCAAAACTGGATGGGAATTTCTTTCTCGGTAGTTGTAGGTCTTCTTGCTGGTATCATTATCGGTCAGGCAACTGAATATTATACTTCTCAAAGCTATCGTCCAACTCAAAAAGTAGCTGAAAGTTCTAAAACCGGTGCTGCTACTGTAATTATTTCTGGTTTAGGTTTGGGTATGCTTTCTACTGCAATTCCAGTTATTACTATTTCTTTTGCTATTGTTTTGGCATTTATGTCATCTCAGTTTGACCTAATGACTATGACTTATACTCCAAACCTAACACTTGGTTTGTATGGTATTGGTATTGCTGCTGTAGGTATGCTTTCTACACTTGGTATTACTTTGGCAACTGATGCTTATGGTCCAATAGCTGATAATGCTGGTGGAAATGCTGAAATGAGCGGATTAGATCCTGAAGTTCGCAGACGTACAGATGCTTTGGATGCTCTTGGTAATACAACTGCTGCTACAGGTAAAGGTTTTGCTATTGGTTCTGCTGCATTGACTGCTTTAGCACTTTTAGCTTCTTATATCGAAGAAATTAAAATTGCACTGGAACGTATTGCTACTGCTTCAGTAGATGGTCTGGCAAGAGTTGGGTCTGAAATGTTATCATTAGAAGCTATTAAGGCTTCTTCGTTTGAAGATTTTATGCAATACTATAATGTGACTCTAATGAATCCTATCGTTTTGGTTGGAATCTTTTTAGGAGCTATGATGGCATTTGTATTCTGTGGTTTGACAATGAATGCTGTAGGTCGTGCTGCTCAAAGCATGGTGGAAGAAGTTCGTCGCCAATTCCGCGAAATTGTTGGTATCATGGAAGGTAAAGCTGAACCAGATTATGCGCGTTGTGTTGAAATCTCAACTAAAGGAGCGCAAAGAGAAATGTTATTTCCTTCAATTTTGGCTATTGCAACCCCTGTTGCGGTTGGTGTTCTTTTAGGAGTAGGTGGTGTTTTAGGACTTCTTATCGGAGGTTTGAGTACTGGTTTTGTTTTAGCTGTATTTATGGCTAATGCAGGTGGTGCTTGGGATAATGCTAAAAAATATGTTGAAGAAGGCAATTTAGGTGGAAAAGGTTCTGAAAATCACAAAGCAACTGTAGTTGGTGATACAGTAGGAGATCCATTTAAAGATACTTCAGGTCCATCATTGAACATTCTTATTAAGTTGATGAGTATGGTATCAATCGTTATGGCAGGTTTAACTGTTGCCTGGAGTTTGTTCTAATTGTGATAGTCATAGCCCCATGAGGGGAGGCCAAATTTTATATACTATCCCGTGTTTGTATGCGCAAATACGGGATGTTTTTTTTTGAAAATACGGTGGTGCATGGGAGAGTAGATTCCAGTGCTAAGAAATATGTTGAAGAAGGAAATTTGGTTGGAAAAGGTTCTGATAATCACAAAGCAACTGTTGTTGGTAATACAATAGGAGATCCGTTTAAAGATACTTCAGGCCCTTCATTAAATATTCTGATTGAATTAATGAGTATGGTTTCAATTGTTATGGCTGGTTTAACCATTGCTTACAGCCTGATTTAGATTGTATGGTACAATCTAAATCAGAAATTTATGACTATTTCTGATCACAAATACAAGATACCCCGGCGATTTATCCCGGGGTTTCTTTTTTTCGACAATTTACTGAACAAAAGAGGCATTGATTGAGTTTAAATGATCAACGACAACACTAAAACCAAATAGTATGGCAGATCTATCAACAACCTACATGGGCGTCAAACTGAAAAATCCTATCATTTTAGGCGCCAGCAATCTCGTTACCAAACCTGAAGTGATCAAAGAACTGGAAGAAGCCGGTATTGCTGCAATTGTGTACAAATCACTCTTTGAAGAACAAATCCAGTTGGATAGTCTTCAATTTGAGGAGGAAATGAATGAATATGATAATCGGAATTCTGAAATGACTCAAATCTTCCCTGATATTGAGCATGCAGGTCCCAAAGAACACCTTTACAACCTGAAAAAACTAAAGCAAAACACCTCTGTTCCGGTTTTTGCAAGTTTAAATGCTCTTTACGAACCCAGCTGGGTTGAATATGCCAAATTATTGGAAGAAACCGGTGTTGACGGACTGGAGCTAAACCTGTATGCAACTCCTGGTTATTTTGAAGTTGGCGCTTCTTCGATCGAAGATAAACAGTATCAGATTGTGAAGAGTGTGAAAAAAGCTGTCAAGATACCTGTTAGTGTGAAGTTAAGTCCATTCTATACCAATACGTTGAATTTTATTAAAAAACTGGATGAAGCCGGGGTTGACGGTTTTGTGATGTTCAACCGGTTTTTTCAACCTGAAATTGATATTGAAAACGAAACTTTTCATTTCCCATGGGAACTGACTCAGGCACGCGATCATCATTTATCGTTGCGTTATGTCGGACTACTACATGGTAATATTGAGGGTAGCGTTTGTGGTAGTCGTGGAATTTATACTTCGGAAGATGTGATCCGTTTGTTGCTGGCTGGAGCTGATGTGGTTCAAATTGTTTCAGCTATATATCAAAATCAGCCCGCTTATGTTGCTACAATGCTTACTGAAATTCAAACATGGATGGATAAAAAAGGCTACAAAAAGCTGGATGACTTCTGTGGAAATTTATCCAGAAAAAATCTGAAAGATCCATATACCTACCAGCGCGCACAATACGTTGACATCCTTATGAAATCAGAAGAAATATTCAAAAAACATCCGATGGTGTAAATTGAGAACACGATACAGACAAAAAACAAAGGACAGGTTTTCGGTAAGAATCCTGTCTTTTGTTTTTTTGGGTCTGTATCGTATGTGTTGTGAATCCCGATATCGGGTTAATTCTTCTGAATAGAACTTCTACTATATAGTGTATGCCAAATTTGTGTGCTGTTCATGATTATCCAGTCTTGTTTTGGGTTCCCATGTCTGAGGTTCTGACAAGAAAGGTACCCGTTGTGTTGCCGGGGAAACATGCCAGCAAACGCACGAACCTGACAGTTGTTTTTGCAATTCACTTTACATGCGAAGAATATTTCAATATCGCTCAATGGTGTTACTCCAATCTCGATCCGGAACAAACTTTCGGGTAACCCTTTCCGTATAAAAAGGCTGCATCTGTACTTTCAATCGTTATCACTGTAGTTTTCCCCAGAAGTCAGATGTAGCGCGAATGACATTTTTCTATGCTTTTAGCTTGTCTGAATGTATTATTCTGGCTTCATGGTGTGTTTTGATGCTGCAATATGGGACAAATAATGTTTTATAACAG